>Ga0193955_1000225_pt1 | contig 35851 bp, 29 predicted proteins | sample BB_6_MG_FD_140343 | JGI IMG/M metagenome (GOLD analysis project Ga0193955, IMG submission 140343) | Microbial mat bacterial communities from the Broadkill River, Lewes, Delaware, United States - BB_6_MG | ecosystem: Environmental > Aquatic > Freshwater > River > Microbial mats | place: USA... | reverse complement strand
GGCACTCTTTAAACGAGATACATCCAAGTCAGCCAGTATGGCTAGGAAAAAGAAAATGGCAGGGTTAGACGATGATTATCGCTCAATCCTGTTAGAATCTGGGATTAAAATGCGCTAGCCGTGATACATAGGTTAGATCTTAAGGAATAAAATAATTGAATTCATGTTCTGAATTTGATCTGATAGTAATCGCCAAACCACTATCTACCCCAAAAGCAGAGCATGAATAAATATAATACTGAGTTAAACAAAATAACTAAAGTACTTAACGACTTTAATATTAACGAAATAGGCAAAACAAGCCGTTTTTGTAGCCGCAAACGAATAATAAAGCCCTTTGAACTCGTCATGTCGTTAATAACCGCTTTAGGTGATAAATCTATCAATACTGTGACCGACTTACACCGCTATTTTGTGAAATTGACGGAACTGATGTTCAATATAAACCGTTTCATAATCAACTGAGTAAACCTGAATTTAGCCTGTTGATGAAATCCTTGGTCGATGTGGCGCTAAGTGAATGGCAGCAACAAATACTCGGTAAAGACGCTACATTGTCAGATTTTAAGCGCATAGTCATGCAAGATGGAAGCTCGTTCGCGGTGCATGATAGTTTAAAAGAAACGTTTAAAGGTCGCTTTACTAAAATAAGCCCAGCGGCAATAGAAGTGCATGTGAGTTGGGATGTACTTAAAGGTTACCCTGAAGCAATTTCAGTAAGCCCTGATAGCCAAGCTGAATATGACTTTTTATCTGAGGCAAAATCGCTAGTTGATGCCTTGTTTTTAGCGGATAGAGGATATTTTAAGTTATCGTATCTTGAATCAATTGATAACGCAGGAGGCTTTTATGTTGTACGGGCAAAAACCACGGTTAATCCAACTGTGGTCACGGCTTTCAATCGTCACAAAAAGATATTAAAGCGGTTTACACAGAAGAAACAAAAGGACGTTAAAAAGCACATTCGCCGTAGCGGTGTTGTCGATATGGACGTAAAAGGTAAAACGAGTTATCGGTTGATTGCTAGTTGGCCTAAAGGAAAAAGCGAGCCGACTTATTGGGCAACGAACTTAAATCGTGAGAAATTTAGCGCTGAATCCGTAATAAATCTCTACAGTCTACGATGGCAAATCGAGTTACTGTTTAAGGAATGGAAATTGTATTGCAACCTTCAAAAATTCAACACAAGAAACGCGACGATGATGGAAGGTTTGGTGTGGGCAACGTTATTGACGTTGTTAGTAAAACGGCGAATAAGCATGAGTGCTCAGCAGCTTGCGGGTATTGAGCTATCAACATTTATGGTAGCAAAAAATACCCAAGGTTGGTTTTATCAATTAATGGAGTCGATAACACAAGGCGTGCTATCGACCCTGAAAAAAATGTGGCAAAAAACTATCAATTTTTTGTCAAAATATGCTCAAAGAGCGAACCCAGCAAGAGATAAGGAAAAAGGGCGATTAAAATGCGGCTTGAATCCAATTACCTTTTAATGTCTAACCTATGAATGCTAGCTAATAATATCTTATTGTTCCATTCTCTATTTAAATCTGTTGCTAGAACATTTTTCGAAATAAAAGGGGAAGGATCAAAGTTATCACATTGCAAATAAACGTTAAAAATAATTTTTTTATTTTTAACGGGAGGCCCAAACAAGTACACCTCATATTTACCCTTATACTTATAAGCTATGTCCGTTGTGATAGTTTTTTCTTCGCTTAACATGCCTTCCCATATAGGCCGTTTATAATCATAAGGGATATATGTAAGACTTAATAAAGTATAAATTATACCTTCGGAAAATTGTTTTAGATGCCATGAAGAATATAGTTGCATTGGCGATAAGAAGACCAATACAACGATTAGAGTTACCAACTTACCATGTTACATCATTTTCTTTTATTTCTCGCATCATATTCTAGGTTATCATAAAGCTGAATGACTGTTTCAACGTAATCCTGACAATTATTAGTCATTACATTATATTGATTATCAAAAAATTCACGAGCTTGTTTTTCTGCTTTAGATAATAGCTTATCATCTAAAATCCTTGATTCGCACTCGTAGCCACCTTGGCTATCAGAAAAATACTTTCCTTGATCAAAGAAACCACCCTCAGTTGTAAACCCACTATTGGTTCCATTAGAATAGACTAATTGCGTATGGTTGATAGGGCCTGATTTAACAGATAAATTTGCTGTGATATTTAAACTTCTTGTACAAACTTGAGCTAAACCAATTTGATCGGCAAAGTTTAAAGGATCACCATTCACATAAGCATAAACATTCAAACCACCATTTAAACCAATAGGGTCTTTAGTTGTCCATCTTCCTATTTCAGCATCATAATCTCGTGCGCCAAAACGGGTAAGTTTGGTGTGTTGATCATAAAGCCCTCCAGCAAAACCAAACGGCTGAAAACCAGGGTTGTTATCAAGGGTGACATTTCCCCATACATCGTAATCAATGCGCTGTGCTATGGTGCTGTCACTAGTATTGATGATTAATCGAGGGCTTCCTAAATAGTCTGAAATAATACGATATGTCTTACCTCTTTAATCATATAATAAAGCACAAAAGCTTTGCTGCCATAAATATAAGTAAGTTAACCATATAATCAGGCACAACAGCGCTTTGTTTAGAGCTGTGATTTATTTTTTAACTTTTCACGATCAATTTTTCTTTTCAACATTAATGTAAAATAAAGATTTATAGAAAATAAAATATAAAATACAATTAAGGGTTAATATAGAAGTCATGCTATCTGTTAAACTTTGCGATAATTTAAAAACGACCTTCGTCTTTGCATTTGACGCTTGCAAAGCCTTTTTAAGTATCTCTACATCTTCAATATGTATTATTTTTTCTATATTTAAATTTGATTGCATATAGCTTTGGAGGAATTTTTTCGATTCTGTTAATTTATTTAAGTAACTAAATGTTAAATAAAATCCCACTATACAAATAATTAAGATAATTCGGTATATGTTTAATTTTTTTATTAGCATTCATTAGTCAATTTCCCTATAAACCTAGTGTTACTAGCAACAGCCGCCTCTGAAGCTAAAGTTGTAGTGGGTAAAGAGTTTAATGCTTCTGACGATAATTGCTTATCAATACTGGCTAAAATATCTAAAGCATCACTAACTCCTTGATTGTCTCCTTTTGCAATACACTCGTTAACCCGGTTTGTTGCCAACCCCTGAGATGTTTTAAATTCATTTTAGTATCTAGTACGACATAAAATCATTCACTTATATGACTTATACATTCCATAAACCATAAATATAGCGATGATATATATTAGCCTGTCTAGGCTAACATCTAATGGGTAAATAATGCTATATGCTCCAGGAATTGCCACTATGGCAAAACCTACGATAGCAATACGATAAAACGGTATTATTTTCCCTTTATCTTTTTCAAAGGGAAATAAAAAGACCAAAAGCAAGCCTATTATCATCAAAATAAATGACATGATAAAAAATATAGCCCCCAACTCTTTATTTACAAAACCAGCATAAAACCAAGAGGCAAAACAGAATAAAGAACCAAGAACAGGCACAAAGCCAAAGCGCATTTTACTAATCTGTTTTAGAGACATTTTTAGATCTGTCATTTATTCTTTAATTTTTCATGGTCAATTTTTCTTTTCAACATTATTGTAAAATAAAGGTTTATAGAGAATAAAATAAAAAATAAAATACAATTAAGGGTAAATAAAGAAGTCATGCTATCTGTTAAATCTTGTGAGAGCTTAAAAACTGTTTTTGTCTCTCCATTTGCCACTTGTAAAGCTTTCTTAAGTAGCTCAACATCTTCAATAAGTATTATTTTTTCTATATCTAGATTTGATTCCATATAGCCATGAAGGAAATTTTTCGATTCTGTTAATTTATTTAAATAACTAAATGTTAAATAAAATCCCACTATACAAATAATTAAGCTAATTCGGTATATGTTTAATTTTTGTTTATTAGTATTCATTAGTCAGTTTCCCTATAAACCTGGTGTTACTAGCAACACTGCACATGAAGCGACAGCAGTAGCAACAGCCGCCTGTGAAGCTAAAGTTGTAGTGGGCAAAGAGTTTAATGCTTCTGACGATAATTGTTTATCAATACTAGCTAAAATGTCTAAAGCATCACTAACTCCTTGATTATCCCCTTTTGCAATACACTCATTAACCCTACTTTTAGCTATATCCTTAAGATGGTTTAAGTTCTCTATAATATTATTATTAGCTAAGTTACCAAAATCATTAGCTGTAACCTCCAAGGCAACAGATTCAACAGCAGCAGCACAAACCAAAACAGTCAGGGCCTCTTCACCTTCTGGATCAATAATATTAACTGGATCACCACCCACATAGCCATAAACATTTAAACCACCATTTAAACCAATGGGATCTTTAGTTGTTCATCGTCCTATTTCAGCATCATAATCCCTTGCACCAAAACGCGTGAACTTGGTGTTTTGGTCGTATAGACCACCAGCAAAACCAAACGGCTGAAAGCCGGGGTTAGTGTCAAGGGTGATATTTCCCCAAATATCGTAATCAAGTCGCTGTACTACAGTGCTGTCACTAGTGTTTATAACTAAACGAGGGCTACCTAAATGGTCTGAAAGTATACGGTAAGTTTTACCATCCTTAACCATATAATCAGGCACAAAAGCTTTGCTTCCGTATACAAAACGACTGACAATTGTGCCATTACCATCAAGCTCTGCTATTGGGTTAAGTTGGTCTTTGTATAAGAAACCTTGCGTGAGTGTATCATTCACTTTTTTACCGACACGTCGGTTTTGCGCATCAATAATGTATTCAATTTGCGTGGTGGCTATTGAGTTATCATCAGGAATGGCTGCGCTGATGAGGTTGCCCAACACGTCGTAATGATAAAGACTTACTTTGTTTGTTGTGGTATTGGTTTTGCTAACTAAATCGCCATTATCGCTATATATATATTGATTATTGCCGCTATCAGTAAGGTGCTGTTTTAATCTATCTTGCGCATCAACATTAGCAATAGCTATACCATTAACATGCGTTCGGTTGCCGTTATCATCAAAGCTATAACTGCTAGTAATCACACCATTAGTTGTAACGCTTGATAATTGCCCTAATAAATCATAGGTGTAACCAAAGGTAGTAGTGACACCTTGAATGGTTTCAACTTTTTGAGTAATTCTGCCTAAGTTATCACGGGTATAGTCAACAGAGTAAACATCACTGTTGTTAGTGCTAATAGACAATGGCTCACCAAAATCATTGTAGGTATTGCTGGTGCTAATATTACCTACACTAGTACCTGTAATTAAGCCGCCTTTTTGAGCTGCACGAATAATGGTTAAACTACCTGCTTGGGTCAGTAATAAATCGTTATCGTAACTAAAATCTATACAGTCACCAATATTTACACAACGCTGAGTTACTTTAAAATCATTATTGTAAACTTGATTTACTTTACCGCTAACAGCACCTGTTAATTGTGCACTTAAGACTAAACTGCCGTCATAAGTGAATGCAATTTTACCACCATCAGGGGCGGTAACTTGCTCAATTTGACCTGTAGTCGCATTATAAGCATAGTCATAATTTCCCCGTGGAATAATAGTTTGAATTTTATACCCTTTAGTCGCATGGTACACATAGTCAACTTCTTGCCCATTAGGTAGCGTGATGAGCTCTAATTGTTTGTCAAGATTGTAACTATACTGTGTGCTAGCTTGCGTAATCTCAGCTACATCTGGGGGAGTGTAATCGCTGGTTTTGTCAACTTCTGTAAAGTTGAAAGCGTGAGTTTTTTCATTAGCAGGTGTTATTGAGGTAATATTGCCATTGGCATCGTAATTAAAATTAATTTCGTTACCGTTAGGCAATGTTTGTGTTAATAAACGCCCTGCATTATCGTAACTAAAACTCGTTTCACGATTAGCTGCATCGGTAATGCTTTGTAAAAATCCTTGTTGTGCACCCGAGCTGTAATAAGCCAAGCTAGTTTCTCGACTATCTATGCCACTACCTTGACTAATATAAGCGAATCGACCTTCGGTATTATAAGCAAAATTTGTCGGGGCTAAATTGTTAACTTCTGTTTCAATTGAACGACCTTTATCATCTAACACATTGGTAGATATTCGCCCTTCGGGGCTGGTGCTAGTCCAAGTTTTAGTGGCTGTAATATATTGGCTAGTTTGAGTATTGCCATTGATGGTAGTCGTATTAGTTAAAGAACTATGACTTAATAAATCATCATCACTTTCAAGCACAACACTTTTGCTCGCCGTCATGTTATTAACTAAACCGCTGGGGGTTGTTAAGGTGGAAAATTTTAATGAGGGGACAAGCATGCCAAAACGAGGGTCAGTACCATTTTGGGTTTGCATTATATTACCATTGGCATAAATCGTTTTTTGTATTCCTTCATTTGCAAAAAGAATTTCTGTTGCTATTCCATCAGGAGTAATATTTCTTTTTTGTAACTCACCTGTCGCTAAGTTTTTCACTTCAAATTGATGCGTTCGTCCTTCAGCACTCGTCATTTTAACAAAATAACCATCATCTTTGTTATCGCGCTCTATTTGCCAACCCCCTCCAGTTGGCTCTACATCCTGCACAAACAGCCCCAAAGCATCATAGCTATAATTATTCGTGAATCCTCTAGCATTAGTGTAAGTAAGCATTAGGCCGTCATCAGTATAAGTAAAGTTATCTGCATTATTTTCTGGGTTAGCAATGCTACTGAGATAACCGTTGCTATCAAAATTGAGCGTTGTTGCTTGTCCATCGGGTGAAATTATCGCTGTAGCTACTCCAATACTATCGCGTTCAATAACTGTAATGCGATTATTTACATCAGAAATACTATTTAATTGACCTTTATCTGTATAAGTAAAAGTGAATAAATCTACTCCAGATATCGTATCAACTGTTTTCAAGTGATGACCGTCTGGGTTAAAATAGAATAATTGATCACCAGAACTTGATGGTATAATGATTTCATTTTGCTCAGAATAGCTAGGAAATACCTCAGTTACCTTACGTACTCGGTTATTAAAATGGTCAACGACATGAATATTTTTATCTGCATCAATTTCAATATCACTTATGAAGTCAAACTTAGCACCAATAGATAATATGGCACTACCATTATAGCCACTTTCAGAGCTTCCAGCTAATAAGCGAATTATGCCATCTTGGGCTATTTGATAAATTTTTCGGTAGCGATTTACAAAATAAATATTTCCTTCTTTATCAATATCTAAGCTAGTAGGGTTAGAAAGTTTAGAGTCTTTTGCCAAAATTCCATTAAATTCTAGCTCGTCTCCCCCTCCTGCAACAGTAGTCAATGTCCCATCCACGCCTACATAGCGTATTAGGTTATTATACGTTTCTGTAAAATAGAAAGTACCGTCATCTAATAATAGAATATCTCCGACACTACCTAAAGAGGCCTCTGTGGCTATGGTGCCATCAGTTGAATAGCCTTTTATTCCATTTCCTGCTACGGTAGCCACTTGTCCTTGAGGATTTATAGTTCGGATGCGATAACTGTTACTTTCAACTATGTATAAAGTGCCATCTGCTGCTACCTTTACATCTGTTGGATAGAATAGCTCTGTTTCTGTGACTAACAGATTGCTATTTTTGGCTAATTGGATATTAAGCAAAGGGGCGACTCGTGGGTTAGGCGGTTCAATTTCAGTATTCCCTACAGCAGTAATCCTACTTGTAAGATACATATTTAAAGTTGCCTCAGTAGCAGCGCCGCCGTCACCACTAAAGCCAGTTTCACCATTGCCTGCTATTGTTGTTATAACGCCATCAAGACCAACTTTTTTTATAAGGTTACTATATCCAGTTCCCTCTACAAAATAAACAATTCCGCTAGAAGAAACGGTGATACTCGTTGGCTCATTTAATTCTGCCTTCAAAGCCAAACCTCCATCTCCTGAATTGCCTGAAATGCCATTACCTACTTCATCATAAAGAACGTAGTTATTTATTCTTTTCGTGGTTGCTTTTCCGCCAGTACCTAGTAGCAGTTCTTTTGCGTTGACATTGTAGACATGCATATTACTTACAGACCAAGCACCTAGAGCGTTAACTGCTGTAATAGTGTTACCTAAATCACCTGGTGCAAACAACATTTTAGACCACACTCTATCCAATGATAGTGTTCTTTGACCATCGCCTCTAAAGCCAATACTCTGCCCTTGTCCTCGTATTCGACCAAAACTATTTATGAAGTCAACCGTTGTAGGGTAGTATGTTGGGGGATAATCATACGCTATAGTGATTTTTGCTAATCCGCTACTAAAAGGTTGCCCGAATGCATTTAACCCATCCCAAGTAAAGCCTATAACTAAATTGGGCGAAGGAAGTAAATTGTAGACATGTTTCTGACCTAAAATTGAAACTGTTACTTTAATACTTAGCAAGGTTTCAGGGACACTGTCACCTGTTACCGGTATTTTAACTACATTTTTTTTGTTATTTCCTTTTACTCTATCACTGCGATAATTTAGGCTAAGCCCTGAACCAACCACAGAAATAGACTCACCTAACGTTTGGCTTTGAGCCTTTATAATACAGCCGTCACATTCATCTTCTTCCTCTTCATCAGGTTCTTCATCATCAGGTGTTTCTGGCTCCTCATTCAAAGGTGGCTCTGCATCTTCTGGTGGACCGTAAGGCCAGTTACCATCCCAAGGCGTAAAGTGAGTGATAGGCATACGCCATAGAACTTTACCTATAGTAAATGTTGAAGCAAGTTGTCGAAGTTCTTCTTCTCCAATATCTAACTCATCTAAAGCGACTTGTTCGGCAATATCGCCATTCCCTTCAACATCTAAATCAGCCAAACCATTAGTAATACTTAAAATTTCTACTATGCGGCCATTTTTAGATGGTATCCATGCCGATAAATTATGGTCATACCAACCAAGAGGTACTATTTCGCCCGTTGGAAACTCTAAAAAGTTCTCAACATAAACAGGGATTTCTTGATTAAAGTCAACCCGCGTTGCGCCTGCGGAAATAGCCTCATCAACGCTCAACTCTACAGCATAGGTATAACCTGAAAAGGGTGGTAATTCGCCAGGCATAGCATTACGACCATTTTCACCCACAGTGTATTCAGTCGCTCTAACATTCAATGTAGATAACGATTGCGTACTGCCATTAGGCATCACCATTGTTGCGCTAGTACCTCTTGGGAAAAACATTGTTACTTGGCGATCACCGTCAGCATCAGTTTGCACAGAGCCTTGCGCTACTTGCATGTCTTGAGTACTGGTTAAGTCGATGGTGGTAACTTGAGGATCTAATGAGAGCATAACTACATCTTCGGATATAACAAAATCACGCCAAGGTGTGTTAATTCGTCTTTGAACGGGTAAATAACCATCCTTTGTATAGTTAACTGTAACGTAACCACCGCCATTCACCGCTATATCAAACCAACCATCTATGCGGCTGAGTGTTTGGCCATACTCGGTATGATTTTTAATGGTTATTGTTACACCAGATAAAGGAGTGTTATCTTTATTTAACACTTGCCCTCTAACAACAGCCACACGCTTAGCAACAATGTCATCAGCATTAACCCCTGTCTGAATAGGATTATCACCTGTAAATAAAAACTCTACCGCTTCTTTTAAATTGACAACTTTAGTAGGGTTTAATGCTGGGGCAATATCTGCTGGATCAGGTGGTAAAGCAATACTGGTATCAAGTTGTTGCACTTGCACTTCATAGCCAAAGCTTTGGCGAACAGCATCAAGAAATTTCAAAGTAACTTTTGTTGTTCTACCACTAATAATTTCACCGTTAAAAGGCAGAAATAGTGAGCCTTCTTGGTCTAATTCTGCCCCTTCAATAATGATGTTTTCAGGCCATAATGAGGAGATTACTAATCGATGTTTCCCTGTTAAGGTTTCACCTAAGTTTGTTAACTCAACAGGAGATAGTGCGTAAGTAAAACGGCGACTTCGAATTGGATTTAAGAGTTTAATATTAAACTGAGATGATTTATCTACCCAACGCTCTTCTGCATGTGCCGTATGGGTAAAACCAGATAAAATATAAAGCAACAGACTGAAAACAATAAATAAGCCCATTGATATGTTTTTTTTAGCTGAAACCATTACATTCTGCATTTAAATATCCCTATTAATAAATTTTCCATTTTAGTATCAAGTTAACTAACTTGTTGAAGAACCCGTGTTTGCAAAGTTGTTTTGTATGTTAGTAGTTACGTTTACAGTTTCTAAGAAAAATAACTGCTATAGTGAATAATATAAATGTAGAAGGCTCAGGGACAGGTGTACTAACAGCATTAGCTGAAAAAGCAATGTTGTCTAATTGAAATATTGCATCACGCTTATTATTTTCATCCAAGAGTTCAAATGATAAAGCGACACTATGGCCTGCTAAGGCACTGACATCAAGTTGAATAATTTGCCATTGATTACTTACTAAAAAATCACTATCAGAAGAAAATAATAAGTCACTTGCGCCAGTTAAATCTAATTCATCATATAAGTTAATTCTTAAAACATCAGAAAATGTACTTAAACCACTTTCAAGAAAATCATCAAAAAACTCAGCTTTTATATCAAAAGTAAGCCATTTGATATCGTTGGTTAATAATATTGAATTGAGGAATGAAAAAGTACCATCATCACCCTGAATAAGATTAATATCTTCAAACGGTGAATAACCGATACCTGTCGCTAATTGAGCACTATTATTAATAACACTGACATTGCCTGAGGAATACCATTGTTGTAAACCATCTTGAAAATCGCCATTAGCTATTAAGCCAGCTATTGTATTGTTGGATAAAAAGAATGTAGTGAATAGAAATAAATACTTGACTGCTTTTAGCATAGTTCCCTCTAATGACTTATCTTGGATTTATAAAAATACAAATTTTTACTGTATATAATTTCACCGTAAACTAAAGGCAATTAAAAGTCTAATTTTTTATTTACGATGAGCGTTTTTATACAAAAAAACAGCGTGGTCTAAAAACAATTTCGAGAGAGTATCTACAAAGCCCCAATAACGAGGAATCTGATAAGCCTGCATAATCACAAAAGACAGAGGGTGTTAATAACCTTTTGTTTTACATTCATTATACGGATTCACTGAATTTTTCGAGGAAATGAGCGCGATCCCTCATAATGCATTTTGTTATATGGTATTTATTTAAAAAAACAATTATCTTCCTTAAGCACTGTTGAAATGGCTTTAACTAAGTGTTTTATCTGCGCTTCATTAATGACTAACGGCGGAATAATATAGATTAGTGTTCCAAATGGACGTATCCAAACGCCTAATTCAACAAAACGTTTTTGAATTACCGCTATATTAACCGCTTGCGTACATTCAACCGCGCCAATAGATCCTAATACTCTAACATCTTTCACACGGCTTTGAGCTTTCAAAGGTAACAAAGATTTTTGTAATATCAGCTCAATAAAAGCAATTTGCTGTTGCCAATTATTTTCAAATAATAAATCAATACTTGCATTGGCAACGGCACAGGCTAACGCATTTCCCATATAAGTAGGGCCATGCATAAAACAACCCGCTTCACCATGACTAATCGTTTTTGCTATTTCACTAGTGCAAAGTGTTGCCGCTAAAGTAAGGTAACCGCCCGTTAATGTTTTGCCTAAACACATAATATCAGGGCTAATTTCAGACCATTCACAAGCAAAAAGTTTACCCGTACGGCCAAACCCTGTTGCTATTTCATCAACGATTAATAATACATTATATTGATCACATAAAGTTCTACAGGCTTTTAAATAGGCAGGGTGATAAAAACGCATTCCACCAGTACCTTGTACAATTGGCTCAATTATAAAAGCAGCAAGTTCATGATGGTGGTGTTTAAATAGATTTTTTAACTCATCTAGTTCATTTTCATGCCATTGTTCATGGAAACTTATGGTTGGTGCAGGGGCAAATATGTTTTTCATCAATACCTTGTCGAAAATTTGATGCATACCTGTAACAGGGTCACATACAGACATGGCAGCAAAGGTATCACCATGGTAACCATTACGAATAGTGAGTAGCTTGGTTTTATTTGGAAAGCTTTTGCTATGCCAATACTGAAATGCCATTTTTATTGCTACTTCAACACTAACTGAACCCGAATCAGACAAAAATACTTTATCTAATTCTTTGGGTGATAATTGCACAAGTTTTTTACATAATTCAATAGCGCTAGAATGCGTTAAACCACCAAACATAACATGCGACATTTTCGTTGATTGCTCAATTAATGCGGCATTTAACTTAGGGTGGTTATAACCATGTAAAACAGACCACCAAGATGACATACCGTCTATTACCGATTCACCGTTTGCCAAGTTAAGATATACCCCTTCAGCACTTTCAACTAAATAAGCAGGTAAGGGCGATGACATTGATGTATAAGGGTGCCATACGTGTTTTTTATCATATTCTAATAAATCCAAAGAATGTTGTGGTTGTTTATTGGTCATATGTAAACTAATTCTGTGTTGTATTGTTGACATAAAAATTCTGATCGCTAGACTACCCAATAACTTAACCAGATGCAAACGAGTTTTCTATGTCACAAATAGTGTCCCCAACTGTTCTTTCTTCTGCGACTCATTCAGACAATGCTACTATTCGTCATAATTGGACCTTAGCTGAAGTTCAGGCGTTATTTAATTTACCTTTTAATGATTTAATGTTTAAGGCGCAAACAATTCATCGTCAACATTTTAATGCTAACGAAGTACAAGTGAGTACATTGTTATCTATAAAAACAGGAGCATGTCCTGAAGACTGTAAATACTGCTCTCAAAGTGCACGTAATAAAACAAATTTAGAAAAAGAGCGATTGCTCGAAGTAGAAAAAGTATTAGAAGCGGCAGAAAAGGCAAAAGCGATGGGCTCAACACGTTTTTGTATGGGGGCAGCTTGGCGAAATCCTAAAGAACGTGATATGCCTATTGTGCTAGATATGATCAAAGGGGTAAAAGCCTTAGGTATGGAGTCTTGTATGACATTAGGCATGTTAGATGAAAATCAAGCAAAACAATTACAAGATGCAGGGTTAGACTACTATAATCATAATCTTGATACGTCGCCAGAACATTATAATCAAATCATTACTACACGTACTTATCAAGACAGATTAGATACTTTAGAGCATGTACGTAGCGCAGGCATGAAAGTGTGTAGTGGTGGTATAGTTGGTTTAGGTGAAACAGCAGTTGATCGATCGTCTTTGTTAGTGCAATTAGCCAACTTACCTAAGCAGCCTGAAAGTGTACCAATTAATATGTTAGTAAAAGTAGAAGGTACGCCATTGGCCGATGTTGACGATTTAGAAAGTTTTGACTTTATTCGTTGTATCGCTGTCGCTCGTATTATGATGCCAAAGTCTCATGTACGTTTATCAGCAGGCCGTTCAGCTATGAATGAACAAATGCAATCATTATGCTTCCTTGCAGGTGCTAATTCTATTTTTTATGGTTGTAAGCTATTGACGGCTGAAAATCCTGAAACAGATAAGGACATTCAATTATTTAATAAACTTGGCATTAATACTGAGACAATAATTGATGACAGCCAACAGCAAGATAAAATATTAAAAACAGCTTTAGTTAATGAGCAACATAAAGAGCTGTTTTACGAAGCGACTAGTTAAGCCGCATATTAAAATAAACAATCAATAACAAATAAGCCCGAAAAGAATATATTGAATGGCATTTGAATTTATCAATGACAATTTACTTGTACAAAAAAACGCATCTCGTTACAGACAGCGAGTTTGTATACAACAAGTGAATACTGACAGCCCACCACAAAATACAAAAATTGTGATGAATGGAAAAACCTACATTAATTTTTCGTCAAATGATTATTTAGGTTTAAATAATCATCCTAAAATTAATCAAGCCATGCAAGAGGGAATCGATAAATTTGGTATATGTTCAAGTTCTTCAAATTTAGTTACAGGTTTTAATTATGCTCATAAAGCATTAGAAGATAAAATTTGTGAATGGTTGAATAAACCTAGATGTTTATTGTTTTCCAGTGGTTTTGCCACTAATGAAGCTATTTTTAAAACACTGGGGCAAACGATAAATCAGAGTAAAACACATTTTTTTCTTGATAAGCTTTCTCATGCGTCCATGATTGATGGAGCCTATGCAAGTAAAGCTAGCGTAAAACGATTTGCCCATAATAATATGGCGCAGCTCGCTCAATTATTATCTCTGAATGATTCGCCTAATAAACTTATTGCTTCTGAAGGCATTTTTAGTATGGATGGCGATCAAGCTAAATTAACGAGACTAGAAGCCTTAACCAAACAGCACAATGCTTGGCTTTACTTAGATGATGCACACAGTATTGGCTTAATAGGCAATCAAGGTCAGGGAAGTAGCAGTGTTTTAAAAGGCGATTCTGAATGCCATATTATTATGGCGACACTGGGAAAAGCAATCGCTACTAGCGGGGCTTTTTTGGCATGTAACGAAGTATTGCATGATTATTTAATTAACTTTGCTCGGCACTATATTTACTCAACAGCAATTTCTCCTGCAATTGCATGGGCGACTATTCAAAGCATTGAATTAATTCAACAAGAAAAATGGCGTCGGGATAAAATAGTTGAGTTAAGTCAGCTGTTCATTAATGAACTTAATGGTAATATTAAAATTGTTCCATCAGATTCGTCAATTCACGCTATAATTATTGGCAATGAACAAAGATCGCTTGAAGTAAGCGAAAAATTAAAAAAGCAAGGTCTTTGGCTAACAGCTATTCGTCCACCAACGGTTGCTGTAGGTACTTCTAGGTTACGCGTAACCATTTGTGCCAATCATAATGTTAATGAAATCAAACTTCTAGCACAATGCTTAAATAAGGCGCTCATATAGATGATCACCACTAAAGTACATAAAGAAAATCAGCTTAAAATAGCTGAAAGTTTTGGTTCTGCTAGTAAATCTTATGATGTTTCCGCTCGATTACAGCGATATTCAGGCAAACATTTAATGCCTTGGTTACCTAATAAAAATGATCTTCGTGTGCTTGATTTAGGATCAGGTACTGGCTTTTTTACAGATTTATTATCTACATCTTACAAGGAAGTGATCGGTTTAGACTTTTCTAAAGCTATGCTTAAATTTGCTAAAAACTGTAGAAATCACAACATTCTGTGGCTTAATGCCGACGCCCATAAAATTCCCCTACAAGATGAAAGTATTGATTTTATTTATTCTAATCTTGTTCTTCAGTGGTGTGAGCCGCTTGATAATGCAATTAAAGAAATGTTGCGGGTGTTAAAACCTGGTGGTTTAATTATATTTACCACATTAGTTGATGGAACCTTGTATGAGTTAAAATCATCATGGCGCTTGGTTGATAATGACCAACATGTTATTGATTTTAAAACAGAAAAACAGCTAGAAGGTTTTTTTAATACAGAATATTCACAAATACTTCAACATAAGTGTCAAGACATTGTACTTGAATATAAAAATGTTATTCATTTAGCTCGAGAACTTAAAGGCTTGGGGGCTAATCATTTGGCAAATAAAAAAAATCGTGGTTTATCAGGTAAGGATAAATGGTTTGCTATGACAGAACATTATCAACAATTTGTTCAACCTGATGGTATTTATCCTGCTACTTACTGTTTATATTCGGGTTTGGTTGTTAAATTAAATAATCCAAAATAACAATTCAATAAAACTTAATCACTCTATCCGTGAAAAATATTCATGAAAAATTATTTTATTACCGCAACAGATACTGATGCTGGCAAAACCTTTATTGCTTGTGCTTTAACGCAGGCGTTTATTAATATAGGTAATAAAGTTGCTGTTTATAAACCGATTGCAGCAGGGTGCCAACAAGTTAATGGCGTATTAATAAATGAAGATGCTCAGTTACTTAGTGAATTTGCTAATTGTGATCAAAGCATCAGCGAGGTAAATCCTATTGCATTAATTGACGCAATTGCACCGCACATTGCTGCTACTCGTGTTAACTATCCATTAAGCTTAAAAGCTGTAGAGCAAGGCTTCAAACGAATGTTGTTAATAAGGGCAGATATTAATTTAACCGAAGGCGCAGGAGGGTGGCGATTACCACTTGATCTCAATGTCAGTCCCCATTTATTTTTATCTGACTTTGCTATCAACACAAAGCAAAACGTTATTCTAGTTGTAAACATGAAGCTTGGTTGTTTGAATCATGCATTATTAACTTACCAAGCAATTATTGCGGATGGTTTACGTTGTATTGCTTGGGTGGCAAACACTGCAAGTGAAAGCGTTATGTCTAACTTAAATGAAAATATAGACAGTCTTGAAAAATTATTACCTGTACCCAAAATTGCACAATTTCATTTTTATTCTGATCCTAAAATGAGTTTGCATAAAAAAATTAGTGCCGCAGCAAAAACCATTAATTTAGCACCATTACTGGCTTAGTTAGCTAACTGTAATCTAACCCTATACAATTTTTACTTTCCTAACTCAACCAAACAAGCGCTGGCAATAAACCCTGAACGGGTTTTATAAGCTGAGCTTTTACTTACTCGTTCATCTATTTGTTTAATTAACAACTCGGGCAGGGTAACGTTAATTTTGTGACTCTTACCTAAATACGCTGTTATATCAATATCAACAATTGCCCAAAAAGTTTGCATATGAGTATGCGGATTATCAATTGCATATTGTTTTCTATGCTTTTCCACGCTCATTGCTGAAGGAATTTTTTCGCCATATTCCGCCAAAATAGCCAAATGAGATTTAATACTTTGGCTTATTTTTTCTAATCCTAAATCTATCGTTTCTACCGTAACACTACAGCCAGGTAGGTCTGGCACTGTAACTTGATACTGTTGCGTATTTTGAATGCTCGAAAAAACAATTGCGTATTTCATAGGTTACCTTTTGGAGTTTTTTATGTAAACCCAATGATAACCCTCATAACTCCATATTGCAACATAATAATAACCCTAGTAACTCTTTTTTATATGCCATTGATAACCCCAGTAACTCTATAAAAGGTTGTCTCGGTAACCCTAATAACCCTTTATGGTTTGGAGTGAACATTTACTTCATTTAAAAGCTATTTAAAATAGGTAAGAGTAAAGTTGATTTATTAAAAATGGTTAATTATTCTGAGATGAAAAATACGAATACGAAACGAGCAATATTAATAACGCTAGAGTTATTAATTATTGTGGAAGATCCATAAAATGATCATTATAATGAGTGATAAACCAAGGAATAAATTGACTTACAGAAGACAAATTTTGGGTACTATCGATAAATTAATCCTTATATTCGAACGCGATAAACTCAATAAATACCTCATAATCGATTAGGAATATTTATGAAAGAACTTATCCATACTAACCCTGACTTACTTATTACCGTTGTTGGTATTGGTGGTTGTGGTTGTAATACCGTGAACATGCTTTATGAAAACAACTTATCTAGTAGTGTAAATTTAATTGCAATTAATACCGATCTTGCTGCTTTAAATTCACTACACGTTGAGAATAAAATTTTAATTGGTGAAAACCTTACTCGAGGATATGGTGCAGGCTCTAATCCACAAATTGGCTTAGAAGCAGCACAGGAAAGTGAAGAATTATTAATTAATGCAATTAGAGGCAGTGACATTGTTATTATCACTGCTGGTTTTGGAGGTGGTACTGGTACGGGAGCAAGCCCGCTAGTTGCTAGAATTGCTCGTGAACTAAATATAAACTGTTTAGCTATTGTTACACTTCCATTTGAATCAGAAGGCGAACGCCGTAAAGAATTTGCACTACAAGGCATAAACGACATAAAAGAACCCGTGCATGCATATATTACGTTATCTAATGATTTACTTTTAAAAGGTTTAGGTGAAAGTGTCAGGCTATTTTCAGCATTTAATCAAAGTAATGAGGTATTGAAAAATTTGCTTGTGTCGTTGGTGCAAATGTTAACTGAAACCGGTTATGTTAATGTAGATAAGAATGATTTTTCTAGTATTTTGTCTTATGAAGGCGAGTCAATATTAGGGGTTGGTAAAGCTGATAGTGAAGAGTTTGCTTTTGACGCATTAGACCAAGCATTAAATAATCCGCTTGTTTCTATTGCCAAGATAGATACCGCGAAAGGAATTATCTTTCAGTTGTTTTGTAAATCAGAACCGAAATTATCAACTTATAATGGGTTGATTGATCATATCAGAGAAAAAATTACTAACAAATCAGTGCTTATTGTACCGGGTGTTACGTTAGACCCTAATTTAACCTCAGAAATTGAAATTTTAATTATTGCTTCAGGTATTGATTCTGACGTTATAGAACCTATTAAACAGGAAAATGCAGGTAACCAGCAGGGTGATTATATCGATGAAGAATTAACTTTTATTGATCCTAAAGATGGCCTTTATACTGATATTCCAGCGATAACTCGTCGCTTAATGGCTAATAAAAATTTGGTTTTAACAACGCCTAAATAATGCTAACTCGGTTTAAGTTATTTTAATCAAAACACATTTATTAAATTAAACAGAGCTCATATCAGGTTATTTAGGGTAGCCAGTAATTTTTCGTATTGCTTTATATAAAGGATTTAATCTGCCATACATTTTTTTGTAAACGTTATGATAAAGTGCGTCGTAAATTTGTTTGTTTTCTTTAATCGGTGTGAATATATCACCGCCGTGGGTCATTTGTTCCACGGCTTTTGCATAGCTATCGAATAGACCAACACCAACCACTGCATTGATTGCTGCACCTAAGCCAGAAGTCTCAAAAGTATGTGGTCTTTGTACGGGCATGCCAAAAATATCTGCTGTGATTTGCATAGCTTGGTCACTTTGAGAACCACCACCTGAGACCATTAGTTTAGTAATTTTTACTCCCGATTTTTTTTCAGATAATTCTTTACCCTCTCGTAGGGCATAGCCGATGCCTTCGATAATTGCACGGTAAATATGTGCTCTAGTGTGAACATCACCAAAACCAATCATAGCGCCTTTAGCCTCCGGCCCTGGTGTTCTAATCCCGGGGTTCCAGTAGGGTTGTAGCACAAGTCCCAGAGAGCCAGCAGGTACTTCTTTTAACAAATCATCAAATAAACTTTCTACAATAATGCCTTGTTCATCGGCAATTTGCTGTTCTTTCAATCCAAATTCTCGTTTAAACCAACTAACCATCCAATAGCCACGCTGTACTATTAGTTCAGTGTTATATGTATTGGGAATGGCAGCGGGATACGCAGGTAAACGTTTTATGGCTTCAATATATTTTTTGTTGGTGGTGTTATATGTTGCCGTTGTGCCATAACTTAAGCTGCCTGTTTCTGGGGTTAAGCATCCCGATCCCAATACTTCGCAAGCTTTGTCAGATCCTGCTGAAATTAAAGGTAGCCCGATTGGAATCCCCGTTTCAATAGCCGCCTGTTCAGAAATTTTACCTAATATATCACCACAAGGAATAAGATCAGGTAACATTTCTTTTTTAATGGGAAGTGCTTGCCAACGCCAATCTAAGGGCTTTGACCAGCAGTGGTGTTTAAAATTAAATGGTAAATAACCTACTTGGCTTGAAATCGAATCAACATAATTGCCTGTTAATTTAAAACTATGAAAACCAGAAAGTAACATAAATTTATAGGTTTTTTTCCAAATTTCAGGTTGTTGATGCTTAATCCAATTGGCTTCAGATTGACTTCTGAAATAATCAATCGTTTGTTTTTCACCCGCTAAGGTAAATAAAGCCCGCCAATACCAACTCATCTTATCTAAATCATTTTGTTCTCGTTGATCTAACCAAACAAAGGCAGGCCTTAGTGGTTTGCCTTGTTTATCTAAATTAACCATGGTGGCGCGTTGACAGGTTAACGCTGCTGCTTTTATTTGTGATTTTTTAATGTGCAATTGTTCAAGTGCTAACCACAATTGATGACATGCCTTGATCAGCATTTGCCAATAATAGTTAGGATCTTGCTCTGCCCAACCCGGTTGTTTTGAAAAGTAGGGTTCTATATCGACTTTACTTTTTGCCACCAATTGCCCATTAAGATCAAATAACAAAGCTCTAATACTTTGTGTGCCATTATCAAGTGCCAGAACATAATTTTGTTGTTCACTAGGATTAACATTATTTTTATTTTGTTTTTTATCGGTATTTAATTTATTTGTTGTGAGCATAAATTTCTACATTGTTTGCAATTAAACTAAATTACGTTTTAGTGATTGAGGCAGTGAGTAGTATGTTTGCCAGATTAATAAGTAGCGTGTTATTTCGTCTTGCCACTTTGTATTGCTCCAACCAAGCTCTTGCTCAAATATAGTAAATAATCTTGAAAATAATTCTTCGCCACCATTTTTCAATAATAAACCTAACCGAGTTCGTCTTAGTAATAAGTCGTCAAGATGTATAACCGCTTCATGCTGAATAGCCCAACGACACTCAGCTAAACAAAATTGTGTATTGGCTATTCTATCGGTTTCTTCCGCCTTTGCTTGAGCAAGTAACAAAACAGCATTGTCGCCATATCGGCCTATAAGACGTGCTAACCATTTTCTTTCATATTTGTTTTGTTTTAATTCATTTTTAAAAAGCTGATTAACTGACTTTTGAGAAAAGACAGGTTGATTGTTGTCTACATTCATTTTTATATTATTGTTATGTAACGTTATCCATGGCATTGCAGCATTAATCGCTTCAATAGCCGTTAATCGAAACGTTGTTAACTTACCACCACTGGCTGTTATTAGGCCATTTTCAGCCCAAATGGCATGGTCTCGACGTTCATTTGAAGCACTTTTTGAGAAATGCTTCTTTTTTGATGATTTATTGATAAAATCTTTATCGGAGGAGATAACGGGTCTAACGCCTGAAAAGGTCGAAATAATATCATTAATCGTGATGGTTTGATCTGAGAAGTTACTATTAACCGCTTCGAGCAAATAGTTAACTTCATACTCATTTATCTTAGCTTCACTGTCTAAATTGTCTGTGTGATCTAAATCGGTTGTACCAATTATAGCTGCGCCTTCCCAAGGATAAATAAAAACAGGACGTTTGTCTTTGGGGTGAAAAATTGTCAAAGCAGCATTAATACTCAGCCTTGCATGATTGATGACTAGGTGGCTACCGCGTAAAGGTCGTACACGTTTTTCATTAATCACTTCATTGCGTAATTTATCAGCCCATGCCCCTGTTGCATTTATAACAACAGATGAGTTTACTTCAAAGGATTTATTGTTTTGTGATGTGTTTGTTGACTCTTCCACTCTAACGCCAATTACTTGCTGTGTTTTGGGATCTTTAAGTAAGTTGAGTGCTTTGGTGTAGTTCATTACTTTAGCACCCGCTTGAACAGACTCTTGTATTACACGCATGACTAAGCGAGCATCATCAACGACAGCATCAGTATAAAAATAGCTTCCATTTAACTTGTTCGTTAGTAATTTTGGAAATTTTTTAAGACTATTTTTAACATTAAAAAATTTGTGATCTTTTATACCTGCAAGCCAATCATAAAACCAGAGCAGGGCACCCATAATAAACCGACCTGGAAACTGTCCTTGTTTGAGCACAAAGTAATAACCCATTCGATAAATTAGTCCTGGTGCTTCTTTTAATAAACGTTCGCGTTCTTCTAAAGAATGTTTTGTTAGTTTAATATCACCTTGAGCAATATAACGAAGTCCACCATGCACCATTTTAGACGAACGACTTGAAGTGCCCCAAGCAAAATCTTTTTGTTCAATAAGTAAAGTTTTTAAACCACGACGTGTTGCTTCTCGCAAAATACCTGCACCCACAATACCACCACCAATCACAATAACATCCCATTGCTTTTCACAATGAACGCTTGCTAAACTCGTACGCGCGGAAGATATTGAAGTGTTAAGTTTTGTTTTCATATTTACACCAACTTACCAGGATTCATTTGCTGATCAGGATCGAATAATTGGCATAACTCTTTAATCGCTTTTATGCCAAGTTCTCCTTTTTCTGCTGCCAAATAGGGCGCATGATCCTTACCAACACCATGTTGATGACTAATAGTACCGCCATGCCTAACTATAGCTGTTGCACCTGCTGCTTTCAATTTTAACCAACGTTGCATTGTTTTGTTGTAGTCTTCCCCCATACGAAAAAGAAACGTTGTGTAAACACTACAACCCTGACCATAAAAATGAGATAAATGAGTAAACACATGTATTTTTTCACCTACATCTTTAAGTGCATTAGCAATATCTTCTTCTAAAGACTCAACAGCATCAGGTACTGCAGACCAATCAAGACAAGTTTCCATGGTATCAACAATTATGCCTATATCCCAAAATCCTTGACGCAAATACGGGCTACGAAAACGACTATGTTGCCAATGTTTTCCTAGCGTTGTTCCAAGGTATACCCCTTTGTGCTGACGAATAAACTGCTTTGTTATATTTAAAGCAGATTTACATTGGGCCTTGTTGCCCGTAATACCAAAAGTGAACATAGTTTTTTGGTCTGTGTTTGTAGTATGACATTTTGTTATACCTCGTAGGTGTAAATACTTCTCTAAAAATTTAACCGCAGTATCATGACCTGCAAGTTTTAGATGAGATGCGGTTTCAACAGGGTTACTTAATCGCATCATTGATAGTTGAACACTGCTTTGTATTATTTCGCGCGTGGCTTGTATACCTATATCCCAGCTTGGGAAAAAAGCGACATAAAAATTTTCTTGTTCAGCTATTTTAGTTACACGTACTTTAACATCAGTAATAATTCCCATACGACCTTCGCTACCTAAAATCATTTCTCGCACGTCTGGCCCTGCTGATGAGGCAGGAAAGGTAGGAATATCAAGTGTTCCTTGTAGAGTTTCAATTTTACCCCCTGCAAATATTTTTTCGATGCGTCCGTAACGTAAAGATTGTTGACCACTAGAGCGACTAGCAACCCAACCCCCAATAGTTGACAACTCCCACGATTGAGGAAAATGACCTAATGTGTAGCCATGCTCGGCCAATTGTTTTTCAACATCTGGTCCTAACGTTCCAGCGCCAAAAGTTGCAATTTGGCTCTCTTTATCTAAAGCGATTAGCTTATTCATGTTTGTTAAGGCAATGGTGATAACGGGGCGATCTGTTATTTCGGGATTTATATGCCCGCAAACTGAAGTGCCGCCACCGTATGGGATAACAATTAAATTTTCTTGTTTAGCAAATTGTAATAGTGTTTGTATTTCAGCTGTTGTTTTAGGTAAGGCAACACCGTCAGGAAAAGCCTCAAAACAGCCACTGTGGGTAGCTAACCAATCAGGAATACTTTGCCCTCGACAATGGCGTAATCTTACTTCGGCATCAGTATTGATTAATGTATGCTGTGGTGCTTTTGACTGTGGTACTTTCACAATCGCCTCTTCAAGTGATATTTCAGGTAATGCGACACTTTTACCGAGTATATTTTCGATATAGTCTTGCGATGTTTTGGTTAATTCAAAACTCAAATTATTCTTTTCATCACCCCAACCATTCCAACGTTTCATACTGTACCTTGTTTATATTTATTATATTTTTTACATAGTAAACAGAAAATAACATTATATTTATGCTTTAATAGGCCTTATTATTGATAATTTAGGACATGTTAAGGAATGAGTTTTCTATGAATCGCAGGCTTATTGCCATTGATGAGGTAAACACACGTCAATCAATTATTGGTATTTCATTATTAACTAAATTGCTAAAAAATAGGGGCTATAATGCCCAAAAACTGCTTGATCAAGCGGGAATTTCCTCAGAATTATTACTCGATCCAAAAGCAACCATATCATTTCAACAAGATGTCGCTTTTACCCGCGAATTAATAAACACATTACAAGATGATGATTTAGGTTTTAAAGCAGGACAGTGTTTTCGTCTTAACGCCTTTGGCCATATTGGTTTAGCGGCAAGTTCAAGTGACACAGTGAGTGATGCAATAACCTTTTTTCTTAAATATATTCACCTTGCTTATACACCATTCTTAATTGATTTTTTTATAAAAGAAGGCAATGCAGTGCTACGGTTTAATGATCAGTTTAACCTTGGGGATTTGAGACGTTTTTATTTAGAAAGAGATTTTTCATTTGCCTTCTTGTCAACACGAGATATGTTTCCGCGCTCTATTGAAGGTCAAAAGCCTAAAACAATACATTTTGATTTTCCATGTCCAACAAATATTGAACATTACCAAGCCTTATATGAGTGTCCTGTACATTTTTCAATGCCTTATAATGAAATATTGTTTGACGAACGCTATTTAGATTTAGCCTTACCATTAGCTAATTCTCTTACTCGTGATTTATTAGAAGAACAATGTAAACTGCAAGAAATTGCTTTATTTGGTCATAAAAACTTTGATGAAAAAATTCGGCAAATAGTCCGAACAATAGAAAATGAAATACCGAGTTTAGAAAAAATTGCTGAAGCACATTTTATTACAGCGCGAACAATGCGACGTAAATTAAAAGAGCAGGGGGTTACTTTTCAACAATTGGTTAATGAGGAACAGAGTAAAAAAGCACGTCATTACTTGTCAACAACAGACTTATCTATTGAACAAATATCAACACGCTTAGGTTATAGCGAATCAGCAAGTTTTATTCATGCTTTTAAACGATGGACAGGAAAAACACCCAAGACATTTCGTTATTAGCTAACCTACCTTAGAGATAATATTAACTACATCATGAAATAATTTTTTTAATTTTTCAGTACTTAAAACAACATTATTTATTTCATCATTTGCGTGTTGTAAATAAAGCTCTTCAGCTTTGTGATACATCAACTGGTATGCATCTTCGAGTTCAGTTAACCAAGCATTACAAAATATTGTGCTTTGTTTTTTTCGTTTAATCCATCGTTTGCATACCGTATTTTGTTCTTGTTTTATTGGTTCATCTGCTTGAATAAAAGGTGATAAAAGGCGTTGTGATAAGCTGGTATATTCGTGTCGTAATGCAATATCAAACACCTTAAGTTTACTTTCTTTATGGTTATCTGCTTTGCTAGCCCAAATTAGCCAATCTTTGTTGGGTTGGTACGTTATTAGCCAGTTATTAAATTCATTCGCTGGCATTGGGCGTGCAATAGAATAACCTTGTGCTTTTTCACAGCCCATCATTAATAACATTAAGCCGTGTTCTGTTGTTTCTACTCCCTCTGCAATCACATCTCTATTAAAAGAATTGGCTAAGCCAAGCACACCATTAATAATGCTATAATTATTTGCATCATTGAGCATGTCAATAACAAAAGATTGATCTATTTTTATCACATTAGCAGGTAAAGATTTAATGTGTGTTAGTGAGGAATAACCTGTGCCAAAATCATCTAAAGCTATATTCAGCCCAAACTGTTTACGGCAGGCATTGAGTGTAGTTTTAATAGTATTTAAGTCACCAAGTACACTACTTTCTAAAATTTCAAGTTGAATGTAGTTGGTATTTAACGTTTCATAATTACTTAATATATCTTTTAAATCAGATACAAAGGTTGTAGATTGAAGATGAAATGAAGAAATATTAATACTGACTTCTATCATTAAGCCTGCTTTTTGCCATTGAACGAGTTGTTTTATCGCATTATTAATAACCCATTGCCCAAAGAGGACTTCTTCATTTGTTCCTTCTAATATAGGCAAAAAATCTTTAGGTGGAATAAGTCCATTTTCGGGTGAAATCCACCTAACCAATGCTTCGACACCATAAACAGTGCCTGTTTTCATATTTACTTTTGGTTGATAGTAAAGTACGAATTCATCATTATTAATAGCATCTAAAATTTTATTTAATTGCTGTCTTTTGTTAATAATTTGTTGATCTTTTTCTTTATTAAATAAATGATATCCATTGCCACCTGAAAGTTTAATTTGATACATGGCCTGATCAGCATGACGAATTAATGTATCTAAATCACTATGATCGTTTGGGTATAAAGTTACCCCTGTAGAGGCCGTAATAACATAAGAAATATCTTCATATATAAATGGTTGAGTTAGCGAGGTATATATTCGTTTTAAAATATCTTCGCAATCACCAAAAGTTTGTATATCACTTAACAATAGTGCAAATTCATCGCCACCTTGTCTTGATACAGTATCGCCAGTTCGTAAATTGGATTTTATACGGTTTGCTACTTCAATTAATATTTTATCGCCAATACTGTGACCATAATTATCATTAATGGGTTTGAAATTGTCTAAATCAATAAAACAAATAGCTAATGAACTTTTTATACGATCTGCATGAGCCACTGCTTGATTAAATCGGTCAATGAATAATGTTCTATTAGGCAACAAGGTTAAAGCATCATAGTGGGCCATTTGTTCAAGTGTATGGTGTTGATTCTTAATTTGAGTAATATCAGCAAACAACCCCATATAATGCAGAGTTTTACCGCTATTGTCTTTTAATGATGAAATGGTCAGTAGCTCGGCATAAAGCTCACCATTTTTTTTACAATTCCATACTTCACCTTTCCAATAACCTCGGGCAATTACACACTCCCATATATCATGATAAAATTGTTTACTTTGTTTTTCAGAATTCAATATATTAAGGTTTCTACCCAGTACATCTTTACGCCCATAACCCGTTATTTCGCTAAAAGCGGGATTGATATTAATAATGGTACCATCGGTTTTCATGATAAAAATACCATCATGTGCTTCAATAAAAAACTGTGCCGCTAACTTTAATTGCTCTTCATTTTCTGAGCGTTCAATCATCAGTTGATTAAATTCATTAGCCATTACGGCAATTTCATCTTGTCCAGATATGTCGAGTAGTTCATTACTTTTATTGTGTGTACGCGCTTTTTTCATAACGTAAGCAATATGCTTAATTTCTTCAACTAACCGTTTTTTTAGTATTTGGCTTAATAAAATAGTAATAACAAATACTATTAAAATAAAAACTGTATAGAAAACGAGTGGGGTTTTCAGTGCTTTGTTCGCTAATCTTTCCTGCGCTAAAATATCGTTAATAATTGTTGAACTGACTGTGTGTAATAAGCCAAGACGATATGTTGCTGATTGCCACCATAATTCAGGATCCATTAAAGTACTATTTGGCTCTAAGGGTCGTAGTGTTTTTACAGTAAGATTATTGTCAATACTTGCGTTTTGTTGAATAGGGTTTATTGAAACATTTTCTTGCTTTAATCCTGTCACTATACCGAAGTTAGATTCGTATTGATGATACTCTTGTATCTTTATGTCTTTCATGGTTTCAATCATTAGGGTAGAGTGCTTGGGCGAGGCAACATTGTAATAGCGAATTAACTCTGCTTGTTGTCTAGCAACATGATTAACAACCCCCATTAATATTAACTTATCCCACTTTGCATTATTATATTGCTGTTCACTTAATGCACCGTATAAAAGCCCACGCTCTATCGCTGCATATTCTTCTAATCCTAAAGCATAAATTAGGGATGAAACCATATAGTTAATTTCTTGATTAGTTACCATGGCATGTAATACGTTAATTTCTTGAAGTAAATCAGAAATTAATCCGCTGTAAAAATCAAAAAGATTATTGTCTATTAGGTTGTCAATTTCGGTACGAATAATTTTTAATTTTTTAAACTTTTGTTCAATTTGCTTAAAATTATTAATTGTTTTTTCAGGTAGATAATGTGGTGGAAAAGAAAATACATAAGAAATTTTTTCATATGTATTAGCTGTAATTTTACGTTGTTCTGTTAATTGAAACTGGTAACTAGGGTTTTGAGCTGCAAGCATACCCGCGCTAAGCCCTCTTTCCTTTTGTAAATTATAAATAAGGTCAGATAGTTGTTTAACAATTTGAGCGAATTGTAAAGCTTCTTTAGACTGCTCAATTTTGTCATATTTATCGAATATCGTTACACAAAAGAAAAAAAGTAACGCGATAATTGGCAGAGCTAAGAACGTATTAAGTTTTGCACTGATATTGTGTTTATTAAATAGTCCTAACACTGGTTCATCCTTAAGAGGCTATTAGGTTTTATATCTGCATGATTTATATGCATTAATCTAAACTAGTATTTAGGGGAGTAGTACAGGAGTAAGATTATACTTTTTAGGCGAACATCTTAATGGTCGACCTGTTATACATTTGGAAAAATAATACTATATATGCCTGCGTGCTTCTATAACAACCACGGCAAAAGATAATATAGATCAAAGAAATTTAATTAAGCGCTTAATTAACATACTTCTAGGGTGTACCACATCATCTTTTGCGTATGTTTGAATAGTTTGGGAGTATTTTTAAAATCTATTAATAAGCCTTACAAATTAGCTAATCAAACAATCAGCTAACCAAATGCCAATATCATTAAGCTGTTGTGGTATAACACTATGCGGCATAGCATAGGCTTTCCATTGAGTTTTATATCCTGCACTTTTTAATAAATCATATGCCATGAGCCCTGAAGCCATAGGAACAACCTCATCTTGTGCGCCATGGTTTTGTAATATAGGCGTATTTTTATTAGCATCACTAAGCTGGCTAGGCAGCTTATCTTTAATCGGTAAATAACAAGACAATGCCATAATGCCAGCTAGTGATTGCTCAAACCTTAAGCCAGTAAATAAACTCATAACACCACCTTGGCTAAAACCAGCCAAAATAATGTTACTTGCTTTAATACCGTTATTAATTTGCTCATTAATTAACGCGCGCACTGAGCGCTCAGATTGCAGCACACCTTCCATATCTGCTCGGTTATGCAAATCAGCGTTCCTAATATCGTACCAAGAGGGCATTACAAACCCATTGTTGATTGTTACGGCTTGCTCAGGCGCATGAGGGAAAACAAAACGTATTGTATGATTTTGCGGTAAATTTAATAACGGTACTACAGGCGCAAAACCTGCGCCTGAATCACCTAAACCATGTAACCAGATTACACAAGCGGTGGCAGTGGTTGAAGGCTCTATGGTAATACGATCTAGTAATGGGGTTAATAGTGGCATTGTATCTCTTTGTGTTGACTGTTCTATCGAAGCGCTTAATATACGCTAATTCGTTTATAAAAAGGTAGGTTAATACAGTAATTACATGAATAAAGTATCAAAAGAAATTCAAGAGCAGGCAATGAAAATGGCCAAAGGCACACAACGACCTAATCAAACTAAAGAGCAGACTAAGCTAATTGCTCAAGGGATAGAAAAGGGCATTGCCGAATACCAAAAGCAGCAAAATAAAAAATTACGTGAGCGTGACAAAGTACGTAAAGCACAACTAAAAGCGCAAAAAAGTCATACTGAAATAGCTAACACCCCTAATACAAAGCACATCGAAAATAATAATAATCGTTTACCGTGGATATTATTAGCAGCAAGTTGGCTTGGTTTTATTAGTTGGTATTACTATTGATGAAAACAGTATACTTTTTATCAATACTTCTGGTTACGTGTTACCATTAAGTAATTGAATTAATAGGGTTATATTTATCATTAAAAATAGTAAAAAAAGTATTTTTACCGTGGTGATAACCTTATAAAATGATGAATTACACGGTTTTTTATTGCCGGTGCTTGATGACCAGTTGTTTTAACGTGTCAATAATGTCTGAAGAATCTTGATAAGCAAGCACAACTTCTCGCACCAAGCGAATGCCATCGATAGGTAAAAAAACAATCTCGAATTTATTTAATATTTCAGGTGACGCGGGCACTAACGCACAGCCTAAACCGGCATGAACAAGCCCTAGGGCATAATCTATTGTTTGAATTTTTGCTCTTATGTCTAAAGTAATACCAGCCAAGGTTAACGTGTCGTTTAAACTATCCCATGCATTACACGGACTACGTTTAATAAAAGGCAAACCGTCTAAATCTTTTATCGTAATAGAGTCTTTTAATGCAAGCACATGATTATAAGGCAATGCTAACAGGTACTCTTCTTGCCATAGAGGTAAGTAGTTTTCAGCTTCATTTAATTCTTCTTTAATAATAATACGGGCATCACAGGCTTCATTGTGCGGCACCAAAGTTAGTTGCATATAATCTTGTGCTGAGGTGAAATCTTTAAGTAATGCCGACATACGTTCCACTCCAAGCCCTCGTGTTACGCCCAAATAAAATGACTTTTCAATACTCTGATCACTAAATAGATTTTTAATCGCGTCGGCTTGGCCAAGCATTTGTTTAGCTAAAGGATATAGCCTTTCACCTGTATCTGTTGGCGTAACCCCTCGTGCATGTCGAATAAATAATGATGTTTTTAATGACTGCTCAAGTAAATGAATGGCGGCCGATATTGAAGGTTGCGCAACAAAGCATGTTTTTGCTGCTGAACTGATACTGCGTTTTTCATAAACAGATGCAAAATAATGTAAACTTTTCAAGTCCATAAATACTTACTCGGTATTTTAATCTCTGTGCGTTAACTTACGTTGATATAGGTAAAAACTATATCAGATAAAGAAAAAGAATATTTTAACTTTGACTAAGTTTTATCTATTATCCAAATATATGCAATACTCATTGTTTTAGAAATAACTTATAACAACTTATGAAAGGTGCTTTAACACATGTCAAACTCAACAGCTAATTCAAGCAAGTCTCCTTCTTTTAACTGGCAAGATCCTTTGTTATTAGAGTCGTTACTATCAGAAGATGAACGAATGATCCGTGATAGTGCGCATCAATATTGCCAAGAAAAGCTTATGCCAAGAGTACTTGAAGCGAATCGTAATGAACATTTTGATGTTGAGATCATGCGTGAGCTTGGTGCCTTAGGTTTATTAGGCGCAACCATTCCTGAAAAATACGGCTGTGCTGGAGTGAATTACGTAACTTATGGTTTAGTGGCTCGTGAAGTAGAGCGGGTAGACAGTGGTTACCGAAGTGCAATGAGTGTGCAATCTTCGTTAGTAATGCATCCCATTTACGCTTACGGCAGTGAAGAACAACGTATGAAATATTTACCTAAATTAGCAACAGGTGAATACATTGGTTGTTTTGGTTTAACTGAGCCTAATTCAGGATCAGATCCTGCCAGTATGGCAACCAAAGCCGTTGCAGTTGACGGTGGTTACCGTTTAACAGGTACAAAAATGTGGATTACTAACTCGCCCGTCGCTGATATTTTTGTTGTGTGGGGCAAACTTGATGGTGTGATTCGTGGTTTTGTGCTTGAAAAAGGCATGGAAGGGTTAAGCGCTCCTAAAATTGAAGGTAAATTTTCATTACGTGCTTCAATTACGGGTGAAATTGTTATGGATAACGTTTTTGTACCTGCTGACAATATGCTACCCAATGCCAAAGGCTTGTCTGGCCCCTTTGGTTGTTTAAATAAAGCACGTTACGGTATTGCTTGGGGCGCGCTAGGTGCAGCAGAATTTTGCTGGCATGGTGCTCGCCAATACACCTTAGACCGTGAACAATTTGGTCGTCCGTTAGCGGCTACTCAACTTATTCAGAAAAAACTAGCTGATATGCAAACCGACATAACCACAGGCTTATTTGCTTGTTTACAAGCAGGAAGGCTAATGGATTCAGGCGACTTATCACCTACGGCTATCTCGCTTATAAAGCGTAACTCTTGTGGTAAAGCCTTAGACATTGCTCGTACTGCCCGCGATATGCATGGTGGTAATGGTATTAGTGATGAATTCCACATTATTCGTCATGTAATGAACCTAGAAGCGGTAAACACCTATGAAGGTACGCATGATGTGCACGCGTTAATTTTAGGTAGAGCACAAACAGGGTTACAAGCTTTTTATTAATTGAACCGTTTTATACCATTAGTTTCATTAATTAAGTAATCTATTTTATACGTAGAAAAAACTGCCAAATACAAGGCATTGACTTCAGTAACTACTTGTTCTAATTATTAAATAAATAACGATGTAGTTGATGATTTTAGCAAGTAGAAATGATCACATAGTTAGTGAGATTGGTATTAGTTCATAAATCTATCAATTTAGTTCGATGAAAACAGCATTACTACGTATTTATTAGGCATAAATACGTAGTAAAAAGTGGAATTCTAATGTCAGATCGTAATCAATTAGTAAAAGAAAATTTTATCAATTTTGTTCGTAGCGGTAACTTACCTACCTCGAATATTGTACTCACACCCGAAGCCGTTGGTTTAACTAACCAAGCCGTTATTGACCTATTTGAAACACAGGTAATGAGTCGCCATTTAGACTTGCAATCACGTGTTATGCAAAAAAAAGGGCAAAGCTTTTATACCATAGGAAGCTCAGGACACGAAGGTAATGCCGCTTATGCTAAAGCGTTTAAACCAAGCGACATGGCATTTTTACATTATCGTAGTGGTGCCTTTGTTATTCAACGAAGCAAACAAGTTGCTGGGCAAACACCACTGTATGATATGTTGCTGTCTTTTTCAGCGTCTAAAGATGATCCTATTTCTGGTGGTCGACATAAGGTGTTGGGTAGCAAAACGTTAGCCATTCCACCACAAACAAGCACCATTGCGTCACATTTACCTAAAGCCATGGGGGCTGCCTTTAGTGTTGATTTGGCTAAACGATTAAATATAGAAGCAGAAATGCCCAATGACAGCATTGTAGTCTGTAATTTTGGTGATGCATCATCTAATCACTCTACAACTCAAGGTGCTATTAACAGTACCGCTTGGGCGGCGTATCAATCTATACCAATGCCTATTGTTTATATTTGTGAAGATAATGGCATTGGTATTTCAACCTCAACGCCTAAGGGCTGGATTGCCGCTAATTATCAACATAGAGCAGGAATTCACTACCTTTATTGCGACGGCTTAAATTTGCTTGATACTTACCAAAAAGCTAAACAAGCAGAATATATTGCCAGAAAATTACGTAAACCCGTATTTTTACACATGCGCACGGTACGTTTACTTGGCCATGCTGGCTCTGATGCTGAATTTGTTTACCGTAAAATGTCAGAGATTGAAGCAAACGAATTTCAAGATCCCTTACTACACAGTGCCCGTATTCTAGTAGAAAACAACATGTTAAATGCTGAACAAATAATCGACATGTATAATAATATTGAGAACCGAGTAGCTCACGTTGCTGATGCTGCAGCATCAAAACCTAAATTAGCAACAGCAAAACAAGTTATGGCGAGTATTGTTCCGCCTGCACGCAAAAATAAACATCATGTCAAAGTTGATGATAATCAACGGCTATCGTTATTTTCACATGAAAAGCATAACCTCAGTAAACCTCAACATTTAGCCAAGCTGCTTAACTGGGCGTTGCTTGATTTAATGGCAGAACATCAAAACATTGTGATGTGCGGTGAAGATATTGGTAAAAAAGGTGGTGTGTATAACGTTACGGCAAAATTATGTGAGCGCTTTGGTGAAAACCGCGTGGTCAATACCTTATTAGATGAACAATCAATTTTAGGTACTGCAATTGGTTTAGCTCATAATGGCTTTTTACCAATACCAGAAATTCAGTTTTTAGCCTACGTGCATAACGCCGAAGATCAAATACGGGGCGAAGCAGCCACCTTGCCTTTTTTCTCTAATGGGCAATATACCAACCCCATGGTTATACGTATTGCAGGGCTGGCTTATCAAAAAGGCTTTGGCGGTCATTTTCATAATGATAATTCATTTGCGGTTTTCCGTGATATCCCTGGGTTAATTATTGCTTGTCCATCAAACGGTGCTGATGCAGTACAAATGATGCGAAGCTGTGTGAAATTAGCGCAAGAGCAGCAACGTATTGTGGTGTTTTTAGAGCCAATAGCATTGTATATGACTAAGGATTTACATGAAGAGGGCGATGGTCTTTGGACATCTGAATATGTTCAGCCTAAATCAGCAAAAGCAGAGGTTGATCAAAAAATATCAGTGTTTGGCGAAGGCAAAGATTTATGTATTTTAACCTACGGGAATGGTTACTTCTTATCAAGACAGGCAGAAAAAATATTAGCGGAACAAGGCATTAATTGCCGCGTGGTAGATCTACGTTGGTTAGCGCCATTAGATGAACAAGGTATTCTTGAGCAAGTAACTCAGTGTAGTAATATTTTGATTGTTGACGAATGTCGACAAACGGGTTCCATCAGTGAAGCTTTAATGACACTTATACATGAAGCGCATACCGCAAATGATAAAATCATTCCGAATATTAGCAGACTGACCGCTCAAGACAGTTTTATTCCATTGGGTGCTGCGGCCTATCATGTTTTGCCCTCTGCAAACGGCATTGTTGAGGCAGCAACAACGTTGTTACAAAAAAATCAATCCAATAAAAACAATCCATTGGCGTAAAACATAAGGTTACGTGAGAAATAATATGAATACGAGTAAACACATAACAAATCAAAAAAAACGCGCCGTTGTTATTTGCCCTGGGCGCGGAACGTATAATAAAGAAGAACTCGGTTATTTACAGCGATTGCACGCTGATAAAACAGAGATTATTTCAGTAATCGATAACTATCGTCAATTACAAGGTCAAATTAGCATCAATGAACTTGATAGCATGGCGCAATATAATATGCGTCAGCACACCGCAGGAGAAAATGCTTCGGCATTAATTTATGCATGTGCACTAGCCGATTTTCAATCAATTGACCGTGATGAATACGACATTGTTGCCGTAACGGGTAATTCAATGGGTTGGTATATTGCTTTAGCGGTTGCTGGAGCCGTTGATCCACATGCTGCTATTGAATTAATAAATACCATGGGATCTATGATGACTGATGGTGTAGTGGGTGGACAAATAATTTACCCAATCACTAATGAGCAGTGGCAAGAAAACAGCGAAACCATTTCACAAATCAATCAATGGCTCACAGAAGTAAATAAAGACAGTAAAAATGAAGTGTATATTTCTATTCATTTAGGCGGATATTTAGTTTTTGGTGGTAATAAAACAGGTTTAAAAGCCTTAGAAGAAAAATTACCCCTTGTACAAGACAAATACCCCATGAACTTATTTAACCATGCAGCTTTTCATACTCCCTTGTTAAACGATATTTCTATTAAAGCCAGATCACTTTTATCAACAGAGTTATTTGAACCACCAAAAATTCCGTTAATTGATGGGCTAGGGCAGATCTGGCAACCTTATAGCTGTGACACCAATAAACTATACAATTATACCTTAGGTACACAAGTAACCGATGCCTATAATTTTAGCAAAGCCATTGAAGTTGCTATTAAAGAATATGCACCAGACAAATTAATTATACTAGGCCCTGGCGCTACCTTAGGTGGAGCTGTCGCACAATGTTTGATCAAACATAATTGGCTTGGTTTACAGGAAAAAAGTGATTTTATTGCTAAACAAAAAGCAGACCCTTTTCTTTTAGCTATGGGCATTGAAGAACAACGTAAAAGGGTAATTACTAGCAAATAAGCTCAGTACATAGTTTGAAAATAATTCTCGTATACATTCTAGGGGCTAAATTAATTAGCGCCTATGCGTGAGAATGGACTGATCACACCGTTTGCACCCTGCTGTAAAACATGCGTGTAAATTTGTGTTGTACGCACATCACTATGCCCCAATTGCGCTTGAACGGTTCTTATGTCAGCACCACTTTGTAATAAATGAGTCGCAAATGAATGACGTAAAGTATGTGGAGTCACATGTTTATCAATTTGGGCATCAAACGCTGCTTTTTTAACAGCACGTTGTAATTGTTTTTCATCAATATGATGGCGTCTAAGTTGCTTACTTTGTGGATCGATGCTCAATTTATTTGAGGAAAATAAATATTGCCAACCAAGCTGCTTATTGTGGTTAGGGTATTTTTTACGTAATAAGTGAGGCATAAATACACCATTAAATAACGGG
>Ga0193955_1000224_pt1 | contig 35883 bp, 41 predicted proteins | sample BB_6_MG_FD_140343 | JGI IMG/M metagenome (GOLD analysis project Ga0193955, IMG submission 140343) | Microbial mat bacterial communities from the Broadkill River, Lewes, Delaware, United States - BB_6_MG | ecosystem: Environmental > Aquatic > Freshwater > River > Microbial mats | place: USA... | reverse complement strand
ATCAAGAAAAAATAAAAAAAGAACTTATACTGTAATGACACCTTTTAAAATAATCGCTCTATTTTTTATCTCATTATTACTCTTTACAGGATGTTCTATGAAAATGGAGCAAAAAAAAGATATCTCGCAAGCAAATTTTCAAAAAACAGATATCTCTTCTATTTCTGGATTTCATGATGATAATTTTGATAAAGCAATAAGTGTTTTTATAAAAGATTGCGCTGCTTCAAAAAAAGATTCTCGATTAACCTCAGTTTGTTTAAAAGCAACAAAAAGTATCCAAAACCCTAAGCAATTTTTTACAGAAAATTTCACTACTTACCAACTCATCTCTGATGAAGGTGATAAGGAGGGTTTGATTACTGGATATTATGAGCCATTATTGCAAGGGAGTTTACATAAAACAAACAGATACAAATATCCTGTATATGCTGTGCCAAAAGATTTATTAACTATCTCATTATCGAGTGCATACCCTTCTCTTTCAAACTATAGATTGCGTGGAAAAATTGAAGGAAATAAAGTTGTACCTTATGATACAAGAGAAGAAATAGATACAAAAGATTATAAAAAAAGTAAAACTCTCAAGCCTCTTTGTTTTGTAGATGATAAAATTGATCTGTTTTTTCTCCAAATACAAGGGAGTGGAAAAGTACAACTTCAAAATGGAGAGATTATAAATGTAGGATATGGTGGGCAAAATGGTCATCAATACTATGCAATCGGAAAAAAGCTTTTAGAGATGGGTGTAATAGAGAAGGAAAATATATCGTTACAATCTATTAAAAAATGGTTAGAAATGAACCCTAGTAAAACGGATGAAATATTAAACCTTAATAAAAGTTATGTTTTTTTTAATAAAAGTAATAAAACTGCAACAGGAAGTTTAGGGACAGAACTCACTGCAAATAGAAATCTTGCAGTTGATAGAAAAAATATTCCTCTTGGATTTCCAGTATTTATAAATACGACAAACCCACTTACAAAAAAACCTATAAATCAACTCATGGTTGCAGCCGATACTGGTGGAGCTATAAAAGGAAAAATAAGAGCAGATTTATTTTTTGGAAATGGACAAAAAGCCAGAGAACTTGCAGGAAAAATGAAACAAAAAGGTAAACTATTTATCTTCATACCAAATAATTCAATTAAAGAAAAAGGACTCAATTAAATGCATATTACAAATAAAATATCAAATATATTTCATAAATTTGCAACTAAAGAATTTCCAAAAACTATCCAAAATTTTATTAATAATGGATACGTAAATATTTTAGGATTAGATATGAGTGAGTTTGAAAAAGCTAGTACTTATACAACACTCAACAAATTATTTACAAGAGAATTAAAAGTGCAAAGAGAGATTGATACAGATGAAAAACATTTTATCAGTCCAGCAGATAGTTTTGTAAGTGAATCAGGTGATATAGAAGATGAAACAGCCTGTCAAATAAAAGGGATGAGTTATAGTGTCAAAGAACTTTTAACTCAAGAGATCACTTATGATAACTTTGAAAAGCTAAAAAATGGTACCTTTATGAACTTTTATTTAAGTCCAAAAGATTATCATAGATATCATGCAAGTTTTGATTGTACCGTAACTAAACTTATCCATGTACCGGGTAAACTCTATCCAGTAAACTTCACATATTTAAACAAACAAAAAAGCCTATTCGTTGAAAACGAAAGAGTAATCATGGAGTGTCTTACTTCAAATAATCAACTTTTTTATATGGTTTTTGTAGGGGCTTTAAATGTAGGGAAAATGGTTTTTACTTTTGAACCTAAAGTAAAAACCAATACAGATGCAGTTCATCCTGTAGTTTATGAGTATGAAGATTTAGAGATTAAAAAAGGTGATTGTTTAGGTTACTTTGAGATGGGTTCTACTGTTCTTTTATTTTGGGAAAAAGATATGGTAGAGTTAGATAATATAATCAATACAAAAGTTCGATTTGGTGATGTAATTTCTAGAATAGTTTAATTTGATTAAACTTTAGATATAATGCGAAAAATACATATAACAAAATAGATAAAAAGGGTAATATTTTATGGTTAAAATTGTAAATTTAAAAAAAACTTTTGGTTCAAGAGTTTTATTTCAAGATATCAATCTTTCTTTAGATACAGGAAAAAGATATGGTCTTATTGGAGCAAATGGAGCTGGTAAAACAACTTTTCTTAATATGCTTAGTGGAACAGAAGAGATAACAGATGGTGAAGTGCAAGTACAAAATGGTAAAAAAGTAGGAGTATTGAGTCAAAATCAATTTGCTTATGAAGATTTTACTTTGGCTGATACTGTATTGTATGGGAATAAAAGACTTTACGATGCGATTAAAAAGAAAGAAGCACTTTACTTAGAAGAGTATACTGATGAAATTGGTGAGCAATTAGGTGAACTAGAGATGGTTTGTTGTGAAGAGGATCCAACGTATGAATATGATGTAAAAATCACTAAAATTCTTGAGTCTTTAGGTTTCCCAGCTGAAACTCATGGTGAACTTATGAGCACTATTACTGGTGGTGATAAATTTAAAGTTTTATTAGCACAAGTTCTTTATCCTAAACCAGATGTGTTATTTCTTGATGAGCCTACAAATAACCTTGATATTACAACTATTGCATGGCTAGAAAATCAATTACAACACCATGATGGTACTATGGTAGTTATCTCACATGATAGACACTTTTTAAATGCTGTTTGTACAAATATTTTAGATGTAGATTTCAAAAAAATTAGAGAATTTACTGGAACTTATGATGACTGGTATATCGCTTCAACAGTGTTAGCAAAACAAGCATCGGTTGATAGAGAAAAGAAAATGAAAGAGAAAGAAGAGCTTGAAGCTTTTGTAAGACGATTTTCTGCCAATGCTTCTAAAGCAAAACAAGCTACTTCAAGACAAAAACAACTTGATAAACTTGATATCTCTGCTATTGAGGTATCTTCAAGAAGAGATCCTTCAATCGTATTTAAACAAGAAAAACCAATCTCAAAAGAAGTTTTAGAGTTTAAAAACATCTCTAAATCTTACGATGGTGAAGTTGTACTGAAAGATTGTTCTTTAATGTTAGAAAAAAAAGATAAAATTGCTTTAATTGGGCCAAATGGTGCAGGTAAAACAACTTTATGTGAAATCTTAATGGAAAATATTAAAGCAGACTCAGGTGAAGTAAAATGGGGAGCAACTGCAAATGTAAGTTATTTTCCTCAAAATACAACTGACCTAATCAAAGGTGACATCACTTTATATGATTGGTTAAGAGATTTTGATAGAAATGCAGATATTGCTGAGATCAGAAACTGTTTAGGTAGAATGTTATTTAATGGTGAAGAGCAAGAAAAATCAGTAGTAAAATGTTCTGGTGGAGAAAAGCACAGAATGATGCTTAGTAAAATCATGCTAGAAAAAAGAAACTTCTTAGTTTTAGATGAACCTACAAATCACCTTGACTTAGAAGCTATTATTGCTCTAGGAGAAGGACTGTTAGCGTATGAAGGTACAGTTATCTGTGTATCTCACGATAGAGAGCTTTTAGATGCTTACGCAAATAGAATCATCGAAATACAAGAAGATGGTTCTATTATAGATTTTGACGGTACTTATGAAGAGTTTTTAGAATCTAAAGAGGTTTAAGATGAATGAGTTAATATTTGCTATAAGTTTTATCGTATTAATAATTATTTTTTTAAAAAGACATAAGATTGTAAACTATTTGAACTATAATTTTAGTATTAGAATGGAAAGTGAAACTATAGTTTATATATTAACTTTTTTATTTGTAGTGTTGATAATGGCAGGGATGCTCTTAGATAATACAAAAGAGAAATTTAGTGATATCAGTAAGGATTATGAGAATCTTAATCCAAATAAATCTGATAAAAGACCTCATAGATATTTTGATGTTAATACCTATGATTAATATATAAAGAATAAATTAAGTACGTATTGGATATAATTCCAAAATAATTTTACACTCAAGGAATATAATATGGCAAGAAGATGTATGCTATCTGGAAAAGGCCCAATGTCTGGGAACAATGTAAGTCACGCTAAAAACAGAACAAAAAGAAAGTTTTTACCAAATTTAAGAACAGTTAGAATCAGTTTAGAAGATGGTACTACTAGAAAAATCAAGATTTCTGCTAAAGAACTAAGAACTCTTAAAAAGAATTCATAATTAAATTAAGATGTTTTTATGATTAACATAAGAGACATCAAAAAAGCTCTAGGTTGGGAATATAAAGTTACCAAACCTGAGTTTAGCTTAGACAAAGAGATTTACTCTCAATTTAAACACTTTAGACTTCCCCTTATACTTTTACAACTTATCATGATTATTGGTACTGTTGGTTATATGATAATCGATGACTTTCCAATTTTAGATGCTATTTATCAAACAGGTATTACTTTTACCACAGTTGGATTTGGTGAGATAAATGAGATTTCTCAAGCAGGAAGACTTTTTACTATTACTTTAATTATATTTGGTTTTTTGATATTTACATTATCGATTACAGCCTTAATTCAAGTATTGGTTAAAGGTAAATTTTTAGATTTATACAAGGAACGAGATATGTTATATAAAATAGCAAGATTACGAAATCATTTCGTTATATTTAATCACAATGAATACAGTATTCAATTAGCAAATCAATTTAAACAAAATCATATTCCTTTTGTAATAGTTGACCCAAGAGAAGATATAGAACAAATTGCACAAAAATATAACTATCCTTACTATATAAAAGAAGATACCTATACAGAAAAAGCATTTCTTAAATCTCATCTTTCGAGTGCAAAAGGGGTTATTTCATTATCTAAAAATATTGCAGATAGTATTACTATTATTGCTTCAGTAAGACTCTATGAAAAAGAGTTAGGGAGAGAAAATCCTTACTTGATTATTTGTAATGCAGAGTCTCAAAAAGATATAGAAAGATTAAAAAAACTCGGTGCAAATAAAGTAGTAGCTCCCCCTGAACTAATGGCAAAAAGAGTAAGTGCAATGGCGATTCGACCTGATATGGAGAATGTACTTGAAGAGTTCTTATATAAAAAAGATACTCCTATAGATATGGAAGAGATTTATATCAAAGATGAGAGTTGGTTTATTAATCAAGAGATAAAAGATGCTCATTTAAGAGATAAATTAAAAGTAAGTATAATCGGTATAACTGAAGAAAATGGTAATTTTTTACAGACACCAAAAAGTTCTACAAAAGTAAGAAAAGGTTGTAAACTATTAGTTGTGGGGAATCAAGAGGGTATTGCAAAAGCAAAACAATTAGTAAATGATAGTATTAGACCAGATTATATAGAGATAATGAATAAAAAGGATAAATTTTATGTTTAGTATATTTCCAATAAAAGGAACAATTAGCGATATCGATGGTTTTTATTGTGACGGAGTAAGTGCAGGTTTACGTTCAAATAATGCTTTGGATATGGGTTTTATTTATACAGATACTCTTTGTGATGTTGAAGCAGTTTTTACATTGAATAAATTTCAAGCAGCCCCACTAAAGCATTATCAGATGTATCCAAAAAATTTTCAAACAAACTTTGTATTAATCAATTCAAAAAATGCAAATGCAATGACGGGGCAACAAGGTATAGATAATATCACTACACTTTTTAATTCTCTAAATTATGATGTAACAAACCCTATCATGAGTTCAACAGGTGTTATAGGAAATCAACTACCAATGGAGAAACTAATAGCTGGAGCTAACTCTTTTGATATAACTAATAAAAATGGTGAGAATTTAGCTCAGGCAATTATGACTACAGACTCTTACTCAAAAAAATGTTTTTATGAAGTGAAACTTGAAGATGGAAGTAGTTTTAAAATAGGAGCAGTTGCAAAAGGTGCAGGGATGATAAATCCCAACCTTGCAACAATGTTGTGTTATATCTGTACAGATGCTGCTATTCCAAAAGAAGATATGAATACACTTTTAACAATAAATTCACGTACTACATTTAATGCCATCTCCGTAGATGGAGATACATCAACAAATGATACAGTGATGTTACTAGCAAATAAAAAATCGAATAGTTATGATAAAGAAGCATTTAAAGAGGCTTTACGATTAGTAATGCATGATATGGCTATGTTGATGGTAGCTGATGGAGAAGGTGCTAAAAAAGCTGTTGCATTTGAAGTAATGAATGCAGCTTCTGTTGAAGAAGCAGAGATAGCGTCAAAAGCATTATCAAACTCGCTTTTAGTAAAAACAGCACTTTTTGGAGAGGATCCAAACTTTGGACGGATTGCATCTACAATTGGAGCTAGTCGAGTAACTTGCGATGAAAATACTTTGGTGATAAAATATAATGATATTATTGTTTACAACAAAGGTGAGTTATGCTTTACTCATGAAACTGAAGAGAAAGCTGGAAAAGTTTTAGAAAATGAATCATTTAAAATCGTATGTGACTTAGGTGTAGGTGATGCTTCATTTACAGCTTGGGGTTGTGACTTGGGTTATGAATATGTTAAAATCAATGCCGACTATAGAACTTAAAATCTAGATGATAAAAGAAGTAAATGAAAAAACAATACGCCTTAGGTATATAAGGGTATTAGAAAAATTTGTAACAAAATCTATCTCTTTGTTGAAGTATGATAACTTTGATAAAGAGTTATTTAAAAAAGCTACAATTAAAGCTTTTAATGAACTGCAAAAAACGAAATCTTGTGATCTTTACAGCGAATATCCACTCGCAGTTAAAAATCTTACTTTACATATAATGAACTGTATCGATAATGATACAAATAAAAATGAAGAAAATAATACTCAAGAAAATAACTTTGAAGATGAAAAAGCATCTATACTCAAGCAAGCAAATCTTTTAGCAAAACTCAAAAATAATAATAGATACAAAAAAGATAAACATAAACACAAAAAGTTTAATGATGGATACTAATGAATCTTTTAAACTCTCAGGAACGCTAAAAAAAATACTATTCTACAATGAAGAAAATAAATATTACATCGCAGTATTAGAAAATGACCAAAAAATATGTGGTCAGTATTTTGATACTGATTTAAACAAACTAGTAGGTGAAGAGATACTCATTACAGGGGCTTGGAATAGTCATAAAAAATATGGTGTACAGTTTGTATTTACATCACTAGAACTCAAAGAAGCAGAGATATTTTTCTTTTTAACTAAAATAGTCAAAGGTATCACAAAAAATATTGCCCATGAACTCACTCAAAAGTACACAGAAGATGAGTTATGTGATATTTTAGATAATACCCCTGCAAAACTTTTAGAGTTTAAAGGGATAAAAGAGAAAAAACTGACTCAAATAGTGATGTCGTGGAATAAATTTAAACACCTAAGGGAACTAGGAAGTTTTTTAGCTCAATTTGGAGTTTCTAGTAATTTAATAAATAAAATATATCAAGAGTTTGGGGAAGTTGAAAATTTAATAGAAAAAATAAAAGAAAACCCTTATTTATTGACTTCTATAAAAGGGATAGGATTTAAACGTGCTGATGAGATAGGAATAAAACTAGGTATTGATAAGTTAAGTAACTTTAGAATATCTGCTTGTATGAACTATACTTTAAAAGAGTTTTGTGAATCAAATGGGAATAGTTCAATTTCAAAAATACAACTCTTTTCACTTTTAGATGATGCTTTAAACTTTCAAGAAAAACAAGCGTTATATGAAGAAGCACTTATCGCTCTTTTATCCAAAGATGAAATCCATGAAACCACTACAGAAAAATATGCTCCAAGTATTTACTATAATTGTGAGACAAAAATATTAACTTTTTTCGAAAATAGAAAAGTTCATAATCACAATAAAACAATTATCAATGACTTTAGCACTTATATCAAAAGAAAAGAAGATACTTTAGGTTTTATTTTAAGTTCTGAGCAACAAAAAGCCGTTGAATTAATTAACAACGGTGAAAATACAATTCTTTTGATTGGTTATGCAGGAACTGGTAAATCTACATCAAGTAAAGCTATTTTAAACCTACTAGAAGAGATAGTTCCTTATGATGATATACACTGTATGGCATTAAGCGGAATCGCCTCACAACGTATCTCTGATACAACTGGATATAAAAGTAGCACAATACAATCTTCATTAGTAAAAATAGATAATACAGATAAAGATTATTTTGACTATAAAGTAATTTTAATCGATGAAGCGAGTATGATAAACAGTGTGACTTTTTACAAAGTGCTTTCTAAAATAGATCCAGATACTACACTTATTATTGTAGGTGATGATGGGCAGTTACCTGCTATTGGAGCGGGTGATATTTTACGAGATGCTATTAAATATAATCTAGCACCCATATGTAAACTTACAAAAATCTATCGGCAAAATGAACTGCAAGCAATAGCAACAATAGCAAATGAGATACGAAAAGGAAAAGTTCCTGAATTTAAAGATGACTATGAAGATTTTAAATTTATTGATGCCTCTATTCCAAACTATTATGCACAAAAAGCACTCTTGAGTGACTATGAGATAAATATGCTAAGAAATGATAATAACTATCTAATCTTAAATAATATTTTAAACATAACATCTCAATACATAGAACCTATGTATAAGTTTATAAAAGAGAAAGAGATCTCTTCATTCTTGACACAATTTCAAGTAATCACCCCTATTAAAAATGGAACTTTAGGAGTAGAAAATCTCAACATTAATCTACAAAAACTGATCAATAAAACTAACTCAAAAGGGATACAAAAAAAACTTTATGAGTACAAACTTGCAGATAAAGTTATCCATATCAAAAATGAAAATATGAAAGCTCAAAGCATGAAGTTTTATAAAGCAGGAAACCCAGATTTTGTAGAAAAAAGAGTTTTTAATGGTCAACTAGGAATGGTGATAAAAGTAGATCATGCAAAGTCAAAACTGATAGTTCTGTATCCAAATGATGATATGGTGGTATTCTACGACTTTGATACTTTAGACAATCTTATCTCACTAGCATATTGTCTAACTATTCACAAAACCCAAGGTATGGAGTATGACACAGCTCTTATACCCATGACATTTTCACACTTTATCATGCATAATACAAAGCTATTATATACAGCTATCACAAGAGCCAAAAATATGTGCTATATTGTAGGAGAAGAGGAAGCCATGACAAGTGCATGCAAAAAACTAGAGATAACAAATCGTCAAACAGTTATTGATGATTTATTATCTTTGAAAAACTAATTATGGATATTTAAATATCTAAAGTTAACGCAATTTCATCACAAACAGGAAAATGCTTACATTTAATACAATCTGCCCAAATTTTAGTATCTGGCAATGATTCTTTTTGTATCTCAACAAATCCAAAATGCTCAAACAACTCTTTTTTATATGTTAACACAAGAAGCTTTTGCAAGCTTAAACTTTTTGCTTCTAGAATCGCTTTTTCAATTAAAAGTTTAGCAATACTTTTTCCACGAAATTCTTTATGAACTACTATACTTCTAATTTCTGCTAATGAAGTAGTGTGTATATGAACAGCCACAAAACCAACAATTTTATCATCGAATTTTACGGCTGTATACGATCTGATCGTTGTAGCCATTTCATTGCTGTTTCTATCTAAAATATTACCATTCTCTACATCATCGTAAACCAACTCCTGCATCTCATCTATATCTAATACATCTGGCTTAAAAAAGTCTAATTTATCCAAGTTATTCTCCAAATAGATAGGTAGCTATCTTTTTTTCTAATTTATCTATTCCCTTATTTTTAAGATTACTGATAAATATTCCATCAGGATATTCTCTTTTTAATTTTTGAATATCTGTTTGCTTTAATTTATCTATTTTTGTAAAAGCGTTGATGATAATTTGATCGCCTCTTTTTATATGATGCAAGAATTCATCAACACTCTTATCAATATCAAGCGTAGAATGTCTTGAATCAATTAGATGAACAAATATCTGCAAAGAAGGACGTTGTTCTAAAAAATCTGTCAAGTTTTGATGCCAATTTTTCTTTAGGGATTTTGATACTTTAGCATATCCAAACCCTGGTAAATCAACAAACCGTGCATAAAAATTTGAACCCTCATCTGCATAATCTTTAAATGTAACATTAAAATAATTAATAAGTTGTGTTTTACCAGGAGTGGAAGAAGACTTCGCCAATGATTTTCTTTTTGTAAGAGAATTTAATAAAGAGCTTTTACCTACATTACTTCTTCCAATAAATGCAATTTCCGCTTTATCAGGAGAGGGAGAATCATCCAATTTTTGTGCAGAAGTCATAAACTCTGCATTTACTATTTTAAGGTTTTTCACTTTTTTTCCTTAGTTGAATTTGTATCATTTTTTTCATTGAGTCTTAATCTAAATTTTACAGGTTTATTTTTTCCGCCATCAATTTTCGTTCTACCTGTTAACTCATCAATGTAAATTTTTTCTGCTATTATCTTTTTACCTTCTTTTGTATCTTCTAAAAATCCATTTCCTATAATTATATATTTTTTTTGTTTTGGATAGTAGTGAACAACATCACCTTTTCCTTTTAAAATATTATCAACAGTATGTACAGTAAAAGAAACATCACCTGTTGCAGTATAATCTTTAGGAATTTGTTTTGTTTTATCTTTTTTAGAAGTTTCAGTATTAATCAAAAGTTTTTGACATAATAAAATATCTTTATTTTTAGTCATTTTAACATCACCTTTAAAAGATAATATATTCTTTTGCTTATTTGCTTCAAAATGATTTGCATCTATATTTAAATAATTTTCTTCAGCATTTAATAATGCAACATTTAACAAAATTAATACACATACTTTTAGTATTGAGAATTTATTCATTTGTTTCTACCTTCATTCTAAATTGTGTTTTTTCAGACTTTATATGTTCTGTTACTGTGTTGAAAAAGATATTTTTTCCGTTAAATGTGTCTTTTTCTCTTGTAATAGAAAAAGATACATCATTTTGTGCAATTTTACTATTTAAATCATAATGCAACTCTTCTGTTTTTATGTTAATTCCATTAGAAACAAGTAAATTAACACTATTTTTTAGAAAAATTTCATCTTTTTGTTTTCTCATATATTTACTACTTATTATATTTGTACTGTACTTATTTTTGTCTGATCGAAGCACAATAGTTGCATCATTAAGTTCTTCTTTCTCTTTAAATATATTTGCTTGCTTTGACTTTATAATTTGATGAACATTCTCTTGTGAAATTTCATACATCGTAGAATCATAAAAACTCACTGTAGGTTTTTCTATATTATTAGACTTATACTCTTTTTGTTCTTTGTCGATAAATAAAAAAATTGTTGTAATTATGATTAGTACAATCATAAATTTACTTATACCCATAACTCTCTTAACTCTTTTTGTTTATCATTATGAAGAATGTACTCTATCATTTCACGAACAGCACCCTCTCCCCCTTTTTTTGTACACACTACATCACATAGTTCTTGTATATCTGACACAGCATCAGCTACACAAAAAGAAAGACCAACTTTTTGTAACATTTTAAAATCGTTTAAATCATCCCCTATTCCAGCAGTTTGATTCCAAGTTAAATTTTCTTCTTTTAATATATTTTGTAAGATTTCATCTTTATTATCTACACCTTGATAAAGATGAGTTATTTCTAATTCTTTTGCTCTTTTCTCTACAAGTTTTGATTTTCTCCCTGTAATAATAGCAATTTTTTTATTTAATTTTTTTGTCCAAGATGCTATTGCTAAACCATCTTTAACATCAAAATTCTTCAGTTCATCCCCATTTGAAGTATAAATAATTTTACCATCTGTTAGTGTTCCATCTACATCTAAAACTAAAAGCTCTATCATAATTTACAGTACACCCTTAGTACTAGGTATCCCTAATTTTTCATTTACTATTAACGCTCGTCTTAATGCTACTGCAAAAGATTTAAAAGCGGCTTCTATAATATGATGTTTATTTCTTCCTCTATCTTGAATAATATGAGCTGTAATTCCACTATTCATTACCATTGCATGGAAAAACTCTTCTACTAATTCTACATCAAATGTTCCGACTTTTTCTAATACATCTAACTCATATACTAAAAATGGTCTATTACTCAAGTCCATAGCACAGGTTACACTTGCTTCATCCATTACAACCGTTGCGTTTCCATAACGTTCAACATTTGAAATAGGAAATATCTCTTTTTTTAATAATTGCCCAATAACAATTCCACAATCTTCTACACTATGATGATAATCTACATGCAAATCACCATCACATTTTAGTGTTAAATCAATAGCACTATGTTTACTAAATGCTTCTAACATATGATCAAAAAAACCTATTCCTGTTTCAATACTTGATTTTCCTGTTCCATTTACATTAAGCGTACAGGAAATATTTGTTTCTTTTGTCACCCTCTTTAATTCTTGCATTATTTTTCCTTATTGAGCAATAATCATAGCTCTTTGAAGATTATTTTTTTCTTTAAAATCTTGTGCTTCTTGTTCACTTCTAAAACCACTTATCCAAACTCTTTTGATTTTTTTACCATTCAGTAAACCATCTTTTAATACAACTCTATACTCTTTTTCTAGTATCAATTCAAATTTTCTTTTTGTTGTATTTGCACCTTCTATTTTAGCAAACACACCAACTTGTATATAATAGTTAGACATACTTTGAACTTCATTTTTCTCTTGTAAAGTAGTGGCAATCTTTCCATTAAATCCTAAAACAGTTAATCTAATTTGTGCTGTTCCTTTTTTTACCATATCTATAGTATGTGCAGCTTTATTTGATAAATCAATAATTCTTCCAGTTACAAAAGGCCCTCTATCGTTTATCCTTACTACTACAGACTTACCATTTTCTAAGTTATCTACTTTGACAATTGTGTTCATAGGTAATGTTTTATGTGCCGCTGTATCAGCATACATATTGTAAATTTCACCATTACTTGTTTTTTTAGCATGAAACTTTGGACCATACCATGATGCAATACCACGAAAATTATCCCCAATTCTTGCAACTGTAGGATAGTACTTTTTTCCAAAAACTTCATAAGGACGCATCGTTGCTCGGTGCATCGCTTTACTATTTCGTATTTTAGCTGACTTTACTGGCTGATTTAAAGAATAGCTTTTATTGAGATATGTACTACTTGAATAATAGCTACTGCTACTATACCCATATCTATTGCCACATCCAGATAATAAAAAAACAAAAAATACAATCAAGAATGTTTTAGTTAAATTTAATAACAAGATTATCTCCTATATTTATTTTACTCGTCTTTAAATTATTATCTTTCATTAATTTCTTAAAAGCAATTTTATGGTTTGATGCGATTCTGCTAAGAGTATCCCCCACTTTTACTACATAATTCAAAGGTTTTTTATAACGATCAGGATCTATTGGTATCATTAAAACTTGATTGATTCGTAATGTATTATTTTTCATTCTATTATGTTTTTTAATTACTCTATAACCTAGTTTATATTCTCTTCCAATTGCTGCTAAAGTATCACCACTTTTTACTGTATACATCTCATATTGTGTAGATTTTAAATTCCCTTTATTAAGGTTATATCGTGAAAGTTTTGAGTAAGGAATATATAATTTATAAGTATCATTATCTAAAGGTAATAAGTCTTTTTTAATATGTAGATTTAATTCTTTTAGCTTCTTTTTATTAATTCCAATTACTTCTGCTACATTTCTTAATAAAATACCACCTTTAACATTAATACTTGCAATTGGATCACTCATACCTCTGTTTAATAAATGCATATTATCATCTTTAATTAAAAAATCACTATTATTCATCATAGCTAGTGAGATAATTTTTCGAATATATCCACGACTCTCTTCAGGAATATATTGTCTACTTACACCTTTTTGTACTACTAAAAGTTTATCAATATCTGGTTTATATTTCCATTTTTTAACTTTTTTATATATCTTATTAATCTCTCTAAACTTAACACGTTTAGCTTGATACAATCTCATTGTAGTTCTAAATTGATTAATTTTGGGATCTTTTCTACAAACTTTATACCCTACATCTTCACAGTACATATCTATTGTAGCTCGAGTAATCCCTTCAATAACTCTACCTTCGCCACAATTATATGCAACAGCTGCTAAATACCATTTATCAAACATCCCATGTAGTTTTTTTAAGTATGTTACAGCTGCTTTTGTAGATTTTACAATATCCATTCGTTCATCAATATATTCATTTGTTTTAAGTCCGAAATGATTTGCAGTAGGACGCATAAATTGCCATAAACCTTTTGCACTTTTATTTGAAGAAGCATTTAAAATAAAATTTGATTCTGCCATTACTAGATATAAAAAAGCAGATGGTATTTCATTTTCTCGTAAAACTTTTTTTATTTGGGGAACAAATAAATGTGCATTATTAAGTTTTTGGGTATATCTTTTTTTACTAAACTTTAATCTCTTTTGAAACTCTTCTTGAAGCTGATAATCGGTAATGTAATCTGAACTTATATCTAACTCTTCTAGTACTTTTAAATCATTATGAACAAAAGCAGTACTTACAAGTGTTGCTTGAGAAAATGTTATAAATACAAATAATAAAACTATTTTTAAAAATAAATTCAAATAAATACCTTTTCGTTAATTTTGCATTTATTTTAACTAAATTTTAATATCAAACTCTTTAAATAGTTTTTTTGTATTCTGTGTTGTTAAATTTTTCGTTTCTTCAAGTGTTAATGATAAGAGTTCAGCAACTTTTATAGCTACATTATTTGTATATTTAGGCTCATTTCTTTGACCTCTAAAAGGGTGTGGAGTAAGATAGGGACCATCAGTTTCTAAAATAATTCTATCTCTTGGGATTTTAGGTAAAATATCGACAAGTTTTTTAGCATTTTTAAAAGTAACTACACCACCAATTCCAAAGTAAAAGCCATGTTCACTCAAAGACAATAAATGTTCACTAGCATTAAAACAATGCAAAACTCCACCTATCTCTTTTGCATTATGTTCTACTAAGATAATTTTACTATCATTTGATGCTTCACGAATATGTACTATTAAAGGTTTATTTACCTCTTTTGCAAAGTTAATTTGGTCTATAAATACTTTTTTTTGAAGAGCAATATTTCTCTCTTTTTCGATTTCGTCTTCAGGCAATCGAAAATAATCTAAACCACACTCGCCTACTGCTATACATTTAGGGTGTTTTACATACTCTTTTAAAGTTTCTAGATTATAATTTTCACAATCATAAGGATGAACACCAACAGCAAAAAAAACCTCATCATACTTTTCAGATAACATTTTAGCTCTTGGTAAATCTTTTGGATCTGCACCTGGAATTAGAAAAGATTCTATTCCTTCGTTAAGTGCAGTTTTTATAACAATATCTACATCATCTTGATACTGTATATTATCAAGATGACAATGAGAATCAATAATAGTCATTTACGTTTTAAAGACCCATTCTAGTTTTAATTTCATCTAATAATTCTGGTAATTTAGGTAAATCATCCCTTTTAATCCATGCAGTAATACCAAAGTTCTTAAATGCATCATAATCACTTGGATCATCAATGATTGCAATAGAAGTAAATTTCTCTTTACACGCATCATGTTTTTTTTCTTCATAATCAAAGATACTATTTATATCTAATAAAATAACATCAGCATCTCCATCACAACCACTATGGATAAAGCAAATTTCATAACCTTTTGCTTCTATATCTTCAAAACTTGTAATTTTCATATTTTTTCTCCATATTTAAGTATATTCATTTTAACAAAATAAATCTTAATATTACTATAAAAGTCTATTACAGAATATATCGTGCTGTATCTTCATTTTGCACTATCTCTTCTAGTTTTTCTTTTACTAACTCTTCACTTACAGTAATTGTTTCACCACTATGTTCATCTGCATCAAAACTAATATCTTCTAAAACTTTTTCAATCACTGTATGCAATCTTCTAGCCCCAATATCTTCTGCTTTTTCATTTGCACTTACGCTTAGTCTTGCAAAAGCTTGAATTGCATTATCACTAAATTCTAAATTTACACCTTCTACATTTAATAAAGCCTCATATTGTCTTAATAATGAGTTTTTAGTATTCGTTAAAATTTTATATAAATCACTTTCATCTAAGGGATTTAATTCAACACGTAAAGGAAATCTTCCTTGTAATTCTGGTAGTAAATCACTTGGCTTACTTACATGAAATGCCCCAGCTGCAATAAATAGAATATGATCCGTTTTTACTTGTCCATATTTGGTATGTACAGAACTCCCTTCCACTATTGGTAATAAATCTCTTTGAACACCCTCTTTACTTGGGTCCTGATTTTTATTATTACTTCCAGTTGCAATTTTATCTATCTCATCGAGAAAAATAATACCACCATTTTCACATCTATTTAATGCTTCGTTTTTTAAAGATTCTTTATCTAGCAAATTATCACTAGCGTTACTTCTAAGAAGTTTTTTTGCTTCTTTTATAGTCACTTCTTTTTTGATTTTTTCTTTACCCATTTTTCCCATCATGCTATTGATACTTTCACTAATAGCACTCATATCCATAGGCATATTACTATCTACTATTTCTACATGAGTTGTTTTAGGTAATTCTATAGTGATTTTTTTATCATCCATATCACCACTTTTTACTTTTGATTCCATAAGGTTATATGTCTTAATAAAAGATTCTTTTGCATTTTCGCTTGCTGTTTCAGGTAAAGGTGGTACTAAAATCTCTATAATTTGTTTAATAACCTCATCATCTATTGAACCTTGAATCTGTTCTTCATACTCTTTTGTTACAAGATTGTATGATTCGTGTGCTAAATCTTTTACCATAGATTCTACTTCTCTACCAACATACCCTACTTCAGTATACTTACTCGCTTCAACTTTTACAAATGGTAAATTCATCATTTTTGCCATTCTTCTAGCAATTTCCGTTTTACCCACACCAGTACTTCCAATCATCAAAATATTTTTTGGCATAATTTCATCTTGAAGTTCATCGTCTAATTGCATTCTTCTATATCTATTTCTTAATGCAATTGCAATTGTTTTTTTAGCATCTTTTTGCCCAATAATATAATCATCAAGATAAGCTACTATCTCTTTAGGAGTCATATTCATTATTTATTTTCCTTGTCTAATGTTAATGTTTTAATATTTTGATTTGTATAAATACACAATTCACCAGCTGTCATTAATGATTCTTTCACTAAATCCAATGGTTCTAATGTTGAATGTTTTTTTAATGCACGAGCTGCTGCTATAGCAAAGTTCCCACCACTTCCAATAGAAGCTAAACATCCATCTTCAGGTTCTACAACATCCCCTGTACCACTTAAAATAAAAATATTTTTTTCATTTAAAACTAACATCATCGCTTCAAGTTTTCGTAAAGTTCTATCTTTTCTCCACTCTTTAGAGAAATTAATAACTGACTTTAAAAGATCACCTTTTGTATTTGTTAAATGTTCTTCAAACATATCAAATAAGTTAAAAGCATCAGCAGTACTCCCTGCAAACCCTGCTAAGACTTTTCCGTTATATAATGTTCTTATTTTTGTTGCATTATTTTTTAATACAGTATCTCCAAATGTAACTTGTCCGTCTCCACCAATAACAGCTCTACCATCTTCACTTTTATACGCAAGTATTGTTGTTGCATCAAACATATTTTATTAAACCTCTGCGATTACATCTATTTTAGCTGTTGCATGTATTCCATGACCTAATTTACAATCAACTTCAAAAATCCCTACAGTTTTGATTTTTGATTGTAATGTAATTTGCTTCTTATCAATTGCAATTTGTGCTTGATCAAACATAACTTGTTGAATCTCTTTATTTGTAACACTCCCGATTAAGTGTCCATTTGCCCCAACTTTGTGTTTCACTGTAAATTTTAAACTATCAATTTTTTCTTTTATCTCTTGTGCTTCTTGTATCTCAGCCGATAAGATCTCTTTTAATCTCTCTTGTTCTTTTTCCCACTCTGCTATAACTTCTGGAGTAGCGTGTTTTGCATGACCTTTTCCTATTAAAAAGTTTTTTCCATATCCATCTTTTACTTCTTTTATCTCACCTGCTACACCTAAAGCTTTTACATCTTTTATTAATAATACTTTCATATTTTATTCCTATTTATTTATATTGGTTATATTATAACACAGAATATCTTTAGCTACTTTTTGCTAAAAGTTTTTCTAAAATTACTTTTAATTTTTTTTCTTCTATTGGTTTTCCTAACCATGCCTTCGCTAAAATTGATTTCCCTAAACGACTTGATTCAGCATCAAGTTTTGATAAAAGCATCACTATAGCTAACTCTTTTGTTTCAGAATCAGCTCTTATTTTTTTCACTAATTCTTGGGCATTTTGATTGCTATTTGTAAAATCACAAAAAAGCAAATCAACTTGATTATTTTGTATTTTTTGCCAGCCATCTTCTTCATTATCAGATGTAATCACATTGTATCCTTCATCAGAAGCAATTTTCTTAATCGTATATCGTACCAATGCTGAATCTTCTATAACTAAAATTGTTTTTAAATCTTCATATTCATGTTCTGATGTTTCTGCTATTCTAATTTGATAATTAAACTCTTTTTCTAAATTAATAAACAACTTTTCAACAGAAAAATCATCAAAAATACCTTGTGAAATATTTTCAAGAACTTTTGCTATAAACTTTTTAAGTTCAAGATATAAAATACATATTTCATTATTTATTTTGATTTTATCGTCTCTTACATATTCTAGCAAATCTTCTGCTTTATGTGTGATAGTCACTATATCAAACATGCCAAGTAAATCTGCCGTTCCTTTGATAGTATGTATAGCTCGAAAAATTTCATTTATATCTTCTTTGTCATAATTATCATTTTGTACATCAATCAACGAATTTTCTAAAATAATTAATTTATTTTTAAACTCATCAAAAATTATATTTTGTTCTATCTCCATATTAATTCTTACCCATACTTAAATTTATAAATTATACACTAAAATAATTATATTCTTGTTTTTTTCTATTTAAGCTTAAAAATACATAATTTTTTATATAATCACACTCCAATTTGTTAAGGGAACTTTTCAATTGAGATTATATACCGATCAGGAGGCCCAAAATGGCTTTAGATTTGGACGTAAAACAAGCAATTGTTACTAAACACCAAAGAGATTCAAAAGATACAGGTTCTGCAGAAGTGCAGATTGCAATATTATCAGCACAAATCGTAAGATTAACTGAGCATTTAAAAGAAAACCATAAAGATCATCATTCAAGATTAGGTCTATTAAAAATGGTTGGTAAAAGAAAAAGACTTCTTAAGTACTTAAGAAGAACAGATTTCGCTAAATTTACACAATTAGTTGCAGATTTAGGTATCAGAGCTAAATAATTATAAGGAAAAAAGATAAGCATTAAAACTTATCTTTCCCCCTTAAAAAAAACTTATATAAATAATCAGAAGAAACTATTTATATTCTAATCAAATCATTTTTGTAAAATACCATATAATAAAATCTAGGAAAGACATGTTATTAACTAAAAAAAGTGAATATGCTCTACTTTCATTAGTAAGTATAGCCCAAAGTGATACTCCAAAAAATGTAGATTTATTAGCAACTGAATTAAACATTTCAAAATCTTTTTTAGCGAAAATCCTACAAAATCTTGCAAAAAATAATATTCTAAATTCCTACAAAGGGACAAATGGCGGTTTTACATTAAAAAAACCATGTGAAGAGTTAACTATATTAGAAATCACAACTATTTCAGAACAAAAGTTACCAACAGTTTTCGAGTGTACTACAGCAGAAACTACTTGTGAAGGTAACAAAGAGGGTAAATGTACCATCTTTCCATTATTAAATAACCTACAATTTAAAATTAATGATTTTTTAAATCAACTTACTTTAAAAGACATCTTATAAAAAACTAGATATAATCTATACTAATAATACTTTAATTAAGTTTATTTTTTATACAAAGGATAATATCAAAAAATGAAATTTTTTCATATCTCTCATACTGATTTAGATGGTTTTGGCTGTCAATTAACAACTCAAAAACTATTTCCAGATGCAATATATTATAATGCTAACTATGGAATAGAAGTAAAAATGTTTTTAAAAGATGCATTAAAAGAAATTGTAAATGTAGGAAAAAATGAAGATATTTTCCTCTTAATCACTGACCTAAATCTTACTACAGATGAATCAAAAAAATTGGATAGGGATATTAATAATCTGAATGAAGATGGATATAAAATCAAACTACAATTATTAGATCACCACGGAACAGGACAAAAAAGTGCTGATAAATATGACTGGTATTATTTAGACACTACGCGAAGTGCTACAAAAATCACTTATGACTATTTTTGTGAACATTATTCAGAATTTAAAGATTCTTGTCCTGAAAACTATGAGTCACTTATAAATGCTATCAATGCAGTTGATATTTGGTTAGAGAATGATCAATTATTTGAATTTGGTAAAGTATGTATGAGTATGGTTTCAAAATCGTATGAAATTAATAATTCTTTATTTAATGAACAGAGTAGAAAATATAAATTTTATCTTCTGACTCAGACACTCCAATTTATTACACAAAAAGATGGTCATATTTTATTAGACGAAAATGTTTATAAAATAAAAAAAGAATTTTTAAAACTTGATACAAACAACAACACCCTTGATAACTTAAGTTCTAGCTATTTAGTACATTCACTTGATAGTAAAAAAGAGATGTTAACAATAATGTATAAAGACAAAAAAGGTTTATTAACTTATAATTTAGGTGGGATATCTATTCCTGCAAATGCATTTTTAAAAGCAAATACAGATTATGATTTTTTTATGGATATCAATCGACGAGGTCGTGCAGGTTTGCGTGCAAATAATAATTTAGATGTCTCTATTTTAGCCCAAAAATTAGCAGGTGGGGGTGGACATCCAAATGCTAGTGGTCTTGCCTTTAAGGATTTTAAAGAAACAGTTATATATAGTGATGTTAAAAAATATGTTCAAAATAAACTAGATAATTGTAAATAATAAAATGAATGAGTTTATAGCAAAATCGGAAGAATCTAAAAAAATACTTAATATTATTCAAGTCTCTTCAAATTTACCAGTAAACATTTTTATTAAAGGTGAGAGTGGTGTAGGGAAAAGACTCTTAGCAAAAAAAGTTTTACCACACACTATTGTAATGGATGCACGGTTTTTAGAAAATGAGATTATTGCAAATGATTTAAATACAGAACAATATAAAGAATTAATTATCACTGATATTCATAAGGTGCTCAATAAAAAAGAATTTTTACAATATTTAAAAAATACTAAAATTGTTGCAACCTCTCAAACATATTTACATGAAACAGAAGAGTATTTTCCAATTAAAATTGAAATCTCAAATCTTGAGCAAAGAAAAGAGGACTTAGAAGAGATTTCTAATCGATATATCAACGATGCAAATCAAATTTACGATACTGAAGTCTCTTTAAATAATTTAAAACTAGATATATCGCAAAATGGAAAATCTCTTAAAAAATCTATTTATAAAAATGTTTTTTTGTATTCCTTAAATGAAGCTGATTTTACTCTTGCTTTAGAAAATATTATCTCTAAAAAATTGGATGAAAAAAAAACATATAAAGATTTTTTAAAAATGATTGAAATTCCACTATTAAATACTGCTAAAAGCAAATTTAAATCTCAATTACAAATGGCAAATAAACTCAGTTTAAACAGAATAACCTTGCGTAAAAAGATAGAAAACTACTTTGGAAATGACAATGAATAATTTTTATGAAAAACTACTAGAATATGACCTCAATCCTTATATTGTTTTTAATTCCAATGGGAGAATTACAAGTTTCAATAAAGAAGCAGAGTTTTTGCTAAACTACGTAAGTGTAAAAGAACTCTTTCAATTAGCTGTTGATAATGCAAGTCAAGATTTCGGATTTTCACAAAAATATATCCCATTAAAGTTTAACAAACATTCTTATTATGCTATACTAGTTGGATATGTTTCAGAAGAGGAAATTGTTTTACGTCTTTATAAAGTTGTTTCAAATCAAATGATTAACGTAAATAGTGAAAAATTAAAGTTAGTAAATATTTTTAGTTTAATCGAATTGTCTAAAAGTACCACCCTTTTAAATAACCCTATCGTTATAAATGAAATATATGACATCTCTTTACCCGAAATGAAAATTAATATTAACGAATTTTTATTATGTTTAAATGACTGCTTTAAATACTTTGAGAAAGAAGAAAAACTCACTATTGAAGTTCATATTAAAGTAGGAGAATATGAAGTCATTAACAATACAAAACATAAAATAGTCTCTTTAACTTTTACAGCAGAAAATAAAACAAATATAATCTTTGATAATAATCTAGAGGAAAAAGCTTCAAAAGCAAATACAAATATATTTTTTTCAAATAATACGCTTAAATTGGAACTACCAATTATCTTATAGTTGTATATTTTATATACAACTGAACCCTTTTCTTCAAAAATAATTTATGTTATAGTTCTTAAATAACTTAAAGGATTATAAATGACCCCTGAAATTTCCTATATTATTGATACCTTTTTTATAATATTTTCATTCGTTCTCATCATATTTATGGTACCTGGTTTTGCTATGCTTGAAGCGGGAATCGTACGTACTAAAAATGTTACATCTGTATTGATGATAAATACAATGATATATGCCTTTGCATCATTTTCTTTTTTGATTATTGGTTATCATATTGCATTTGGTGATTTTGGAAATGAGGATATGAGTAAATGGGCCTTTGTATTATTTCAAATGGCCTTTGTCGGTAAAGTAATAAATATAATGAGTGGTGGGGTAAGTGAGAGAGTCAGAGTAATACCTTTAACAATCTTTGCACTTATAATGGCTGGACTTATTTATCCTATTGTTGTTAATGTAACATGGGGAATCAATATACTTCAAGATTCTATTTTAAATCTAAATATGTATGACTTAGCAGGAAGTACAGTTATCCATTCAACAGGAGGATGGACACTTTTAGCAGCTATACTTATTGTAGGGGCAAGAAAAAATCGATATTCAAAAAGTGGTAGAGTACGAGTAATTCCAGCTTCAAATATTCCTTTGGTAACATTGGGTGGTTTTTTATTATGGATTGGTTGGTTTGGATTTAATGGTGGAAGTGTAGGATCAATTGCATCCAAAGAAAATGCTGATTTAGTTGCATTAACTATTTTAAATACAAACACTGCAGGTCTTTCAGGTGCGATTATAGCGGGAGCTTTAATGCTCATTAAATATAAAAAACTTGATATTACAATGGTACTAAATGGTGCATTAGGTGGTCTTGTTTCAATTACAGCTGGTCCAGATTTATACAGTATTTATCAGCCAATTTTAATAGGTGCTATTGGTGGAGCATTAGTGGTATTTGCGGTTCCTCTATTTGATAAATTTAAACTAGATGATCCAGTAGGTGCACTATCTGTTCATCTTATAAATGGTATTTGGGGAACACTCGCTGTTGGGATTTTTGCATCAAATCCAGCTGAAGGGATAACATTTTTAGGACAATTAAAAGGAGTTATAGTTGTTGCTGTATTTGCTTTTATAAGTAGTTATATAGTATTATTCATCATTAATAAATTAAGTCCATTAAGAATATCAAATGATGAAGAGTTAGAAGGTCTGGATGTAAATGAATGTGGGGTAGAAGCATACCCTGAATTTAAACGAGCATTTTAGAATCAAATTATTATAAAACTAGGAGAAGATTATGAAAAGAATCGAAGCTGTAATTAAGCCATTTAAATTAGAAGACGTAAAAGATGCACTTACAGATGCAGGTATCACAGGTATGACTGTATCTGATGTAAAAGGTTATGGAAGACAGCAAGGTCACAGTGAGCTTTATAGAGGTGCTGAATATATAGTTGATTTTTTACCAAAAATTAGAATTGATTTGGTAGTAGCTGAAGAGCAAGTAGATGAAGTTGTTCAACTGATTTCAGAATCTGCACGAACAGGTAAAATTGGTGATGGAAAAATATTTGTATCTCCAATAGAAAAAATTATCAGAATCAGAACGGGTGAAGAGGACGAAGAGGCTATTTAGAGATTAAATATCTTTAAATAGCTTCTGAGAAGGCGATATAAGTTTTCTCCTAAAGTACTCAAAAACTTCTAATCAAATATATACTGCACAATCTCTATATTAAAATAAACTAAAAATAAAAACAAAAAACTGCTTACAAATATTACACCAGCTGTAGACGATGGTTTACAGTCGTATAAAGCTGCCAAATTTACATTTGTTACTGCTAGTGGAGCAAAGAGTGATATAATTAATATCATTGATGTCTGGCTGGAAAGATCAGAAAATAAAGTAAACAAAATACCTGCAGCAGGTAATAAAATCAACTTTGCAAAACTTACTGATAAGCTTAATTTATAATCATGATTTTTAAGACGTACATTACTTAAATAAACACCTAAAATTATCAACTGCAATACAATGGCAGCATAAGCACCCATTTGTAATACAAGATTTAATTGAGAATGCATATTTATCTCACAATAGTTAAATATCAAAGCAATTATAGCTACCCATAAAATTGGTATTTTAACCATTGAAAGAAGTGATTCTTTTATGTTAAATGAACTTTTTGCATAGAAATATATCCCTATAGTATATATAAAAAATATATTTGCAATATTAATAATACTAGTATAAGGAACACTACTCTCACCAAAAAGTGCAATACCCAAAGGAATAGATAAATTTCCAGTATTTCCTATCAATGATGATACTATAAAAATCGCTTTATCTTTAGAATCATCAAATAAAAACTTTGAAAGAATAATGAGTAAGAAAAGTACACTTATAATAATTATCAAATAAAGAATAGGGACATATAATAATTCTTCATTAATTGATACTCGAGTCAGTCCCCAAAAAGTTAAAATAGGCTGTAAAAAATATACAGATAATAAGATAAGTGTTTTTTCATTGATTTCATTTTTAAATGTTTTTTTGGCAATAAAACCTATAAAAATAAATAAGTAAATTGATGTAATTGCAATTAAGGTATCCATAAGTGGAGTATATAAAAATCATTCTAATAAGTCAAATTTTAAATTTATTATTTTTTATGTATAATCATATTATCAAAGGAATATTAATGTTTGAAAAATTTAAAGAATATATCATATCTTATATTTACAATATATCAAAACAACCAGTAAAACTAAGCGAACTATTAGAAGCAAATACCCTTTTTAACGAAGGGATGAATTTAGATGGTACTAGGTTAGGATTTCGCCTTAGAACAGGTAGAGCGTATCTCGTATTTATCTTACTAATTCAAATCATTGTTATTCCACTCTCTTTTTTAATGCATGAATTATTTGCTATGTTAGATTGTCATGCTTCTATTATAGTAGCTGTAATTTTCACAGCATTTTTATTTGGTGTATTTAGTTGTTTTAAAGATTGGACGAGAGATAGCGTTACAAGAGAAAGAATTAAACAGATGTGGGTTTTGCATTTTCCACATTTTCCATATAATGAGTTTAACAAAGAAGTTTCAACTATATATGAAAAAGCAAAAGAGGATGATATAAAACAAGTAAATCTTGAACGTTATATTTTAGATAATTTATCTGCATAAATTATCTAACTGCCCTATTTTGAAAGTTTATAACAATTTAATAAATCATCTATTATATCTTGAGGTTTTTCTAAACCAATAGAAACTCTAATTAAACCATCAGTTATCCCTAAAAATTCTTTTTCTTTAGGTGTAAAATCTTGATAAATTGTACTAGACATATGTAAACCTAATGTCCTGCTATCACCAATATTAGCAGTTAATGTTAATAAATTTGAATTATCTAAAAATTTAAATGCTTTTTCTTGTGTTCCCATATCAATAGTAATCATCGAACCACAACCATTTTGATATTTTTCATCATAGAGTTTTTTATCTTGATTCTTTTCTAACGAAGGATGATTTACATTTATCCCTTCTATTTTTAGTGCTTTTGCAACTATTTCGCATGATGCATTAATACAATGATTTCTAAGTTCTAAAGTTTCTAATCCTAAAAGAGTTTGATAACTACTATGAGCATTTGCACTCATTCCAAAATCTCTTAAAGCTCTTTTTTTAGCACAACCAATTAATGCTTTCCCTTTTAGTTTATTTATAAAAGGTACTAAAAATTCATATCTAGTTGTATGAAATTTATCATTATTTGTAACTTCTTTAAAAATAGCAATTCCCCCTAAAGCAGAAGAGTTTCCACTAATTATTTTTGTAGTAGAATATACTACTATATCTGCTCCATGTTCAAATGGTTTTACTACTATTGGAGTGATTGTATTATCTACAATAAATGCTACATTATGTTTTATAGCAATTTTTCCAATAGCTTCTAAATCAGGAAGTCGTAGATTTGGGTTTCCTACTGATTCGCAAAAAATTACTTTTGTTTTAGGTGTGATTGAGCTTTCAATAGTATCTAAATCATCAACTGTTAAAAATTTCGTTTTTATTCCAAAACGCGGTAGTGTTTGAGACATTAAGGCATAAGAACCACCAAACAATCCCCCTATTGCTACGATTTCATCATCTTGTGAACATAAACTTGTAATTACCATAGTAATAGCACCCATACCTGAGCTTGTTGCTACAGCACCTATTCCCTTTTCCATCATTGAAAGTTTTTGTTCCAATTGAATAGAAGTTGGATTTCCCATTCTTGAGTACAAAGGTTGTGCACACTTTCCAGAAAATATATCTTCTGCTTCTTGCGAATTTTCATAAAAAAATGACGCTGATGATGTTATAGGGGTTGAGATTGCACGATTAAATGCTTGCATATTTATTCCTTGAAAAGAGAAAATAACTCAAAAGAATTTTGAGCTATTTTATTTATAATTTATACGTGATAGTTTGGAGCTTCATTTGTGATTGTTACATCATGCACATGAGACTCTTTAAGCCCTGCACTTGTAATCTCCACAAATTCAGCTGTGTTATGAAATGTTGGTATATCTTTACTTCCTAGGTACCCCATAGAAGATCTTAGACCACCAATAAACTGATGAATTATTTCAAACATAAATCCTTTGTAAGGAACCATACCTTCAATACCTTCAGGTACTAGTTTATCAGCTGCAGTCCCTTCTTGGAAATATCTATCAGTACTTCCTTTCGTCATAGCACCAATAGATCCCATACCTCTGTAAGATTTGAATTTTCTACCATGAGATAAAATAACCTCACCTGGAGACTCTTCAGTTCCTGCTAGTGCAGATCCCATCATAACACAACCAGCACCAACTGCTAATGCTTTAGCTACATCACCAGAATATTTAATTCCACCATCCGCGATAACTGGTACACCATATTTAGCACCAGCAGCAGCACATTCATCTATTGCAGATATTTGAGGAACCCCTACACCAGCTACAATTCTTGTAGTACAGATAGAACCAGGTCCAATCCCAACCTTCACAGCATCTGCTCCACATTTGATTAACTCTTCAGTTGCTTCAGCAGTTGCAACATTACCTGCAATTACATCTACATCTAATTCAGCTTTTATAGCTTTTACAGTATCTAAAATACCTTTAGAGTGTCCATGTGCAGAGTCAAGCACTAAAACATCAACACCTGCTTCAACTAATGCTTTTGCTCTATCCATTTGTCCCACACCAATAGCAGCACCAACAAGTAATCTTCCATGTTCATCTTTGATTGCATTTGGATACTCTACCACTTTATTGATATCCTTAATTGTAATTAAACCTTTTAATACTCCATTATCATCAATAATTGGTAATTTTTCAATTTTATTTTTATGCATTACTACAGCAGCTTCTTCTAGTGTTGTTCCACATTTACCAGTTACTAATGGCATTTTTGTCATCACTTTTTCTGCAAGCTGAGAAAAGTCTTTTACAAATCTCATATCTCTATTTGTTAAAATACCAAGTAATGTGTTTTTATCATCTACAACTGGTACTCCAGAAATTTTAAACTCTTTCATAATTTTTTCTGCATCTTCTAACGTTTGTTTTGGATTTACAGAGATTGGATCAATAATAACACCACTTGTACTTTTTTTCACTTTTTTTACTTGTAGTGCTTGAGTAGCATCATCCATATTTTTGTGAATAATTCCTATTCCACCAAGTCTAGCCATAGCAATTGCAGCTTCATACTCAGTAACAGTATCCATAGCAGCACTTACAAAAGGGATATTTAAAGAGATATTTTTAGTAAGCTTCGTTTTTAAACTTACCTCTTTAGGTAATACCTCTGATCTTGCTGGTACTAATAGTACGTCTTCAAATGTTAATGCTCTTTTTCTTATTCTCATAATTATCCCTTCTTATTTTGTATAGTTTACTGATTTTTCAAGGCTCATTGCCCCGTCAAATAATGTTTGTTCATCAAATGCTTTTCCGATAAGTTGTAAGCCTATTGGCATGCCATCTTTATCATTTGCTACTGGTAATGAAATAGCTGGAAGCCCAGCTAAATTTACTGAAATTGTATAGATATCACTTAGGTACATCTCTAATGAGCTTTTAAAACTTCCAAATTTTGGGGCAGTCGTAGGAGCAACCGGCGATAAAATTAAATCAGCATCATTAAATATCTCTTCAAAGTCATCTTTTATTAGATGTCTTACTTTTTGTGCTTTAATATAGTATGCATCATAGTATCCACTACTTAATACAAAAGAACCTAGCATAATTCTTTTTTGTACCTCTTCTCCAAAACCTTCTGATTTAGTTTTTTTATATGTTTCAGCAAGATTTTTACCTTCTACTCTGTTTCCATATCGTATACCATCGTATCTACTTAGGTTTGCACTCGCTTCTGCAGTTGCCACAACATAATACGCCGATACATGTTTTTTTGTATCCATCATATTTTTGTGAACTATTGTATGTCCTGCATCTTTTAATGCTTGAACTGCTTTTTCAAAACCTTTTTTCACTTCATCATTGGCATCTTCTATAAAATTATCAATTACGGCAATCGTAAGTTTTTTAGAAGCATCTAGAGAAGGTGCAATCGCTGTATTTTCTCGATTTGCACTTGTAGAATCCTTAGGATCATATCCACTAATAATATCGTAAAGAATAGCAGCATCTTCAACATTTTGTGTGATTGGTCCACATTGATCTAACGATGAAGAATAGGCAGCAATACCATACCTTGATACTCTTCCATAAGTTGGTTTCATCCCAACACAACCACAGTATGCAGCAGGTTGTCTTATACTCCCACCTGTATCAGTTCCAAGTGCAGCAATAGCAAGTCCTGCAGCAACAGCAGCAGCACTTCCACCAGAACTTCCACCTGGAACTTTTGTATTATCTACAGGATTTAAAGTTTTTCCATAACAACTAGATTCTGTACTACTTCCCATAGCAAATTCATCCATATTTGTTCTACCAAATGCACTTAAACCTGCATTTTCTAGCTTATCGATTACAGTAGCATTATAAGGAGAGATATATCCTTTTAAGATATTACTACTACAAGTTAATTGCGTACCCATCACATTAATATTATCTTTAATCGCAATTGGTATACCAGAGGTAAGACTCGAAACATCATTTGATGTTAGCTGTTCTACATAAGCACCTAAAGATTTTTCTTTTTCTATCTTTACTGCTAATTTCTCTCTTAACGATAAAATTTCTTCATCGTTTAAGCTTAATGCTTCTTTTAAAGTTATCAAACTTACTCCTAAATTTATTGTAAAATATAGGTTATTATAGCTAATATTTACTAATAAGCTCTTTAATGATAAAATGCGTTTATGATTAAATTAATTTTTTTATTTTCCACAAGTTTACTCTTCTCTAAAAACAATTTTGATAACTCCTTTATCACGAAATATGAATATGGGAAGATGCTCTATAATAATCCTAGAGGTATTAGCTGTACAAAATGCCATGGCGTTAATGCACGTGGTAAAAAAATCACATCTTTTATTCATATAAAGAATAAAGTTAAATACAAATGTACTATAAAATCAAACGACATAACAAATATATCATATAAAGATTTTAAAACAAAGCTTGACCCTAAACTAAAAAAAATTAAAAAAAAATTTAAAAAAAATCAAATTTGCGAAAAGTTAATTTATGGAAATAGTATGCCTACATATTTTTTAACTATTGAAGAACTAGACTCTATTTATTTTTATCTCAAGAATCAGGACAAATATCAATAAATACTCATTTTTTTATATATCTTTTAGTTATATTTTATAGATAAACACCCATATTTAGGCACTTTATGCCCTATTTACATTAAGTTACCAAAGAGTATAATTCATAACAAAAAAATGTTACAGGAAGATTACAATGGAGATTTTAACAGTGAAAAAGTTAGAAAAAGAAGCAATGAAAAGTAGTGGTTTTGATTTTATCAGGTTAGGTTTTGCCCTATTTTTTATGGTTGTTGTTTTAAGCTACAGCTTTTTAAGCACTGGGGGAATCCCAAACAATATGTTCTTAGCAATTGCTGCATTATTTGGAGCTTATATGGCTATGAATATTGGTGCTAATGATGTTGCCAATAACGTAGGTCCTGCAGTTGGATCAAAAGCACTTACAATGGGTGGGGCAATTGTAATTGCAGCTATTTTTGAAGCAAGTGGAGCACTCATCGCTGGTGGAGATGTAGTTAAAACTATCAAAAAAGGGATTATTGATATCTCTGCTTTTGGTGGAAATACTGATTCATTTATCTGGGCTATGATGGCTGCTTTACTTGCTGCTGCTTTATGGCTCAACCTTGCAACCATGGCAAAAGCTCCTGTATCTACTACACACTCTATAGTTGGTGGGGTTATGGGAGCAGGTATAGCTGCTGCTGGATTTAGTATTGTAGCATGGGGTACAATGGGTAAAATTGCTGCATCTTGGATTATCTCTCCAGTATTAGGTGGTGTTATTGCTGCAATTTTTTTATATTCTATTAAAAAAACAATGGTCTTTAAAGAAGATAAAATTGCAGCTGCCACAAAATGGGTACCAGTCTTCGTTGCTATTATGTCATGGGCATTTGTAACTTACCTAACATTAAAAGGGTTAAAAAAGATTTGGCCACATATTGTAGATATTTTAATCTTTTTACCACAAACTAAAAAACCATCATTTATGGTAGCAGCAATATTTGGTCTTATAGTAGGTGTAGTAGTTTATTTCCTTGTTAAAAAATCTGTTACTGCAAAAGCACATAATATAGAAAACTCAAGAGCTGGTGTAAATATGCTCTTTACTGTACCTTTAATTTTTGCTGCTGCATTACTAAGTTTCGCACATGGTGCAAATGATGTTGCAAATGCTATTGGACCATTAGCTGCTATTAATGATGCTGTTATGACGGGTGGAATCTCTTCAAAAGCAGGAATACCACTTTGGGTAATGGCAGTTGGTGCAATTGGTATAGCGATTGGTCTTGCTTTGTATGGACCAAAACTTATTAGAACAGTTGGCTCTGAAATCACGGAACTAGATCAAATGAGAGCATTCTCTGTAGCTATGGCTGCTTCTATTACAGTTATTATTGCATCACAACTTGGTCTTCCTGTTTCTTCGACACATATTGCAGTTGGTGGTATTTTTGGAGTTGGATTTTTAAGAGAATATTTAGCAGAATCAGATAAAAGAGATATTATTGCAGAAGGTCAAGAAGCAATTGAAGATGAGAAAAAAGTATTAAAAGCTTTAACTTCAGAGTTAAAAACATTAGAATCAAAAAAAGAGAAAAAGAAAGAAAACTACGAAAGAATCGTAACTCTATATCAAATGATTGATGAAGAAGAAGGAAAAATAAAAGAAGTTAAAAAAGATTTAAAAAATGCGCAAAAAGTTAAATATGTAAAAAGAGATGCTGTTAAAAAAATTATAGCAGCTTGGATTATAACTGTACCAGCTGCAGCTGTTTTATCTGCTGCAATATACTTTATGATAAGAGGAATTGTCCTTTAACAAAAATGAGACCTTCAAACAAAGGTCTTATTTTTTATATAAAACTACTTAATAACTACTACAGCTATCGCAAAACCACCATCATGTGTGATACTCAACGCTGATTCTTTAATATTAAATTTTTTACGAAGATGTTTTTTATATTTTATTTTAGGTTGTCCCTTTTTCGTTTTTGATATTTTTATATCAAAAAAACTACACTCTTTCCCTATACCTGTACCTATTGCCTTACTAGCAGCTTCTTTAGCAGCCCAAAATCCTGTTGCTGTAGAAGAGTTTTTTACTAAAGCTATCTCTTTTGGGCTTAGGTATTTTTCTAAAGCTTTATTGCCAAAGCGATTTCTCATTTTTTCAATTCTTCCAATAGTTGCAATATCTACTCCTATCATAACTTTAAGAGTCCATTTTCCCTATAGCACAAGATACAAAACTTTTTGCTTTTACCCCCACATTTTGGAATGTTGATAATTCATCTGTTGTTAAAGGATAGCCTAGTCCTCTTAACCTTACTTTTAAAGTCTCTAATTCATCTTCATTTATCTCTAAAGTAATTTGTCTAGGCATCACTTCTAAATTTACATCTATATCACCATAAAATTCTTTTAACTTATTTTTCAAAGTAGTAGCACAACCACCACATTTTACATTTTCTACTTCAAATGTTTGTTTCATAATTAATCCCTTTTATTTAAATATCGTTCTAATATTATTTTTGCAGCAATAGAATCGATACGTCCATCTCTTTTATGTTTTACTTCACCCATAGTAAGCTCCTTAGCTTCTACAGAACTGAGATTTTCATTTTGGAAAACCTTTTCACCCTCAAATTTTAAAAGCTTCGAAAAATGTTCTACTCTTGGTTTCATATCTTCACTTGATTCTGGGTAACCTATTACTAAAATATCTATCTCCCACTCTTTTAAAAAAGCATCAACATCACGACTTGCCTGATCTCTATTTTTTCTCAAAATTGCTTCTTGTGGATTAACCACTCCTGCCATTAAAGAAACAGCACATCCAATTCTTTTTAATCCTATATCTATACTTGCATATTTTTTCTGCATATTCTAAAAACCTAATATCCCTTTTAATTTTTTATCCAATTTACCGTCAAGTTTCTTTTTAAGTTTATTCTTAACCTTATTTTCTAGTTCTGTTTTTATAGCATCTTTTTGCGAATTTAAGACATTCTTTACTTTCATTTTAAGTATTGAATCTATATTAGAATTGATTTTAAACTTAGGACTATTTAATGTTCCAGAAATAGAAATATCACCTTTTATCCCTTTAGTTTTAATCAATGATTTATTTAATATAGCAATATATTTATTTGACTCTGGCACTTTTATATCAGTTGTTAAAACTTTAATTGATTCTGAGCCATTGATTTTATTTTTATTTTCAATATTTAAATCAATTTCTGTATTTATAATAGTATTTGAGATACTAAAGTTTTTTTCTTCTTTATTAGCTAAAGAATAACCATTTAATTTTAAATTTAGTTTATCTTTATTTATTTTTTGAGTTTCGATAAAAGAACCATTAACTACCACATTACCAATTTTTTCTGATTTAGTATTTACAGAAATCGTAAATGGTTTTTTATATAAGTACTGATTTGTTGTAAAATCTTTAAAATTACCATTGATTAAAAGGTTATCTTTTAAAATAGAAAATGTACCTTTTTTAATTAAAAATTCTGGAAGATTTGTCTCTAAAGGAAAATAAATATATTTACCATCATCTCTTTTGTGAACACTCTTTTGTTCTTTGTTGAAGAGAGGTTTAATTTGATTGTAATAACCTTTATATTTTTCAAATTGTTTTTGTATCTCTTTATCAAAATCTTTTTCTAACTGAATATTTTTTAAACTATTTAAACTATCAATATCCATTGTGTTTTTCTCTTTAGTAGAACTAGTAGTTTTTTTCTTTGAAATAGAAAATTCAACTTTTTCATTTACTGCTACTTCAGAAGGGAAACTAATACCATCTACTTTAATATTATCAATAATTATTCGTTCAAATATCAACTGACTTAAAGATATATTTAACGTAATATTTTCAATATTAATATTTTCATCTTTTTTCTCTTTATCTGATATATCTAAATTTTTCATACTTACAGAAGAACTCAAAAGACTAGTAGATAAATCTCCAATTTTCACTATTTTACTTGAAGATTTATTAATAGCATTTTCTAAATTATTTTTGATAAGATTATCTAAAAGAAAAATATTAAATACACTTACTAAACCAACGATAAATACAATAACTGCTAATCCAGCAGTTCTTATACTTTTTACTTGTGATTGTTCCTCTTGTGTAAAAAAGTTCATCTTATTTAATAAAGGTATATTTTTTATTTTTATTGCAATTACATCTCTATATTTTACAAGTATGTAAGAAGATATTTTATAAACAAAAAAGAATAAAACTAATGAAACTACTAAACTTCCCATGGTAATTGTATTATTAAAATAAGTAAGATATCCAAAAGGATTATTAAACCACGAAGTAAATAAACTTTCTAAACCATCTGAAGTTAAAATTATTTTACCAAGTGATGTAAATAACGGATCTAAAGCTAAACCTAAAATGCCAAAAAAAGAAACCGCCAATAAAAATATAGAAAGATGTATATTAAAAACTAAAACTACTAAAATTACAAATATATTATGAATAGATAATAATGGCGTAAATCCTACTAACATACCTAATGCAACTGCCATCGCAATTTGCCAAGGTTTTCCAGCATGGTTTAATGCATTCCATATTTTTTTTAATGTAAACATCTATTTTCCTTTTATTGTATTAGTTCATTTGCAACATCAAATTTATTTGCTGTCATTAAATGTATTTTTGGGTGTATCTCTTGAATTGCATTTAAAACATTTGAGCTTAATTCCATACCAACCTTATACTCTTCATCAGACCCAATTTTTGAAGCAGCCGCCAACTTATCAATCCAATCTTGTGGTACGTAGATACCAGGGACATGCGATGATAAAAATTGTGCTGTTCGCAATTTTGTAATAGGAAATACTCCGATAATTAATTGTGCTTTTTTTCTATCATCTTGAAATTCATTTTGTACATTTTTCATATATTCTATAAGTTGCTTTGCATTTTCTAAATCATAAACTGGTTGAGTAATAATTCCTCTTGTTTTATTTGATACTTTTTTAAACATCTTCTTTTCTAAAGATTTTAAATTTTTAGCATGTGAATTCATAACAGAAAATGGGTAAATTGGTTTTGGTCTTATTTTAAATGGCTTCCCAGCATAATCCATCCCATTATTAAAGGAATTAATAATTTCTAAAAGCATAGATGAGTTTGACTCAAAAACACCTTTTGCTCTTGGTTGATCACTCATATTTGCAGGATCTCCTGTAAGAGCAAGTACTGCACGCAAATCAAAATCATTTCCACCAATTAAATCACTTTGTAATGCAATCTTATTTTTATCACGCATACTCATAGTAGTAATTACTGGTTTATTAAATTTTTGTTGTAATTTAACACTTGCGAACATTGCTCCATATTTCAATTTTGCCAATGGATTATCTGTAGTGCTAAAACCAGCTACTTTTTTATCTAAAGAATACTCTTCAATTTTATCAATAATATTGTCCATAGTTGGTTCGTGTGGTGGTGTTGTTTCTAATGTTAAGTATTTATCTTCTTCTAGTGTTTTAATCAGTGTTTCAAACATATATGTTTAACCTTTTATAATAAATCAATTTCTAACGAAAGTATCGATATAATTGCTTATATTATAACACAAAAGGTATAAATAATGAAATTAGCAGTATTTGATT
>Ga0193955_1000223_pt1 | contig 35935 bp, 69 predicted proteins | sample BB_6_MG_FD_140343 | JGI IMG/M metagenome (GOLD analysis project Ga0193955, IMG submission 140343) | Microbial mat bacterial communities from the Broadkill River, Lewes, Delaware, United States - BB_6_MG | ecosystem: Environmental > Aquatic > Freshwater > River > Microbial mats | place: USA... | reverse complement strand
ATTTACTAATGGTTGCTTTGTTGTATATGACAAAAATGACGATTATATTATTTTAGATAATTGCAATCTGAAAACATTAGAAGTAATAGGAAATATCTATGAAAATCCAGAACTTATAAAGGACAACTAAATGAGAACACAACCATTCAAACTATGGAAGAAACAAGGCACATACAAACTACAAAGAGAGCAAAGACACCGATTAAGATACATCGTGTTTATTCTTAGCCTTATCGCAGTCACATGGTTATTGGTCGGCTGCGCTAAACTAATGCCAGATTTAATAGAGTGTCACGATGGCTACCGATACGCAATGAACGGGTTTAATAAAAAGCAGATAATGACTGCACCCGATGGAGAGTTTTTGACGTGTGATAGAAAACTGGCTGATTATAGACTAGAGTTAAGACCTGATTTAAAGGAGGGGTGAGATGAACGAATATCTAATAATATATGGTGCTTTTTCAAGCGTAGTAGTATTTTTATCACTTTCTATAGCAACACTGCTTTTTATTGATAATAAGAAAACCCACAGGAAACTAAATAAATTTATGGAATTACTCTTAAGAGTGTTTATTTTGTCTACTTCTATATGGATAGTGCTTGTATTATTTGATGTTTTCAGGAGTCAATCATGACCAAGTATAGAAAACTAATGGAAAAACTATACGAGCCATACAAGAACAGCGAGTATTTTGACTGTATGGATTTTGATACTTTTAGACAACTAAGAGGAATGTGATTATATGAAAAGACAAGTTTTCATAAATTAGGAGAAAAAGATGCAAATAATTAATTTAGATGAATTAGAAAGAAAGTGTTTAGAATTTGGTATTAAAAATAAATGCTTTACTAAAGAAGATTTTAATGATGAGAATTTAGTAACAATTAGTATCAAGGGAAGATACCAAAGTAAAACTATTGATATTATGATTAAAGGGATGAAATCAGCTAATGAGAACAACCCTTTAGATTACCCTATTACTTTTACAGCTGTAACATGGGAAAATTTATATTATCAATTAGATAAGTTTTTTGCTGATACTTGGGATTATATTGCAGACCACAACAAAATGCCTTTATATATGAAAGTTGCAGAACTAATAGGTAAGCATTCAAAAGGTGGTTTTGTAAATGCTGGAAAAATTAAGACAGAGATAGCGAAGTTATTATGATTAAATATCATGGCACACCTTTTAGTCCAGTTCATTTATTTGAACAACACATGAAAGGTAAAAATATATTAATCCCTTTCAGTAGAAGAGATACTCTAAAGAGAGCTTTAAAATCAGGAGCTAATATAATTTTTGATAATGGGGCTTATACTTTATGGAAGCAAGGTAAAAAAGTAGATTGGGATAAATATTACGATTGGGTAAAAAAGCACTATGAAAGAATCACGTATTTTATAATACCTGATGTGATAGATGGTACAGAATTAGAGAATAATAATTTAATTAAGAACTATTATTCACAAGATTTTGACAATCAAACAAAAGCAGTTCCAGTTTGGCACGTTGCAGAAAGTTTTGAAAGATTACAGAAACTTATGAATAGTTTTGATTATGTGGCTTTTGGGAGTAGTGGAGAGTTTCAAGTATTAGGTACAAGTAAATGGCATAGTCGTATGCACGAGGTAATGAAGTTTGTTTGTGACGAGACAGGGACACCAAAAATTAAGATACATATGCTTAGATGTCTAAAAAATGAGATATTTACAAAGTATCCTTTTTATAGTGGGGATAGTGTAACGGTTGCACGTAATCACAAGGATTATGGTGAGGGTGGAGTGGTTAAATTATTAAACAATATAGAGCCATTTAATAGTCCAAATAAATATAAGTACATGGGTTTAAATAGAAGCCCGTTTAGTCGTAACTTATTTGACTAATAGTTGAAAACGCGAATTTTCAATAATTATATAAGGAGATAGAAGATGAAACACGAAGAATACAGTCCATATTATCAATTAGGAATAAAGATAGGGCAAGGCTTAGGTTGGCTTGGTTTTTGGATAATGCTAGGGATGTTCGCAATAGCAGGAGCGATAGAATGAAATGTAAATACTGCCAAACAGAAACAAGAGGAGACTTTTGTAGCAAAGAGCATAAAGACCTGTTTAACAATAAGATAAGCGAGGCAATACATAAGAACTGCCCGATTATCCAAACAAAGGGACTAACTAAAAAGGAGGTGGAACTTCAAAGACAATGGAAGCTAAAGAATAAGAAAAAAGCTAAGGTGCAATGTTTAATTGCGTAAATTACCAATTTATGGTATAATAAGTGATATTACTAAACTTATAAGGAGTACAAATGTCAGTAGAGGTATTAAATAGAAATAATGTTGTTGAATTAGAAGTGAAAGTAACATTAAGACTTGTAAATGGAGAGCCAGATAATGAAATAACTGAATTGTTAAAGGATTATCTCCCCGAAGAAGAAGAAAAATCTAATTTTATTAGAAATGAGGAGGCTTGATGGAAGTTCAAAACACACCAGAAGTAAAAGAAATTAAAGAAATTTGGTTTAGCGGTATTGATATGGCTTTTACTCAGGAGGATTTAGATGATCCTACACCAATGACAAAAAAACAGTTGTGTGATTTGCTTTCAGCTGCTGCAGAAAAAAGCAACATCATTCAAACGTCTAATATAGACGAAAAAAGAGACTTTAGTAGAGGATAAATGTTAGCATTTAACCAAAGATTAAAACATAGAGCAAAGGTTGTTTCAATTAACTATTCTGAAAGGAAGGTGCAAATGGAGCAACCAAATTCTAATCCTATATTTATATATACAGAGAAATTAGAAAACATAGAATTACTTGAAGATACTGGAGTTATTATGAATGATTCTTCTGTATATGTAAATGACATATTAACTGATGGGACAAAAGACTATAGGGTCAAGAAAGTTCCAGGAGGGTATTACCCTTTTATAATCCCAAACAAAAAGAATTTTAGGAGAGTTTAATGGCTTGCTCAACAGTATATGATGGAAACTCACAACTTATCGCAAATGGAGGAATTCCATCGGATGTGAGTAGAAAATTAAGAATAGAGGGAAGAAATTCAGATGTTTCAAAAACGGGAGAGTGGGTTGATGTATGGGAAGGACCAACAGACATTATTCCAGAGCCAAGTCCTCTCGGAGAAACTATTGCAATTAGAGGAAACAATGCGAGTGATTCTCTATCAGGAATAGGCGCACAAAAGGTAAGAGTAGAATATTTAAACACAGCCAATCAGCTTACTTTCACAGAAGTTGATATGAATGGAAGTAACACAGTTATAACGGCTGTTACTGATATGACTGATGTAATTGATTTTTACGCAATCCAAACAGGTTCAAACAATACACCAATAGGCGATATTGAAATAGTAAACCTTGCAGAAGATACAGTTTACTCAATTATAAAGGCAGGTGGAAATAAATCACAATCTTCTCTAAGACATCTATTGCCAAGCTCATCTTTTTTCTTAACAGGGATGCTAGTGTCATCATCATCAAAAGGGCTAGAAGTAGCACTAAGAAGCACCTCAAATGATAGTGGCGATGTTTTTAGTGACGTTTACTTGTATCAGGTTCCCTTAACGGTTTCAGATGCTCCCGTATGGATACCATTTAACCCAGCAATAGAAATCCCGCCAAGTGCAAAGATGAAAGTGTCTGCAAGAACAGTTGCACAAGGAACACACCTTGTATCAACATGGCTTAATGGATGGGTAAGAATATGATAATACTAATAAAAGACGCAACAGCAATAGGCGAAAGCGAAAAATACACAGTAGGGTGGGGCAAAGAAGAGGCAAACGCAACACACTCTTTTCAGGTCTCAACAAACGGAAGCCCAACCGAACTCACTATAGAGATTGACGGCACAATAAACGGAGAAGATTTTACTTGTATCGCAAAGCACGTTCTAACGCAATCTGAATTATTAAATAATACCGCTATATTTCATGTAGTAAATAAGCCAGTACCAGTTATAAAAGCAAAAATAACAGCATTAAGTGGTGGACTTAGCCCAGAGATTTCGGTATACTATTACAAAGGTAAATAGATGGATATAGAAGAAAAGCTCTCTCCAGAGCAAGAAAAAGACAGACTCTTATTGATTGCAGAACTTGAAGAAGAAGAAGAAAAAGAGGCAAAAGTTTTTTATGATAAAGAAGAAATAATAGAAAATAAAGAAGAAATAATAGAAAATAAAGAAGAAAATGAATATTTAAGTAAAAGAGACAGTAATAATTATGATTTTCTAGGCGGGGCTTTTGTTGTCGGTATTTAACAACAAGAAAAGGAATAGCGTAATGGATATAGAAGAATTAAAAAACGGAGAAGTGAAAGTAACTTGCCATACACAAATAGAGAAAACATTTTGGGAAGTACTAAAAGCAGAGAGAAAGCAGGATAAGGCACAAATAGAAAGCCTTAAGAAAGAGAATAGAATATTAAGCCAAGAGTTAAGCTATCTGAAATTAAAGAGTAAGACTAATATCACAGAAGAATATCTAGAGTTAAAAGAGGAGATAGAGAATGGGGCTAATGTGCAAACCAAAAGGGTGGAAAAACTATAACTTGGGACCAGTAAAAGATTATAGGGAATCCACACCTATTAAAGATATGAATCATAAAGAGTTACAAGAGGAATATCGCAAAGCAATGATAGGAGCTATACCAAACATAGACAGGTATATATTAGAAGCATTAAAAAATAAGAGGGTTTGCAAATGAGAGCATTAACACCTAAGCAAGAGCATTTTATACAAGAGTATGTTAATACTGGAGGCAATGCGTCTGAAGCATATAGAAGAGCATACCCAACATCAAAGACCTGGAAAGAAACATCACTTAATGTTAATGCAAGTAAGTTATTAAAAGATGCTAAGGTAACGCTTAGACTTAAAGAACTTCAAGAGAAAGAGTCAAAGAAACACGTAGTAACAAGAGAGTGGATAATAGATGAACTAAAAAGTGTAATAGCTAAATCATCACAAGCTGAAATGATAGTAGATAAAAGTGGTGGCAACAGTGGAGAGTTTAAGTATGACTCTACGGGAGTAAATAAAGCTATTGATACATTAAATAAAATGTTAGGGTATTATGCACCTACTAAAACAGAACATTCTGGAGAGATGTTGGTTAAATCAGGTATGGCAGAACTATATAAGGTCAATAAGTGAGTAAACTAGTATGTATAGAAGGACTTAAAAGTTTCTGGACTACTCCATCAAGGTTAAAGGTATTATATGGTGGTAGAGGTAGTGGAAAATCATACTCAGCAGCTACTCATGTAATGATGGCAAGTAGAGAGGTAACTCTTAACATATTGTGCCTAAGACAACTCCAAAACTCTATCAAACAATCTATCTATACACTTATAAAAGATTTAATCTATCAAGCTGGACTACAAAAAGAATTTCAATTTACATTATCAGAGATTAGACATCATAGAACTGGGTCGGTCTTTAAATTTATGGGTATCAGTCGTAATGTAGATGAAATTAAATCAACAGAAAACATTGATATTTGCTACATAGAAGAAGCACACGCATTAACTAAAGACCAATGGGATATTATTAATCCTACAATTAGAAAAGAACATAGTGAAGTGATAATATTATTTAATCCTCAACATAGAAATGATTTTGTATTTCAAAACTTTGTAGAGAAACCAAGAGATAATTCATTAGTTAGGAAGATTAATTATGATGAAAATATCTTCTTATCAGACACAATGTTAGCCGTAATAGAAGAAGAAAAAAAGAATGATTACGAAGAATATCTACATTTATATCAAGGGATTCCAAGAGAGGGAGATGATAGAGCACTATTTGCTTATAGTGAGATAGAATCTTCAATGAACGGAGACTTTGTTGGTGTAGATGATACAGGTGTTGAAACAATGGCAGTTGATGTAGCACGTTATGGAAAAGATAACTCGGTTATTACGAAACGTAAAGGCTTTAAGATATATGACCTTAAAACATATAAAGGCTACAGCACAGAAGAATTAGCAACTAAAGTAGACAATGAATTTAGAACAAGACCATTTGACGGAGTTGCAGTTGATACAATTGGTGTAGGTGCTGGAGTATATGATAAACTTAAAACTATGGGTGTAAGAGGACTAATAGAAGCAAATGCAGCAATGAGAGCAGAAGAAGAAAAGGTATATCAGAATAAAAGGGCTGAAATGTACTTTAGTCTTAAAGAATTTGTAGTAAGAGGTGGTAAATTACCTAATGATGCAGAACTTAAAGAGGAACTATTGGCACTTACATACTTCTATAATAAAATGAGTGGTAAGATACAGTTAGTTGCAAAAGATGATATAAAAGTAGAAATAGGACGTTCTCCTGATAAAGCAGACTCGGTAGCTCTGCACTTTTTTAGAAAAGTTAGACCACAGAGCATGAGAGGTCAAGGGATGGCAATCCAAGCACAAACGGGGTCAATATGGTAGAGAAAACAGAAATAATAATAAGAGACTACAAGGAAAGCGATTTTGAAGAAGTAGTAGAAATGTATTATCAAATGTGTATAGATGTATACCCTCATAGACAATTTAAATCAAAACAATTTTTCTATAAGAATGTTATGAACTGGATTGAATGGAATTATGATATAATAGTTACGGAAAAAGAAAATATAATAACTGGATTTGCTTTGTCTTATGTAGATAGCATGGGTGGAATCACAGAAGATTTTTACCAAGGTGAATGTATTTATGTTAAGCCCGAGCATAGGAAAAGCAGAAGTGCTTATCTTATGTATCACACATTTATAAATTATGCAAAGAAGATGGGATATATCTTATCTACTAATGCAAGTGACATAACAGAAAGTAGCCACATAGCCAAGAAGTTAGGGATTAAAGTATTTACAAAATTTGAAAAATTACCATAAGGAGAAAATAAATGATTTGGGAAGAATATGAACTGTTTAAAGGCAAAGGTGCAAGTGGTCCTTCGGAAGCAGAAATAAGAGCGCAGAAAGCACAAGAACAAGAGTTGTCATCATTACAAGCTAAAGAAGATTCCAGAATGGCGGCAATGAATAGAAAAAAAAGAGGTAGAGCATCTTTAATTAGCGGAACAGAAGAAGGGACTACCTCAACACTAGGGGGTTAAAATGGGAAAAGGCTCTAATATAGGAACTGCATTAAAAGCTATGATAAAAAGTCCTAAAGAAGGCTGGGGTGTTCAACATGATCCTGGAGGTCTTATTTATCGTTCTAAAAATAAAGATGTTCAAGCAGCACAAGCAGATGCCGACTGGCTAAGTATTGGCGCGAAAACTGGATATGAGGAAAGAATAGAAAAAGAAAGAGTAGCAGGTATAGAAAAGAAATATGATGAAGAGCAAAAAAGAAGAAGATTAAACTCTAGTCTACTAGATGATGATGAAAATAGATTTAGACCAATAAAACAAACATTAGGAGGATAAATGAAACTAGATAACTTTACAACAATTAAATGTAGTAAGTGTGGGTGGGTTAAACAATTTCAACCAGGGAGAGAGTACAACTCTAAAGACTTTGAATGTAATTGTAATAAAGCTCCTAAGGAGAGTAATATGGATAGACTAAAAAAAATAGCTAAAAATATGGGCATTTCTTTTCCGAACAATATCGGAGAAGCTACATTATCAAATAAAATAAAAGAAGCACAATATGGAAACAAAAGCTAAAGAACTTTTAAAACGTATAGAAAGAGCAAAAGAAGCTAAGTTTAAACGAGAGAATGAACTACAAGAAGCCTATAGGTATATCTTACCATTACGTGATACTATTAGAAACAAAGACACGCTAATCGAAAGAGGTGTTAAATTTGACAGTACTGCTTGTAATGCTTTAGAGAAGTATGCTACAAAATTACAAAATCTTCTAACCCCACCTTGGGAAGAATGGTTAAAATTCCAACCAGGTGCAGATATTCCAGAAGATAAAGCACCAGAAGTTCAAGAGAAATTAGATGAAGCAAGTAAGATTACTTTTTCGCATATACATCATTCTAACTTTTACACAGCAGAACACGAAGCCTTTTTAGATTTAGGAATAAGCACAGGAGCTGTAATAGTAGAGAGAAATACAAGAACAAACGAACCATCTGCGCTAAACTGTAGAAGTATCCCATTGAGTGAGATTATTCCAGAGTCTAGCAACAGAGGTAGTGTTGATACTGTATTTAGAGAGTTTGAGGTCAAAGTAGATGAGATTACTAATATTTGGCCTAATGCTAAAGTGCCACAAAACTTAATTGATAAGTCTACCCAGCAAGGTGATGGGCTTAAGGTAAAAGTATTTGAAGGTGTAGTATTTAATGAGAAAACATCTGATTATGATATGTACGTAATAGAGGAATCAGAGTGTGTTATTATGTATGAAGAGAAAATGGATACATCGCCTATTATTGTATTTAGAGAATCAGTAAGACCAGGTGATGTTATCGGTTTCGGAAGAGCCTTAAGAATACTAGAAGATGTAAAGTCACTTAATAAGATGGCTGAAAACCAACTAAGAGCAGATAGCATGAGAAGTATGCCTATCTTCACTGGAGTTGATGATGGTTTTAATCCATATACGTTTTCATTGCAACCAGGAACAGTTAATGTAGTTCAGTCTAACGACAACGGTAATCCTTCAATTAGAGCTTTAGACGTAGGCGGTAATTATGTTTATGAGCAGGGAAGAATGGACCAATTGCGAGCAGTTGTAAACGAAGCCTTTTTAGCTAATCCCTTTGGAGCAATTGACGAGACACCTGTAAGAAGTGCTACAGAGATTGCTGCAAGAGAAGCAGATATGTTTCAATCAACTGCTGCGGCATTTGGTAGATTACAAACAGAGTTCTTAGAGAAGCTTATGCGTAGAGTTGTAGATATTCTAAATAAAGAGGGTGTATTACCTCCTTTAAAAGTAGATGGTAGAGAAGTAGCACTTAAATTCACATCACCATTTGCAAAGATGCAGGGAAGTATTAAAGTAAAAGAAACGATGCAATGGCTATCTTATGTTATGCCTTTAGGAGAGGAAGTTATAGCGACATCAATTAACTTGGATAAAGTGCCTAGTAACTTAGCTAAGAATATGGGAATTGACAAAGAATTATACAAAGACTCTATCGAAGTGGACCAATCAAAAGAAGCTTTAGCAGAAATGGCAACACAAGCAGCACAAGCAGGTGCAGATATTCCATTAGGTGGAATAGCACCACAACAACAACCATTACCATTGGTATAGGAGATTAAATGAGTGAATTAGCTAACGAATCATTACTAAAAACAAAAGGTTGGCAACAATTTGATGTGGTGGAAAAAGATGAAGACAATCAAGAGCATCTTAACTTTGCACACGATGTAGCAACAACCTTTAATAGTGTTCAAGGAAGAAAAGTCTTAAATGCCCTTGTGAAAAGGTATTTAATGGCAGATATTGTAAGACCAGGAGATACACAATTCGCAGCAGGAATAAGACAAGGTCAGGCATCAGTAGTTAAGAGTATATTGGCACAGATTGAATTATCTGATAACACAAAATAAGGACACCTACAAAAGTAGCCCTAAGGAGATAAAATGAAAAGATTTAATGTAGTTTATAGAGAAGAAGCAGGAGACCAAGGTCAAGATTTAGCAGGAGACCAAGGTCAAGCAGAAGCCCCAAGATGGTATTATCAGTCACCTATTGAGAATGAGCGTGATGGAGTTGGCGGAAATGGCGAAGTTCCTGAATGGATGATGGTAGATAAATACAAATCAGTAGAAGAACAAGCAAAAGGGTATAAGGAATTGTCATCAAGATTTGGAGGTTTTGATGGAAGCCCAGAGGAATACGCAATGCCTGAAGGGTTCTCGGATGCGGGGTTAGACGAAGGCATGTTATCTATTGTAAGAGAAATAGGACTTGAAAATAAAATGAGTCAAAACATGTTTAATGATTTAGTTTCTAAAGTTGCGACTTACCAATTAGATCAACAGGAAGAACTTACTAAAAATGCAATGACAAAATTAGGAGAAAAAGCAGAAGAAAGAATTAGTACTGTACAAAATTGGCTTAACACAAATGCTCCTAAGGAAATGATTGAAAAGATTGCTCCTTTAGCAACATCAGCAGAAGCAATTGAAGCGTTAGAGTTTTTCATTGACAAATCAAAAGGAAGTACATTAGCACCACATAACACCACTCCTATTGCAAAAATGTCTCAGTCTGAATATGCAGACAAGCTTATGGCAAAAGATGCAAACGGAAATCTAAAAATTTCTGTAGACCCAGAATATAAAAAAGAAATAGATAAATTAACGGAAAGTAGAATGAGAGGTTAACCCCTCTTGTTTTCTATAAACTCCACCCACAGTTTCTTAAACTTTTCTCTTAGTATAACCCTTGCCCTATCTTTTGCTAATAATTGTTTTCTTTGCATACTGATAATTTTTTCAAGCTTCTGTAACCTTTTTTTTATTCTCCTCCTTATTTTCTGTTAATACTTTAATCTCCATAGAAGAATCACCATTCTTAAGCACTGTATATTTACTCTTATATGCGTTTCGTTCATCTCTATACTCTAATGACTCTTCTTTTAATTCCCTATTCTCTTTCTTAAGGTCGTTTACTTTGCAAAGGTCATCAATCCTAATATCCATAAGCTCAATACAAGTATCAATAAGTGCAGAATTGGATAATTTACTAAGTTTCTCTCTTGTTATTTCTTCAACTTCATCTACTGTATTCATCTTAACTCCTTAATTTTTTTCTCATCCTCTTGAACTATCTGAATATCTATAAACTTAATTATAATCCTGTTTTTATCAGCACAACCACTAAATAGAAGCAATAGAACTACTAATATATATTTCATTGTTTTTCCCTTCCCCAAGACTCAATAAACGCAACCTCTTTCCAGTCCATATCGCAAATTTCATCATCTATATTATGTTCTAATCTAGGATACCACAATTCAACAGTTGCTACATTTTCAACTGCTGAAAGCTCGATATTTAAATCCTCGGTATTTTCAAATAGTTTCATAACTCACTCCTTTTCTTAATATCTCCAACTCGACTACTATTATATCAAGACACTCTTCAATATTTTTTCTATGTGCAGTAACAATATTACACCTACTATCTTTAAATGAAAAAGATTTTACCTGCCATTCTCCTTCAAAGCAAATAACGGACAACTGCACCTTATACATATTAGACAACACTTTAATCTTATCCATATTAAACTCTTTCATTGTTTTTCCCCTTCAACTGATAGCTTAATTATACACTCTTGTTCTACTGCACAATAAAAACCAGCAGTAAGATTTTCTATTTTCTCTAATTTATCTATACTCTCATTAAACCAAAAATCAAACTTTTCAATAATTCCAAAATTGGCATCATAAAAATATCCATCATCTCCTGTGATTATATACACAATAATTGCAATTGTAATATTAGGAAATAAACCTATTATAAAATAGCAAGTAAACATTATAAAAAAGATAACCCTATAAAGTCTTAATAGTCTCATCATCAACTCCTTTTATATATAAATTACACGCTCTTATTCTTTTTTTTATATCTTCATTCCTTATATCCTCTCCTGCAACTTCTCTTTCTTTTTTAATCATTTGTCTACATGCTTCTTTCAACTTATCAATCCCATGTTTTTCTAAAAACTCGTTGTAACACTTGTCTTCAGAATCTCTCTCATAAGCTTCAAAACTACCTAGCCTATAATATTTTTGATAAAAAAAACTATATCCTAAAACAATATAACTTCCTTTATCAATATGATATATAAAACTTAAAATAATTTCATCTTTCATTTCACATCCTTTTTATTTTTTATAGAACAACCACTCAAGCATTTATGTTTACAATAACCAGGATACATACATTTCTCTCCTGATTTCTTTCTCCACATACAATATTCGGTTCTAAACTCATTTTGTTGTGTAAAACTCATTTTTATATCATTTTTATTTAAATATAACACAAAATCAATCCAAAAAGAAGAAATTTAATAAATATTCTAAATAAATTTACCTTACTGCTACCAAAAGTTACTAATTATATGATATAATAGAGGTAATATTTTAATTTACAAACTACACAGATACCTCACAAGAGCCTGAAAAAGTTTGGAAGTTAGTAGCTATTAGCTATGACCTCCTGATTTTTTCGGGAGATACCCAAAGCAAACAGCAATATTATCTTTAATTAAAACAAGGAGAATGACTATGAGTCAGTTTTTAAACAATATTGCAGTTACGCAATTTGACACAATGACTAAGCACGACTATCAAGGAATGGGAGTACTTAGAGGGTGTTTCAGACAAAGAAACAATGTAACAGGTTCGAAAGCCACATTTAACAGAATGGGTAAAGGTGAAGCATCACAGAGAACAGCACCTTCAAGTGATGTAATCGCGATGAATGTAGACCACAGTAAGGTTGAAGCAACTTTAACTGATTGGGAAGCATCAGAATATACTGATATTTTCAAACAAAAAGAAGTTTTACCTGATGAGATTTCAGAATTATCTGACACAATCAAAAAAGCAATTGGTAGAAGAAGAGACCAGATTTGTATTGACGCAATGGCGGCAGGTACATTTAGTGAAACTCCTGCAGAGACAGAAGGTTTATTAGTAGCTACAAGTGTAGGTGGAGCATCATCTGGTATGAATCTTGATAAATTACAAGCGATTGGTGAGAGATTCGATGATTTAGAAGTGCCAGAAGAAGAAAGATATGTTGCAATGAACGCAAATGGTTTTAAATCATTACTTTCAGATACAAAACTAACTTCATCTGATTATACAACTGTACAGGCTCTTATGAGAGGTTCTATAGGTTCTTTCTACGGGCTAAACTTTAAGAAAATTGGTAGAAGAAAAGAAGGCGGTTTACCTCATGGTGGTGCTGGTACTTATCCTGTAGCTGGGGATGTTGTTGATGCGTTTGCTTGGCATAAAGCATCAGTTGGAGAAGCAATCGGAATCGAGATGCAAACATCTGTTGATTGGGTTCCTCAAAAGAAATCGTACTTATCATCTGGAGACTTTAAAGGTTCTTCTGTGATTATTGATAACGAAGGTGTTATCAAAGTACAATACACAATGGTTTAAGGAGTAAAAAATGGCATTTGATAGAGATAATTTTTCATATTCAAGTATCGCACAAGGTTCTGCCGCGCCAAAGGTTCATTCTTATGGTTCGACAGTAGATAATAAAGCAGCTATTGGAGCAAGTGGTTATTTTAATGACCTCGTAGACCAATTAAAAGTAGGCGATTTTATTATGACTTCTGCTTCTGATGGAATGGAAGTAACGGGTGTAGCTACAAACACAGGTACAGTAGTCACAACAATTAGCGTTGCACTAGCATAGCTTTAATAGAGAGTATGGCGAACATGCTCTCGTTTAAGGAGTATTTATGGCATTTAGTAAAATCAAACTTGTTTCAAACGCGTTAATCCTTTTAGGGGATGAACCAATATCTTCTTTTGATAATCCGGGAGCAGGAGCAACAGCAGGTGAAAACTTGTATGAAAGTTCATATCTTGCAATCTTATCTTCTAAAAGATGGAATTTCGCAACTAAAAAAAAGAAATTATCAAGACTAACAGCATCACCAGAGAATGAATATAAATATCAATTTCAACTTCCTACTGATTTAATAATGCTTATAACTACATATCCTGTTTCTACATATAGAATATTAGGAGATAAATTATATTCAGACTATAAAGATATAGAAATAGATTATATTTGGAAAATAAAAGAAGATCAATTTCCCGCTTATTTTATTAAAGCTTTTGAATATTATTTGGCAAAACAATTATGTATATCAGTTACAGAAGATTATAAAAAATTAGAATTAATGCAAAAAGGCTATGAAATGGAATTAAGAAGGGCATCATATGCAGATAGCCAATCTCAGCCATCTGTACCTATTCAAGATGACCCTTATATTAGAGTAAGAGTTATATAATGGGTAGAAAAAAAGTATTCCAAAACTCTCTAAACGGTGGTATATTATCCCCTACTGCTTATGCAAGAGTAGATTTAACTAAATATTACACATCGGTAGCAGATGGACTAAACACTATATGTCATCCACATGGAGGGCAATTTAAAAGAAGAGGAACTGAATTTATTGCAGATATAGGGTCTGATGGTAGACTTGCAAGGTTTTCATTTAACATCGCGCAATCATATATTTTAGTATTTACACTTAACAATATAGCTATTTATTTCAATGATGTATTTATTCAGAATATTACAACCACATTCACACTTTTAGAAGTTAGAGAATTAGGTTATGCACAATCTGCAGACACTATGATAATAACGCATAAAAACCATCAGCCCCAAGCCCTTATAAGAGATAGTGGCACAGGAGTGTGGAGTATTTCAAATATCACATTGACTAACATACCTTTATTTGATTATGGTTCTGGAAACGAGCCAGTTATAAGTGTTACTAGAGGATGGCCTGGTTATTGTACTTTTTTTGAGAGTAGACTTTGGTTTGCTGGTTTAAAATCAAGGCCTCAAACAATCACGGCAAGTAAAACAAATGATTTTTACAACTTAAGTACAGGTACTGGATTAGCAGACGAAGGAATATACGACACTTTAGACACTGACCAAATAAATCCTATAGTTAATATATTCCCTGGTAGACAAATACAAATCTTTACAGAAGGTGGAGAATTTAGTAATACTGCAAAGCCTATTACTCCTAGCGATAGTTCGTGGACAAGACACACTAATTACGGAAGCACAGAAGGAGTTAGGAATGAACTCTTAGACGGATCTACACTTTTCATGGATAGAAGCGGAAGAAATTTAAGAGAATTTATCTATAACTTTGGAGAAGATGGCTACACAGCAACAAGTGCAAGTACATTGGCATATGATATTATATCTAATCCTATTGATATAACTGCTGTTAGAGGTACAAGTAAGGATATTTCAAACTTAGTTTTACTTGTAAATGATGATGGAACAATGGCCGCATTTAACACATTAAGAGTAGAAGAAGTTGCAGGGTGGACAAGATGGGTCACGCAAGGAACATTTAAAAGTATTGAATCAGTCTATGACGATTTATATTTTTTAGTTCAAAGAGCAGGTGGCTATTATTTAGAAAAAGCAGTAGATGACCTATATACAGATTCCTCTATTATAGCAGGAGCAGGTGGACCAACCATAACAGGTCTAAATCATTTAGAAGGTCAAGTTGTTCAAATTTTAGCAGATAATAGTGTTATGGAAAGCAAAACAGTAGTAGGCGGTCAGGTAACAACTGAGAGAACATTTACTCAGGTAAAAGTAGGACTTGGATATAATGCAGAAATAGACCCTTTACCAATAAGTCCGAATGTAGGTGATGGGAGTTCTGTTAATAGAGAAAAGAGAATATTAAAAAGCACTTACAGGGTTTATGAAACACAAGAAATGAAAGTTGATGGGAAAGTAATAGCATTTAGGCGGTTTAATGTAGACAAGTTGGACACAGCAACACAGCCTTTTAGCGGAATTAAAGAAATTAGGCATTTAGGGTATGGACGGTTACAAAGCTATAAAGTTTCAAGCGACACTCCTACTCCCTTTAGATTACTAAGTATAGAAACAGAGGTACAAACAAGATGACAGCAGTATCAATAGGGTCAGCATTACTCAAAACATACAGTTCTGTACAACAAGGCAAAGCACAATCAAAAGCGTACGAAGCACAATCGAGACAATCCGAAGCAGATGCAAGAACATCAACGATTGAGAGAAAGAGGGCTTTATTAGAAACACTAGCAGCACAAAATGTATCAGCAGCAGCACAAGGAAGAACTATATCTTCATTATCTGCACTACAGCAAGAAGACATTAGAAGAGAAAGATATGACGAGACACTAATAGAGTCAGGAGCAATAGCAAGTGCAGAAGCATCAAGAAGTGCAGGAAAAAGTGCTAAATCACAAGGGTATTTAAACGCAGGGAGTTCTTTATTAAAAGGTGCTTCGGATTACTCTAAATTACAGTAAAGGAAAGATATGCCAGTACCAAGATATTCAGCACCTGAAGTTAGAGCAAATGTAAGTGCAAGTGGATTAATTGCACAACAACAAGCAAATGCCTATCAAAATCTTTCAGCAAAAATGGAGCAATGGGGTAGCTTTGCAACGCAAGAAGCAGGAAAGCAAAGAGCAATTGAAGCGGAAGAACAAGCATATAAAGACCAAATGTCTGGTAAACCACTACACAAAGAAAGTGTTTATACTATTTACGGTCAAGCTTATAATAGCACAAGAAAAGCAACATATCTGGCAGATACAGAGATTGATATTAAAAATAAATCTAACGAGTTAGCGATAGAGCATAAAAACGACCCTGACGCTTATATGGCTTCAATGGATGGATATTTAGAAGGTATTAAAAAAGAAACGAATATACCTGATATAGAAATGGCACTAGGAATATCTTCAAGTAAAGTAGTGAGCAATACTTACAATAAATTAGCTACTAAGAAACAAAATGACGATATTACACTACAAAGAGCAAAGTTTACACAGTATGCCGGACTAAAATCAAGTGAGTTAATTAATGCTATCTCATCAGGAGACTTGAAAAGTGCAGACCTAATTAGACATTCTTTAGATGAGTACACAACTTCACTTATGACAGATGGTGTCATTTCTGATTCTGAATATATAACAATGATTTCAGACTTTGAATTTACTATTAATAAAGGTGTTGCAGAGAATGAGTTAAATGGATTACTTCAAGATGGAGATATTGCAGGAGCAAAAAGCGTAGTAGATGAATTTAATAAAGAAATTCCTAAAGGATATACTCCCAACCAATACTCAAAAGTAAAAGCCTCTCTTAATAAAATATATAACAACGCATACAGCAAGATAAAGGCTGAAAAAAAGATTTATGATACAAAAGTTAAGGGTTATCTTAAAGATGGTTCTGCTGTATATGATGCAGGAAAGATACCAGTTAACTCAGAAGAGTTAGACAGACTATCATTAACACTCTCAGAAGACGAGAGAAAAGACTTTGAATTATCCAAACAAGCCTTTGGAATAATATCGGAGTTTGAGGAATTGAGTTTACCTGAACAACAAGCAGAAGTAAATAAACTTGAAAGTTCTGAAAAGGGAAGTAAATTTAGTGTTGATATAATTGGAAAACTTAAAAAAGTAATGTCAGAAAAGACAACAATGAGCAAAAAGGATCCAATTAGCCTGAGTGTTGCGGAGGGATTAAATGAACCCACAGAGTCTATATCTTTATCTAATGACATTGCAACTAATAGCGATATACTTATGAAGAGACAGCAAATGTCTGGTATTAATATGAGCAAGTACGGAAAGGGTGCAGATTATCTTTTAACAGATGAAGAAGCAAAAGAGATGACTGCATTTATCACAAGCCCTACGACTCCAATAGAAGATATATTAGGAGTAATCAACACTATTGAGACAAGTGTTCCTGATAGCTCAAATGCTGTATATAGACAACTAAATAAAAAAGGTGCAAAATTATTCTCTTATGTTGGAAGCATTGTAAAACAAGGTAATAACCAACTAGCAACTAATATCCTTATGGGTAGCAGAATTAGAAAAGAAAATAAGGGTGCTATTTTAACAAAAGATATTATGAGCGACTTCAATGCAGAGATGGGAAACGCTTTAAGATATGCAGGGTCAGGACAAAGAGAAGCTTTAATTGAAGCAACTTTATCGTATGCAGCTTTTAAAGCAGAAGAACAAGGAGAGCTTGGAGAGTATGATAATGGAAAAGAAGCATTAAATGGTGTAATAGGTGGAGTAGGAACTAGAAACGACCAAAACTATATATTACCTTTTGGAAAGACCGAAGATGATATAGATGACTATGTGGACGACTTGACCCCTGATATGTTTACAAATGAGTTTCAAGGTATGAGCAAAGAGAACGCAATTAGAGTTATTCAAGACGGTCAGTTAATTTCAGTAGGTAATGGAAAATATAGGGTAAAATATATGAATGGTTTCTTGGCAGAAGCAGGAAACAAACCATTTATCTTGGAGTTAAAATAATGTATTATAATAATGCAGATGTAGAGACACAAACAAATTTAGAAGAATATCAGCCAAAGCCCACTTGGGGAGAAACGCTTAACGCTTCTTTTAAAAACTTTACTTCTGTAAATTTAAGTACATCAGAACAAGACTATTATTATGAGGATTTAAAACCAGAATTAAGTGATTGGGCAAAGAGAAGCCCAGAGAATAAAGATATTTTTAAAAGAGTGGCAATTATGAGCCCTGATGCTATTGAGCAATATGAGGATTTATACAACAAAGGAAAGATAGAAACAATAGCAGCTGACAAATCAGAGATAGGTGGTTTAACTGGGGGGCAAGCTTACTTAAAATTTAAAGAGTTAGAAAAGGCATACGGATTAAAGAATCTAAAGAGCATTAAAGATGCTTCAGAATCAAGAGCAAAGAGCGACTATTTAACTTCTTTAGATGCTTTAAGTAAATCAGAGTACACATCTGCAAAAATGTTAGGAACAATGGGTGGAGTTATGACTGACCCTATTACACTAGCTACACTTCCTTTAGGTACTTTTATCGCTGGTCCTAAAATAGGATTAAACGCCTTAAGGGCATTTGGACAAGAAGCATTAATTGAAACGGGAGCGCAAGGAATTATTGCCCCTAAAGTTTATTCATTTAAAAAAGAGCTAGAATTAAAGACTTCTATTATAGAAGAATCAATAACAGCCCTTAGCTCAATAGCAACAGCAGGAGCATTTAGGGCAGCAGGAAGTGCAACTTATGACTTAACTGCTAAAGGCATAGCACAACTAAAAGTTAAAGACCCTGAGTTAGCAAGAGACTATACAAATCTAGCTAAAGATAATGCAGTACAAGACCTAGATGGTCACGTTCAGAATATGCACAAGACAGAGTTTGGAAGTGGAATAGATGAGATTCAAAACCCTAATAAAAAAGGACAAGAACTAAACGAAATGCCAAGCGAAAGAGAAGTAGAAGCAATGGAATTTAAAGATATAAAAGATGAAGATCTTCAATTAACTATGGGAACAGATGAGAAAGGATCTCCAATACAAAAAAGTTACAAAGAATTAGAAACCGAGATTGATACAGAGTCTACTCAAATGGAAGATTTATTTAAATGTTTAAGAAGGGTGCAGTAATGGCTGATTGTTATTTAGGCTTAGAAGATGCAGAGAATATTAGAAAATTTGTAGAGTCAAAAGGAATTGATGAAGCAGAAAAAGTAATGCGTGGAGAACTAAAGCGTAAAAAAGAACTGCTTACTAAAACAAAAGAGGCACAACAAAGACTATTTAAAACAATGGAGAACCATCCTGAGGGTATAGAAACTGGATTAAGAAGCATATTAGCCCAAGACATGTATGGAAAAGCTACTAATTCAAACGTATTTTATAGACAAAAAGCACTTCAAGGAATGGCAGAAAGTAAAATTGTAGAATTAAAACAAAAGCTAAGCACTACAAAACTAGGATTTGATAGAAACAAAGAACTATCACGAGATTTCGTAAGAGCAGTATTTGGAGATATTAATGTAAGTGATTCTGCCAAAAAGATGGCAGGAGAATGGGCAGATGTGTCAGAATGGCTAAGAACAAGGTTTAATGAGTTCGGTGGAAATCTAGGTAAATTAAATTATGGATATATGCCACAGGCTCACGATAGAGTTGCGATACAAAAAGCAGGTAAAGACGAGTGGATTAATTTTATCCAGCCTCTATTAAAAGAAAATGATTTAGATTTAGGTTATGTGTATAACACAATTTCTACAGGTGGATTAAATAAAGTTAAAGAGGGTTCAGTAGGAAGAGGAAAGTCTATCGCTAATAAGCATAGTGACCCAAGAATACTGCACTTTAAAGATTCTGATGCGTGGATAACATACCAAGAGAAATATGGGAACATTGACCCCTTAGCTTCGATTGATAATCATATTAGAGGATTAACTACGGATATGAGTTTAGTTGAGATACTAGGTCCCAATCCTATACATATGTTCGATACCCTTAAGACAAAAGTTAAAAAAGAGGGAACAGGTAAAGGCTTTGATGCCTATACTGATGCAATGTTTAATGTAGTGAGCGGAAAAGTAGACACAGACTTGCAAGGCATCGGACTACTTGGACCAGCAGCACAAACACTAAGAGGTGTAAATACTGCAACAATGCTAGGCGCTGCGACACTTTCTGCTGTATCTGACTTTGGGTCACTTATGGTAAACACTGCATATCATGGAATGAATCCTTTTAAGACCATGAAAGAATTTGTAAAGAACTTTAAAATAAAGAATCAAGAAGATGCAATAAGAGCAGGATTAGGAGCAGAGGTTTTCAACAGTGAAGTAACTCAAAGGTTTTCAGAAGTTGGAGAGGGATTTTGGGCAAGAGCATCAGAGGCACTTATGAGAGCTACCTTTATGAATATTTGGACGGAAGCAGCAAGGAAGTCTTTCCAAACTGAGTATATGCACAAACTTTTAAACGGAAGAAGTTTAAAGGATTTATCAGAGCCTGAAATGATTAGACTATTAGAAGAAGTACAAGAGCAAGCAGACTACGCGGTGCTAGTTCCTACTGCAAGAGTAAGAGCAATTACCACAGCAGGTAGAGAGAAAGGTACGGGAATGGGAGAATTTACGAGAACTTCTACTCAATTTCAATCATTCACTATTACTTTTATGCAACAACACGGAGCAAGAATCTTCATGCAAAGAGGTCTAGGAAGTAGAGTTGCTTATGGCTCTGCACTATTAGCAAGTTCTACGCTGTTAGGTGCTGCTGCAATGATGGCAAAAGATGCAGCAAAAGGATTTACACCCAGAGAGGGTGGAAACGTATTTGATGAAAGACTAGACAAAGAGGCAAAAGCTAAGTTTTGGAGTGCTGCAGCATTGCAAGGTGGTGGAGCAGGTATATTCGGAGATTTATTCTTCTCAGACCAAACAAGATACGGGCAAAAGTTCGCACCTGGTATTGGTGGTCCAACGGGTGGATTAATTGAAGATACGGTAAAATTAACAGTTGGTAACCTACAGCAAGCAATTAAAGGAGATGATACTAACATCGGAAGTGAAGCTGTAGATTTTGTAAATAGACACGCGAATCCAGTTAATACATTTTATACAAAGCTACTTATTGAGAGATATATAGCAAGAAATTTAAAGATTGCATTTGATGAAGACTATGAGAGAAAAGAAAAGAGATCATTAAGAAAAAGAAAAAAAGAATATGGTCAAGATAAATTTGACTGGCTTGATTAAAAAGGAGAAAGCATGGCATTAAATAGTAACAAACCAAGAAATGAATTTACTGCATCAGCAGGAGATACAGATTTTATATTTAATTTTAAGATATTTACAGAATCTGATTTAATAGCATATCTAACACCAGTGGGGAACGTTGCAGATGATGCTGCGGATATTTTGACAATAGTAACAGACTATACTCTTGTCATAGATGGAGATAATGGAGGAACAGTAACACTTGTTATTCCTGCAACAGATGGAGACATGGTAACTCTTGTAAGACAGTTAGATATAACAAGAGAAACAGACTACCAAACAGGTGGTGATTGGTTAGCGAAAACAGTAAACAATGACCAAGACTATCAAACATATTTAACACAACAAAACGATGCAAATAATGCAAGAAATTTAACTTTATCAGAATCTGCCCAAGGAATAAACACAGCAGTTCCTGCACCTATTCCCCAATGGTTTCTAAAAGCTAACGCTTCTGGGAATGGATTTGAATGGCAACAAGGTACTGTTCAGGTGCAAAACGAATTTGACACATCTGTATTTAGATTATTTAGCGTAACTTCTAAAATATCTTTTAGTGCTTCTTTAATAACAGCCGGTCAAACAAGAGTAGCAACGATGCCAGATTATGACATTCTTCTAGGTGGAATTAAAGATAAAGAAATTGACACTACAGGCTTGGCAGACGGGTATATACCTTATTACGACTTAGCGGATGATAAATGGAAAGTAAAAACAGAGTCTACACCAGATACTAGACTAAATATATCCGATGAAGATTATGCAGGACAGAATGCAGGTGAAGAAATTTTAAAACAAAACGGTAGCTGGATTAAAAATCAATGTACCAGCTGGGCATATTTTGATAATGCAGGATCAATAATTGATGCTTTTAATATCGCCTCTATCAATAACGCAGGTGGCTTTAATGTCACTTTTTCTGCATCAATGTCTAATACTAATTATACTATTATTCCATATGCTAACTATATCCCAAATACAGATGTTAGAGAGAGATACAGAATTATAAATAAAACCGTTAATGGCTTTACTTTTATACCTGTTGCCAATAATGGATTTACAGCTACAAACTGGGATAATTTAGCATTTCACATAATAGGAGGAAGATAATGTATAAACAAGCATATAAAATTCAAGAAGACGGAACAACATCAACTGGTTCTTTCAAAAAAATTCCAGATGATTGGATAGAGTACCAAAAAGATTTTATGCCACAAGAATTATTAGATGGACTAAATAAAGATTCTTTACAATATGATACTGTCCAAAGCAAAGAGCAGAAATTAAATAATTTAACAGTTACAACAACATCAGGTAAAATATTCTACGCAGACCCTGAAAGCAGGACTGATATTTTAGATGTAGTTATGGAGGGATTAATAAACCAACTTCCTGATGAATATACAACAGAGTGGAAAACAGTATCAAGAGGAGAAGCACCTTTCGAGGTAGTAACTTTTGCAGAACTTAAAGAAGCAAAGAGATTAGCCTTAGAAGCTAAAGGTCAAATTGTAGGTGTTGAATAATGGCAGAATTTAAAGCACCTTCGGACGACTTAGAACACGAACTAAGAAGACATAGAAAAAGCGTTGAACCCAAAGAAGATGAAGATTTGAAAGAAATAGTTCAAGAGCAGTTAGACAATATAGAAGAAATTGTTAAGAACAGTGATAAAAAAGAAGAACTTAAAAAAAAATATAGCGAGTTTAAAAAAATGGAAACGCCAAAGCAAGACATAGATAACCGAGAGTTATATAATCAAACAGCACGAGTTGAGACAAGTTTACTTAAAAATAGACACGCAACACAAGACGTTAAAGAAAGTATACACACATACGCTATAAATATTTTAAAAGAAACTCATTTTATTAAAAAAAGTCAAGCAGCAAATAATAAAACCACATATTTATTAATGTTTGCAGCTGGAACTATTTTCGGCATGGGATATGAAAAATGGATGCCTTTTTTATATTGGATATGGGAACTAACTAAATTAACTAAATAAGGGGATAGCATGGAGTGGAAAGATATAGCAAAAGTCGTAGGACAATCAGCCCCAATATTAGGAACTGTTTTGGGTGGTCCAGCAGGTGGAGCAATTGGAAGTTTAGTAGCTAGTGTGTTGGGTGTATCAAATGAACCTGACGCAGTCATTGAAGCAATTAGAATGAATCCAGATGTAGCAGTAAAACTAAAAGAACTTGAAGTTAGAGAATCAGAGTTATTAAATCATCACTTAAAAGAAATGGCTCAAATAGAATTAGAATACGAAAAAACAAGAGTAGCCGAAAGAGTATCTGCACACAATAGAGAAATCGGTTTAGCTGATGCAGGAAAAGAGAATTTAATACAACCAGTTCTAGCAACATTAGGAGTAGTGGCATTTTTTGGAATGGTAGCTTATATGTTATCTAATGGACTTGGAGACATGACAAAAGAAGAAAGTTTTATAATTGGTCAAGCAACAGGTATAGTAGCTGCAGTAGCAAAAGATATTTATGGTTATTATTTTGGTTCTTCAAAAGGTAGCAAAGAGAAAACTCTACATATGGCTACATTAAGGGATAAATAATGGCACAGTTTAACAAGGCTTACAAGCAACTCCAAGATGATGAATTTAGTAGCATACCCGAAAGATTCCTACATAAAAACAAGGGTGAAAAAGGCTTTACTCTTGGAGGAATTTACGAGGTGGCCAACCCTAATAAAATAGATTGGGGGTTTGTAAAAAGTTTACATCTAATGTGTGGCCACGATATAGAAAGAACTTCCAAAATGCTATTTTATGACGATGTAATACAATCACAAGTTTACGGAATATTTGAGCGTTACTATTGGGATAAAATAAGATTATCTGAAATCCATAGTCAACGTATAGCTTCAGAACTTTTTGACCGTGCCGTATTAAGTGGTCGTGTCGTTGCAGTTAAGATAGCACAGAGGGTTATTGACGTAAAAGTGGACGGGATATTAGGGGAAAAGACTTTAAAGGCTTTAAACTGTTACAATGAAGATTTATTTGACAGACAGTATGATGATTTTGAAGAAGAATTTATCGAAGAAGTAATTAAAAGTAAAGCTAAACACGGGATTAATCTTGAAAGATATAGAGTAGGCTGGAGAGGTAGAGCGAGAAGAACATGAAACAAACAAATGAAGAATTCAAACTAAGCATTAAAAAATGGATAAAAAGAACTGTAGTATTAGTAGCTACGTTTTTAATTATAACCTTATATCTAGTTTCTCCACAATTTAGCTATTTAGATGATGGTGACGGATACGTAATATGTATAAACACTTTTACAAAAGAGTGTGAGTATTCTATAATGGCGAATCATAATGAATAAAGACATAGGGTTTATTAATAGACCAGATTTATTAGAAGAATATCCTGACGAAAACGGAGTTATGTTTTATTCATTAAAAGAGGATATGAAATTTTTTAACGGTGTAAACGAGTTGTTAGTTAGAAAGGCATGGAATCAAACTGTGTTTATGACTAACTTAGCTTCAACTCCAAAATTCCTACATTGGCTAATTCCACCTGACAATAAATACTATAAGTATCCTTCTGTGCTTCATGATTGGCTTTATTCCCAAAAAGATGTACCGCGTTCTTTTGCTGATAAAATGTTCAGATTAGCGATAATATCAGAGTATAAGAGAAAGATAGCCATTGAAACAGAAGAGCACCACAAACTAAGATACAGATTCAAATCTGCGGTTGTTGGTTGGAGTTTTTGGGCTGGTGTTAGATTGTTTGGTAGATGGTTTAGAGGATAAAACACAGCCCATCGAAACAGGCTGTGACAAATTTTGAGTAACTCTGTCAAGTTAGGGGTTATTATATCATAGTTTATATTTAGATTGTAATTCTTTTAAGTCACTAACTGTTAAATCACTAGTAAATCTTTCAATACTAAATATTTTTCTCCATCCATTACAAATATTACTATAATCATCTCCTCTAAAAAGAAAAATATGTCTATTTTTGTCAAATCCTATAGCTAATTCTATTCTACCATCATCATTTTTAACTACTTCAGGAAAATTATCAGCATCTTCATACCACTCTTTTTTAATAGGGGTTAGGTTATACTCAGGCATATCCTGTTCATTACTATGCGTAGCCATAAAGCACTTTCCACTTTCAAGCCACAATAAACAATTATCACCTACAAAACCAAAAATATAATCAAATTTGTCTTTCTTTAATAACTCACACTCAAAGTCAGGCTTCTCAAAACCAAACTTTTCAAAATTACATTCTTTTTCCATTTCTATCTCCTTTTAATTTCAATACCAAACTATAACACACCACAAGAAATACACAAAGCAAAACTGCCCTTTATGGTAAAGTATTTCGGAATGGTTACTTTTGGTTACTTATAATCTCAATATCGTCTTCATAGCAAACAACTCTTTACTAATAATCTCACTCATCCTCTATCCTTTTTATTTTATTCTACCAGCTATCTTTACGTAATAGCAATTAATTCAAGGCTTATTTGCTTGGTTTTTAAATAGTATTACTTAAAGTAACAAAATCAACTAGAAAAAGTATTCTCAAAAATTATTGAAGAACTTTTCTTATAACAAATAACCCCTTGCCCTAAAATATCTCTACTATTTCTTAATTCCATTTTAAAAACATTTTCTACGAACTTTTCAAAAAACAAAGAAAATTTAAAAGGGCTAAAAAATTTATGAAAATCATTTTTAGGTATCTTCTCAATAACTCTTCTCATGATTCTAGGCAATGGAGAATAATTTTTTCCATCGTGATATTTAATATCGTCTAGTTGAATCTCACTTCTAAATAAAAGCCCTCCTATTACACACACGTGGTCGTAAGCAAATAATAGTACATTGAGTTGCTTTACACTTAGATTGAAGCGTGTAGCTACCTTATCTTTCGTTTGTGAATCATATTCTATAAAATAACTATCCTGCATTCTTGATTCCTTCAATTATATTTTTTACATCTTGTGTGTTTGTGACTTCATAATCTTGGGTTATATTAAAATATCCTTTTTCGGTAAACTCACATCTGTATTCCCCGTATATAAATTTTTTACCTATCCAATCAATGGGAACTAAACCAGTAGGAGCGGTTGTACTATCTTCTAAGAATTGCTTCATGTAATTAATCGTTAAAAGTCTTTCTAAATCCTTATGTCCTATTTTAAGTTTTTTATGAGCCTCTATTAAATCTAAAATTTGAGTCAAAGAATATTTAGCTATTAGCTTATTAAAATTAGCCTTAGCCTTTTTCTTAACTCCTCCGCCTCTTCCTTTAGCTTTTAAAAAGGTTAGTGAATAATCTTTCCATATTGGTTCAAACTCGTCCTTTAGATTTTCTAAAGGTTTAATAGGTTCTTCTTTATTCTTACTATCACTCTTATTCTTACTCTTACTATCATTATCACTCTCTGCTACGTTTGCTACTTTTTGCTTAGAGTTGGTAGCATTTGCTACTTTTTGCTTACCACCTTTAGAACCTGCTAATTTTCGAGCCTCACAAGTCTTTTCATACTTTTCGGCATCTCTCATAAATTGGTTTTTAAATTGACTAAATGCAATTTTAATTATAGATGATAACTCTATTTTATTACCTAATTGAAACTGATATATAGCATTAAATAATTGACCTTTTTGCTCATCCGTCAAATCGTCTAATATACATAAAGAATCAATATGCAGTAAAAAAGATTTTCTCATATTTGACCTTTTAGTTTTGCCAGAACATTAATAAATTTAAGTGATTGATAAATAAAGATAGTTGGCTAGACTATTACAATAACTTAATAAAACACTCTAATGACTAAGAAGCCTAGCCATAGATTAAACTCAATCAAAAGAGTATTCTATAAATTATTAAAACTTAATTTTGTATTATACTATACAAAAACCCAACTAGACGACTCCCACGTCTCCGATTTTAAAATTCATTGGGCTTAAAGTGAGTATAGAAACCATATTATAGCAAAAAACTCCTTAAAAGTCTAATTCTATCGCTGAAAATGTTAATATTACTGTTTGCATGAAAATCCAAATTTTTCTCCATCTTCTTGGAGTGTTCCTATTATTTTTAGGGTTTCTATTCTATTAATACATTTTCCTAAATTAAAGATATAATTATCCCCGTCCTTATCTCCATGAGAAAATACCTCAATGTCATATCTGTATCTTTCATTATTCCATTTGATAAAACCTTTATATCTTTCACTTTCAGTTTCTCCGAATCCTGTAAAATCAAACTCAATAATCGAACAATCAGCATAAATCTTTTTTTCATTGATGTCTTTTATACCTATATGTTTATGAAATGTGAATCTATCTTCAACTTCGTCTGTGTAATATTTACATAATCCCTGAAATGGTGTAAATTCATAATATTTGTCTTTTCCTGAATACTTAAAACTTTCCTCTTTCCTATCCCAAGCTATAAACTCATTCATCTTCTTCCTCTTTTCATGTCTAAATATAATTTAATTAATCCAAATACACCTACTGTAAACGGTAAAATAACAAAACAACCTACAAAAACAAGCTCAAGTAATTTTTGATTATCCACACCTATCCCCTAAAATAGAACAGCAGTAAAGCCATTCTCTAAATCTTTAACAACTCGTGCTAAATACTCTAAGTTTCCGTTTTTATCAAACGCATAATTATTGTCTTTGTCTTTGAAAACAACGTGACAAACCCCGATTTGCTCCAAGAACCATGAACGGCTCATGTTGTATCGTGCTATGAATCCACCATCAAACTTTACTTGTTTTGATTCTATTGGATACCCAGCTTCTTTAATCTCTGAAATTCTGCTTCTCGTGTTATCCCCGAAGCCAAGTTTTCGACCCTGTGCAACTGTTAAAGTTTTGCCAGTTTTTAAGTAGGCTAGAATCTTTGAGTTTTGGCTGTTGGTTTTGAATGTTCTTAATTTTCCTTGCATTGTTTAACCTTGTTGTCTAATATCCATTGAGTTACTTTAAAGACTAGTCTGGTATCGTAAGGAATAAAATTATTATATTGGTCATTATTCTGTATATAAAACAGTTCGTACTTTGTTGACCTATCATACACTTTTGTTGTATCCCCTATTTCACAAATTACAAATCCATTATGCCAAGCCCACTCTTTACACTTATGAACTAGTTCATATATGCCCCAAGCTTCTGTATTTGGGCAATATTTTTCAGTTTTACCAGTTACATTAATTGATTTATTTCTTTTATTGTACAAACTAACCTTGTTAATTCTGTATCCTAAAACCGCACTCAACAACTCTTTACTAATAATCTCACTCATCTCAATCTCCTTACGCTTTATTAAAGATATAACCATTCTTCTCTAAATAGTCATGTAATATCAATTCGTCATTCTCTATAATCTTTTCAAATAGTTCTTGACAATCGAAACCTGCTAATAAATCCTCGACTTTAATATCGTGCAGGAATTCCATATCTGGACTCTCTAAGGTAACCTCGATATATTTACTGTTTATTGGCTCTACTTTTACTTCTTGTGCTTGTATTTTCATCTCTCTACTCCTTTAAATTAATAAAAGCAGTTTACACGAAGTAATCTTAAATATAGCTTACAATATAGCATACTCAAAGTAAAATAAAAAGTAATCTTTTTTAAGCATAGTTTTATTTTTATCATGTTACAATTTCTAATCAATTAAAAAAAGGAGATATAGAATGGCAAAACTAACAGAGGTTAAAAACACTAAGTTTACTTATGATGATTCAGAGTGGATAGAGGGAATTATCAAAAAAGTAAATGCAAGTAAATCAGACAGAGAACATAAAATTAGTTTCTCTCAGATTATGAGAGAGGCTACTTTAAGAGACGTTAAGAAGTTGGAAAAAGAAATTGAGAAGGATAAGTAATGGGTTGGTTTTCAAATCCAGATTGCCCAAGATGTGGGAGAGAAACTAGTGTAGATTCTGACGGATTAACAAATTTTTATACTTGTCATTCTTGCAATAGAAAAGCTAGAGAAGAGAAGAAAGAAAAAGAGGATTTACTTAAGAGAATTGAAGCATTAGAAAAGAAGGATAAATAAATGAGCAGATTCACAACACAATTCGAAGCAATAGCAAAAGACGATGAAGTAACAAAAGAAGATTTAGTATCAATAGTAGAAATGGCTAATGAATTAGGAATCGAACAAGCTGTCGAAGATTTTTACAACGACAACGGCTATCCAGTTCTTAAGGACGAGGATGAAGCTTATATGATTGAAAAGGATAAGTGATGAGTAATATAACAAAGAAGTTAGCAAAGATTCAAAGAGAGTTAGTTTGTGAAAAAAAATTATATAATGCTTTTGGAAAATATAATTATAGAAACTTAGAAAGTATTTTTGATTCACTAAAAAAACATTTAAATGATGAATTAGTAGTTAAGATTGATGAAGATTTAGTTTTAATCGGAGATAGATTTTATGTAAAAGCAACAGCAACTATTACAGATGGAACTGATTCAATAAGTGCAACAGCCTTTGCAAGAGAGTGTATGTCTAAAAAAGGAATGGATGATTCTATGGTAACAATTTCTACTAGTTCATACGCTTCAAAAAGTGCAATGCAGAAGTTATTTATGCTGGACGACACATCAAATACCCACGAAGTAGATGCACAAGATAATTCACAAACAACAGCAATTCAAACTATTAATAAACTATTAAAAGAAAAGAAAGTAAATAAGGTTGAATTCTTTAAATACTTCAAGGTAAATTCAGTAAGTGAATTAAATTACGAAAACCAACAAAACGCAATTAAAATGCTTGAAAATAGATAGGAGTATATTATGAAATTATTTGAAATCGGAACCGAATATAAAAGCCTTTATGAATTATTAGAGGAAATAGAAACAGATGAAAACGGTGTTATTATTGACAATAGTGAAGCAGTAGCAGAATTATATCAAGAGCTACAAACAAGCCTAGAAGATAAACTAGATGCTTCAAGTTATTTATGTAAAGAATTAAAATCAAATTCAGAAACTCTAAAAGCAGAAGCAAAGAGATTAACTGAAAAAGCAAAAGCATTTGAAAACAGAGAGAAAAGAATTAAATTATTAATGAAAGAAGCAATTATCCAAAGTGGAGAAATGAAGCACAAGACAGAAAAGTTTAGCTTTAATGTTAGAACTTCTGATGTTTATAATTATGAAGATGTAAATATGTTTTCAGTTGATCCTACGTTTGTAAAAGTAAAAGAAGAATTAGACAAAACAAAAATTAAATCTTTTATTAAAGCTGGTGGAACTGTTGAGGGCGTAAGAATTTCAGAAGATACAATTTTAAGCGTAAGATAATGAAAATAGAAGTATCTATAAAAGATGGTTATATAGTACCAACAAAGCCAGAGCAACTAAAAGACATCAAAAACGGTGTATATGTTGCTGAGGTTAAAAATATGGATACTAGAACTATCAGGCAAAATTCAGCGATCCACCTTTGGTGTGAAATGATAGCGACTACTTTAAATAATGAAAATATGGTTATTCAAGAAGTAATCAAAATCAACACCAAGTGGAACATGATTAAAGTAAAAGAAATGTTGTTTAAGCCAGTAGTAAAAAAACTTTACACAAAAGACAGCACTACAAAGCTAAACACAAATGAGTTTGAGTTAATAATCGACACACTATGTCGCTATATGGCTCATAAAGGTATCACGCTTCCAGAGTTTCCAAACAGAGACAGACTGAACGAGATAACAAAACAATAGATAAAGGATAAGAAGATGGGATTAGGTATAAAAGGATATTCAAATATAGTAAAAGATGAAGATGGTAGTATCGAGATTAGTAGTTGTGGTAGTTTTAAGCAAGAGAATTTAAAAGAACTAGAGGGGTTAACTCTTGAATGTGAAGAATGTTATAAGTTCAGAGCAGGTTCTTACGGGGGTTATAATAGGTTTAGAGATAATCTTTGTAAGAGTGCAAATGGAATCACAGCCAAAGAATTATGGGGAAAAGAAGATGAGAGTCTAAAATTTTATTGGTTAATCAATTTTTCTGATTGTGACGGATATATAGGAACTTCATACTGTGAAATTTTATATAATGAGTTTGTTAAATATGAAGATGAGATTCTAAGCAAACTAGATGGTAGAGATGCAAATACATATAAAGACTTTAAAGAGTGTTTTAATCTTGGTAGACAAAAAGGATTTGTGTTATTTATGTAAACCGTAACCAAAAGTAACAAAATAAAAACTAAACCATAACCCTAGCTAAAATCCTTGCATTTAAAAGCTAGGTTTGTAATAATAAAGAAAAGGAGATGAAGATGAAAGAGATAATCATTGATGAGAATTTTAAAGGAATCAAAAAAGAGAGATATTTTTTTAGTTTAGATGTAGATATTATAGATATTGAAGCACATATCGAAATTAAAGTACCACTAATTATAAAAAAAACTATTATTTGTAAGTCGCTTAAAGTTGGCAAGTGGCTTAAAGTTGGCAAGTGGCTTAAAGTTGGTGAGTCGCTTAAAGTTGGTGAGTCGCTTGAAGTTGGTGAGTCGCTTAAAGTTGGTGAGTCGCTTGAAGTTGGTGAGTCGCTTGAAGTTGGTGAGTGGCTTCAAGTTGGTGAGTCGCTTAAAGTTGGTCAGTCGCTTTCTATATTCGGTCAAAAAACAACCAAATATGCAATGATTAATATCTCAACATATTATGTAATTTTAACATCAGAGTTTATAAAAATAGGCTGTCAAGTACATAAAGTAGAGCAATGGGAAAAGTTTTCAGATGAAGTAATTTCAAGAATGGGTAGTGGTGCTTTAGAGTGGTGGAAAATTTGGAAAGATTTCATCTTAACAACTCATAAAAATTTACCTGAAACATTTAAAGGCTAAAATAGGATTTAGCACAAACCAGAGGGCATAAAGTGTCCTCGCTTGTGTGCTATCTCGACTATTCCGATTTCCTACCAAGAAAAACAAAGGAATAGTATGCACGTCAGCCAAAGTTGCCGAAAGGCTAATCCTACATATCTAAGTTTCGATAGGTATGTGACATATAAATTTATTAAAGTATTAATACGTGGTCTTGTTGTCCAAAGCTGCGCCACGTATTAAATTAAATCAAGCCTATTTAGTGGGTTTAATTTAGTTTAAAATAAGGGGAGAATATGACTAGAGAAAAAGCATATGAATTGATAAAATATGAATCGTGTAGTGCCTATAAATATGGAATAACTGAAAATGAAGCACTTCGATTCATTAGTGAAATATATGACCATCACGAAGAAACATTAAAACAACAACAACACGAATTAGGCAATAAGTATCAAGTGGAACTATCACAAGTACAGTTAAATCATGACGAGGCTCTTAAAATTGAGAGAGAGAATTTTATTATACTTTTAAAAAGCTACAAGAAACTTGGTAAATTGCTTAAAAAAACTATAAATGATTTTATGGAAAAAGTAGAGAAATAATATGGAAGAGTATCAACAAATAATAGCAACATACACAATCTTTTCAATACTTCTAACTATTGCATGGTTTGCTTTAAGGAAATAACATGAAAGAATACGAATATAACAACCAAAAGTTTTTAAGATGGGTAAAAGAAAACAAGCCATGTGTAATATGCGGTACTTATGGAGTAGAAATACATCACATAAAGAAAATGCCAATGATTCGAAAAAGAAATGACTTAATGTGTATTCCTTTATGCCCAGAGCATCATCGTGGTAAATATTCACCTCATGGACACGAATCAACTGGATTTTATGCAGGGCTTCCCTTAGAGCAACAAATGCAAATAGCAGTACTTAACTTTAGCGAGTTTAGCAATGAGTAGACATGAAGAAGATGACGAACAAAAAGCATTTATTCAATGGCTAACTATTAAAAATATATTTTTCTTTTCAGTTCCAAACGGAGCAGTATTAAAAGGAAACGCAATGCAACGTGCTAGACAAATGAATCAATTAAAAGCTTCAGGCTTTAGAAATGGAGTAGCCGATGTAATAGTAATGATAAAAGACAAAGTGTTATTTATTGAGATGAAGAAGAAAAAAGGTGGTCGACAAAGTGAAAGTCAAAAGCAGTTTGAGAAAGATGTAAGTGTTTTTGATTATTGCGAATACTTTGTGGCGAATGGATCAAAAGAAGCGATTGAAATCGTTAGTGAAATAAATAAAGGATAGAGAGATGAATAAAATATTAATAGGTGATAGAGAGTATAAATTAGTTCCTGTAGAAGAAGATGCAGAAACTTTTGAGCCCAAGGAAGATGCAGACATGACATATGAAGATGTTAAATATCACGCAGAAAATGAAGGAGTAGGCTATCTACTTCTAGATTATTGTAGCTATTCAGATATTAAGGATTCAGAAACAAGATTGTTATTTGGGAAAGCGTACAAAGCGGTAAAAGAATTAACAGAACACTTAGAGATAGAGTAACCAAAAGTAACAACAACCCAATTTAAACCAAGAAGAACTTAAAAAGCTTTACTTTGTTGGTTGGGTTTGTTATAGTTAAGTACATCAAAAGAAAGGAAAGAAGATGAGTAAGAAAATTAAAGTAGACGATTTAACTCTAAAGCAGATTAGAGAGATTCAGGGTTTAGATTTTGGAATTAGTTTAGAAGCAAATAAAAAACAATCAAGTTTATTTTCAGATTATATTGGGGAATACGTAATTGTTCGTTCAAGAAATGAGGGTATTAACGCAGGGTATGTAAAAGCATTAGATGATACAGGTATTGTTTTGACAGAAGCAAGAAGATTGTATTATCATAAGCCTTTAGACAAAAATATGAGTTGGTATGAGGGAGTGGCAACAGTTGGTTGTTCAAGTGATACTAAAATATCTAATGCTGTAAAAGAAAAAATTATAGTCGAAGATTATTCAATCACTGTGTGTTCTAAAGAAGCGGAAGAGGTTATTAAAAATGCGACAACAAATAAACAAAATTAAAGACATAATAAACAAGAATGGCTCTGGCCATGGCTCTGGCTCTGGCGATGGCTATGGCTCTGGCTATGGCGATGGCTATGGCTCTGGCTATGGCTCTGGCTATGGCTCTGGCGATGGCTCTGGCGATGGCTCTGGCTATGGCTCTGGCTCTGGCTATAGCTAGTAACATTCATAGAGCATCTCACGAGGTGTTCTATTGAGTTTTATTAAAGGAGTAAGAAATGGAATTCGCACAAACATTAAAACTAGCAAGACTACAACTAGTAAAAGACAAAAAGACATTTGAGAAAACAGGTGTTAAGACTGAAAATTTAAAACGATGTGAAGATTTTTTAAAGGGGAACAGATGACAACTTGTGAGGATTGCGGAAGCAAAGTATATTCTGGATATTGCATAAATTGCAATGAAGAGCACTTTATTGAGCAACAATACAATGATTTAAATATTGAAGTTCCTGAAGTGATATATGTCAAATCAAGAAAAGATGATGAAGAAGCTATTAAAAGAAATAATAAATGTGATAATTTTGGGAACATAAAGGAAAATAATGGAAGTAACTAAATTCAAGCAAAAACATGAATCAAGAGTAAAGCTTGTACATTCAAATATTACAATGCTTATCAACGATGCAAAAGCAGAGGGAGCATTAAACGAAGCGTACGAGGTTATAGGTCATGCAATAGGTTATCATAGAGCGTTACATCAATGCGTATTAACAGAGCAGATTATCATAGAACTAGCAAATAAAAACATCGACGGCATGAGTGCAGAAGAGGTTATTGATTATGCGTTGTCTATGTTAGAACAAAGTAAAAGGGGTTAGAAATGAGTAAAAGATTAGAAGCTTTAAACAAATCGCTTGAAAATAAAAATAAAAAGTTAGATAAAAAATATGAAGATTATTTTTCAGATGTAGCACGGGCTAATGGACAGCCATTAAATGATAAACGCGGAGGACAAGCAGTATTAGACAGATGGGACAGAAAAAGTAATGGAATAGCCAACCAGCGAGACGAGATTCAAAAGACTAAAGAGGCTATTGAAAAAGAAGAGTTGAAAATTTACGGGGTGAAAGAGTGGTATAAAGCTATGCCTAGCTACATTCAAGAATTCATTGATAATGGAACTTTGATTCAATGGGGAAAACATCCTAGAATTATGTTTGTTGCAGGAGTGGAAAAAGCACGAATAAAGTTTGATGAAAAAAGCGGATTATGTTCTCATAGTTACTTAAATCAAATACCAAATAAAGAACAATATGCTATTTTTAGAGACATTTATAATAAAATAAACTATTTACAAAAGGATAAATAATGAGAGAGATTAAGTTTAGGGCGTGGGATGAAGGAAATAAAATTATGCATAATAATGTTGAATTTATCAGAAGCGGGACAGAAGGAAATGATTGGATTTTATTTAAATCAGACAAGCAAACTTTAGAAGAAAATGAAGTATTAGCAAACCCATATTTTGCACAACAAATAAAACTTATGGAATACACAGGCTTAAACGGAAAAGGTGATGTTGAAATTTACGAGAATGATGTTGTATCAAATGAAACAATAGAAGGCACAGTTAAATTTACTAATGGTTGCTTTGTTGTATATGACAAAAATGACGATT
>Ga0193955_1000219_pt1 | contig 36152 bp, 31 predicted proteins | sample BB_6_MG_FD_140343 | JGI IMG/M metagenome (GOLD analysis project Ga0193955, IMG submission 140343) | Microbial mat bacterial communities from the Broadkill River, Lewes, Delaware, United States - BB_6_MG | ecosystem: Environmental > Aquatic > Freshwater > River > Microbial mats | place: USA... | reverse complement strand
TTACCCAAAATCTGTTGTTCGTCCAGATTTTTTCAAAAATGAAATCATCTACACAAAAGATATTCAGGATCTTCAAACTAAATATTATTCAAATTTATCAGGAACAAAAGAAGAAAAATTAGAAGCAATTGATAAGGTAATCGAATTGGCTTGTTGGTCTTCTAAAAAATGGATTCCTGGAATGTTGAGAGATAAAGATGCTGATATTAGAGCAAAAGCATCTCGTGCAATTGTTTTGTTGGAAAGAACCGATGCTCTTCCTGATTTAGAGATGGCAGTTGTTAATGAGAAAAATGACGATTGCAAAAAACAATTGCAAACCAGCTTGCAGGATTTAAAGCTGATTCTTGGAAAAAACAGAAAGTAATAAAGATATGATGAAGTTTGAGATTAGCTGTTTGTCTGATAAATTGGACAAACAGCTCTGTGAGAAGATTGACACAAAGACAAAGCCTATAGGTGCTCTAGGTGTATTGGAAAAAATTGCTTTCCAAATAGGGAAAATCCAAAATACTTTAGAGCCGCAAATTAAAAATCCTAATGTTGTAGTTTTTGCTGGTGATCATGGTATTGCTGACGATGGCGTAAGTTTTTATCCTAAATCGGTTAGTTTTCAGATGCTATATAATTATATGCAAGGTGGAGCTGCCATTAGTGTTTTCTCGAGACAGCACAATGTTGATTTTAAGGTAGTTGATTGTGGCGTTGATCATGACTTTGAGCCAGATCTGAACATCATCAATAGGAAAATTGCTTATGGTACAAACAATTACAGGTTTGGACCAGCTATGACAAAGGAGCAATGTCTGCAAGGAATCGAGCAGGGCGCTCAAATTATGGAAGACATTCATAAAGAAGGCTGTAATTTCATCACCTTTGGAGAGAAAGGTATTGGAAATACTTCTTCGGCAGCATTGATATTAAGCCTATTGGGCGATATTCCTTTGGATGAATGCGTTGGACGTGGCACCGGATTGGATAAAGAAGGTGTAAAATCCAAATATGATCTTTTAAATGAAGGGTTATCGAAATACGATAAAGGAAATGATCCTATAGATGTATTGACTCATTTTGGTGGATTCGAAATTGTAACTATTGTTGGTGCAATGCTGAAAGCTGCAGAGTTAAAAATGACCTTGCTGATTGATGGTTTCATTATTACATCTGCCTTACTTGCAGCATTTAAAATCAATCCTAAAGTAAGAGAATACTGTTTGTTCGCTCACAAATCGAACGAGCAAGCACACATTAAAATGCTAAATATTCTTGGGGCTGATCCTATTTTGGATATTGGCATGAGATTAGGAGAAGCTACCGGAGCGATGGTTTGCTATCCAATCGTAAAAAGTGCAGTACAGTTTATGAACGAAATGGCTTCTTTCCAGGAAGCTGGTGTAAGTGAATCAAGCGAAGAAATTTTTTAGATATTAAATAAATACACCCCTCTCTCTATCGAGATCTCCCCTAAAAAGGGAGAATGCATAAAAATAGAGTAAGATTTAAATTTACAGCTTCCCCTTTTAGGGAAAGTGCCGACAGGCGAAAGGGTGAATTATACAATGTTTTAACAACTTTTAAAGCCTATGAATTTCAATATAGATAAGCCAAACGAAACTCTTATTGAGCAACTACAACATAAAATAGATTTTAAAACCAAACCTATTGGATCTCTAGGGGTATTGGAGCAATTAGCTGTCAAAATTGGTAGTATTCAGGAAACTTTATCTCCTGAATTAAAGAAACCTGTGATCATGGTTTTTGCTGCCGATCATGGAATCGCATTGGATGGTGTGAGTCCTTATCCACAGGAAGTAACCTGGCAAATGGTTGCCAACTTTATGGCTGGAGGCGCTGCGATAAATGTATTTGGTCGTCAAAACAATATCGATATTAAAATTGTGGATGCCGGCGTAAATTACGATTTCGATAAAAACTCTGGTGTTATCGATGCTAAAGTTGCTTATGGAACAAAGAGTTACTTGAATAATGCTGCCATGAGTAACGAACAATTCGAATTGGCACTTAAAAGAGGAGCTGACTTAGCCGAAAAAATGCATAACGAAGGAAGCAACGTTATTGGCTTTGGTGAAATGGGAATTGCCAATACTTCTTCAGCAGCAGTACTTTTGCATTTACTTACCAAGGTTGATTTAAAAGAATGCGTTGGACGTGGAACTGGCTGGGATGATGAAGGCTTGAAGCGAAAATATGAAATTCTAAAATCTGCTGTTGAAAACTACAATGGTGATAAATCGATAGAAAGTATTTTCTCTCACTTCGGAGGTTTTGAGATTGTAATGATTGCAGGAGCTATGCTTAAGGCTGCTGAATTAAAAATGATTATCATGGTAGATGGTTTCATTATTACTTCCGCTTTGTTAGCAGCTTCTAAAATGAATCCTAATGTGCTAGAATACTGTATCTTTACTCATAAATCGAACGAGAACGGTCACAAGCACATGCTAGAGCATTTAAATGCAAATGCAATACTTGATTTAGGAATGCGCTTAGGCGAAGGTACAGGAGCTGCTGTGGCGTATCCAATTATCGAATCGGCTGTAAACTTTTTAAACCAAATGGCTAGTTTCGAAGATGCTGGAGTTAGTAACAGCGATAAAATCAATTAAAAATACCGATTGGGATTCCGACTTCAGTTCGGATTCCCAATACTAAATAATAGCACTTTCAATCACATCATGAAAGAACTCAACATTTTCTTTACAGGATTGTCCTTTTTTACCAGAATTCCTTTTCCAAAAGGAGCTGAGTTTAAAAAGGAGTATCAGCATGAAGCACTTAAATATTTTCCAATTGCAGGATTGATTATTGGAGGTTTTGCGGCTTTGGTATTCTACTTGTCAAACTTGGTTCTTCCTTTTAATCTGTCAGTTGTTTTAAGTTTAGGATTAACAGTCTTATTTACTGGTGGATTGCACGAAGATGGTTTTATGGATGTTTGTGATGGATTTGGAGGAGGATGGACCAAAGAGCGCATTCTGGCAATCATGAAAGACTCTTTGATTGGAGCTTTTGGAGTTACAGGCATTGCCTTTTTAATTCTAACTAAATATTTTTGCCAATACAATGTATCTGCTGCAAATTTACCATGGATAATAATTGCGGCACATTCTACCACAAGAATGGTAGCTGCAACTTTGGTGAATACACACCAATATGCAAGAGTAGACAATTCGAAAGCAAAGGATTACAGTCAGAAATTAAGCTCAGGTAATTTCATTTTCATGTTGATTACAGGAGTTTTACCTTTACTTCTTCTGGGAAGCATTAAGTTTTTTCTGATTTTGATTCCTGTATATCTTTGCAAGTTCTTACTGGGAAGATATTACAACAAATGGATTGGCGGCTTTACCGGAGATTGCATAGGGGCAACCCAACAAATTTGTGAAGTGGTTTTCTATCTATCGTATTTAATCCTAATAAATTGGTAAGCTAAACCAAAACCGGTAGGAAATAAAAGTACACAACTACCGATACTATTATAATAGATAATAAAAGAAAGAGTAACACTAAAAAAGGCAAATCTTCATCTATATTTGGATAAATGATCTGAAGGGTTTGTCGTAAATATTGTCTCATTTGTAGGGGATTGAGTGTTGCAATTCGAAATATACGTAAACTAAATAGAACATGGAAATATATTTAATCCGTCACACGAAAGTAGCAGTAGAACAAGGAGTTTGCTACGGACAAAAAGATGTTGACTTAGCAGAAAGCTATCCTGTGGAGTTGGAAGCTTTAAAGGAAAAGCTAAAGGGAATCGAATTCGATCAAATTTTTACAAGCCCTTTAAACCGAGCAAAGAAATTGGCTACTGATATTTTTGGAGATAAGGTTCAGGAAGAAAAGCGATTAATGGAATTGAACTTTGGCGATTGGGAAGGTAAAGTTTGGGATGAAATTAAAGATCCTTTATTTCCTGCCTGGATGGAAGATTTCGTAAACAAAAAATGTTCGAACGGAGAATCGTTTGTAATGCTTCGCGATCGTGTTTTGGAATTCTGGAACGAGGTGAAAGCCAAAGATTGCGAACGAATTGCTATTTTCTCACATGGTGGTGTAATGCGTACCATTAACGCAATTGATAAAAACATCAAGCTGGAAGATTCATTCAACGAACCAACACCAGAATTTGGTGAAGTTGTTATCATTAAGGCATAAAGTAAGTTGTATAAGTACTTTAAAAGCAGAAATACTAAATGTTTCTGCTTTTTTGTTTATACATAATTGATTCTTTTCGACAATTATCTCAGTAATACAAGCTTTTCAAGCCAACAAAGAGAGTGAAATTTCTGTCGAATGTGCTTTGCAAGCTTGCAAAGCACATTTTCCTACAAAAAATAGAGACTGCAGACCTGCAAACGATATTCGATTTCGGTAGAATAGGCTTTGCAGGCTTAGTAATCTTATTCCTCGCCAATAAAATAGGTATCACATGCTTGCAAACTACATTTTACTACAATCGAACCTGCTGTATAAGCTTGAAAAGTACATTCAATTATTGTGGAATTATCTTTGCATGAATGCAAAGCACAGGCTACCCATTTTTCCTGGTCATTACAGGTGCAAATTTGTCATCAAGAAATAAAATACTATTTTAGCAGGCAGAAATTAACAATAATTTTACATGAGAACGTTATTTGTTTCCTTATTTTGCTTGATTATTACGGCTTCCGCATGTACCGAGCGCATTACTTTCACACAAGAAAGTGTATTGCCGGAATATGCCGAAATTCATAGCAAAGATGACGTTCGTCCATTCGTAGATTCTAGTGTTACTCCTTATATATACACTAAGGTTATCTCCTTAAGAAAACTTCCTGTAAAAGAGAAAAAGGTAAAGTTTGTGGAGATGTTACTTCCATCAATTTTACTTGCCCAACATGAATTGAACCAGAAAATCAAGCGACTGGATCACATCGAATCCTGGTTATTAGAACATCCAAATTACATTAAAAGCGATAGCTTGTTTTTATTCCAATTGTACGATCAATACAAATGCTCTGATCTAACAGAATTAAGAAACAGATTAAAGCCACATCCGGCAAGTATTGTTTTAGGGCAAGCAGCATTGGAATCTGGTTGGGGATCTTCCAGATTTTTTCAGGAAGGGAATAATGTATTTGGAATTTGGTCTTATAATAAAGGAGAGAACAGAATTAAAGCCTTGGTAGGAAGAGATTCAATCAATATTTATGTGCGTAAATATCCAAGCATTGAGGCTTCGGTAAAAGATTACTATCAAACCATTGGAAGAGTTCATGCTTATAAGGAATTTAGACTTGAGAGAGTTGACAATGATGATCCTTATAAGTTGGTACCATTATTGCACCGATATTCGGAAGTAGGTGATATCTATACAAAAAAACTACATAAGCTTATCAAGAATAACAATTTAACGAAGTATGACAATTATGCTATTAATGTAAGCTTCATAAAAGAAGAAACCATGGAATTGGCGCAAATAAGTAGGTTTCATTTAAAAAGTCTTTATTGAAGAATATTTTTAGCTTAATTCTATTTGATTATTCTTTGAAATAGTTATTTTTAGGCTTGTTTTAGCGAAAAAAATTAAAATCAAATAATCATAAAATTCTAAAGTATGAAAAAGTTTATTTTATTTATTGCAGTATGTTTTTGTGTTTCAAGTGTATTTGCACAATCAGCTGCACAATTAAAAAATGAAGGAAACGCAGCCTTAAAATCAAAAGATTATAAGACAGCAATTGAGAAATATGAAGCATTTTTAGGTGCTGAAGATACAGTTGAAGATAATGCTTTAGTTTTTAATACTGGCTATAGTGCTAGTAAGATTAAAGATTATGCAAAAGCTGAAAAGTACTTTGCTCAATCGGTTGCTAACAACTATAAATTGTCAAAATCATACCAATATCTTGCTTTGATGCTTAAAAAGCAGAAGAAAATGGACGAAATGGTTGCTACATTGCAAAAAGGGATCGAAGCTTGTCCAACTAAAAACTCTAAATTAGTTGCTACACTTACAAAACATTATTTAAAAGGTGGACAAGTAGCTCAGAAAGCAAACAAAATGGATAAGGCTGAAGAATTGTACAAAAAAGCAAGCGAAGGAAAATCGAAGTACCAACCAGACGCATTGCTTGGATTAGGTATGTTATACTTCAACCAAGGTGCAACTATCATGCAAAAAGCTAACCCAATTGCAAATACAGAACCTGAGAAATTTAAAGCTGAATCAGCTAAGGCTCAAAGTTTCTACAAGAAGGCAATTGCAGAATTAGCTAAAGCAAAAGCTATTGCTCCAGCTAGAGAAGATATTACAAAAACAATGGCTACTGTTAAAGCTGAGATTAAGTAATTTCTTAGACAAAATATAAATAGAAAGGGATACCTAATTTAGGTATCCCTTTTTTCTTTTTTACCGTATAGATAAATGTATATTCATACGCTGAAAAATGAAAATAAAATCACGACATATCAAATACTGGCTGATAAAAAGCACACTGTTAAGTATGCTTCTGACGTATTCATTCTTCACGTTCTCTGAAGAGCTTTCCAGTAACAAAGATAAATTCGATTTACACTCCATCAATTTTGTTCAAAAATCAATTGATGTAAGTAAAGCTGATGAATCGCTTTACTTTTCATTAAAAGCCTATTCTCAACTTGGGCTTAATACTGTAAATATCTATTTCGAATCTCCATCTGGAGAAGAAATCATACAAACTTCGTGTACTAATAAAAAGAAAACGAAGGTTGGATTGCTTTTAGGACGAATCTTATTCAAAAAGAAATCAGAATCTGGTGTTTGGAAAATCAATAAAATTGTAATTGAAGATTTAAACGGAAACCTAAAAACCTTCGACAAAGCATTCCTGATTGAAAATAAGTTTACTCACACTCTACAAATAAACAGTGGCAAACTAAGGAGATAATTCTTAGCCTATATCCTTACAAATCAAGAAATATTCCTTTATTTATTTTTATTCTTAATTAATAGTAGCTCAGTCAAATACCTATTTGCTTCTAGTTTTTCATCAATTAAGCTAAAATCATCGCATCAATTATTCGCATCTTTGCACTTACAAAATACTTACAAGCGACTAAATGTCGCATCACAACAAAACAAATAAAAAAAATGGCTAAAATAAGTGCAAACGATGCCTTAAAGTACCATTCTGAGGGTCGCCCAGGAAAAATTGAAGTTATACCAACTAAACCATATCGTACTCAACGCGATTTGGCTTTGGCATACAGTCCGGGAGTTGCTGATCCCTGTCTTGAAATCGAAAAAAATCCAGCAGATGCATACAAGTATACTGGTAAAGGAAATCTTGTTGCTGTAATATCTAACGGAACTGCTGTACTTGGGCTTGGGAATATTGGAGCTCTGGCAGGAAAACCGGTTATGGAAGGAAAAGGTCTTCTTTTTAAAATTTTCGCAGATATTGATGTTTTTGATATTGAAGTAGATGCTACAGATGTTGACAAATTTATTGATACCGTTAAAGCAATAGCACCAACTTTTGGTGGAATCAATCTTGAAGATATTAAAGCGCCTGAGTGCTTCGAAATAGAGGAACGTCTTAAAAAGGAATTGGATATTCCGGTTATGCATGATGATCAGCACGGAACAGCAATTATTTCGGCAGCTGGATTGTTAAATGCATTGGAGATTGGAAATAAAAAGATAGAAGATGTAAAAGTAGTTGTAAACGGTGCTGGTGCAGCTGCGGTATCCTGTACAAAACTTTATATTTCATTAGGAGTAAAGCCTGAGAATGTAATCATGTGTGATAGCCGTGGGGTTATCAATTCGAAACGAACTGATTTGAATTCTCAAAAGAAACAGTTCATTACTCAAAGGGATGTGAACACTCTTGAGGAAGCAATTATTGGCTCTGATGTGTTTTTAGGATTATCTGTTGGAGGAATCATGAGCAAAGAAATGGTTCTCTCAATGAATGAGAATCCTATTGTTTTTGCTTTGGCTAATCCTGATCCTGAAATTTCATATAATGATGCATTCGATGCTCGTAAAGATGTGATAGTGGCAACAGGAAGATCTGATTATCCTAACCAAATTAACAATGTATTGGGATTTCCATATATTTTTAGAGGAGCTTTAGATGTTAGAGCAACTGCTATTAACGAGGAAATGAAAATTGCTTCGGTACATGCCATTGCTAAATTGGCAAAAGAAGCTGTTCCGGAATCGGTTCACGCAGCTTATAACGAAGCAAATATTGTTTTTGGTCGCCATTACATCATTCCTAAGGCTATGGATCCTAGATTGGTATCATGCGTAGCAGTAGCTGTTGCTAAAGCAGCAGTTGAGTCGGGAGTTGCTCAACAAGCAATTACAGATTGGGATGCTTATGCTGAAGAATTGAAGCAACGTTTAGGCGTAGAAAATGAATTACTTAGATCTGTTTTTAATAAAGCAAAAAGATTTCCTAAGCGTGTTGTTTTTGCTGAAGGAAACAACTTTAATGTATTAAAAGCGGCTCAAATTGCTATACACGAAGGCATTGCAAAACCGATTATTCTTGGTAATCCAGATAACATACAGCGCATAATAAAAGAAAACGATTTGGATCTCGAAGGTGCGGATATTATCGATGTTCGTTGTGAAAAGGAGAGAGCCAGAAGAAATTCTTACGCTGATATTCTTTGTGAAAAAAGAGGACGTAAAGGCTTAACCCACAAAGAAGCTGTCGAAAAAATGTTCGATCGCAACTATTTTGGTGCAATGATGGTTGAAAACGGAGATGCTGATGCATTTATATCAGGCTATGCAACCAGATATTTCGAAGCTTTAAAAATTGCAAGTAAAGTAATTGGTATAGAGGAAGGAATGAAAACTTTGGTTGGCATGAACATTATCATGACCAAAAAAGGACCACTATTCTTTGCTGATACGACTGTGAATTCAGAACCTACTCCAGAATCATTGGTTGATACTACTTTAAGTACGGCCAGAGCATTAAAATCATTTAATGTTGATCCTGTAATGGCAATGGTATCCTATTCTAACTTTGGTTCAGTTCGCAAAGGAAGTCCGGTAAGAGCCAATAAAGCCATCGAATTGTTACACGATAATCATCCTGAATTGGCGGTTGATGGAGAAATGCAGTTGAATTTTGCCTTAGACAAGAACCTGAGAGATGAAACATTCGCTTTTAACAAAATTAAAGGTAAAGATGTGAATACCATCATTTTTCCTAACTTAAGTTCGGGAAATATTGCATACAAATTAATGCAGGATTTGGGTGGTTCTGAAAATATCGGTCCTATTTTGTTGGGAACAGCTAAACCATTCCATATTGTTCCTATGGGCTGTTCAGTAAGAGAAATTATCAACATGACAGCTATTGCTGTAGTTGATGCTCAAGGATAAATAGTACATTTGTAATTGATATATAACTGAAAAGGGTGAAATTTATTTTTCATCCTTTTCTTTCAAGAATAATTTTAAATGAGTGTAATTTACATACTTGATTTATTGGGAACACTTGTATTTGCAATTAGTGGAACCATGTCAGCAGCCAATAAAAAGTTGGATTTGTTTGGAGCTTATTTCACTGGATTTATAACGGCTATTGGTGGTGGAACCCTTCGGGACGTTATATTGGGAAATTTCCCCGTTGGTTGGATCAGCGATTTGAATTACATGATTGTAATTAGTTTAGGGGTACTGCTTACTTTTCTGTTTCAGCAATATATCAAGCAACTTAAACACACTCTTTTTCTTTTTGATACCATAGGAATAGGTGTTTTTACCATTATTGGTATCGAAAAATCACTAAGCTTAGGAATTCATCCTTTTTTATCCATTATTATGGGCTTATTTTCTGCGGTAATGGGCGGTGTTATTCGTGATACTTTGTGTAATGATATTCCATTAATATTCAGGAAAGAGATTTATGCTACAGCCTGTTTATTAGGTGGTGTTTTATTTATAATATTAGATCATTTTCACATTAATTCATCAGTAAATCAAAGCATTACCATTATTTGTATTATTGTATTCCGAATTTTGTGTATCCGATTTAAGATCTCATTACCCGTTTTAAAAACGTAGGAATCAGAATCATTCTAGTTTCTTTTAAGCAGCTAATTTCGTATATTTAGTTAGCTCGCATGAAAATAGATTAGAATGGCTAAAAACATAGAATTAATTCCCGTAAAAAAGCAAGTTCTTCATTTTACACCTGATGATTCAAGGGTAGTAACTCGATTTTTCACGCCTGGTAATTTAAAGCGAATTGAAAATATTTTTGATCGTATTTTACTTTTATCCGATAAAGAAGCAAATCAAATTTTAAATGAAACGATTAAAAACTTTACAAATCGTCACAGAAACATCAAAAGAATTTTTAAGGATAATTTCGATCAAATAATTAAAGAAACTCAATTTACGAATGATTTTTCTTTGGATCAGAAATTACTGATTGGATCTTACTTTACAATGGAGTATTCCATTGAATCAGCCGCATTATTTAATCCTTCAATTGTGTTACATCCAGAACAAATTGGCACAAAATCCGATAGATTAAAAGTTTTATTAAGCTTTAGAGCTGTTGGAGAAGGACATATTTCTTCTATTGTTTTTAGAAGAGGAATTATTAAATCTAATGGCAACTTAGCTGTTCAAAAAAACAGTGCATTGGTTGAAAGGGTAGATCGAATTCCTGATCCTTCCTATCTCAAATGTGACTTTACGCTAAAATTAAAGGAATTAGGTTCATTCGAATCGGTAACTAAAATTTTGGATAATCTACTTGATGAATTCACTTTTGAAGAATTACAGGAGTCTATAAGCCTGTTTCGAAAAAAGAAAAAGTTAAGGCATAAAAAAATTAGTCGTACTTGTGAAGAAGCTATCGAAACACTTTTATGGCTTGCTAATGCCAATTACGAAATAAAATTTTCATCGGAATTGGATATTAGCGCAAGAGTAATTTTTCCTGTATCAACAAATGAAATTAAAGGAGTTGAAGATGCTCGTTTTGTTTTATTTAAGAATGGAAATGGAGCCGGAAAAAATGTTTATTACGCAACCTATACAGCTTACAATGGCTTCACAGCATTGCCTCAATTGATTGAAACAGTTGATTTTTGTCATTTTAAGGTTTCGGTTTTATTAGGCGAAGGTTCCAAAGGCAAAGGTATGGCTATTTTCCCTCGAAAAATCAATGGCAAATATGTTACCATATCCCGAAATGATAATGAGAATCTTTATATCATGTTTTCCAATAATATAAAGCATTGGGAGAATCCTATTCTTCTAAAGCCGCCTTCATTTTACTGGGAATTTTTCCAGATTGGGAATTGTGGTTCTCCAATCGAAACTGAGAAAGGTTGGTTGCTTCTAATTCATGGAGTAGGACCAGTTCGAACCTATACCATAAGTGCAATTTTATTAGATATAGATGATCCTACCAAAGTTATTGGATTACTAAAAGATCCATTCCTGATTCCTGATGAAAAGGAGCGAAATGGCTATGTTCCAAATGTTGTTTATTCTTGTGGGGCAATTTTGCATGACGATTTATTAATATTACCATATGCAATGGCTGATTCCAGATCAGGAATTGCTTCATTAAATATCAACGATCTATTCTCAAAAATGATCTATTACTAAGATATAGCGTTAAATTTTTTATTCTTGTTTTTTGATCTACTCCTATAATAAAACTCGGCACCTGGTATTGGATCGTTTATCAGCTGAGCATACAAATCAATATGTCGTTGAGCTATTGTTGCCCAATTTCGATGTTTGTTGCTTTCTTTTATATTTTCCCGGAACTCATTTCTCAAATCATCATCTTGTAGTAATCTGGTTATTTGACTTATATATTCTTTATCAGATTCAGCATACAAACCTCCATTAACCTCAATAATCCAATTTTTAAAACTCTTTAAGTCTGATGTGATAACAGGTAACAATAAAGCTGAAGCTTGAGCTAACACACCACTTTGACCACCTTTTGTATATGGAAGAGCTAAAACATCAGCAGCACTTAAAATTGTATCTAATGTATATTGAGGGAACTTACCATGTAAGACTTTTACATGTTTTTTCAAGCCGATATTATCAATAGATTGATATATTTCATCTTTATAATCGGAATGTTCATTAATTCTACTTCTTGATGCCAATAATAAAACCATATCATTGTTTTGTGCTACTAAATCGGGAAGAAGTGATATTATTTTCTCAAAATTCTTAGTTGAACGTAAATATCCTGCTAAGAGTAAAACTTTCTTATCTTCTAAATTTAACAAAGCCTTTGCATTGGGTATTAAGTCAACTTCTCTAACGCCATGCGGAATAACTACAATTGGGTTAAGACATTCATAATTGTTAATCAAAATTTCTTTCTGAAATGCTTCATGGACAATAATAGCAGAACTTAAATTTAAAATGTGTTGCACTATAATTCTTTCTTCATACTTTAAATCTTCAAAAACGGTATGTAAAGTCACAATAGTTGGCGTCTCTGCCAGTTGACATCTAATTAAGAACTCAATAATTTGAACACCTCTTTGCTCTCCAAATAAGCCAAATTCATGTTCTACATGAACTAGATCTGGGGTTAACCTTTCTACATAAAAGAAAAGTTTTCCTGCAATATCCTTATCAACAGGAGAGTACACCTCAAAAACATTATCTCCATTAGCACCAAGTTGGCTCAATATTCTTACTTCCTTACCCTTTTTTGCAACCGCATTACTTAAGTATTGGGTATAAGTTGCTATTCCGCACTCGGTAGGCGGATAAGTTGATACATATGCAATTCTCATGATTTTTTACTTTAAGTGATCAAGTAACTCCTCAATACTTGTGATCGCGAGACATATCGTTTCATCACAAGCTCCGTAATAAACCCACAACTCTCCATTATCTTTCTCTACCATTCCATTGGTAAAAACAACATTAGGAAAAAATCCATTTTGCTCGTAATCCATTTCTGGCTTTAAAGCTGGAAAGCTTCCTTTTTTCAAAATTTTGCATGGGTCTTTTAGGTCTACTAATAAGACTTTCAGTGTATAAATACTATTATCTCCTTTGGCATGATATAGGATTAACCAACCTTTATCAGTTTTTATCGGAGATGATCCTCCACCTATTTTTTGACTTTCCGAAATTGTACCATCAGGTCTCAACAAACAAGTATGATGTCCCCAATTCATCATATCAGGTGAAGTCGCATACCAAATAGAGGGCAAACCAAATCCTTTATTATCTGGTCTGTGTATTGCAGCATATTTACCATTTATTTTTTCTGGATAAAAGGCAACATCCTTATTAAGAGGAGGGAAGATAATTCCCAATTTCTCTACAGAAATAAAATCGGTTGTCTTTGCAAGTACAGTTACATATCCATCGCCTGAAACTCCAGTATAATTTATATAATAGGTAAAATCTATTTCAACAATACGTGCATCTTCAACTCCAAAACATTCATAATCCAGTTCTGGTGATATAAAAGGTTTATCATCAACTGTAAAATTTACACCATCATTACTTCTGGCTATTCTTATATGACTTATGGTTGAAAGATAATCTTTGCCTTTGTAAAAGAAGCCTCTGGTATCTTTAAAAATTAGATTAGGATCGTTCTTTTTAACTCTAATAACTTCAGCTTCACCGTGATTGTAATAAGGAATTGTCACAAATTTTTCTTCAGGAAGGCAATTCTCAGCCACTCTCATCAATAGAATAGTTTGATCTTGGTACAGTGCCACTCCGGGATTGAAAGCTCCTAACACTTGAAAAGAAGGATTAGAAGGCTTAACATCTTTCGGAAAAAGTAATGGATTATCAGGATGTCTTTTCATTGCCACTAAGACATTTGAATCAAATTGGTGAAATTTAAGTACTTACCAGCATCTTCACCATACGAATGAATCTTTTCTTCTGATATTTGGTAAGTACACCTTTCTCCGTATACTCCAGAAAAGAGAATTTCATATTCATGATCCTCTTCATCCTGCATCAAAATTTTATAGATATTTTCATGTACTTTAGAATCTTTCAAACTCTTATGACACGATGGACAAAACATATTTAGTTTTTCATTTTCCTCCATATCAAAATTCGGATGCTTAAGAATCTCATAATCTCCAAGATGAATACTAAATAACAATACACCTCGTTGACCTTTTTCATTTTTAGCTGAAATAACAATTCTATCACTTACATTAAGGTAAGCTCTACAGTGTGGACATATATAATTTGCATTCATAATAATTTATTTTAGTGATACATTTCTATAAAAAAATATACGCCAATAAAAGAAGAAAGTCAATTAAAATAGCTTATAATCAGACACTAATCAACAATATAATTTGAATGTAAAAAATACCTTAGTCAATAAGTTTCTATACTACTTCTTATTCAATATTAATTCCTATATATTTGAGATTAAACATGAAGTAATTTAGTCAGAAAAGGGAAGCTTAAATTTGAAAACAGCGATAAATATAATAAGGTGGGTTGCACGATTTTTAGGAGTATTCTTATTCCTGTTTTTTGTATGGTTTGCCATTGAAATTGGTGCTCCAGATTTCGACGTAATGACAGTTCAGGAAGTAAAGTTATTTTGTGCAAATTTTATGATGTTACTTGGATTAATTGTTGTTTGGAAGTTTGAATTAATTGGTAGTATAATCTTAATTGGCTCTTACATATTTTTTTCGTTAGTAAATCATTCCTTTTGGGTAGGACCAGTTTTTCCTATTTTTCTTTTTATAGGTATATTACATTTACTCTGTTGGCTCACCAATTGCATTTCACTTTTGCGAAAGAATAAATTCTCATTAAATTTTTTGTTAAAATAATAAATGCAAACACGATTTATTCCCAATATATATAGTGTTTGTAGAGCAAATTTTATTATTTTTGACATATTACTATCTTAACAAACATAAATATAACCACATGTTAAACATTGCACTATTTGGACCTCCCGGTGCAGGGAAAGGAACTCAATCGAAAATGCTAATTGAGAAATACAATTTAGCATACATATCTACAGGAGATATACTTCGAAAGGAGATTGCAGAAGGATCGGAATTAGGTTTACAAGCAAAAGATATAATCAAAAAGGGTGGGTTAGTACCCGATGAAATAATTGTTCAGATAATTGAAGAACGAATTAAAACCAATACCGAAGTTAAAGGTTTTCTTTTCGATGGATTTCCTCGAACTACTGTTCAGGCGTATATTCTGGAAGGATTATTGCTTAAAATGAATACCAAGTTAGATTGTATGTTGAGTCTGGAAGTTCCTGCGGATCAACTACGCAATCGTTTGCTTGAAAGAGCAACAAAAGAGAATAGAGCAGATGATACTGAAGAAGTAATAAATGTTCGTTTGCAGGAGTACGATACTAAAACTGCACCAGTTGCAACATTTTACAAAGAGAAGGACATTTATCACGGTATTGATGGATTGGGTGGAATCAACCAAATATTCGATAGGTTAACCAATATTGTAGATCAGACTCTGGAGAAATCCTGGATTAATTTGGTTTTACTTGGACCTCCGGGCTCGGGTAAAGGCACGCAGGGTAGAAAACTAGCTGAAAAATTTAATCTAGTCTATATTTCTACTGGTCACCTAATGAGACAAGAGATAAAGAAAGGGACTGAAATGGGAAACAGTGCTAAAACTTACATCGAAAAAGGAGATATTGTACCCGATGAAATTGCAATTAAGCTTATCGAGCGTCAAATTAAAAAGCATCCTGATGCCAATGGGTTTATCTTTAAAGGTTTCCCAAGAACCATTGTTCAAGCTTATATATTAGATGGGTTGTTGAGAAAGCTTGAATCTACTGTTACCTCTGCAATTAATTTAAATGTACCAACACTTGAGTCGATTAAGAGACTAACTGCTAGAAGTAAAACTCAGAGCAAAAGAGCTTATGATGCGGATACAGATATTATTATTCATCGCTTAGAACAGCATGAAAAAAGAAGTATTAAGGTTGGAGAATACTACTCCAAACAATCCAAACTCGATCTCGTTAATGGTGTCGGAGATGAAGACACAGTTGCGAATCGATTAAGTGAATCAGTAATAGAATCATTTAAAAAGATTAGATAAATTAAATAAGCCGTTTTGTAAAAAACGGCTTATTTTTTCTAGTTATCTGAAATTTTACATACTTGACAAGCAGAGAATATAAATTGATCAAATCTCATCCTATATAAAGATGTAATTTTATTAAAATTGTACGTTTATACATCCATTAAGTCGCCTATGTTTCTAGAAAATCCAAAATTAGATGATTTGTTGTCTTGCTTGAAACAACGAAATGTTCAGGCAACAGACAATGTATTACTTCTTGTTGCGGAAAAATGCGAGATCTGTTTGGAAAAAATGGTTTCTGCTTTAAATAAACAAAATTACAACTTTGCAGGTGGTGTTTTTCCAAAGGTTGTTAACAACAATAGAGTCAGTTCAACTGGTATTGTCTTAAAAGCTGTTTCTATGGATGTTTTTCCCGTATATTTTAATACACAGGAAGATTTCGAAGAACAGTTTTCAGATTATCAAAACCATAATTTTACTACAGCATTTACCTTAACCGATGGTATTTCAGATTCAGTTTCCAACCATCTAAGAACTTTATTTACTTACTTAGGTAATGATGTTAATTTTATTGGTGGCGGCACAGGACGACTAACAACGAATAAATCTAAAGGTATTCTTTTTGATAATGATGGAATATACAATACTGGGACTTTGGTAATATTCATGGAGAATCCTACTAAAATATCAGCAAGTCATGGTTGGAAAAAATCTGTAGGTCCATTCATCGTTACGAAATCGAAAAAAAATGTAATTAAAGAGTTAAATTGGGAAAATGCTTTTGATGTTTATAAAAAATGCTTGATTGAGACTCAAAACATTCAATTAAACAGAGAAAATTTCAACACACATTCCATTCACTATCCATTTGGCATTTATAAAGAAGAGCGTGATTATATTGTGAGAGATGCCATTGAATTAACAGAAGAAGGCTGCATTCGATGTGTTGGAAGTATTCCCGAAAATTCATTGGTTGATTTACTAACTATTCAAACAAAAGACATATCGGAAATTCCTGATTTTTTAGTAAAAAAGTGCATTATCAATGGGGAAAAGACTCCTGAAATACTAATTTTCGATTGCATTTCAAGAGCTGGACACTTCGGCAATGATTTTCATATTGAATTGGATGGAATTCATAATCAAATACAAAAAGTATATCCAAACGGTAAACTTGAAGGAGTTCTTTCCATCGGTGAAATTTTTTCAAATGGAGAGGGCTATTTAGAGTTACTCAATAAATCAGTTGTTTTAGGTTTTTCTTATTAATTTTAATAATAATGGATACGAATCGTATTATAACAGATATTTCATTTCTTTACGAACTTTCCCTTTCGGTGGGACAGTCATTAGACAAAAAGGTGAACTGCAAAAAATTTCTTCATACTTTAATGTCTCGTAAAAACCTGGAATTTGGTGGTGTTTGGCTAAGAAGTTATAATATTCCTTACTCTGAAGAAACTTCGGGTTACCGTGCAATATATTCACATCCTATCATAAAATTAGAATCAGAATACGTTTCAGATTCTGAATTTTTAAATAGTTGTTTCGATAATTCGGACTCCTTTTCGGTAAAATTAGATTCAAAAATCTGTCAAGCCATTGGTTTCAAATTTAAAAATAGGGGAGTTGTAACCTTTTTTAAACTGCAGGAGTTGGGTTTTTTAGTACTCTATTCTTCTTCAGAACAAACCTGGAGTCAAATAGAACAAACGAAACTAAAAAATGTAATCAATAAATTTTCCATTTCCATAAAAGCTTGTTTGTTTCACGAAAAATCAATTCACGATTTAATTACGATTTCCAAAACTCAAAATGAATTAAAAAAAGCCAAGCTAAAAGCAGAGGAATCTAACGAATTAAAATCGGCATTTTTATCGAATATTAGTCACGAATTTAGAACTCCAATTAATTCTATTGTGGGTTTTTCTAATTTACTAACCGATTCAGATATACCACCAAGCCAACATAGCGAATTTGTATCTCATATATCATCTAATAGCAATAAACTACTAAAATTGATCAACAACCTTCTTGATGTATCTAAGATGGACTCGAATCAATTAGTTATTGAGAGAGAAAATTTCAATATAAACCAATTGATTCGAGAGATTCATTCCAAATATCTAATAAACGATTCAAGTACAAATCAAAATGACATATCCATTTCAATTCCTGACAATTACGAAGAATTAACTATTAATTCAGATAAGAAGAAATTTCTTCAGATTTTTGAAAACTTAATCGATAATGCATTAAAATTTACCTCGAATGGGAATGTGGAATTTGGCTTTTATATGGATGATTATAAATGTCCAGTATTCTTCATAAGAGATACTGGGGTTGGTATTTCTAAAGACACTCAAGATGTAGTATTTGACACCTTTAGACAAGTTGAAGGTGACTCAAAAAGGAAATTTGAAGGATCTGGTTTAGGCTTAACTCTCTGTAAAAAATTACTGGATTTAATGAATGGTGAGATATGGTTTGACTCGGAAGAAAATGTGGGTAGTAATTTTTATTTCAGACTTTCTGGAACTGGTCGAATAAAAATGGATTATATCAACGACAATAACACTGAAATTGATTATTTCAATAAAATTAAATCTATCGAGTATTCTAAAAAGAATATTTTAATAGCTGAGGATGTTAAATCTAATTTCAACTATTTAAACGCTATAATTGAATTAACAGATGCAAATGTCATTTGGGCAAAGAATGGAAAAGATGCGATACAAATTTGTCAGAATAATGATCCAAAAATAGATTTGGTTTTAATGGATATTAGAATGCCCGAAATAGGTGGTTTGGAGGCTATAAATCAAATAAAATCTACAAACAGATCCATTCCAGTAATTGTACAAACTGCATTTGCCATGGCAAATGAAAAGGAAGAATGCTTAAATGCTGGCGCCAATGACTTTATCACTAAACCAATTGACCCACAAACATTAATGCAAATCTTACAACAGTATTTGTAAAGAAAAATTTTCCAATAAAAAATGATAAAACCGAATTCTCTTCATTCTTAACAAAAGTCTTATAATTCATATTAAGTTAAATAGGATACATATAAAAAAGGGACCTGATTTAGATCCCTTTTTTATATTTATTCCATTCCGTCTAATTTAGACTTCATTTCATTATATTTTTCAAGATACTCTTCCTTTTCGTTTCTTAATTTGAAATACAGCTCCTTCAATAACATCATTGAATTCTTTTCGTCTGGTTTCATTTCTAAAACTTTTGTGAAGTATGGAAGTACATTTTCGTACTCAACGTAAATACCTTTAATCGCCTCATTGTACTTCTTAGCATCCATAATTTCATTTACTTCTTTATGCTTAGCACTTACTGCGTTCAAATTAAGAAGTCCAATGTTATACTGAGATGTAAAATCATTAGGGTCTAATTCTAATGCTTTAGCATACATTTCCTCAGCTTTATCAAACTCTTCAGTTTTCTCATATAAAGTACCTTTTGCTCTGTAAAATGAACCATTCTCAGGATCTAATGCTATTGCTTTATCTAAATAATCAGCTGCCTTCTGAGGCTCTCCTCCTAGCATATAATAGTTAATCAATTCAACCAACATCCAAGAATCATTTGGAAACAATTCAAATCCCTTGTGAAGATATTTTACTGATTCTTCTTCATTTCCAGCCTTTTTAAGAACATTCGACAAGTTTGCATAAGATTTTGCACCACCATAATTGTGTTCAATTGAAAGTCTGTAATATTTAATTGCTTTCTCAAAATTTTCTGATTTTTGAGCTGCCATACCTGCATTAAAAATTACAGCTGTGTCAATAACTGGATTGTCTTTAAACATATCCATTGACTCAATTGTAAGAACTTTTTCAAAAGCAGCTAGTGCACCTGCATAATCTGATTGATTATATAAGTTAACCGCTTCATTAGTGTAATTTGGAATCATGTTAGTCATCTGAGCTTTCACAGGCTTCTTCATTTTTCCTTTTTGATCCAACTCTAGAGCTTTCAAATAAGCATCATAAGCTATATCAAGTGGTGTTTTAGATAACTCTTTATAAGCAGGAAGTGGACTTTCAAAAATCCCCTGATATACTTTCCCTTTTACTAGATATGCTTTTGCATAAGCCACACACTTTTCGTGCTGAATACCTTCATCAATAGCTTCCTTTGCCTTATCTAATTTACCTGAATTTAGATAATTCTGTGCCCCAGTCACTTTACTTTTTTGAGCGAATACTGTCGAAACGCACATAAGCATAACTAGAATGAATGATAATTTTCTCATAATCAATGTTTAGTTTTTATAACAATCTTGAACAAAAATATGTTTTTCTTTTAAATTTTTGAACAAGAATAAGCATTTTATAATTATTCTAAGTTTTACAACTATTCTTCTGTTCCTTCGATACTGCCTGATTGTTCTGCTGACTCATTTGAACCTTCATTTCCAATCACTTCATCCTCATTTGATGAGTTTACCTTAGCAACAGCCGCAATTGAATCATTTTTCTTACTCAAATTAATCAATCGAACACCCTGAGTTGCTCGTCCCATAACTCGAAGATCCGAAACTGCCAAACGAATAGTAATACCTGATTTGTTAATGATCATTAAATCCTCATTATCAGTAACATTCTTAATAGCAATCAAATCACCAGTTTTCTCAGTAAGGCTAATTGTTTTAACCCCTTTACCTCCTCTATTGGTTATTCTATAATCATCAATATTTGATCGTTTACCATAACCGTTCTCTGATACAACAAGGATATCCTCTTCCCCATTCTCAACACATATCATGCCAACAACCTCGTCGCTTTCGTCTTTCAATGTAATTCCACGAACTCCTGAAGCTGTTCTTCCCATCGAACGAACCTGATCTTCAGCAAATCGAATTGCTTTACCAGAACGACCGGCAATTAATATTTGATTCTCACCATTGGTTAGTTTCGCCTCTAATAATTGGTCACCTTCGCGAACAGTAATCGCATTAACACCATTCACACGTGGTCTTGAATATGCTTCAAGTGGAGTTTTCTTAACAACACCTTTCTTTGTACAAAGAACAATGTAATTGTTATTAATATACTCTTCCTCTTTAAGGTTAAGAACATTGATATAAGCTTTCACTTTATCATCAGGTTCAATATTTAAAAGATTCTGAATTGCTCTACCTTTAGATTGCTTCGTGCCTTCTGGAATCTCGTATACCTTCAACCAGAAACATTTACCTTTTTCAGTAAAGAACAACATGGTATTATGCATTGTAGCCATAATCATGTGCTCCAAGAAATCTTCTTCACGGGTAATACTCCCTTTTGAACCAACTCCTCCTCTATGTTGAGTTTTAAATTCAGCAAGCGGAGTACGCTTAATGTAACCCATGTGAGAAATTGTGATCACCATCTCCTCGTCAGCATAGAAATCTTCAGGATTAAATTCTTCAGAAGAATAAACAATATCGGTTCTTCTTTCATCACCGTATTTCGCCTTAACTTCAGTCAATTCTTCCTTAATGATATCCATTCTCATTTGCTCATTAGCAAGAATTGCTCTCAAATGATCAATCAATTTCATCAACTCTTCATATTCAGCATGCAATTTGTCGCGCTCCAAACCTGTCAGTTTTTGCAAACGCATATCAAGTATTGCTTTAGCCTGAATTTCATCTAAGTCAAAATTACTCATTAAACCATTTCTTGCTTCTTCAGGAGTTTTAGAACCTCTAATCAAAGCAATTACCTGGTCAATATTATCCAAAGCTATAATTAAACCTTTTAGGATATGAGCCTTATTTTCAGCCTGACGCAATTCATACTGAGTTCTTCGCACAACAACATCATGACGGTGCTCAACAAAATTATCAATTAAGTCACGCAAGTTCAACAGCTGTGGACGACCTTTCACCAACGCAATATTATTTACGCTAAATGAAGTCTGCATTTGTGTGTATTTGTACAGCTTGTTCAATACAACATTTGCAATAGCATCTCTTTTCAAATCGAAAACGATTCTCATCCCAGTTCGGTCTGATTCATCATTTACATTAGAAATACCATCAATCTTCTTATCGTTGATTAAATCAGCAGCCTTCATAATAAGTTCTGCCTTATTAACCATATATGGAATCTCACTTACAATGATCTTTTCACGACCATTTTCAGTAGTTTCAATATTTGTTTTTGCTCTTACAACTACTCTACCTCTACCCGTCTCAAACGCCTCTTTCACGCCCTGGTAGCCATAAATAGTCCCACCTGTAGGAAAATCCGGAGCTTTAACAATTCGGATCAATTCATCCATTTCTACTTCTTTGTTATCGATAGTAGTAATAATGGCATCAATTGTATCAGATAAATTGTGAGGTGGCATATTGGTTGCCATACCTACTGCAATACCAGAAGCACCGTTTACAAGTAAGTTTGGAATACGGGTTGGAAGTACAGTTGGTTCTTTTAACGATTCATCAAAGTTAGGAGCCATATCTACAGTATCCTTATCAAGGTCTGATAAGGTCTCTTCTGCAATCTTATCCATTCTAGCCTCGGTATAACGCATTGCTGCAGGACTATCTCCATCAACAGAACCGAAGTTACCTTGCCCATCAATTAAAGGATATCGCAAAGACCAATGCTGAGCCATACGAACCATAGTCATATAAACAGAACTATCTCCATGTGGGTGATACTTACCTAATACCTCACCAACAATTCTTGCTGATTTTTTATATGGTTTATTGGCTGTAATGCCTAATTCGTTCATTCCAAATAAAACTCTTCGGTGAACAGGCTTTAGACCGTCTCTAACATCTGGTAGAGCTCTGGAAACAATAACCGACATCGAATAATCGATATAGGCTGACTTCATTTCCTCTTCTATATTGATACGTATAATTCTCTCTCCCGTAGTCATCTATTTTTAATTTAAAATTCTACACTTTTATCAGATCTACAAAAGTAACAAAATAAGTGATTTTTGCGTAAGAAAAGGAGCTATATTTAAAGACAGATTAAGATAAATATTAAAGCTTTTTGTATTATAGCTTGATTACTAGTTTAATTCCTATTTTATTTGAATTCTTATTCAAAAATAGATTGATATTTTAGGCTTATATGTAATAAATTTTCTTTATTTTAATGTTGCTTTTATTTATTCAGCCTAAAAATTGAATATAATCACAAAATAAAAATTTAAAGACCTACTATATGGATTCAAAATTTTCACCTCGTATAAAGGATGTTCTATCCTATAGCAAAGAAGAAGCCGAAAGGCTTGGTAATAGTGCGATAGGTACTGAACATTTATTTTTAGGAATCCTTCGTGAAGGTGAAGGAATTGCCGTAGATATTCTTATTTCTTTAGGAGTTGACCTTTATGATATTCGAAAGAATATCGAAAAAGAGATCAAATCGGATACTATCACAGATTTAGATCAGAATAACATCCCCCTTCAAAGATCTGCCGAAAGAGTTCTAAAGTTAATTTATCTTGAAGCAAAAGCTTTAAAGAATAACACAATAGACACAAGTCATTTGCTACTTGCCATTTTAAAAGATGACAAGAGTATGGTAACGCAAATATTAGATGATCAAACCATTGATTACAATAAGGTTAAAGAAAATCTAAAAACTCTTTTCCCTAAAGCACAAGCTGATTATCCACCAGAAGATCGTGGAGAAGGAAAAGGTGGTTTATCTGGAGGTAGTAGCTCAAAAGGTGCTAGCGCTAGGGGCAAATCTGAAACTCCTGTTCTTGATAATTTTGGTATTGACATTACTAAATCTGCCGAAGAAGGAACTTTGGATCCTATTGTTGGTCGCGAAACAGAAATTGAACGTTTGGCGCAAATATTAAGTCGAAGAAAAAAGAACAATCCTATTCTAATTGGAGAACCTGGAGTTGGTAAATCAGCTATTGCAGAAGGCTTGGCTTTACGAATCGTTCAGAAAAAAGTGTCGCGTGTTCTATTTGGGAAACGCGTCGTTACTCTTGATTTAGCTTCAATTGTTGCGGGAACCAAGTACCGAGGACAATTCGAAGAAAGGATGAAGGCTATTTTAAATGAACTATCAAAAACTACAGATATCATTTTGTTTATCGATGAGATTCATACCATTGTAGGAGCAGGTGGTGCAACCGGATCACTTGATGCTGCCAACATGCTTAAACCTGCATTGGCACGAGGTGAAATTCAATGCATTGGTGCTACAACTCTTGATGAGTACAGACAAAATATTGAAAAAGATGGAGCATTAGAACGTCGCTTTCAAAAGATTATGGTGGAACCAACTTCTCCTGAGGAAACGGTTGTGATTCTAAACAACATTAAAGAAAGGTACGAAGATCATCACAATGTCTTTTATACTCCCGAAGCAATTGAATCTTGTGTGAAATTAACTTCAAGATATATAAGTGACAGATATCTTCCGGACAAAGCCATTGACGCGTTAGATGAAGCTGGATCAAGAGTTCATATTTCTAACATTCATGTTCCTGTTATTATTGAGGAATTAGAAAAGAAAATTGAGGATACACGCCAAAGTAAAATAAAAGCAGTTAAAGCTCAAAAGTTTGAGTTGGCAGCCAGCTTTAGAGATAAAGAGAAAAACTTTGCTGAAGATCTTGAAAAAGAAAAAGACAAGTGGGAACAGGAATTGAGTCAGAAAAAAGAAAAGGTTTCTGAGGAAGATATTGCTGAAGTTGTTGCTATGATGACAGGTGTTCCTGTTAAGAGAATTGCACAAGCTGAAGGTTCTCGCCTACTTCAAATGAACCTAGAATTACAAGGCAAAGTAATTGGACAAGATGATGCTATTGCAAAAATTGTAAAAGCAATTCAGCGAAATCGTGCCGGACTTAAAGATCCTAACAAGCCAATCGGAACTTTCATCTTCCTAGGACCAACGGGTGTAGGAAAAACTCAACTAGCTAAAGTTTTATCTGAATATTTATTTGATAGTTCTGATGCTTTAATTCGTATCGATATGAGTGAATATATGGAAAAATTCGCCGTATCGAGATTGGTTGGAGCTCCTCCAGGATATGTTGGTTACGAAGAAGGCGGACAATTGACTGAGAAAGTTAGAAGAAAGCCTTATTCTGTTGTGCTACTCGATGAGATTGAAAAAGCGCACCCGGATGTATTTAATATCTTACTGCAATTATTAGATGACGGACAACTTACCGATAGTTTAGGACGAAGAGTTGATTTCAAAAACTCGATCATTATCATGACTTCAAATATTGGAAGTCGTGAACTTAAGGATTTTGGAAAAGGAATCGGCTTCCAAACTGGTGGAAATGAATCTAATGATTATGCAAGTAGTATTATTCAAAAGGCTTTGAAAAAAGCATTTGCTCCTGAATTCTTGAATAGAATCGATGATTTAATCATGTTTAATTCTCTAACTCAGAAAGACATTCACAAGATTATCGATATCGAACTTAATGGTTTATACAAGAGAGTTCAAGATCTAGGGTTCAATATTAAAATTTCTACAGCTGCAAAAGATTTCATTGCTGAAAAAGGATATGATGTTCAATTTGGTGCAAGACCATTAAAAAGAGCAATTCAAAAGTACCTGGAAGATGAAATGGCTGAAGTAATTATAAGAGCTAGCATCTCTGAAGGCGATACAATTTCTGTAGGTTTAGATAAATCCAAGCAGAAAATAACAACCAAAATATTAAAAACTCAAAAAGCACTTGAGTAAAAAATTAACCGGAGTTTTCTCCGGTTTTTTTTATGTCTTTTTTAATCTAAATTCACATTTTTTATTTAGAAAGAATCAAAACAAATTCTATCTTTGATTGAAAATACAAAATACATAATTATGCAAAAAAATAATAACAAAGTAACATTCGCAGGAAATGCAATGACTTTAGTAGGAAACGAAATCAAAACAGGTGCAAAGGCAGAAAATTTTACAGCTTTAGGTCAGGACTTGTCTCCTGTTCAACTTTCTGATTTTGATGGAAAAGTTAAAATCCTTTCAATTTTTCCTTCTATTGATACTGGTGTTTGTTCTGCTCAAACTCACAGATTTAACAAAGAAGCTGCTTCTCTTGATAAAGACATTCAAATCATTACCTTATCAAATGATTTACCATTTGCATTAGGTCGTTTTTGTGGCGCGGAAGGTATTAAAAATCTGGTAACTCTTTCAGATCATAAAGAATGTGATTTCGGTTATAAATATGGTTTTGTTGTTGAAGAGCTACGTTTATTAGCAAGAGGTGTAGTGGTTATCGACAAAAACAACGAAGTTAAGCACGTTGAGTATGTTGCTGAAATGACTGAAGAACCAAACTACGAAGCTGCTCTTGAAGTTGCTAAAACTTTGGTATAATCTTATTGCTAAAATAATATTTACAAGCTCCTTCGGGAGCTTTTTTCAAATAGAATTATATGTATTTATTTTTTGATACAGAAACTACAGGCTTGCCAAAAAACTGGGGTGCTCCGGTTACAGATATCGACAATTGGCCAAGATTAGTTCAATTGGCATGGTTGCTATACGATAGTAAAAATCAGGAAATTAAAAGTGCAAATAGAATCGTAATACCTGAAGGATTTACCATTCCTACCGAGGCATCTAATGTTCATGGCATTTCCACTGAAAGGGCTCATAAAGAAGGTATTGATTTGACTGATGCACTCAACGAATTCTCTTCAGCCCTTGAAGAAGCTAATTTTTTAATTGCTCACAATATTAGTTTTGATGAGAAAATTGCAGGCGCAGAATTTATTCGGAAGAACATTTCAAATAAATTAAACAATATACCTAAAATATGTACCATGAAAACTACAACCAATATTTGTAAGATTCCTGGTCGTTACGGATACAAGTGGCCTAACTTAACTGAATTGCATAATCATCTTTTCAACAAGGGTTTTGATGATGCTCACGATGCATTGGCTGATGTAAAAGCATGTGCCGATTGCTTCTTTGAATTAAAAAAAGCAGGCATGTATCAACAACAAGGAAGTTTATTTTAGAACTAAAATATTTTTTAAGAGTCGGACAAATAAAGAGCTTTTAGTTTGATACTAAAAGCTCTTTATTTTGGTATCTTCTTAAACTGTACATTTTTCAATTCCGACTTTACTCGTACTCCAGGTCTAAATGCCATTTTTACACTTTTAATTTTTCTGGAAGTAAGATCTTTCGGATCATCAACTCCTTCTCCACCAACATGCAAGGAAAAAGTTCCAAAATCGCCTAATTCCACGCTACAATTATCAAGTAATAAATGTGGAATTTGCGTAACAAATGCCTCTAAAACACCTACCACATCCGTAGTACTAAAAGTTGACATTGCCGAAATCTTTTCTGCAACATCGCGTAAATCTTTCTTTTGTCTGTTAGCAATTCGTGGATAATAGGCTTCCGTATTTCCATCCCGCTTTAAGGGAGTTTTTATTTTTACTGGTTTATAATAAACTGTCATATCCTTACTATTTATTACAATTGTCTTTAGGTTTTAGCTCAAGTATAAGTACCTATTATCAATTTAATCTTTAAGATATTATTTTTTAGCCTATATTAAAAATCTATTTAATATAGATCAAGTTAAATTTTAATATATATCAAAATATATTTTTAATATAGATAAAGTGATAAAAAGATACTAAAGTTTTCACAAAATAGTAGGGAGTTTATTAAAACAACATGCTTAGAGAATAAAAAAAACCACTTGCAATAGATGCAAATGGTTTTCTATATATAATAAAATTAATGTAGTGCTATTTCACCATACCGAACAGATCGTAATCTTCACAATCGGTGATTTCAACATTATAATATGCTCCAATTTTTAACTCCCCATTTTCTGCAGCAATTAAAACTTCAGGATCAACTTCGTAAGAATCAAATTCTGTTCTACCGTAATAGTAATCTCCTTCTTTTCTATCGATCACAACCTTCATTTCTTCACCTAAACGCTTTTTGTTTGCTTCCATGCTAATATCCTGCTGAATTAACATGATCTCTTCTTTTCTTCTCTCCTTCTCTTCTTCAGGAATGTTATCTTCGTAGTTTATAGCAGCATAAGTATCCTCTTCGTTAGAGTATGGAAATACGCCCAAACGCTCAAATTTCATTTCTTGTACGAAACTTTTCAAATCTTCCATATCTGCCTCTGTTTCACCCGGATGTCCAACTAACATCGTAGTTCTTAGTGTAATTCCAGGAACTTCTTCTCTTATTTGCTTGATAAGATCAATGGTTTTCTCTCTATCAATACCTCTTCGCATCAATTTTAACATGTTGTCACTGGAATGTTGCAAGGCTATGTCCAGATAGCGGCAAACTTTTGGATTCTCACGCATCAATTTCAATATCCCGAAAGGAAACTGAGTTGGATATGCATAATGAAGTTTGATCCATTCCAATTCTTCAATTTTTGAAAGCTCTTCAACAAGCTCTGCCAATTTCGATTCATCGTATAAATCGTATCCGTAATAAGAAAGATCCTGAGCGATAACCAGTAATTCTTTAACTCCTTCTGAAACTAGATTTCTTGCTTCTTCCAGTATGTCTTCAATTGGTCGGGATGTATGTTTTCCCGTTATGATAGGAATTGCACAATAGGAACAAGATCGGTTACAGCCTTCGGATATTTTTAGGTAGGCAAAATGCTTTGGAGTCGTAACTACTCTTAAATTTTTAAAATCGGGAATATAATTCTTATTCAACTCATTTACCATGGCTTTCCAATCAAATTTTCCAAAGTAATGATCAACTTCCGGGATTTCTTCCTTCAATTGTTCTCTATATCGTTCCGAAAGACACCCCATTACAAACAGCTTATTAATTCTTCCATCCTTCTTCGCCTCTACATATTGCAAAATGGTATCAACCGATTCCTCTTTTGCATCACCAATAAATCCACAGGTATTGATAATGATTGTTTTGGCATCACTGTTCTCCTCCTCACAGGTTACTTCAAATTGATTTGCATCCAGTTGTTTCATCAACAATTCTGTATCCACCAAATTTTTAGAACACCCAAGGCTTACGATATTGATTTTATTTTGACTCATATAACGATTTCTTTCTCAAATTAAATTTTGGCAAAAATAAGATAAATTACTCTTTATTCCACTCTCGCCTGGATATTAAAAACAGAAAAGGCTGCCAAATCTGACAGCCTTTCTTATATTTTATCACAAAATGGTATTAGTCAAATAATGAATCAACAAATCCATTGCGATTAAAAACTTGTAGATCTTCCATGCCTTCTCCTATTCCGATATATTTTACAGGAACTTTAAATTGATCAGACACCCCAATCACAACACCACCTTTAGCTGTTCCATCCAACTTTGTAATTGCAAGTGCATTAACTTCGGTAGCCTTAGTAAATTGTTTAGCTTGTTCGAAAGCATTCTGCCCAGTCGATCCATCAAGAACCAAAAGAATTTCATTTGGTGCATCAGGAATAACCCTATCCATAACACGCTTAATCTTACTCAACTCATTCATCAAGTTGATTTTGTTATGCAAACGACCGGCTGTATCAATTATTACAACATCTGAACCTTCTTCCTTAGCTTTTGTAAGAGTTTCAAAAGCAACAGACGCTGGATCAGCACCCATTCCCTGATTTACCACAGGAACACCAACACGCTCCGACCAAATAATTAGTTGATCGACTGCTGCTGCTCGAAAAGTATCAGCGGCACCAAGCATTACCTTTTTTCCAGCATTCTTAAACTGATGAGCTAACTTACCAATAGTTGTTGTTTTCCCAACACCGTTTACTCCAACTACCATAATAACATATGGATGATCAGATTTTGGTAATTGATAAGCTTCGTAATCTCCTTTATTATTTTCTTCAAGTAAACCGGCAATCTCTTCCTTAAGAATTCGATTCAACTCCGATGTACCTAAGAATTTATCTTCTGCAACACGTTCTTCAATACGCTCAATGATTTTTAATGTTGTATCAACTCCAACATCAGAAGAAATCAACACCTCCTCTAACTCGTCCAGAACATCATCATCAACGGAAGATTTACCAACAACAGCTCTGGAAAGTTTTTTAAATACACTTTCCTTTGTTTTGGCTAGTCCTTTATTAAGATTTTCCTTTTTCGATTTCGAAAAACTTCCAAATAATCCCATTCTTCTAAATTTTTTAGGTTGCTAAAGTACAAAAAAAGGAACACACAAGCAATTAACAATAAATGATTTAAATTAAAACTTTAATCGTCCTAATTTAAGATATAAAAAAAGCTTCCTAAAACATTAGGAAGCTTTTAAAATTCAGTATTATATGAATTGTCTTTACTTTTTAGCAAAGAAATCCTTTACATTCTCATTTGGAACAATCTCTTCTTTAAAAGAGTATGAACCAGTCTTAGGTGATTTTACCATTTTGATTACTTTTGCGTAACCACGGCCTTCACCTTTCTGTAGGGTTGCTACTACTTTCTTAGCCATATCTCAATTATTTAATTTCTCTGTGAACAGTTACTTTCTTCAAAATAGGATTGTACTTCTTCAACTCCATACGATCTGGAGTGTTTTTCTTATTTTTAGTAGTGATGTATCTTGAAGTACCTGGCATACCGCTTTCTTTATGCTCGGTGCACTCAAGAATTACTTGCACTCTATTACCTTTTTTAGCCATTTTCTATGCCTTTTTAATAATTTTTAATAAATCCTTTTTCTTGAGCTTTTTGCAATGCACCTTTTACACCTAATTTATTAATTAGACGAACTCCTGCAGCAGAAATTTTCAACTCAATCCAGCGATCCTCTTCAGGAAGATAGAACTTCTTCACGAAAAGATTTGGATAGAATCTTCTCTTAGTTCTTCTTTTTGAGTGAGAAACATTGTTCCCAACCATTACGCTCTTTCCAGTAATTTGACAAACTCTTGACATAGTCCAGATTATTTTTTTCCTTAAACGCTTTTCAAACAGGTCGCAAAATACGTAATAATTTTCTAAAAAATCAAATATTATTACAACTTTTTGCAGATATATTTTCGGAGCGAATTAAATCCTTAATCCTTTATGAAATCAATGAAAAGTTCATTTTCAAAAATTACATTTTTACAAATAATATGTTCTCATTTCGGATTATCTCTTAAACTCGCAGTCTCAACAGTGCAAAAATAAAAAAATCCCTCCTAAAACAGGAGGGATTTCAAACATATCTTGTAAATATCTTTACTCTTCTTCTTCGTTGAGAGATTTGAAACCTTTACCGATGATTTCGTTTGCCTCCGTCACATTCACAAATGCATCCGGATCAACATTCTTAACATGCAGTTTTAAAATCTCAAGCTCTCTTCTACTCATTACAGAATAAACCATTTTTTTCTCTTCTCCTGAATATCCTCCAGTACCAGTTAAAATAGTAACACCTCTTTTTAAATCGTTTTTAATCTTATCTGAGATAGAATCATAATGATCAGATACAATCATTACAGTTTTGTGATAATTTGCTCCACTAACAACCATATCAATAATTTTACCTTCAATATAAATGATGATTAGTGAATAAATTGCAAATTCCCATCCAATAGCTCCAGTTTCAGTTGGCTGAACAAGTGTAAAAAGTACAATAATACCATCAACAATCATTACCAATTTACCCAAAGACAATTTTGTAAATTTGGCTAAAATCATTGCAATAATATCAGAACCTCCTGATGTTGCTCTTGATTTAAAAATCATACCAATTGCAATACCATAAAAAACACCTGCAACAATAGTATTAAGCATTGGGTCAGCGATCACTTTAGGGTAACCTGGAACAACGTAAGTTTCCATTATCCATACCGTAACTAAAATTATTGCAATACTTACAATGGTTTTTATTCCAAATCGTGGACCTAAGATTATAGTACCTATAATTACCAAGGGTATCTCCATGGCAAATGTACAATAACTAATTTTCCAGCTAAACAAAGTGTTTAAAACTGTTGCAATACCGTATACCCCACCCGGAGCCAATTTGTAAGGAACAACAAATAAGATGTCCGAAACAGCAAAAATAATACTACCTACAATTAGGTATGCATAAGCGCTTATCCATTCGTTTGATAAGAACTTTTCTTTTGTGATAAAAGCCATTTTTAAAATGTTAGTTTAAGTGTGTTTAATTTCGCCGACAAAAATAGATTCGCCCATTTTAATTCCAAGTTTTTTCTTCACTTTTCTCTCCATTGTAAGTGTCTGAATATCTATACAAAAAGAAAGTTTGGCATATTTTTTTTAGCAGGTTTATAAAATTTGCTCCTAAAAGACGTCAATTTTTCACTTATGAAAATGGAAAAGGAATTTTTCCATTTGATTTTTATGAAACTATATGAATCATTCAAGTAGTTCAATCAAAACACTTATGTTTATTTCGGCTTATTTTCTATTATTTCCAGTGAAATTAAAGGCTCTTACTTATTCTACATCGATAATATCAATTGCAAAGGGAATTTTCTTCAATAAAAAAGCCGATCTCAAATTGAAATCGGCTACACTATAATATATACGGTCTTATTTTAATCCACTTCTTACCAATAATGGCTCAATAGATGGTTCTTTGCCTCTAAACTTTAAATATAGCTCCATTGGATGCTCACTCCCTCCTCTTTCCAGTACATTCTCACGGAATGAATTCGCTGTGCTTTTATCATAAATGCCATTCTCTTTAAAAGCTTCAAAAGCATCAGCATCTAACACTTCTGCCCATTTGTAACCATAGTATCCGGCAGAATAACCACCAGCAAATATGTGCGAAAAAGATGTACTCATACAACTCTCTTGAACCAAATCAAACAATTCGGTAGATGCCATCGCTTCATCTTCAAACTCAGAAACTGATTTTTTAACAGGTTCTGTTACACTGTGCCAGGTCATATCATTTAAGCCGAAACTAATCTGACGAACAAAGGAATATCCACTTAAGAAATTACCACTATCAATAATTTTCTGTACCAAGTCTGCAGGAATCTTCTCGCCAGTTTGATAATGTTCTGCCACTTCATCTAACCATTCTTTTCTGAAAGCATAATTTTCCATAAACTGAGATGGTAGCTCTACAAAATCCCTAAACACATTGGTTCCGGATAATGCACTGTAAGTACACTTGGACAACATACCATGAAGTGCATGACCAAATTCATGCAAGAAAGTAGTCACTTCATTAAAAGTAAGCAAGGAAGGTTTTGTTTCTGTAGAACGAGTAAAATTACAAACTATAGATATATGTGGACGATAATCCTTTCCATTTTTTAGATATTGATCTGTAAAGGATGTCATCCACGCACCACCCTGCTTTGTACTTCTTGGATGAAAATCAGCATAGAATAATGAGATAAATTCACCATTCTGATCGAATACTTCATAAACATCAACCTCCTTATGGTATTTCGAAATTTCGGAATTCAATTTAAACTCCAAACCATACAATTTTGTTGCAAGATCGAAAATACCTTTCTTAACACGATTCAATTCAAAAAAAGGACGAGTAATTTCATCATTGATATCGTATTTTTCCGTTTTTAGTTTCTCTGCATAGTAAGCCCAATCCCATCTTTGAAGATCAAAATCGGCACCAAGAGATTTTGCGTAATCCTGTAACTCCTGAAATTCCTTTTTTGCTTTTGGCATTGATGCCTCTAAAAGCTCATTCAAAAACCCCAATACTTTATCGGCAGATTTTGCCATTCTTTCCTCTAACACAAAATCTGCATAGCTATTGTAGCCTAACAATTTTACCTTCTCTAATCGTAACTCAACAATACGTTGAATCACCTTTTGATTGTCGAATTCATCATTGAAACATCGCGAAGAATAGGCTCTAAACATTTGTTCTCTCAATTCGCGGCTATCCGCATATTGCATAAATGGCACATAACTTGGAAATTGCAAATTAAATAGCCATCCATCCTTCTCTTTTTCTTTAGCCAGACCTTGTGCTCCTTCTAAAATCCCTTCCGGCAACCCTGCAACATCATTTTTATCCGTTAAATGAAGTTCATACTTATTGGTTGCAGCCAATACATTTTCACCAAACTGAAGGGTTAGTTTTGATAACTCTTTAGAGATTTCACGAATCTTTTCTTTCTTATCTTTATCTAAATCTGCACCAGATCTAACAAATGACTTATAACGATCCATCAACAGTCTTTCCTGCTCTACATTTAAATTGAAATTAGATTTATTTTCATACACCGATTTTACTCGCAAGAACAAGTTCTCATTCATGATGATATCATTCGAAAACTCTGTCAACATTGGTGAAATATCTCTCGCAAGAGCCTGCATTTCATCATTGGTATGCGCATGATTTAAATTGAAAAACACTGAACCAACTCGATCCAATTGATGTCCCGAGTATTCCAATGCTTCTATTGTATTTTTAAAATCGGGATTCTCATTACTATTTGCAATAACATCGATCTCTTTTCTAGCCTTCTCAATGCTTTCTTTAAAAGCTGGCATGTAATGCTCCAGTTCAATCTTCTCAAAAGGAACAGATTCGTATGGTGTTGTAAAATCTTTTAATAAAGGATTTGTACTCATAATAGGATTCTATTTATAATTTATACACAAATATAGAAAACGTCTATGATTAAACACTCTTTATAATCTACGACATAAAAAAAAGTCAATCAAGCACGATTTATTTTAATAATTATCATCTATATCACACAAGTATATTGATTACATGACATTTGTCATGTTTTAAGAATCCTGATTTTTCTCACCGAAAACCTTTCCGAAAGATCTTCAACCAACACAATATCAGCATTCAACGAAATTACTTCGGAAATATATGCTATATTTGAAACTAGTTAAGGGGGAAATTAACGAAACAAACCTTATACAATGAAAAGAAAGTATAAATTCATTAGCAAAACTAAAGATTACTCGATATGCCGCTTTATCGATATAATGTTAGGTACTTTCACTTCTAATCCTTATTTACTTATCACACTTCATCCCGTTAGGGTATCTTAATTATTGTACAAGTTAAAGTTGTACTAAAGAACTCAGGGGCTTTATCTCTATAAAAGAGCAACTAACAAATTATTAGTAATTAAATTTCAGGTGAATCATCAGGATTTATCCTAAAATTCCTATACCCAAATAAATCAGATGAAGAAAATTTGTATTAAAATAGGTTCCAATGTATTAACAACAAAAACAGGCGAACTACACAAAAAAAGAATCAAGAATATCGTCTATCAGATTTCAGAACTTCGAAAGAAAAACGTTCAATGTATTTTAGTGTCTTCTGGCGCTGTTGCTGCAGGTAGAAGCAAAGTTAATTTATCTGATAAAACAGATACTATATCAGCACGACAGATATGGTCTTCTGTTGGACAGGTGGAATTACTGAATGTTTATTCTTCATTTTTGAAAGAATACAACATCGAATGTGCTCAGGTTTTAGTAACGAAAGAAGATTTTCGTACCAGGGAACACTACTTGAATATGAAAAACTGTATTGACTCTTTATTGCAAAACGGCATTTTGCCAATTATCAATGAAAATGACGCAGTGTCGGTAACTGCACTAATGTTCACGGATAATGATGAACTATCAGGTCTTATTGCATCCATGATGAATGCTGAAGCTTTATACTTACTTAGCAATATCAATGGTATCTATACTGGAAATCCTACTGATACTAAATCTACTTTAGTTAGAATTGTAAACGGAAATGCAAACAAACTAAAGCAATACATTACCACTCAGAAATCAAACTTTGGTAGAGGAGGAATGCTTACTAAGTGCAGTATTGCTGGTAGAGTAGCAAAATCCGGTATTGGTGTTCATATCGCTAATGGCATGATAGACAATATTGTTCTTCAACTAATAAATGAACCAGGGAATGTAGAACACACCGAATTTGCTGCAAGCAAAAAAGCTTCAACTGTGAAACAATGGTTAGCAGGTTCAGACGGTTTTGAGAAGGCTAAAATTACAATAAATGCTGGTGCTGAAGATGCTTTATCCTCAGATAAAGCAAGCAGTCTGTTGCCAATTGGAGTTATTGATATAAAGGGCAGCTTTGAGAAAGGTGACATTGTA
>Ga0193955_1000217_pt1 | contig 36276 bp, 34 predicted proteins | sample BB_6_MG_FD_140343 | JGI IMG/M metagenome (GOLD analysis project Ga0193955, IMG submission 140343) | Microbial mat bacterial communities from the Broadkill River, Lewes, Delaware, United States - BB_6_MG | ecosystem: Environmental > Aquatic > Freshwater > River > Microbial mats | place: USA... | reverse complement strand
GGCCGCTGCCAGCTCTTGAGTATTGTTTCTCAAAAAGATATTCATCTTTTTAAGGCACACTTTTTACATACAAGCTTCATCTAATCCAACCTCTGTTGGCTTACATGAAGCTTTTTTTTTGCCCACTCTCTTCCCTCTTTGGGTTATTCTCTGGCTTACCTTTTTTAGCCCTTTTCATAAAAACATGGGCTTCATTTTTATTAAAGGAATAACTTTGTTAAATAGCCATTTTTTTTTAAAAAAATTAATTAACTCTAGACCAAGATTTTCTATTAAACATGCTGTATCTCGATTTCTTTTCTCTTTTTTTCTTGCTTTAATTATTGGATTTATTCCAAGTTATGTAGGTTTAAGTGATGATGCAAGGTATATGCTTTTTATATTATCTTTTTCTTCATTATTATGGATGACTGAATCAATACCTGCTTTTGCAGTATCTTTTCTAATTATATCCCTTGAAATATTGTTTTTAGGTTTTCATGATTTTAATTTTGATACTAACTCAAAAGAGTGGTTGTATTATTTGAAATCGTGGTCTTCTCCTTTAATATTTTTATTTATTGCAGGGTTTATATTAGCTATTGCGGCATCTAAAACAAAACTAGATATATGGTTAGCAAAAAAAGTGCTCTTTTATTTTGGGAATAAACCTCATAATATATTAACTGGCTTGATGTCTATTACTTTTGTATTATCAATGTTTATTTCAAACACTGCAACAACAGCTATGATGATGACAATGTTAATACCAATTTTGAATAATATGAAAAAAAATAATCCTTTTCAAAAAGGTATTTTGCTAGCTATTGTAGTTGCAGCTAATATTGGAGGAATGGGAACAATTATAGGAACACCTCCAAATGCAATTGCTGTGGGTATTTTAGGAGATAATGCACCTTCATTTGTTTCTTGGATGATAAGGGCATTACCGCCAGCTATTTTATTAGTAGTTTTTTTAAGATTTCTAATATTAAAGCTATATCCTTCAAATGAAGAGAATATTAATATCAGTAAAATTCAAAGTGTTTCACATTTTGATGATTCTACTACTACTTTTACTAAAGTTCCAACTATACCTAGTTGGAAAAAGAGTCTTGTTATTGGAATTTTTATAATTACAATATTATTATGGCTTACAGGACCTTTTCATCATATTCCTACTCCTGTTGTTTCTTTATTGCCAATTGTAATTTTTACTATCTTTGGTATTATTAATGCAGAAGATGTAAAAGAGATTCGATGGGATGTTATTATTTTGATAATTGGTGGATTATCATTAGGAGCAGGTGTTGAAAAAACGGGATTAGATACCTGGCTAGGTATGCAATTTGATATTAATGGTCTTAATATATATGTAATGGCATTAATTTTTTCAGCATTTGTGATTCTAGTATCAAATTTTATGAGTAATACAGCTGCTACTAATATTATGTTGCCATTAATTGTTGCACTTGTCAGTTCTTTAGGAGATAGTGTAGTTTCTTTTATGGTTATTACAGTTGCATTATGTGCTTCTTGTGCAATGATATTGCCTGTTTCAACCCCTCCAAATGCAATTGCATTTGCTTCTGGTAAATTAAAGTCTAAAGATTTTATTATTATTGGGATTGTTGCAGCTTTTATAGGACCTTTATTTATTATAGGCTTATTAAGTATTTATTAAAAGAATAAATAGAAAGTTTTTAACTTGAGTAAAGTAACATTACTTTTTAGTTTAATTCTTGTACTTTTTTTACATTTTACAGTAATTACTTTTTCTTATGAAAAAGAAAAGCCTATAGAATTAAAACCAAAATATAATAAAATTTCAGTACAACTCTCTCAATTTAGAAAAATACCAGAAGAAAAAATTATTAAAACTCTTACATTGGATAAAAAACTTAAAAAAATAATTAGAAAAAAACCAAAAATAGAAAAGAAAATATTTAAAAAACGTAAAAAGAAAATCATAAATAAAGAAATTCAAGAAAAAATAGAAAAGAAAGCTATAAAAAAAGAAACTAATATACTTCCTTCAAAATTATCAACTCAATTTTTGGAAAAAACTAATTATATTAAAGACAATTATTTACTAAATCTTAGAAAATCAATTGATAAAAACAAAAAATATCCCGCTACTTCAAAAAGGTTAAATGAAGAAGGCACCTCAATCGTATCTTTTAATGTATTAAAATCAGGGTTATTTCAAAATATCAAATTGACAAAATCTAGTGGAAAAAGAAGATTAGATAAAGCTGCAATTAATGCAGTGAGTAAAACTTACAAATTTAAACCTTTTACAAAAGAGATAGAAGAGGACTTTTTAGATATTACTATCCCTATGAGATTTAGATTAATAAATTAAAATAATAAACAAGATACTTTATTTGAATATTCTAAGACTTAGTATTTTAATATGGGAGATTTTACAGTAAAAAAATAGAATTTAAAGTTATAAAAAAAGAAACTATTTTAAACTATAATAATTGACAAAGAGCTTAACTTTAAGTAATTATAAAAATAAGATTTAGCTGATTGAGCGTTTAAAATAAGGAATTAATGGAATAAAAAAGCCCTATTTCTAGGGCTTTGGATAAGAATTGTGAATTACTACAGTCTAGATTCGTATCTTCTAAGCATGTATAATCTCTTAAGCATTTTCTTTCTAGCGTTAATTTTTTGTTTTTTTCTGATCTCTGTCATTGGTTCAAAAAATCTTCTAGCTCTAGTTTCAGTAACAATTAGATTTCTATCACATTGTTTCTTAAAACGTCTGTATGCTTCGTCAAAAGATTCACTATCTTTTACTTTAATGCCTGGCATGTAAAGTTCACCCTCTTTCTTTTTAAATTTGAACTTGCATTATATTTAAAGTTTACTTAATTCCAATTTAATTAAAGAAAAGTTATAATGAAGAAGATAATAAAAAGGTTTTGCTTTGGATTTAACACATTTAGATGAGAATGATAGACCAAAAATGGTAGATGTTTCAGAAAAAAATGATACTACAAGAGTAGCACTTGCTTCTGGAAAAATAAGTATGAGCCAAGAGGCTTTTGATGCAATTATGGGAAATAGTACTAAAAAAGGTCCTGTAATTCAAACAGCAGTTATAGCTGCAATTATGGGAGTAAAGAAGACAAGTGATTTGATTCCTATGTGTCATCCTTTACTACTTAGTGGTATAAATTGTGATGTAGAAGAGTTACCACAACTTCCTGGTTTCAAGCTCTTTGTAACTGCAAAATTAAAGGGACAAACGGGAGTTGAGATGGAAGCTTTAACAGGAGTTTCTGTTGGGCTTCTTACTATTTATGATATGGTGAAAGCTATTGATAAATCAATGATAATTTCTGACGTTCAATTAGAAAAAAAGAGTGGTGGAAAGAGTGGAGATTTTGTAAGATGATTGATTTAAATCAACACAAGCTTGAATTAGATTATCCGTGTTCTTGGAAATATAAAATTGTAATACTTGAAAGCGTAAATGTTAAATATATTTCAAAAGATGTATTTGGAGAAAGAGACCATAAAGTAAAAGAGTCTAACGTAAGTAAAAAAGGGAAGTTCAAGAGTTATTCTGTCGAATTAATTGTTCATAATGAAGACGATAGAAAAGAAATATATAAAGTCTTAGGTGAGCACAAAGAAATAAAAATGGTACTTTAAAGTATATGAAAAGAAGGACTTTTTTAAAATATACAAGTACTTCAATACTTTTTCCTAGTATTGTTGCATCTTTAAATGCTAGTGAATATATAACTGTTGAAAAGCAGCTTTTCCCTACAAATTTTTTTACTAATGCTTTTGAAGTAGAAGAAAAAAAGATCTTAGACAATAAAGAAGAAGTGGAAGAAAATATTAATGAAAGTATTAGTGCAAATAGTAGCGAAGAAATTACTAATACTGTAAAAGTTGAAAAAAAAATTAAAAAAGAACTTCTTAACGGTGACGCTTTTATTGAAGAAAAATATATTCAAGAATTTATCTCTGTAAGAGAAAAGTTAAAACTTGTTCAAAGACATATTGGTTATGGTAACTTTAATATTTTAGGCTTTGACGATATGTTAAAAATTGTGAAGAGTTCTTCAAATATTAATGACTTTACAAAAGAAGAACTAAGTTTTTTTGAGTTCTTATTTTATTATAATCCTTCTTATCATGGTTTTTTTGGAGAAAGAATATCTCAAAATATTACCGAAACAATAAATAAAAATGATGTTGTAAAAATTCCTCATACAGGTCATTATTTATTTAAAGGAGAAGCTGAGAATACTTATTCAAAGATGTGTGAGGATATTGGAAGTTCTTTAACTTTGACTTCTGGAGTAAGAAGTATTGTAAAGCAAACAAAACTCTTTTTGGATAAGCTAGATTCCGTAGATGGAAATTTGAGTATTGCATCAAAATCACTAGCGCCACCTGCTTATACTTATCATACAATTTCAGATTTTGATGTGGGTAAAAAAGGCTTTGGATATGCAAATTTTACATCTAGGTTTGCTCTAACTCAAGAGTTTATAAAAATGAGAAAATTAAAATATATAGATATGAGATATACAATCAACAATAAGGATGGAGTAAGGTATGAACCTTGGCATGTTAAAATTATTTAGACTACTAATATTGAGTTTTTTAATTCAAAATCTTTTTGCAAATACTCAGAGTTTTGAATTTGACTTTATTAAAAAAGGTATTCAAGATAATAATACACTTTTAATTGTAGGTGGAATTCAAGGTGATGAGCCTGGTGCTTTTATGGCAGCATCACTTATTGCAACGCATTATAAAATTACAAAAGGTTCTGTTTGGATTGTTCCAAATTTAAATTTTTATTCAATAATTAAAAGGTCACGTGGGCCTTTTGGTGATATGAATAGAAAATTTGCAGCATTATCCCCAAACGATCCAGACTACAATTCAATACAAAGAATTAAAAAATATATTAAAGCCCCTGAAGTTAAAATAATTTTGAACTTACATGATGGAAGTGGTTTTTATAGAGAAGAGTTTGTAGATTGGACTCACTCACCAAATAGATGGGGACAAAGTTCAATTATTGACCAAAGTAGCTTAAATATTGAGGCTTATGGAAATCTTGAAGAAATTTCAACAGAAGTTTGTGAACATGTAAATAATAATTTAATAAAACCAAAACACTATTATAGTATTAAAAATACTCATACAAAACTTGGTGATAAAGAGATGGAAAAGACTTTAACTTATTATGCAATAAACAATGGAAAAGCAGCTTTTGGGAATGAAGCTAGTAAGTCCTTACCTTTACATGAGCGGACTTATTACCATCTCCTTGCCTTAGAAAAATACATGGGTATTATGGGGATTGAATTTAAAAGAAAATTTGAATTAAATGAATTATCTGTAAAAAATGTTATAGATAATGATATTTATATCTCTTTTTATGATGAAAAAATCCAATTGCCGCTAAGTGAAATAAGAAATATTTTGAGATACTTTCCTATAAAAAAAGATGGTACTTTAGAATTTACACCTTCAAACCCTTTAATGACGGTTATAAAGAAGAATGGTACTTATATGATTCATTATGGAAATAGAAAACTTGCAAATTTAAAACCTGATTATTTAGAACTTCATACTGAAGAAAAAATAATTTCAATGAATATTGATGGTAAAGAACGAAATGTTAACTTAGGTTCTATTATTGATGTTGAAGAAAGTTTTGAAGTTAATCCTATCGAAAATATTAGAGTAAATGTTATTGGTTTTGTTCAAAAAGGGAAAAGAAATGAATCTGGAATTAAAGTTAAAAAAGAAAAGATTCAAAAAAGATATTCTATAGATAGAAATGGAAATATCTTTAGAGTAGAGTTTTATAGAGATAATAAATTTGCTGGAATGGTATTAGTGAATTTTAATAAAAATAAGAAACTAAATAAAACTTCTTCGGTAGTTTTTTCTAAGAAAAAAAGTACTATAGCTAAATTATAGTAACTCTTTTTCTTGAGTTTTAGTCTATGCTAATCAATAAGCTCTTTTTTGATTTTTTCTTGATTTAATTTTTTACAAGCAGTTTTATATATTTCTTCAATTCTTTCTTCTTCATCATGAACAAGCTCTTTAATTTCTTCGATACTTTTTCCAGATTCTCTTGCAAAATATACTTTGTACTCTTTTTTAGTAAACTTTCTTTTTAAAACCTCAATTAATTCATCTTCTTCTTTTAGTGTTCCCACAAGTTTATCAATTGTTGATAGTAACGATTTTTCTATATTCATTTTTATTTTTCCTTTATCCAGTTGTTTAATTTTTCTATATCTTCGTATGATGTTAAATCTAACATTATAGGTGTAATTGAAACATAATTTGCCTTTATAGCTTCAAAATCACAATCTTTATCTTTACTCTCTTGCCAAATAAGAGGATGTAAACCAATCCAGTAAAACTCTTCGCCTCTTGGATTTAAATGCCTATGGGTATCATTTCCATACTCTCTAAAGCCTGCTTTAGTGATTTTTATTCCTTTACAATCTTTTATTTGTACGGGAGGTATATTTATATTCAAAAATCTTCTTTTAGGAAGGGGAAATTCTCCTTCTAAAATTTGCCTAGCAACATCGGCAATAGTTTTTCTAGCAAGTTCAAAATTCCAATTATCATTTATATCTTGACATTTATTTTTGCATACTTGAGAAATAGCAATTGCTGGAATCCCTTGTAAAACTGCTTCCATAGCTCCTGCTGCTGTTCCACTATATGTTATATCTTCTCCCATATTAGCGCCTATATTAATTCCACTAATAACTAAATCAGGAAGATAACCTTCTTTAAAAAGATTATTTAAAGAGATAAATATACAATCAGTTGGGGTGCCATCATCTATTTTATAAAAATCATCATCTACGCTTTTTAGTCTTAATGGTTTATCCAGAGTTAAGGAGTGACCACAAGCTGATTTATTTCTTGCTGGTGCTACTACAATGATTTTTGCTAGAGGAGAAAGAGCTTTAACCAAGGCTTTTAATCCAATGGCATCAAACCCATCATCATTTGTTAATAAAATTTGTTTCATGCTACTATATACGCTCCTTCTACTTGACCTATTAATTTTTCAATATTTGTATTTACTTTAAATCCTGTTTCTAATTCAATATCCGCAAGTTTTGATTTAATCAAGAGTTTTAACTCTCTTTTACCTTGATTGTGTGCAATTATTTCAAAAAGTTTATAAACAATAGCATCTTGATTTGAAAAAGGAAGTGCAACTGTCATTGGTGGTTCTTCAACTGCTTTTTGTTTTGTTTTTATTTTTTCTTTTCTAGCATCTCTTAAACTTTCAATTTTTAAAATATTCATTCTTGTAAAATTCTCATCTTTAGAAATTCTTACTTTAAAAGCGATTGGTTCAGAATCACTAGGATTTTTTAAATCAACTCCAAAATCTTCTTCAAGTTCTTTTATTCTATTTTCGAAAAGCATAAGTTCGATATTTCCATGTAAATCCATAATTGAGGCAATAGCAAACTTATTTCCTTTTTTAGAGATTTTTTGTACGATAGTTTCAACTTTTCCTACAAAAAGTGCTTGAGAACCATCATCTAGTTCATCTATTTCTGAAGATAAAGTATATTTGATTTGTTCTAATTGTTCTCTATATTCATCCAAAGGATGTCCTGAGACATAAAATCCAAGTGAAGCTTTTTCAAATTCTAGAATCTCTTTTGCACTAAACTCTTCCATATGTTCAAGTTCAATTTCACTTCTAGTCATTTCTTCAGAATCTCCAAATAAAGAACCAGTAGCTTGCTTTCTCATTTTCATGGCATCGCCAACAGCTTCACTAATTCTTTCTATTTGTTCTAAGAGTGATTTTCTTGAATAACCAAAGTTATCAAAAGCTCCTGCTTTTGTTAAGGATTCGATTACTCTTTTATTTACTTTACTTCCATCTATTCTTGAAATAAAATCTGATAAATCTTTAAAGTTACCATCTTCTTTTCTAGCTTGTAAGATTGATTTAATTGCAACATCACCTGCACCTTTAATGGCACCCATTCCAAACATTACAACTTCTTTTTCATCAATAACAGTAGGAGCAAAAACAAGGTCTGATTTATTTATATCAGGTGAGAATAAGTCAAGTCCTAGTCTTTTTACTTCATCTACATATTTTACAACTTTATCAGTATTATCTTTTTCTAAAGTTAGTAGTGCTGACATAAACTCTGAAGGATAATATTTTTTTAAATAAGAAGTATAGAAAGTAACAAGGGCATAAGCTGCTGAATGGGATTTATTAAATCCATAACCAGCAAATTTAACAATAAGGTCGAAAAGTTCTTCACAATGACTTCTTACATAACCTTTTTTTACTCCACCATCAGCAAACTCACCTTTTAATCTATCCATTTCTGCAACAATTTTTTTACCCATCGCTCGTCTAACTAAGTCGGCTTCTCCTAGTGAAAAGCCTCCAATAGTTTGTACAATCTGCATAACTTGCTCTTGATAAACAATAACACCATATGTTGGCTCTAGTATTGGTCTTAAGGGAGCATCAAATTCATCATAAAAGTAATCAATTTTTGCGCGACCGTGCTTTCTATCAATAAAGTCATCAAGCATTCCTGACTCCATTGGTCCTGGTCTATATAAAGCTAGAACGGCGATTATATCTTCAAAATTATCTGGTTTTAGTCTTTTACATAAATCTTGCATACCATCTGATTCTATTTGAAATAATCCAATTGTATTTCCTGTTTGAATTAGGTCATAAACACCTTTATCATTTACATCTGCTGTAAGGAAATCTATTCTTTTACCATGTCTTTTTTCAATAAGTTTTAAACCCTCTTCAATAACAGTTAGGGTCTTAAGACCTAAGAAGTCAAATTTAATTAAATCTACATCTTCAACATATTTACCATTGTATTGAGTTGCTAGAGTATCTAATCCACTTGGTTTAAAAAGTGGAGTTTTATTCCATAAAGGTTCATTTGAAATTACAACACCAGCGGCGTGTGTTCCTGCATTTCTATTAAGTCCTTCTAAGGCTAGGGCATATTCCCAAACTCGGGCTGCTTGTGGATCTGAATCACACAGCTCTTTTATTTTTGGTTCTTTTTCATAAGATTTTGTTAAATCAATTCCCAACTCATCAGGAATAAGTTTTGCCATTGCATCAGCTCTTGAATAAGGCATATCAAGAACACGTGCTACATCCCTGATTACTCCTTTTGCAAGTAATTTACCAAAGGTAATAATTTGTGCAACATTGGCTCGTCCATATTGTTCAACAACATAATCAATAATCTCTCCACGTCTTGCTTGACAGAAATCCATATCAATATCTGGCATAGATATTCTTTCAGGATTTAGAAATCTCTCAAAAAGTAATCCATAGGGCATTGGGTCAATATCCGTAATTTCAAGTGAAAAGGCTACAAGTGAACCAGCAGCTGAACCCCGTCCTGGACCTACAGGAATTTTCATTTGTTTTGCAACAATAACGAAGTCCCAAACAATTAACATATATCCTGGGAATTTCATATTATTTATAATATCAATCTCAACTTGCAATCTTTCTTTATATTCTTGATGCTTCGAAGAGTCAACTATTTGAAGTCTTTTTTTTAAACCTTTCCAACACTCATGAATAAATAATACTTTATCATTTTCAAGTGAATATTCTAGTTCAGGTTCTGGAAGTTGTAGATTATCAGGTTCTGATTTTTGTCTTGTAAATTTGAAGTTTGGAGGAGTAGGGTCTCCTAGTTTTATTTCTAAATTACATTTATCTGAAATCTCTTGTGTAGCTTCTATGGCTTCTGGAATATCTGCATATAGTTTTGCAATTTGTTCTGGTGATTTTAAATAAAATTCATGAACACTATGTCTTAATCTATTTGGATCATCATAAAGTTTATTCATGGCAATACACATAAATGCTTCATGTGCATCGGCATCTTTTTGGTTTAAGTAGTGAGTATCATTTGTAGCTACAACTTTTATTCCAGTTTCTTTTGCAATTCTTAATATCTGGTCATCAACAAAATGCTGGTCACCAATTCCATGTCTCATAATTTCTAGATAAAAATCATCTCCAAAAATATCTTTGTATTCTAAGGCTACATTTTTAGCAGCTTCATAACCTTTTGCTCCATTTTTAACATTTCTTGGATTTTGTAGGTTTAGATGCCAGTTTATTTCACCTTGCAAACAAGCTGCACTACAAACTAAACCTTCAGAGTTTTCTCTTAGTAAGTTTTTATTAATCCTTGGATAGTAATAAAAACCATGGATATAAGCTTGTGAACTTAAAAACATTAAGTTTTTATATCCTACTTGATTTTTTGCATAAAGACATAAATGGAATCTTTGTCTTGTAGTTTTATCATCAAGTTCTTCATTATTGTGAATATAAGCTTCCATTCCAATAATTGGCTTAATTCCTTCTGCTCTCATAGCATTGTAAAAGTCTATTGCACCGAACATATTTCCATGGTCAGTCATTGCAACAGAGGTCATACCCATCTCTTTTACTTTTTTTGCTAAGGGTTTGATTTTATTAGCACCATCAAGAAGTGAGTATTCTGTATGTAAATGTAAATGTGTAAATTTTGGAGTTTCTGACATGATAATTCTTTATAATTTGATTGGGCGATTATAACTAATTGGTCTTTAAAAAGTAGTTGAAGACAGAAATTAGCTTGTAATCTTTAAGTAAAGTATTTTGAAGCCTCTTTATATCCAAAATCAAAAGTTTCTTCTAAGCCCTTAAACGTGAACATCTCCGTCTCTCTTAGTCTTTCATGTGTAATATAAACATCAGAATGTTGTTTTGAATAAATTGCATTTTTTAAACGGGTTTCAAAGAGTTTTTTCTTTAAAATTTTAATAGGAGTAAAACTTCTTTTTCTATGTTTTTTAGAACTTGGCATTAAATCAATAGAGTAAATATCATAGGATTTATTTTCAAGTGGTTTTATTGGAATATTATCAAATAATCCTCCATCAATAAAATTGTATTTTTCATAAGAAATGGGTCTAAAAATTGGAATTAGGGCAGCAGAACATAAGCATAATTTATGAGTATCACCTTTATCAAAATAAAAAACTTTTTTTGAATTTAAATCATAAGCATTTATAAAAACTTTTTTTGGAATATCTTCTAATTTTTTAATAGGAAGGAGTTTATCAAAAATTGGGTGTTTCTCATCAATTTTTAGTAAACCTTTTTTTAAATAATTAAATTTTAGAGCCTCTTTTATTTCATCACTTCTAAAAATTGTTAATATCTCTCTAGCTTTAACTCCACTTGCGTGAGAACAAGCAATTATTGCACCAATTGAAGAGCCTGAATAAGCAGAAATTTCTATATTATTATCTTCTAAATATGCCAAAATACCTAAGTGAAAGGCACCTCTCGCTGCTCCTCCACTTAATACTAATGCTAGATTCATTTAGCTTTTCTTTTTGTCATTCAAATTCTTCGTAAAATTTTTAATTATCTAAAAATTAAAAATGTTTTACTAATAATCCATTTTTTACATTTAAAAAAGTCTCTTCATTTGTTAAAATTTTCACAAGTTCTAGAGAAAATTGCATTGCTGTTGCTGGGCCTTGTGAAGTTATAACTTTTTTATCAATTACGACTTCATTTTGACTATCATAAGTAGCTGAATCTATTTTTTTCTCAAAACTAGGATAACAAGTATAAGTGCTATTTAAAACTTTTGCTTCATGAAGTGCATATGGTGCTGCACAAATTGCAGCAATATATTTATTCTCTTTTTTCATTTTTTGTAAAGCTGCTTTAACTTCTTCACTTTCAGCTAAGTTTTGCGTATTTAAAGCCCCACCTGGAAGTACAATCATATCAAAAAGTGAAATATCTAGCTCTTCTAATTTTTGATTTGCTTGAACAACTATACCATTTGCTCCAACTGTAAGTAGATCATTTATTGTTGCAATTACAACTTCAATATTTGCTCTTCTTAAAATATCTATAATTGAAATTGCTTCAATTTCTTCAAATCCTGTTGAAATAATAATTAACACTTTTGACATTTTTTTTCTCCGGGGTAAATAAAATATTAATACTATTTTAGCATATTTATCATAGAATATTGAAAGTTAGGGATCTTCTTATGCCTTGAATTATAGTCTTTTCAAGAATTTGTAAGTTGTTTTTATATAGAATCTACGTAATTATTAAAAGGGGATTTTATGCTTAAAACTTTCGCCAAGGCTTGTCTTACTATATCAGCCATAACTTTACTTGCTGGATGTACTTCTTCCTCTGTATTTGCTCCATCTTATACGGATAAAGCAGTTGTACAAGAGAATCAAAAGGTACAAGTTACAAAACAACATATTGCAATTGCACAAGATAGGCAAGATAATGTTACTACCCAAGGAACACTTGAAGCTACAATCAATTCCTTGGCAACTCAAATGATGAGAAATAAAAAAATGATTTCAACAAAACCTGTTTTAATCACATCTTTTGTAAGACTTGACAATTTTAAAAAGACTACAGAATTTGGAAGAATTGTAAGTGAAAGTTTAATAAACGAAATGTCAAATAGAGGCTTTAACATTATTGAATATCGAGGGCAAATGGCTGTTTCAGTAAATGAAAGAGGTGAGTATTTTATTACAAGAAATCCTTATAAACTAAAAGATGAGGTTCCAAATACTTATGTAGTTGTAGGAACATATTCAAGACAATTTGGACAAGTTATGTTAAATGCTAGAGTTATGGATAATGTAACTGGAAAAATCATTACAAGTGCAAGAGCGACGTATAAACATAATAGAAGAAATGATTGTCTTATTTTCAAAGATTGTAAGCCTGCACGAACTATTAAAATAATAAAAGAAAAATAGTATAAATGAATAAAAATTCTATAAAAATATTGAAGTTAGTTTTAACCTCAATATTTTTTATTACATTCTTATCTTCATGTAGTGATATTACAAAAAATATTGCAAGTTCTTCTCCTTCAAACCATAAGAATTTTACAGGATCTAATAATTTTCACTCACTTATAAATGATGTAGTTAAGAAACAAGAATCTCGATTAAAGAAATACTTATTAAATGAAGAGGTTGTTTTAGTTTCTGATTTTGTAAATCTTGATAAATTAAAAAATCGTTCTAAATTAGGTTTTTTATTATCAGAGCATTTGAAAAATGCTTTATCAAATCGTTCTATTATTGTAAGAGAAGTTGAATTAGCTCAAGATTTTCAATATGGGAAAACTGGCTTTAATCTTTTAACTAGACAACAAGAAGATATAAAGAAAAAATACGTTGATACTAAATATGCTTTTGTTGGAACTTATTCAATTACAACTGAAAGCTTGATAGTTTTTATGAAGTTAATTGATATTACAAATGGGAATATTTTAAGTTCAGCTAGTAGTGAAACTTTGGTTGATAAAGAGATTTTAGAATTAGAAACTGAACCACGAAGTCCATACATAAGGACTCCGTTAGTTTTATAAAATATCTTGTATTAAAAATTGAGGATTTATTTGTCCTCTAAATTCATTTTTATTTATAGATACAACTACGTCAATATTATCTGCTAAGATTTTTCTATTGGCGTGAAAATTTAGTGCTTCAAAAATAAAGCCATTATTAGAAAGTGTTAGCTTTAGATGATTTTGATCTTTTCCAAAAAGTTGTGATTTTAAAACTTTAGAGTTTGAGATTTTAAATATTGGTCGATGATTTTCTAAACCATAAGGCTCAAAGTTTTCTATAATATCTAAAAATTCAAGATCTACACAAGAAGCATCAAGTTCACCTAAAACATCATGTTCAATATGTAATTCTTCAGGTTCTACATTTAAAATTGAATTAATCTTTTCTTTAAATTTTTCTAAATTTTCTGCTTTTAAAGAGAGTCCTGCTGCATTTTTGTGTCCACCAAAACCAATTAATAAATCAGCTGTTTCCGAAATAATAGTATGCAGATTGATATTTGCATTTGCTCTTGCACTTCCTTTTGCTATACCATCTTTAATTGAGAAAATAAAAGCTGGCTTTTTTTGAGAATGTGAAAGCTTTGAAGCTACTATTCCAATAACTCCTTCATGCCAATCCTCTCCCCAAACTATTACTGCATTATCATTTTTATTTGTAGCTTTACTGGCTTTTTGTGATATTTCTTCTTGAAGTGTTTTTCTATAACAATTTAGTTCTTCTAACATTTGCAAAGCATCATTTGCTTCATATTCATTTTGTGATAATAAAAAAGATAAGGCAATTGACGCATCATCCATTCTTCCTGCACTATTTATTTTTGGAGCAATTATAAAACCAACATCATCAGATACAAATAAATCTTTATTCATCATTTCATTTATTTTAATAAAAGCTGGTCGTTGTGAGGTTTTAATCTTCTTTAAACCATGTCTTACCATTGTATAATTAAGGCTTGTCATTGGCATGATATCCGCAATAATAGCCACACATAAAAGGTCAAAAAACTCTTGTAAGTCTACGTCTGCATTTAATTCTTTTTTAATTGAGGCACATAAATACCAAGCAACTTGTGCTCCGCAAATATCTTTAAAAGGAAAAGTACAATCTTCTTGTTTTGGATTAACAATAGCATAGGCATTGGGAATTATTTCACCAACTGTATGATGATCAGTTATTATTAAATCTATATTTTTTTCTTTTAGTTTTAAAGCAGCTAGAACAGCTGAGATACCGTTATCAACAGTAATTACCAAACCTTCATCTATCATATCAACAATCTTAGGTGATAAGCCATAACCATGCTCAAAACGATTTGGAATAATGTAATTGACATCAACATTTATTTTTCTGAAAAAATCAACAACAATAGTTGTAGAAACAACGCCATCTACATCATAATCACCTACAATAGTAATTTGTTCATTGGTAGAAATGGCTTTGATTATTCTTTTTGTGGCTTTTTTTATATCTTTGAAGCTATCAGGTTTTGGTATGCTTGCAAGACGTGAATAAGTTTTATTTTCATGTCTTGCTTCTAGTAGATTATAGAGTTCTTTTTTTGTTATAACTTGCATTACTTATTAGCATTTGCTTGTTTTACAAACTCTAAAATAATTGGATTTGGTGTTTCAAGGTGTGAAGTAAATTCAGGGTGGAATTGAACTCCAACAAACCATGGATGATCTTTGATTTCAACTGCTTCAATAAGACCATTTGATTGCCCTGTAATTGTCATTCCAGCTTCTTCTAATCTTTCTTTATAAGCAGGATTTGCTTCATATCTATGTCTATGTCTTTCATAATAGATTTTTTCATTTCCATATGCTTTTTGAAGATTTGAATCTTTTAATGGCTCAAATGGATATTCTCCAAGTCTCATAGTTCCACCCATTGGTGATTTATGAGTTCTAAGTTGCTTATGTCCACTTTGGTCAATAAATTCATCAATTAAGTAAATCACAGGATCCGGAGTATCTTTATCAAACTCAATTGAGTTAGCTTCTTCTAAACCAAGTACATTTCTAGCATATTCAATAATAGCTAATTGCATTCCTAAACAAATACCTAAATATGGAACTTTATTTTCTCTTGCATATTTAATTGCTTCAAGTTTCCCTCTAGCACCTCTATGTCCAAATCCACCTGCAACTAAAATAGCATCAGAATTTCCAATAATATCATATGCTCCAACATCTTGGATTCTTTCACTATCACACCAGTGAATATTAACTTTTGTATTTAAATGTGCACCACAATGAATTAAGGCTTCAATTAATGATTTATATGATTCTTTTAAATCTAAGTATTTACCAACAAAGGCAATTGTAACTTCCTTTTGAGGTACTAAAATATTTTTAACTAAAGTATCCCATCTTTCCATGTTAGGTTTGATTTTTATATTAAAATGATTTGATAATGGAGTTAAAATACCTTCTTTTATAAAATGTAAAGGTACTTGATAAATTGATTGTGCATCACCTGCTTCAATTATTGCAGTTCTTTCAACATCACATGAAAGTGCTAACTTATCTTTTAAATTTTTAGGTAGTTCTCTTTCTGTTCTACAAACTAACATATGAGGCATAATACCAATTCTTCTTAACTCTTGAACTGAGTGTTGAGTTGGTTTTGTTTTAAGCTCACCTGCTGCTTTTATATAAGGAATTAAACTTACATGAATGTTCATAGTATTTGTTTTAGGAAGCTCATGTCTTATAGCTCTTAGTGATTCCATAAATGGAAGTCCTTCTATGTCTCCAACTGTTCCACCAAGTTCAATAATTAAAAAATCATGAGAATCTGCTGCTGCATAAATTCTTTCTTTAATTTCATCAACAACATGAGGGATTACTTGAATAGTTTTACCTAAGTATCCACCTTCTCTTTCTCTTTTTATAACACTTTGATAAACTTGGCCTGTAGTAAAAGAGTTTTTAGCTGTTAATGTTTTGTCAATAAATCTTTCGTAGTTCCCTAAGTCAAGATCTGTTTCTGCTCCATCTGCTGTTACGAAAACTTCTCCGTGCTCCAAAGGACTCATTGTTCCTGGATCTACATTTAAATACGGGTCAATTTTTAGCATAGAAACTTTAAACCCTGATTGTTTTAAGATTGTTGCAATTGATGCAGCAGTAATACCCTTACCTAGTGAACTTAATACTCCACCCGTTACAAATATGAATTTAGTCATTCAAAAACTCCAAAAAATAGTTAAAATTTATAATAAAATATTTCGGGATTATAGCTAAAAAGAGGTTAATAAGGAGTTAAATAATTCCGAATTTTGGATATTGGAGGAAATGTTTTGAAGAAAAAAGAGAAGAGGTAAAAATCTTCTCTTTTTTTGTTTTTAAAAATATTATTTTTTTAGTTTATCTAATCTTGGATAGATAAATACGGCTTTTCTTAAAACTGAAATTCTTTCAGGTTCATCAACTGCATATGCTCTAATTGTAAGATTAATTGGAGTATCTTTTGTTTTATCTTTTACTAATATTTTGTTTGTTTCTAAAATTACTACTTTTTTAGCAAGTTTTTTTGGACTTAATTTAAATGGTTTAAATCTTTTTATAACAATATCATTGTGATCAATAATTTCAAGATTATATGTGTGTACTTTTGAATCTGTATTTTGGAATAAAAATAAGAAGTTGTTTGTAACAACATTACCATCTTTTACTTTATAAAGTTGAGTTGTTTTATTAACATTTAACAACATATACTCTTTTTTTCCACCCATTACAAATAAAAGTCCAATAATTAAAATCAAAGCAACTGAATACATAATAGTTGATTTTCTAACAATTTTCGTAGGTTCATTTTTATTTATACTTCTTGTGCTTGACCATTGTACAAGTGATGATTTTCCAAGTTTTCCCATAACTGAAGTACAGGCATCTACACACTCTAAACAATTAATACATTCAAGTTGTAAACCTTTTCTAATATCTATATGAGTAGGACAAACTGTTACACAAGCTTCACAAGCTGTACATTCGTCAGTAGCATTTGGTAAATCTTTTACATTAAAGATAGTTTTTTCTTTTTCTTCATTATAAATTACTCCACCTCTATTATTTGAGTATATAGCTTGATATGTATCATCATCATATAATACAGATTGAACTCGTGAATAAGGACAAATATATACACAAAAATCTTCTTTTAACCAAACTACATCATAAACTAAAAATGCAGCAATTGCAAGAACAAATCCAATTAAAAAATAGTGTTCAGTTGGGTTTTGAATATATGTAAGAAAATCTTCTGGTGGAACAAAATACCACATAAAATTTGCCGCAGCAAGAATTGATAACGCTGACCAAATTAAAATAGCAAAAACTTTTTTAGAAGCATTTTCTGCTTTTTTCCAGTTTGGCTCTTTTTGTTTATTTTTTATTCTTCTAAGACCTAATAGTTTACTTTCAATTAAATCTCTATAAATAACTCTAAAAATTGTCTGCGGACAGGCCCATCCACACCATGCTCTTCCCCCAATTGCAGTTGCTGCAAAAATACCTAAAAATAAAAGCATTAATAAAAATGGCATCATATAAAGTTCTTGCATATCAAATGCCGTCCCCATAAGATGCAATTGCTTTTTATCAAATGATAATAAGAAAATGTGATTTCCATTTATAGTTATAAATGGTGTTACTAAAGCTACAATTGTTGCAAGAATATATCCATAGTACCTAATTATTCTGTAAGGAGTTTTTTTTACAGTTTCTGTTGTCTCTTTCATAGTATAATCCTAAATTTTTTCACATTATATATAAATGCAACTTATGATAAACATAAACTATAATAAGCTTTACTTATAAAAGACCTTTAAAATAATATTATCACTAAAATTATAAGTTTATAATCTTTTTTATAAGTTTTCTTGAAGGTATGAATTGAGAGGAAACTTACTCGTACTTAGCTTTTAGCTTAAGTACGAGTAAAGGAATTAAGAAGATTTTATTTTTTATTTTTTACATTTATATACATATGAATAATATCAATAGCAGAAGGTGTAATTCCTGATATTTCACTTGCATTAAAAAGTGTTGGAGGATTAAACTTTTTTAGTTTTTCTACAACTTCATTTGATAATCCTGGGATTGAATTATAATCGAAATCTTCTGGTATTTTTAACTGAAGCATTTTTTTCATTTTATCGATTTGTTTTTGTTGTTTTACAATATATCTATAATATTTTGCTTCAATTATTATTTGTTCTTTTAAATAATCTTCAACATTAGCTAAGCTTGGAACTAATTTATCAAATTTTGCTTTTGTTATAGTATTTCTTCCAATAAGATCGATTAATAATACTCTATCTTTTATTTTGTCTTCTTCTATTTCTTCAAGAAGTTCTAGGTTCTCTTTTTTTGAAGTGAACCATTCTTTTGCCATAAATTCGACTGATTCATTTAAGGTTTTTCTTTTGTGTTCAACTTTTTCCATAGTTTCATTATTAATTAAACCTAAGGCCTTTCCATATTGTGATAATCTTAAGTCAGCATTTTCTTCTCTTAAAAGAAGTCGATATTCAGCTCTTGAAGTAAACATTCTATAAGGTTCATTTGTTCCTTTTGTAACTAAATCATCTATTAAAACACCAATATAAGCCTCATCTCGTCTTAAAATTAATGGTTCTTTTTTATCAATTGCAAGTGCTGCATTTATTCCTGCCATAAAACCTTGAGCTGCTGCTTCTTCATAACCTGTTGTTGCGTTTATTTGTCCTGCATGATATAAGTTTTTTATTTTTTTAGTTTCAAGGGTATGTTTTAATTCAGTTGGATCTACATAATCATATTCAATCGCATAACCATATCTTACAACTTTTGCATTTTCTAAACCTCTTATTGAGTGAATCATCTCTTTTTGAACATCAATAGGAAGTGAAGTTGAAAGTCCATTTATATAGTATTCAGTACACATTTTTGTTTGGGGTTCTAAGAATAATTGATGTCTTTCACGTTCCGCAAATCTATTTACCTTATCTTCAATACTAGGGCAATATCTTGGACCACTTCCTTGAATTTGTCCTGTAAATAATGGTGCTCTATCAAAGTTTGAAGAAATTGTTCCATGTGTTCCTAAATTTGTATATGTTATATAACAAGGATATTGTTTAGGATTAAAATCTTTTTTATTTGTTCTAAAAGAGAAAGGAGTTGGTTTTTCATCTCCACCATGAGATTCCATTAGGTCAAAGTTTATAGAGTTTGCATCAATTCTTGCAGGGGTTCCTGTTTTTAGTCTTCCTACATTTAATCCTAATTCTTTTAATTGAATAGAAAGTGTACTTGATGGGAGTTCCCACGCACGACCAGCTTCATAAGTATTTTGTCCAATATGAATTAATCCTCTCATAAAAGTACCAGTTGTTATGATTACTTTTTTTGATTCAAAAATTTCTCCAAGTTTGGTATTTACTCCGCAAACTTCATCTTCATTTACAATAAGAGAACTAACTTCATCTTGGTAAACTTCCAAATTAGGAGTATTATGACAAACTCCTCTCATATATTCTCTATATTTATCCATATCAATTTGTGCACGGCTTCCTTGTACAGCTGCACCTTTTGAGGCGTTTAGTATTCTAAATTGAATACCAGTAGCATCAGTACAAAGACCCATTTCACCGCCCATTGCATCAAGTTCTCTAACTAAATGACCTTTTGCAAGTCCACCAATTGCTGGGTTACAACTTGCAGCTCCAATTTGTTCTACTAGCATAGTAATTAAGAGGGTTTTTTTACCCATTCTTGCACTAGCAAGAGCAGCTTCTATTCCAGCGTGTCCTGCTCCTACTACGATTACATCATAGTTCATATTTTTCCTTAAAGTAAAGAAACGTACGCAAATGAATAATCACTGTTTTACAATCAAACTATGTGTTGATTCATTATATACTTTTCATTGATTTTTTGTTTCGACTTAACTTTGGAAAATTTCTTAGATAAATGTTTTCTTCCACTTATCTAAGAAATTTGTAGTTTAAAATTAGCTTATCGATAATTTTGCCTATAATACCGAAAAAAATGAATTATTCAAAATTTTATAAGGAAAGCCCTTCAAAGCCTTCCTTTTATCTATTTTTTATTTTCTTGCAAGTTCTTATTTAAGAGTTATCTTTCATCCTCTATTTGAATTTTCTGAGCTCTTACTTCATCTTTTCCAATAAATTCTTTTGAATTACTGTCTTCAATAATTTGTTTTGCAATACCATGAGTTTGCATTGCAATATTTTGAGTTTGATGAGCAATATTTGCATTTTCTTGAGTTTGTTTATCTAAATGTGTTATTGCATCATTTATTTGAGTAATACCACCTTCTTGCTCTTTACTTGCATTTGAGATTTCTTTTATTCTATCTGTTACATCATGGATATTTGTAAGAAGTTCATCATAGCCTTTTGTCATTTGTGTACTAATACTTTTACCTTGATTTGCTTTTATTGTCGCATTTTCTACAATGTTTTTAATCTCATTAGCTGCTTCTGCACTTCTATTAGCTAAGTTTCTTACTTCTTGGGCAACTACTGCAAAACCTTTTCCTGCTTCACCCGCTGTTGCTGCTTCAACTGCAGCATTTAGACTTAGAATATTTGTTTGGAAAGCAATTTGATCGATTACTGAAATTGATTCACTAATTAAAGATACTTGTGCTGTAATTTCATCCATAGAACCAGTAGTATTCTCTGCATTTTCTTGACCTTCTTTAGCTGACACTACTAATTTATTCGCTGAATTACTCATTTCAGAAACATTTTCATTATTTTGAACAATTGCACTTGTTATCTCTTCTAAACTAGCAGCTGTTTCTTCTAAACTAGCAGCTGTTTCATTTGAAGCACTATTTAAAAAGTTCACATTATTATTTAACTCATCCGCAGCATTTCCTAAAGTTAAACCAACTTCTAGAGATTGTTGTAATAAAACAGAAACTTCTTTTCCTAGATTATTAATACTATTTTCAATTTCTGCTTTTGAATTTGGAATAGATTTTGTAAAATCATAATGAGAAAAGCTATTTAGCGTTTCAAGTATGATATTTATATCTTTACCTATTTTTGATTCTAAAGTATTTAACATTTCATTGAAATTTTCTGTTAATTTGATTAATTCAGGAGTAGAAGCAGTGGTTTCTATTCTTTTTGTTAGACTTCCATTGTTTATTGTAGCTACTACACTTATAACTTCTTCAACAGCTTTTTGATCTTTGATTAAATTAGATTCGATTTTTTCGGTATTGGTATTTATTTCTTTTGCCATTTTACCAAATTCATCTTCTGTATTTAAATCAATTTTTCTTACTTCATCTGTTTGTTTATTTAAATATTTAAAGAAATCAGATAAGCCTAAAGTTATCACACTTAAATTTTTATTTAAAAGTTTTGTATTATAAATGATTACTAAAGAAACTATTAAAAATCCAATAACACTTCCAAAAATAGAAATTAATCTAATATTAGTAGCTTCACTTAAGTATTCATCTTTAGGTGCATTTACTAATAATCCCCAATTTACACCAGTATTTGCAATTTTAAAAGGTTCAAGATAAAAATGAGAAACAGAACCTTCTTCTACTTCTTTATCAAAAACAAAAGATTCGTTATTTAAAATCTTTTCAGGTAAAGATTTTTCATCTTTATTTGTAGATGTTTTTTTAATATTCTTCATAAGTAACTCTTTATCACTATGCCCGATAATAGTTCCTTTTTCAGATAATAAAATAGCAGAACCTGTCTCATAAAATTTGATTTTAGAGATATGTTTAGCAATCTTTTCTAAAGAAATATCAATACCAACAGCTCCAATAAATTCACCTTTTTGATAAATTGGAACAGAGATTGTGGTCATAAGAAGTGTTTTCCCATCTACATCATACATATATGGCTCAGTTATAAATTCTGCACCATTTTTATATGCACCATAAATCCAAGGTTTATCTTCTTTAACTCCTACCGTACCTGGGGTTACTTTTATTTTTCCATCTAGGGACTTAGTAAAGAAAGGACAATATTTACCATCTGCATTGTAATACTTCTTTTCTGGAATTCTCGCAAAATCTAAAGGAAAAATTTTGCCAGCCTCAGGGCCTATCCATGCTCCTATGGCATATTCATTTTTATCCAAAGTATTATAGATCATTTTAGCAATTGACTCTTCTGTATATTCACCCGTTTGAACAACAGCTTCAATTGAAGCAGCTAAACTAAAAGCAGCAACAACAGCTTTCTCTGGTACTTGTCTAATTCTTTCTAAATCTACATTTGCTTGATTTAATAAAAGTTCTTCAGAAATATTTTCTGCACTTTCAAACGATTTTGTCGTTATTACAAGAGTTGTAATAAGATAAGACAAAAAAACTACACTCAAAACACTAAATAAGAGTTTCTTTGAAAAGCTCATTTTTTTTAACATAACATTCTCCAATGATAAAATTATCATGATTTTTTAATTTATATGCATCATACAATTATCACGATTTATTGTCAATAGATAAAATTATAAAATTAATATTATTTTTTAAATATAGATATAATTTAGGGTTTAAGACTATTTAAAAAAAATAATCTTATAATCTCTGTCTTAAAGAATATTTGAGATAGAGAAAAGGAAGAAAATGTTTACTGGATTAATAAGAGAAATGGCTGATGTATTAAGCCTAAAGAATAACTTTTTAACTTTAAAAGCAAAATATAAACCAAATATTGGCGATTCTATTGCGATAAATGGAGCATGCTTAACTGTCGTTCGTGTTACCGGTGATACTTTTACTGTGGAACTTTCCCCTGAATCTCAAAAAATTCTTGCTATGGAAAATTATGTTGCAAAAGTTCATATGGAACCTGCCATGATGATGGGAGATAGATTTGAAGGTCATATTGTGCAAGGTCATGTTGATTGTCTAGGAACTGTTAAATCTATTGCTAGTAATGGGAATTCTACTGATTTTATTATTACTCTTCCAAATGAATATGTGAAATATATTATTCCAAAAGGAAGTATTACTATTGATGGTGTTTCTTTAACTGTAAATGAAGTTTTAAAAGATGGATTTAGATTAACTATAATTCCCCATACTATAGAAAATACACTCTTTAAAAGATATAAAGTAGGTACAAAAGTAAACCTTGAAACTGATATGTTTGCAAGATATATTTTTAATATGTTTAGACCTAAAGATGGAGATAATCTTACTTGGGATAAAGTCGATAATATGATGGCTAGGTATTAAAAAATAAAAATGAAAAGGCGTGAATTTATATTATCAACTGCTCTTATTAGTTTAAGTAAAACCTTAAATTCAAAAGAGCTTGAACAATACGATATAAACTCATGGTTAATACTAGAAGAGGTGTTAGAAATACTTTTTCCTAAAACTAACACGATGCCAAGTTCAAAAGAGTTTTTGGCAATAAAATATCTTAAAGAAGTAACTTCCCATTATAGTTTTGACAAAGAAGATAAAAAGTTACTTTTCCAAGGTTCTTTAGATTTTTACGATGCTTTTCCAAAATTTTTAGTATCTAATAAAAAAGAAAAAGAGGACTTTGTAAAAAGAGCAAATAGAAGTTCATACGGACAAGAATGGATAAATATTTTAATCTATTATGGGATTGAAGCAATGCTAAGTGATCCTATTTATGGTGGAAATAAAGATGAAATAGCTTGGAAAAGTCTAAACCATGAAACAGGTAAACCCCAACCTAAACAAAAATATGCAAAAGTAATATGATGAAATATGATATTTGTATAATTGGTAGTGGAGCAGGGGCTGGACCTATTGCTTTTGAATTAACAAAAGCAGGCAAAAAAGTTGTTATTTTGGAAAAAGGAGCTATTTATAATGAAAAAGATTTTTCCAAAGATGAGATAGCTTTTGTAAGAAGAAATATTATAACTCCTAATTTAGAAGATGAGTACCATACTATTGAAGAAGATATAGATGGTGTTTGGACTAAATTTCCTACTTATGAAACTGGTTGGAGTTTTTGGAATGGTAATATTCTAGGTGGCTCTTCAAATCTTATGAGTGGATATTTTCACAGATTAAAACCAAATGATTTTAAGCTAAAAACAGTTTATGGAGATTATAAAGGAGCCAATATTGTTGATTGGCCGATTTCTTACGAAGAACTAGAACCTTTTTATACAAAAGTAGAAAAGGAAGTAGGTGTTTCAGGAAGAGTTACAAAATATAAACACCAGGAGCCAAGAAGTGAAAAAAATTATGCTTATCCTGCTTTGGAAGTCCATCCTATTACAAAACTTTTTGATAAAGCTTGTGAAAAATTAGATTTTACTTCTTATGAAGTTCCCAGAGCGATAATCTCTAAATCAAAAGAGCATAGAAATGCTTGTTATTATTCAAATTATTGCGGATCTTACCCTTGTTCTAGTGGGGCAAAGGGAAGTTCACGAGCTTCTTTATTAGTCTCTTCTTTAAAAACTGGAAATCTTACAATAAAAGCTAACTCTTTTGTTTATAAACTTGATAGTAATAAGAATAGAGTTACAAAAGCCTATTATTATACGAAAGAGGGCAATAAAAAGGAACTTGAAGCAAAACTTTTTGTAGTAGCTGCTCAAGCAGTTGAGAGTTCAAGGCTTTTATTAAATTCAAAAAATAACTACCATCCTAAAGGACTTGCTAATAGTTCTGGGCAATTGGGTCGTAACATGATTTTTACTGGTGGTGGCATTGGTTCAGGAGAATTTGATTTATCAAATTTAACTAAAGATGAGCTTTTTACCCAAGGGCTTTTTGTAAATAGAGCTTTAAAAGATTGGTACTTTACAAAAGAGTTTAAAGGTGGAACTGTGGATTTCCTTTTTGAACATGCAAATCCTATAAAAAGAGCAAACTCTTTGAGGTATGATAAGAATGGAAATTTACTTTTTGGAAAAGCTTTACAAGATAAGATTTATGAAAACTTCACATCAAAGAGAGTTTTGAACTTTGAAATCTTTACAGATTGGATGCCAAATGATAATTGTTTTGTTAGCGTAGATGGAAAATATAAAGATAAATATGGAGTTCCTGTTGCAAATATTAGAATAGGAGCCCATGAACAAAATGTAAAAGTTGGAGATTTCTTAGCAAAAAAAGCAATGAAAGTTTTAGTGCAAATGGGTGCAAAAAATATTGATGTGAATATCTCCCCTCTACCTTCTGCAAATTTGCAAGCAGGGGGATGTAGATTTGGCAATGACCCTAAAACTTCAGTTTTAAATAAATATTGCCAAAGTCATGATTTGAAAAATCTTTTTGTTACAGATGGAAGTTTTATGCCAACAGGTGGTTCAGTTCCTCATACTTGGACAATATATGCAAACTCTTTTAGAGTGGCAGAATTTATAAAGACTATTTTTTAGTTGTTTTTCCCAAAGAGGTAGTTTCTTTAGCTAATTTTTTTTTTCTTAAGACATTTGTTTTTTTGTATACGAAGAAAGATTTTTGTTTTAAAACTTTTGCATAAGGTAAAATTTCAGCTTCTTGAATATCTTGCATTTTTCTAATACTTACAACTTTTCCTACTTTTAAGCCTTCAAAAAAGATATTATCCATACCTGAAGTTATAACTTCATCCCCTTCTTTTATATCAAACCAAATAGGAATATATTTAGCAAGTAATGTTTCTCCTTCTTTTGAAGCATGAATTATTCCAGGAGCTTTTTCTTCTCCAACAAATATTGCATAATTACATTTTTCATTTCCATTTAGAAGTGCTTTTGCTCGACCATTTTGGTTAATTACAATACCTGCTGCATAATTGTCCGAAATAATACCTAAGATAGAATTGTCTTTTTTTTCTAAATCTAACCATACTTTAGTAAAGTTAGTAAAATCTATATAGGATAAGACTTTTGTAAATTTTATTTCTTCTGTTGTTGAACTAGGAGCATGTATTGTATTAAGAATTCCATCCAAGTCATTTTTTGTAGCTTCATACTGAAGTTTGTAAGTTCTTAACTCTTTATTCTCTTTTTGCAAAGTTTCTATTTGTACTACTTGATAGAAATATTTGTTAAAACTATTTTCTATAGAGGCACTTGTATCTATATAGAACTTTTTTATTGATTCAAAAGGGTTAAGATTTTTAGCTATAGTCTTGTCTATTTCAAAAATATATCCAAGACTAATAGCTAGAAAAAGAAGAAAAAAAAGGAATTTATTCATTAGAAATTAATTTTAATAAAGCATCCTGATCTAAAACATTGCTTGTTCCATATGCAACAGCTAATAAAGGTTCGTCAGCTACTCTAACGGGCAGTTTAATAATGTCAGCTAAGTATTTATCTAAACCTCTAATTAAAGCTCCACCACCTGTCAAAATAACACCATTATCAACAATATCACTTGCTAAATCAGGTGGCATCTCTTCTAATAAAGAACGAACAGCAGAAACAATCTCTCTAAGAGGTTCTTTAATTGCAGTTCTAACACCTTCACTTCCTAATTCAATAGTTGAAAGTAAGCCAGAGTTATCTCTACCTTTTACTTTTATTTTTAATTCTTGTCCTTGTTTTATTGCAGAACCAATTTCTATTTTGATATTTTCAGCTGTTCTTTCACCAATAAAAAGGTTATAGTTTTGTCTAACATAATCAATAATTGCTTTATCAAATCTATCTCCAGCAACTTTTATTGACTTACATAATACAAGTCCTCCTAATGAAGTAACACCTATTTCAGTTGTTCCTCCACCAATATCAACAACAACATAACCAGAAGGATCTGATACAGGAATTCCTGCACCAATCGCAGCAGCCATTGGTTCTTCTACTAAGAAGACTTCTCGTGCTCCTGCACTTAAAGCTGATTCTTTAACTGCTTTTCTTTCAACTTGTGTAATACCATATGGAATACAAATAATAATTCGTGGACGAATAAAAGATTTTCTTGAGTGTGCTTTCTCAATAAAATATCTAATCATTCTTTCAGTCATTTCAAAATCAGCGATTACCCCATCTTTCATAGGCCTAACAGCTGTAATATTTAAAGGAGTTTTACCAATCATTTGTTTAGCTTCTTGCCCAACTGCTAATATTTTGTCTTTTCCATGTCTATCTTTTTGAACGGCAACAACAGATGGTTCATTAATAATGATACCTTTCCCTTTTATAGATACAACAGTATTTGCAGTTCCTAAATCTATTGCCATATCATTGGAAAATATACCTATTAATTTATCTAATAACATTTTTGTCCTTCTTAATTAAGCTATTTTTGGTTCTTTTTCTTTTGTAACAACATCTTTTGTAATTGTTACAGTCTTATTTTTATATTTAGGTAAATCATACATAATATCTAACATAACATCTTCTAAAATTGATCTAAGACCTCTTGCTCCTGTTTTTCTTACAATTGCTAATCTTGCAACTTCTTTTAGAGCTTCTTCTTCAAATTCTAATTTCACATTATCAAGTTCAAAAAGTTTTATATATTGTTTAATTAAAGCATTTTTAGGTTCAGTTAGAATATGAACCATATCATCTTCTGTAATCTCATTTAGTGTTGCAATCATATGAAGTCTACCTATTAATTCAGGAATTAAACCATATTTTACTAAATCATCTGCTTCTACTTTAGAAATAAGAGAAGCGTCATTTTTACTTTTCTTTTCTTGGTTGAAACCTAAAACATTTCCACCTTGTTTTTTCTTAATAATGTCTTCAAGTCCATCAAAAGCACCTCCACAAATAAATAAAATATTTGTAGTATCAACTTGCATTGCATCTTGTCCAGGGTGTTTTCTTCCACCTTTTGGAGGAACATTAATTGTAGCTCCCTCAACAATTTTTAAAAGTGCTTGTTGTACTCCTTCTCCTGAAACATCTCTAGTAATAGAACGATTTTCACTCATTCTTGCTACTTTATCAACTTCATCGATAAAAATAATTCCAGTTTCAGCTTTTTTTATATCACCATTTGCTGCTTGAATAAGTCTAGTTACAACATTTTCAACATCATCTCCTACATATCCAGCTTCTGTTAAAGAAGTTGCATCTGCAATTGCCAAAGGAACATCAAGGTATTTAGCAATAGTCTGTGCAAGAAGAGTTTTTCCTGAACCTGTTGGTCCAATTAGAAGTACATTTGATTTATTAATCTCTGTATCATCATCAATCTCATGACGTCTAAAAATTCTTTTATAGTGATTATAAACAGCAACAGATAGAACTTTTTTTGCTCTATTTTGACCAATTACATAATCATCTAAAATTTCTTTTAATTGTGCTGGCGTTTTTATCTCAACAGATTTACTTACTTCTGAACTAGAAGTCATATCTTGTGATTCTGGTTCTTTAGAACCTGTCATTATATCATGCGCTGCATTTATACAAGCCTTGCATATTGAGGCATTGTCTCCCGAAATTATTGGATTGTCGTTTGTATCTGTTGTTCCACAAAAATCACACTCAAGTTTACTCATTTAAACTATTTCTCCTATTTTCTATTAAAAGGTATTCCACGCTTTGTATTAATTACAAAGTTTGCTAATTCATGGACATATTTATTATCACTATTTTCTAGTAATTCTTTTGCAATATCAGAGATAGCATTCCCTGATTCAAAAATCGCTTTGTATGCTTTTTTTACTGCGTCAATATCAGATCTATTTTCAAATTTTCTTCTAAGGCCGTTTAAATTTAAGCCTCGTAGAACTGCTCGGTTTCCTTCTGCTAAACAAAAAGGAGGAATATCTTGAGTTACAACTGAGCCACCTGCTACCATCACATTTGAACCAATTTTACAAAACTGATGAATAGGTGTTAATCCACCAATTACAACATTATCAGCAATCTCAACATGACCTGCAAGTGTTGCAACATTTGCAAAAATACAGTTGTTTCCAATAATAACATCATGCGCTACATGTGAGTAACCCATAAAAAGATTATTGTCTCCAATTTTTGTAATTGAGCCACCACCTATAGTTCCAGGGTTGAAAAGTGTATATTCTCTAATCTTATTGTTATTTCCTATGATTAATTCAACATCTTCACCGTCAAATTTTAAATCTTGTGGAATAGATCCAATTGTTGCGTGTGAAAAAATTTGATTATTTTCACCAATTGTAGTTTTTCCTTCGATTAGTGTATGTGAAGCAATCGTAGTTCCTGAACCTATTTTTACATTTTTACCAATAATTGTAAAAGCACCAATGGTGATATTCTCACCTAATTGTGCTCCTTCTTCAATTATTGCTGTCTTATGAATATTGTTCATAAATTATTTATCAACTATCATTGCTTTTAATTCAGCTTCTGCAACTAAGGCATCATCAACAAAAGCTTTTCCTTCAAGCACGATAATAGTCCCTCTAAGTTTTTTTACTTCGATTCTATATTCTAATTTATCTCCAGGTTTAACAGGAGTTCTAAATTTTGCTTTATCAATACTCATAAAATAAATTACTTTATTTTTAAGTTCTTCAGTAGTTAAATCATTGCTTTTAAGTGCAAGTATTCCACCTGCTTGTGCCATTCCTTCTAGAATCATTACACCTGGGTAAATTGGATGCCCGGGAAAGTGTCCTTGAAAAGCTGGCTCACTAATTGAAATATTTTTGTATCCTATAATACTTTTACCTTTTTCCATATCAGTGATTCTATCAACTAATAAAAGGGGGTATCTATGAGGTAAAATTTCTTGAATTTCTATAATGTCTAACATTCTTATATCCTATATCATTGTATGTTTTAAAAAGTTATATATTTTAGCGAAAATATGATTAGTTTTGAATTATATTAGCAACATTTTTAGAACTACCATATTGAAGATACTTTCTTAGAGTTTGCGAATTTTTTAAATAACTTTCTCTATTCATATTTTTGTATTCATTCAAAAGATTTTCTAAGTTTACTTCTTCTTGAAAGTACTCTTTATGAATTGCTTTTTCGCCCATTTTCCAGAAAAATATATTTGCAAGGCCAATAAATGGAAGTTTTACAAATTTTCTACCAATAAAATAATCAAGTTTTTTAGCCACATATGACATAACAAAAGGTGTCCCGATAATTGAAGCTTCAAGTGTTGCTGTTCCTGAACAAATAAAACCAAATTCCGCTTCTTTTAAGATCTTATGTGAATCATTTGAAATAGTAAAATTAGAAATATCTCCATAAGTTTTTTTTATATATTCTTTATCAAACTTTGAAGGAATAATTAGTATATGTTCTTTATCTTTTATCTCTTTACTTAAGCCTCTAAATACATCCATATGATTAATGATTTCTGTTTTTCTACTTCCTGGCATATATATGATTTTATTAGTATTTTCTAGATTATTTTTAAAATCACTTATTTCATCCAAAAGAGGATGACCTACATAAGTAATTTTTTCTTTGTCCTTATAAAGCTCACTTTCAAAAGGAATAATTGAACAAAGTTTTGTACAATATTTTTCAAGTTTTTCTACTCTTTTTTTCTTCCAAGCCCAAGCTTGAGGAAGAATATAATAAATAATCTCTTTTTCTGGATATGTGTGTTTTAGTTTTTTAGCTAAGGGAAGATTAAATCCTGAAGAATCCATTAATAAAACTTTGTCACAATCTTTTGCTAGTGCTACAAGTTCATCTCTTAGCTGAAAGAAAAATCTTAATTTTTTAATAGCATCTACAAAGCCCATAATTGCCAAATGAGTTAAATCATATAAAGGTTCGCCTAACTCTTTATCAAAAACCCCTAAAAATTCAACATCCTCTCTTAAATGTTTTTTTAACTCTTTTAAGTGAACATTTGATGAAGTTTCCATTGCGCAAACTAAAAGTTTCATATAATTACTTCTTTTACATCTTCATATATAACTGAGTTTAATTCTATTTCATATTTCCCATACAGAACTTCATCAATTACAATAATCGTAGAAAGGCCGTAAGGATTTTTTGTGATTTTATCTCTTATATTTAATTCTGATTCAAAAGTAGGGGGATTGAAGATTAAATCTTTTACATTTCTGTAAGAGCTGTTTCCTATTTCATTAAATATTTCAAGGCTTAAGATTTTCACTTCTTCTTTATTTAAATAGGCAATTTCATTTTTTTCATAATCAATTTTTCCAGTCATTTTTTTTCTATTTAAGGTTGAATAACAAAGAAAATATGAAGGTACTATTTTTTTATCTATTTTTGTAATTCCACTTAATAATCTATAGTTTAAAAATCTTTGTTTTACTATTTTATATGGAATTTTTGCTTCTTCTAAGGAATCTCTCTTTTTATATAATTCAAGTCTGCTTTCTATTGATTCAGGAAGTATTTGATTTGAAATTGGGGAAAACATCTCATCCATTAGTTTGTCTTGTTGTTCTCGCTGTTGTGTAAGACCAAATAAGCAACCACAATAATTTTGTCTATATAAGGAGTTTTCTTTTACAACTTCTCCTTGTAATTGACCTCCTTGTCCACTTCTATAGTCTTTGAAAATAAATTCACAAGGATATTTAGAACTTAATAAAGCTCCTATCTTCTCTAGCTTATCTTGGGATTTTTTTGGTGAAATTAAAAGAGTAGTTGTAAATTTGTCATGTCCTAATTCTAAGGCTTTTTTGACTGTTGTTTCAAGTCTATCGTCAAAACAAACTGTACATCTATCACCTTTTTCAGGCTCATTTTCTAAGCCTTTAACTTTTTTTAACCATTCTTCAATGTTATAAGGACCTTCAAGAAGCTGAATTCCAAGTTTTTTACATGAATATTCAACATCTAAATATCTTAAGCGATATTCGTTGTATGGGTGAATATTTGGATCATAGAAGAATCCAATAATCTCTTCTTTTGGATATTCTTTTTGGATTTGTTCTAAAAAATAGTGTGAGTCAACAGCGCAACAAATATGTACTAACAAAGCTAGCCTTTGGTTTTTAATTTATCAAATTTACAGTATTATAGTAAAACTTCTTAAAACAAAGGATAAGAAATTAAACATACAATTCTTTTTTTAACTTTACTTTTATTTTTTACAGGATGTATATTTAATAAACCACAAGTTATTTCAAGTGCAACAATTTTGATAAAAACTCCGAAAATAAAGTTTTATGATAAAGGTTTTATTTCAAAATATGATAACTATACTAGCGTGCAAATTCTTTCAGCAGGGACTTCAGTTTTCAATTTAAAAATTTTTGATAATCAAATATGTCGTGATACTTTTAAGTGTCAAAGTTTAAAATCTTTTAATAAAGAGTTTTTGGATAAAAGTTATGAAGATAATTTTATAAAAAAACTTTTTGATAATGAAGATAAAGAAATTACACATAGAGATAAGAAGAATAATATTTTAATTAAAATCAAAAAAGATTAATAGTACAATCCCAAAAAAAGTATTAAGGAAATTTAATGAAATATGTTGGAGCACATGTAAGTGCAAGTGGTGGAGTTTTTAACGCACCAATAAATGCAAGTGCAATTGGAGCAAAAGCTTTTGCTCTTTTTGTAAAAAATCAAAGACAATGGGCTGCAAAAGATTTTGATACAAAAACTTTAGATAAATGGTTTGAAGAGTTTGAAAAATGTGGAATTCAAGCAAAACATATTTTGCCTCACGATTCTTATTTAATAAATCTTGGTCATCCAGAAGAAGATAAAAGAGAAAAATCCCTAAATGGTTTTATTCATGAAATTCAAAGATGTGAGATTTTAAAACTTGATAGACTAAACTTTCATCCAGGAAGTCATTTACGAAAAATTACAGAAGATGAATGCTTAGATAGGATTGCTTTATCTTTAAATCAAGCAATTGACGCTACAAATGATATAAAAATGGTCATAGAAAATACAGCAGGTCAAGGAAGTAACTTAGGATATAAGTTCGAGCATTTAGCACATATTATTGATAAAGTTGAAGATAAAAGTAGAATTGGAGTTTGTATAGATACCTGTCATATGTTCACAGCAGGATATGATATACGAACACGTGAAGCTTATGATAAAACTTGGAAAGAGTTTGATGATATAGTTGGACGTGAATATCTAATGGGAATGCATATAAATGACTCTAAGCCAGAATTAGGAAGCCGTGTAGATAGACATGACTCTTTAGGAGTTGGAAAAATCGGCTGGGATGCTTTTAAATTTATCATGAATGATGATAGAATGGAGGATATTCCGCTTGTATTAGAAACGATTAATGAAGAAATCTGGGCTGAAGAAATTCAAGCACTTTATGATTTAGTGGAGAAGTAAAAATTATTGATTTTTTGAATTAAGTATGTAAAAATATATAAAAAGACAAAGTAACTTTTGCTGTTTAAGTTCTAAAAGTATATAATAAAATTATGTATTTAAATCTAAAATCAAAATTAAGTGTTCTTAAAGATTCCTTAAGTTATAATTTCTCTAACACACCTCTTCCACCTCTTAACAATGTGCCAACGAAGGGGTTTTCTTAAATGACTGACTTTAGAGAACAACTTCAAGATATAAAAAATCAAGAAAATAGTTACAAAAAAGAATTTAAAACTTTTGATGAACAATTACAAATATTAAAACAAAGAAAACTCAATATTTCAAATGATATTTATGCTTTATCCAAATTAGAAAGAATAAATTATTATAGATTGAGTGCCTATTTTTTACCTTTCCAATATCCAAAAAAATCAAATAATAAAGATACTTTTTTAAATGAAATAAAATTTGAAGATATTCTTCAATTATATTATTTTGATTCTGAGCTTAGAAAGATTGTTTTTGAAGCAATTGAGAGTATAGAGATATATTTTAGGACACAAATTACTTATTATCATTCTTTAAAACATGAAGCTTTCGGATATTTAAAAAAAGAAAATTTTGAAACTTCACCTGAATTTTTTGATAGAGTACAGGAAAGTTTAAAAAATGAAACTAAAAGATCAGAAGAGATTTTTATAAGACATTTCGAAGATAAGTATAAAACTACAGATTTACCTATTTGGGGAGTTGTTGAGGTAATATCTCTTGGTACTTTATCAAAATTATATTCTATTCTTAAAACTGAAGAACAAAAAGAAGTAATATCAAAACTAAAAGGTATTAATAACAATGTATTTAAAAATTGGCTTCATGGTATATCTGTTATAAGAAATATTTGTGCACATCATAGTAGGCTTTGGAATAAAACATTAGGTGTTAAATTTGAAATACCTAGAAAGCTTAATGATTTTAAAAATATTAAAAGAACCGTTATTAATAAAGATGGGGAAAGTAAGGAAATAAAGCTTAATGATAAAGTATTTTTTGGATTAAGTGTTATAGAGTATATTCTAACTTGTATCGGTGAAGATGAAATAAAATTCAAATCAAATATAAAGACTCTTTTACAGAAGTATCCTAATGTAAAAGCTGAAAGTATGGGTTTTATAGAAAATTGGGAAGAAAATCCTCTTTGGAAAGAATAAAATAAATATATTTATTCTTGTATCTTTTCTTTATCAAAAAAGATTAATCAAATCCTTATAATAAAAGAATAGAATTCCATTCTAATTATAGATATGAAGGAATATAATGTCAAAAATAGGAATATTAGTTGCAAGTTCAAATAACAACTTGAAACTAGGAAAAAAACTTGCAGAGCTTGCGGGTGAAGAAAATGTAGAAGCAGAACTTATAAACTTAGTTGATTTAGAATTACCACTTTATAATACAATTGAAGAGCAAAAAAATGGAATTCCTGAAGTTGCAAAAGATTTAGCAATAAAGATTTTATCTTTAAAAGCTTTCATTGTTGTAGCCCCTGAGTACAATGGAGTTATGCCTCCTGTTTTAAATAATGCAATGTCTTGGACTTCAAGAGCAACTGATCATTGGAGAGATGCTTTTAATGAAAAAATTATTGGACTTGCTACACACAGTGGTGGTGGAGGACAAAAAGGTCTACAAGCTATGAGAATTCAATTTCAACACTTAGGTGCAAATATTTTAGCAAGAGAACTTTTAACTACATATGAAAAACAATTAGATGAAGATGTTGCTAGAAATATGATTCAGCAACTAAATAAGCTTTCAAATCTTTAAAATAAATTACAGCACTATAGTTATATAGTGCTGTTTAATTAACTAATTAATCTTTTCAAAGTATTCAGGATTATCTTCTTTTATCACTCTATAGGTTGCTGAAAGGGCACTTACTATAAACACAGTTATAAAAACATCTAATACGGGATATAAAATATCAAGATGAGGAGAAATAATTTTAATTAAAAAACCAATAGCCAACTCATATACAATTCCTAAAATTAATGCAAAAACAATTGGAAAAATAACTATGGTGAAGAACGTCAATAATTTATAATTTTTAGTATATTCCCATGCCTGACTAATTGAAATTTCTTTATCAATTGCAATTGAAGGAAGTGCTAAAGAAAATCTGCTAAATAAAATAAGAGAAAAGAATATTGTCACCAATAGTGAAATTGAAGTGATTGCTTCTACATTAAACAGCAAAGGTATTGCTCCAAATGCCATTACTATTCCTATAATAACCCCTATAAAAATTGATGTAATTAAAAAAGAGAATTCACGTTTTCCAAATTTGAAAAATCCCCAAGTAGAAATACTATTTGAACCTAGTAAAAGAATTCTATGTGTAGTAATTGCTATTGTAATATTGATTAAAAGAGAAAGAACGATAATTGAAAAAGTGACGAAATTATCATTGCTATACATTCGAGAAATTTTATCTAAGATGATTATTAATAAAAGAGGTAGAAATAGAGCTTTTATCAAGACTTGATTGTTTTTGAAAACGGGAATAAATGTTCCATTTATAATTCTTTTGTACATACTTTTCCTTTTGATTTTGTAGTTTATTGGGTTTTGACTTAATAAAAAATAT
>Ga0193955_1000213_pt1 | contig 36514 bp, 41 predicted proteins | sample BB_6_MG_FD_140343 | JGI IMG/M metagenome (GOLD analysis project Ga0193955, IMG submission 140343) | Microbial mat bacterial communities from the Broadkill River, Lewes, Delaware, United States - BB_6_MG | ecosystem: Environmental > Aquatic > Freshwater > River > Microbial mats | place: USA... | reverse complement strand
CATATCCATAGCAATTGTACGAACACGACCATCACCTAAGTGTGCAGCAACTTCTAAAACTAAACGGTGCTCACTACCTTCTACATTAACTTGTACTTCGATTGCTTCGTTGATTACAGGAAGATACCCATCAAAATCAACGTCAACAACAGGACCCATAACTTGGCTAATTTTACCTATCATATTTTTCTCCATTATTTCATAGACTCTACACCACTAATAATCTCTATTAGCTCAGTAGTAATAGCAGCTTGACGCGCTTTATTAAATTCAACATTTAAAGATTTTACCATATCTTTAGCATTGTTAGTTGCTGCATCCATTGCCTGCATACGTGCAGAATGCTCAGCTGCAACAGAATCGATCAGTGAGTAATACATAGAGTACTCAACATATCTGTTAACTAAAGAATCTAGCATAATCTCTTCATCTTGTGCTTCTATCTCTAACATAGATGACTGTTCAGCTTCATTACAATCAAATTGTTTAGTATCAATTGGTAATACCTTATTAACATGTAACTCTTGAGTTATCATATTCTGGTATCCATTGTAAACAATATGAACTGCATCTACTTTTCCATCTTTAAAATCTTCAATAGAAGTTGAGATGAATTCATCAGAAGCTTTTTTATCCGGTTTTGAACTTAGACCAACAACAGATTCAAATAGTTCTGTTTCGTTGTATTTAAAAAATTCAATACCTTTTTTACCGACACCACTTAAACGTACTTTTACATTTTTTTCTTTGTATTCAGCTAAAAGTTTATTAACAGCTTTAATAGTTTGAATATTAAAACCACCACAAAGACCTTTATCCGCTGTAACAAAAATTATGTCAACAGTTTTAGGGTTATCAATATCGCTGAAACAACGATTATCGATCCCACCAACTTTATTACATTTTATACGTCCAGCAATTTCGGCAATAACCTGATTAAGTTTGTCAGAATAAAGACGTGAGCGTTTTGCAAGCTCTTCTGCACGACGAAGTTTAGCAGTCGATACTAGTTTCATCGCACGAGTTGTCTTTTGAGTGTTAGAAACACTCTTAATCTTTCTTTGAATATCTTTCAAGTTTGCCATAAGAAATCCCTTATGCTACTACAAAAGAAGCTTTAAACTCTTCAAGTGCTTTTAACATTACCGCTTTAGTATCGTCATCAACTTTACTTGCACTTCTAATGTTTTCAAAAATCTGAGGATATGAAGCTTCGATGAACGGATATAGTTCATTTTCAAATCTAACAACGTTAGACGCATCCATATCATCTAAGAAACCTTCGTTACCAGCAAAGATGATAAGAACTTGTTTCTCAGCAGAAAGTGGAGAAAAAGGTCCTTGTTTTAGAACTTCTACCATTCTTTGACCACGCTCTAGTTGTTTACGAGAAACTTCATCTAGATCTGATGCGAATTGAGCGAAAGCTTGAAGCTCACGATATTGTGCAAGGTCAAGACGTAAAGTACCAGCAACTTGCTTAGTAGCTTTGATCTGAGCAGCACCACCAACACGAGATACTGAAAGACCAACGTTGATCGCAGGACGAACACCTGAGTTAAATAGATCAGTCTCAAGGAAGATCTGACCATCAGTAATAGAGATAACGTTTGTTGGAATATATGCCGCAACATCACCTGCTTGAGTTTCAATGATAGGTAAAGCAGTTAAAGAACCAGCTCCCTCTTCATCACTTAACTTAGCTGCACGCTCAAGTAGTCTTGAGTGAACATAGAAAACATCACCTGGGTATGCTTCACGACCTGGAGGACGACGAAGGATAAGTGACATCTCACGGTAAGCTACCGCATGTTTAGATAGATCATCATATACGATTAGACCATGTCTAGCGTTATCACGGAAGTATTCACCCATAGTAACACCAGTATATGGAGCTAGAATTGAAGTGCGGCAGCTTCAGCACCACTTGCAGATACAACAATTGTGTTCTCCATAGCACCGTGTTCTTCTAAACGACGAATAACTTGTGCAACAGTTGATTCTTTTTGACCGATTGCAACATAGATAGATACAACACCGTTACCTTTTTGGTTGATAATAGTATCTAATGCAACTGTAGTCTTACCAGTTTGTCTATCACCAATGATAAGCTCACGTTGACCACGACCAATTGGAACTAGTGCATCGATAGATTTGATACCAGTTGCTAAAGGCTCATGTACTGATTTACGCTCCATAATACCAGGTGCTTTTTCTTCTACGAAACGAGTTTCAGTAGTCTCAATTGGACCTTTACCATCAATAGGCTCACCAAGTGCATTTACAACACGACCTAAAAGTGCATCACCAACAGGTACACGTAAAAGTTTACCTAATCTCTTAACACTCATTCCCTCTTTTAGTCCTGTACCAGAACCTAGAATAACGATACCAGCTGTTGCTTCTTCAAGGTTCATTGCTAAACCTTTAGTACCCTCTTCAAACTCAACCATTTCACCTGCCATAACATTACTAAGTCCGTAAACTTGTGCAACACCATCAGCGTAAGAAACGATCTTTCCAGTTTCATTAATATCAACATTTAATTCAAAATTGTCGATACGCTCTTTAATTATTGAACTGATTTCATCAGCTTTTATTTTTGCTACCACTACTTATCTCCTCTCGAAAATTATATTGCTTTTACAATATGTTCTATTATTTGGTCGTCGATTCTTGATTTTGAAAAATTAATCTCAATACCTAGATCTTCAACATCTACTTTAACACCATCAAACTCATTTTTAACAAAATCTAAAGTGATCTTAGAGTCATACTTTTTCCCTAATCCATCACCTAAGTTTTTAATAACCTTAGCATCTATATCACTATCACTATAAACTACACCAATATATGTCTTAGTGCTTTGAGCGATGTCTTTTTTCAATGCTTTAGCCAAAGATGGAATAACGTCAAAACGTTTATTCTCACCAAGTAACTTAATAAAGTTGTTAACATGTTCAGATTTTGCAGATTTAACTGCGTCCAATAAAATATTAGTCTTATCTGAAGAATTTATACTTGGATTTGACATCACATTTACAAACTTTTCATTTTTAAATGATAAAGCTAATTCAGAAAATATTTCACATACAATACTTAGAGCTTTATCATCCATCTCACTCTTTAGAGCTTTGATATATCTTTTAGCAACTAATTCACTCATCTATGCCACCTTCTTTAAGATAACATTAGCCATAGCTTCTTTGTCAAAATCATTTTTTGAATCAGAAAGTAGTTTAGAAATTACATTCTCTACTACTTCTCTTACCATTTTACGTTGTTCAAAATCCATATGTGTTTTTTGAATATTCGACAAATTAAGTAAATCTTTTTCACACTGTGCCATAATATTATCGTTTAAGATCTTATTCTCTTTTTTAGATGATTCTTGTAGATCTGCTGCAAATTTTTTTGCTTCAGAAACTTTTGCAAGTGCTTCTTTTTTAAGATCGTCAGACTCTTTTAGTCTGTCTTTAACTTTTTGAAGCTCATCTGCGATTCCTTGACCTCTTCCTTTGAAGTAAGCCTTAGCAGGTTCTGCTACTAAATACCAAATAAGTCCAGCAAATAAAGCAAAGTTTACAGTTCTTTGAACTATATCTGTGCCACCTTCACCACCAGATGCTAATGCGTAAGTTGATACCATTAGCGGTAATAGTAATATTTTAATCACACAACATCCTTATAGTTGACTAAATTTTGCATTTAGTGAATCTTTAAAAATTGGCATTTGAGAATCTAAATCTTTCCCTAATACCTCTTTAGCCTCGCCTAAAGTCTTTTCAAACTCTAGATATTCATTAGCCAATTCGGCTCTCTTAGCTTCTAACTTACTATCAGCCAACTCTTTAGCGTCTGCAATTACTTTTTCTCTTAAAGTTGCAGCCTCCAGTTTAGCGTCCATAACTATTTTTTCAGCTTTTGCGTGTAATTCGTTGATTTCATTATCATTAGTACCTGCTTTTTGCATGTCCTTTTTAATGTCATCATCTCTTTTGTTCATATAGGCGAATAATGGGTTATATAGCCAACTGTTAAGAGTAGCGATAAGTGTAAGAAATACAACCAATGTAGCTATCAGCAATATTGGATTAACATCTAACATAGCACCTCCTAAAAGTTGCGCCATTATACTATGTTAAAATTGAAATCTTTGTTAAAGTTGATAAAAAAATTTATAATTTTTATAGATTGTTTAAATAAGTGAGTAGTTTCTCTATCTCAGAATCATCTTCAAACTCGATAGTTAGCTTGTTTTGAGAACTTTTTGCTTTGAATCCCAAGTCGTCAAAAAATGCCGTTATTTCATCAAATTCAAGACTTTTTGGCTTTTCTTTGATTGTTTTTCTATCATCTAACTGCTCATTTTTTAAGCTTTTTATCATAGATTCAACTTCACGAACGTTCAATTTTTGACCAACGATCGAGTTAACTGCTAATTGCTGTTGTTGTTCATCTAATCCGACTAAAACCTTTGCATGTCCAGCTGATATTTTTCCATCAACTAAAGCTTTTTGAGTTTTGTTAGATAATTGAAGAAGTCTTATTGTATTTGTAATGTGTGTACGACTTTTATGTATTTTAGAACCAAGCTCTTCTTGAGTAATATTATGAATTTTTAAAAGCTCACCGTAAGCATTTGCTAACTCTATTGAATTCAACTCTTGTCTTTGAATATTTTCAATAAGAGCAAATTGACGCATCTTTTGTTCATCAGAGTTTTGAATGATAGAACGTATAGTTTTTAGTTTAGCTAGTTTACTCGCACGGAATCTTCTCTCACCTGCGATTAAAATATAACCATCTACATCTTCTGTAACAACTATAGGCTGGATAAGTCCATCGTGTTTGATAGATTCAGATAACTCATGTAGAGATTCTTCATCAAAATGTTTTCTAGGCTGATAAGGGTTTGGACGGATAGATTTTAGATCGATCTCAATTATAGAGTCTTTAGATGAACCCTCATTATCATAAGCCTCATCTATTTCACCAAGCAGTGCATCTAAACCACGTCCTAGCTTTTGCGATTTCATTATGCAATGACCGCTTGTGCTAGATCTTGGTATGCAACCGAGCCGGCTGATTTTACATCATATAAAATTGCAGGTTTTCCAAAAGATGGAGATTCAGCTAATTTTACATTTCTTGGAACAACAATTATTTCATTTTTTAGATCACGAAACAGTTTTGCTTGAAAGTGTTGTGTTAAATCAGCAAAAACTTGTTTTGAAAGATTGTTTTGCGCTGAGAACATAGTCGGTACGAAACCTTTTATGCTTAATTTTGGGTTTATTGACTTTCTAACAAGCTTAACAGTGTTTAAAAGTTGTGCAAGACCCTCTAGTGCAAAAAACTCACACTGAATCGGGATGATAACTGAATTTGAAGCCGAAAGTGCATTTATAGTCATCGGTCCTAGTGCAGGAGGCGAATCTATGATTATATAATCATAATCTTTTTTTACGTTAGCTATGGCATTTTTTAAAACAAGTTCACGCCCTTTAGCTTTATCTGCATCGTAGTACTCTTTCTCAATACCGACTAAACCGATATTTGAAGGAGCCAGATGCAAAGTTGGAAGGTCTGACTTTAAAATGATATCTTTTAGTTTTTTTGTTCCGATTAATACGTGGTAAATATTGAACTCATAATCGTTTCTGTGAAAACCTAAAGATGTAGTTGCATTTGCTTGAGGGTCGGAGTCTATTAATAGAACTTTTTTCTCAGCAACAGCAAGTGATGCAGCAAGGTTTACGGCTGTCGTTGTTTTACCTACTCCACCCTTTTGATTAGCTATTACTATTACTTCACTCATCTTAGACTGTATATCCTTTCCCCGTTAATTTCTATTGAACCATCATCTAAAAGCTTTGCTTTAGATAAGGAAACCTTATCATTATCATTGTGTGTAAAAAAGTTTTTATTACGGTAAAATTCTAGCTTATATTTTCTAAAAATTTGCTTCCATGGAAGAAATTTTTGAACATTTTTTAAATAATTATTTAATATATTTTCTTTAGTTATGTTAATATCTAATTTATTGAACCCCTCAGGTGCTTTTAGTAAATTTATCCCTACTCCACAAATAAGTATATCTGACATAACATTTGTTATCATTCCACCAATTTTTTTATCATCTATGTAAAAATCGTTCGGCCATTTTAACCATACATTTGATTTTTCATCTTTTAGGGTCTCTTTTAAAATATATGCAAAATATATAGATGCAGATTCTAATTTTAAGTCTTTTGGAAGATCTTGCAGTTTTATTGCAAAAGATAAGAAAAGATTTCCCTCGTATCCACTCCAGAAATTATCACGACTACCAACACCGTTTGTTTGAAGTTCTGCACTTACTGCTAATGGTAGTTCTGCTTGTGAGTTCTTTATTAAGTCTTTTAAATAGGTTTGTGTCGAATCTACACTGTTAAGATAGATTATCTTCAAGGTTTAGTCTTTTTCCGTTTATATATGAAAGGACATCCATCTCTTTTTTAGACTGAGGCTGAACTTTATATATTCTCAAAATACCACTATTACATGCAACATCAATACTCTCTTTATTTACAGCCACTATTTTCCCTGCGTCACCTTTAGTGTCTGTATCTACAAGCGATATATTCTTTAGCTTTAATCCAGATTCCAAATAAATTCCAGGCCAAGGTGTATATGCACGATACTTGTTGTATACATCTCCAGCATTATCAAACTCTACCAAACCGTTTGCTTTTGTAATCTTTGTACAATGCGTAGCTTTAGTGTCATCTTGCTTTACAGGCGTATATGAGTTGAAGTTTTGAAGTACATCTACCGTTAACTCAGTAGCTATCTTAGTCAGTGCATCAAAAAGTTCACCCACTACCATATCTTTTGGTATATCAATAGTTTCTATCTTTAGAATATCACCCGTGTCTAAGCCTTCATCCATAAGCATAGCAGTAACACCAGTTTCACTGTCATCATTTAAAAGAGATTGTTGAATCGGGCTTGCACCACGGTACTGAGGAAGTATCGAAGCATGTAGATTTATACAAGGGGCGTGTTCAAGTACGGATTTTGGAAGTATTTGACCATATGCAGCTACTATTATATAATCCGTCTGTATTTTTAAAAGCTCTTTTACTACGTCTTCATCACGTAGCCTGTTTGGCTGATATACATCTATGTTATGCATCTGAGCTAGAGTCTTAACAACTGGAGGAGTTAAGACCTTTTTACGCCCTACAGGTTTATCAGGCTGAGTATAAACTGCAACTACATCGATATCTTGAGTATCTATAAGCTTAGATAAGATCGCCTCTGCATAATCGGGTGTCCCCATAAAGATCACGCGCATAGATTATTTACTTTCTATCACTTTGAACCAAGTTAAATAAAGCGTGTTTTAGTGCATCTATATTTTTATGTGTAGCTGAAGAGATAGGTGCTATAAAATATGGCATAGTCTTATCAAAACCTAAAGTCTCATCTGCATTATCCTGAACAAAATAAGGAATATTTGGATCAAAGTTGAACTCACTGCCACTGTTAGCTTTTACACCAACCATATCTAAAAAGCTTTGAACTAAGTCGTTTAATTCGTCCGGATTTATAATATCTGTACGAGTAAGAGCGATAGCGTATTTAGAACTCCCGAGTTTCTCAGAAAAAGAAGCTACTTCATCTTTAAGTACATCTATTTGCTCTTTTAAATCTCTGTATGAAGCTAAATCTACCATAAACAATAGCGTCTTTGTACGTTCAATATGACGTAAGAATTTAATCCCAAGTCCCTTACCCTCATGTGCACCACCGATAATCCCGGGAATATCAGCCATAATAAAAGACTCAAAATCACCGATATTTACCTGACCAAGCTTTGGGGTTAGCGTAGTAAATTCATAGTTAGCGATCTCAGGACGTGCATTTGATACAGTAGAGATCAGAGTTGATTTACCGACATTTGGAAAACCTACAAGACCTACATCAGCAATGAGTTTTAGATCTAGTTTTATCTCTCTTGTCTCACCTTTTTGACCAGGCTGAGCATAAGTCGGGCGTTGTTTAGTAGAGCTTTTAAAGTGGGTATTTCCAAGCCCGCCTTTACCGCCTTCTAAGAACTTCTCCTCTTGACCGTCTTTTATCATGTCAAAAAGCACTTCACCACTCTCTACATCAATGATCTGAGTACCTGGAGGTACTACGATAACTTTTTTCTTGCCAGACTTTCCGGTCATATTTGAACCTTCGCCCGGCATACCGTTATCTGCTTTTATATGCATCTTACGTTGAAATGCTGATAGTGTGTGCGTATTGTTATCACACTTAAAGTAGATATCTCCACCTTTTCCACCATCACCACCGTTTGGACCACCATTTAGTACAAACTTCTCACGACGGAATGAAACACATCCTTGACCACCTTTTCCTGAACTTACTTTTAATTCGACACTATCCGTGAACATGTTTATCCTTTAAAGGTTTTTGAAAAATTTTTAATAAATTGTGTAATAGATTATACTCTAAAATTTGAAAGAAAAATATTTGGGAAAAGACCCAAATATTAAAAGTTTGAAGAATTATGCAGCAGGGATGATTGAAACTTGTTGACGTTTTTTATCTTTACGCTCAAATTTCACTTCACCATCAACAAGAGCAAAAATTGTATGATCTTTACCCATACCAACATTTTTACCTGGGTGGATCTTAGTTCCACGCTGACGAATAATGATGTTACCAGCTATTACCGACTCACCACCATATTTCTTAACACCAAGTCTTCTACCAGCTGAATCACGATTATTCTGTGTACTACCTTGACCTTTCTTATGTGCCATCTTATATCTCCTTTATTTTATTTGCTTTACTTAAGCAGCGATTTTCGTGATACGAACACGAGTGAAGTCTCTTCTGAAACCTCTTTTAACTTTTGAGTCTTTACGACGACGTTTTTTGAAAGTTACAACTTTCTTAGCACGACCTTCGTTGATCACCTCAGCAGTAACTTTAGCACCACTTACAAATGGAGCTCCAACTTTAAGCTCACCAGCGTTAACTGCAAGAACTTCTTCGATTTCGATAGTAGCTTTTGGCTCTAAAGACATTTTATCTAATAATAAGATATCGCCCTCTTCTACCTTATATTGCTTACCACCATTTTTGATAATTGCGTACATTACAATTCCTTGTCAATTCATAATTCTATTTTAAAAAGTTCGGAATTATACCCAAACAAGCTTTAAGTTTTATTTAATCACCTACTCTAAATTTTAGAATTTTGTCTCTTCCAGAGTTTTTAGCTTCATATAATAGCTTATCTGCTCGCTTAATGGTATCATAAATATCTTTATCTTCACTCAGCAGTGTTGACACTCCACCACTTACACTAAAACAAATGGTTTCGCCATTATCTAACTTGATTTTCTCTTTAGAACAGACTTCTCTGATTTTATTTGCTATAGTATATGCACCATCCGTATCAGTGTTTAGCAGTATTATCAAGAACTCTTCTCCGCCTATTCTAAAAACTAGATCTGAAGCTCTAACTTCTCTAAGAAGTATAGATGCGAACTTTTTAATAACCTCATCTCCAATGGAGTGTCCATATTCATCATTTATTTTTTTAAAAAAATCCAAGTCAAAAAGCACTACGCTTAAAACATTTTTTTCACGTTTTACAATATTTACAAGGCTTTTACTAAACTCATTTAGATATCTTCTATTATAAAGGTTGCTTAAATGGTCTTTATTTGCCAACTCTTTTAGTTTTTCTTGATACTCTACCAATTCAGATGTACGCTCTTTTACTTTTTCTTCAAGCTCGACATTTGCCTTTTCGATGATTATCAATTTTTCATATTCAAGTTTTTTTATTCTATAAGCTAGGGCTAAAGAAAAAAGTGTCATCTCTATAAACGAGCCGATTATCATAGTATGGCGGTTTGTTTCAGAGTAATCAAGGATCCCGTAAGCAGATAAAGAAAAAACTGTAGCACCTGATAAAAAGAAAAATTGAGCACTAAGATAGTATATAGCGATTTTATTTCCTGCTTTATAGCTTACATAACCTACATATAAAAGTAACGGCAGTGTAATTGATGTGATAGTGTTCATAACGGTAAAAGAAAAATTTGTATATACGAAAGATATAAATCCAAGTATAAAATAAAAAGTTCCTATTGATAGCAGAAATTTATCTATCTTTGCAAAGTACTTTTTAGTCTCAAGTATAAATCTGGAAAAATAAAATAAAAATGCCATTGAAAAAGGTATGGATGATGAAAAAGCATAAAATGAAAAAGTTGAATTAAAACTATTTAATGGATAATAACCATTTAGTATCAACTGCCAAGTCACAAACGATATACCAAACAATATATAAAATAAGTAAGCTATATCCCTACTATATATAAAGATAAATAAGTTATATAAGATCAGTGCTATCACTGCTCCAAAATATAAAGCGTAAAATATATCTATATTGTATATGTATTCATTAAGTGCTTCTTTGTCATATATGCTAAATGTAGTAAACACAGGATATTTTGAAGCTATCTTTATATAAAGTGTTTTTCTCTCTCTTTCTTCTAACTCAAATCTAAAACTTGGTTTTATAAGTTTATTTTCCTGATCTGCTTTAAAGAAAGCGACACCTTTTTTATCTACACTATAGGTATTATCTTTAGATAGAGCATAAAATTCTATTTTATCTAGATAGGCATCCTTAAACTTTATAAAACGTACCAACTTATCATCTGATATATTTTCTAAAGAAAAGCGTATCCAAAAAGCTGAACTCGTGTAGCCTTGACTGATATTGTTTGTTGATTCTTTAAAGCTGTTCAATTTTTGTATATCTTCAAAACTAAGCTTAGCCGAAATATCTTCAAAAATCTCGACTTGAAACTCTTGTAGTTTGTTTAAACTAGGTGATACTTCAATATTTGGCTGTGAAAATAAAGATACTGCTAATAAAAAGAATACTACAACTGCTTTCATAAACTATCTACTCTAGCTCTAACTGCATCAAATACATCTCTTCACCATCAATGATATTTAATTCTTCACTACCACACTCCGGACAAAGATATTCAAGCTTTTTTAACTCACTCTCTTTTGAACAACTATTACACAAAACCCTTATCTCTTGTATATTCATAATAAACTCTGCATTATGACATATACTACCCTCTTTAAAGGTATCAAAGGCAATTTGCAGAAGATGTGGTTCAACACCGCTCATAACACCTATCTTAACGACTACCTTTGTGACTTTGACTGCATCATTTTGTTTTGCATTTTCTTCACAACTATCTAGCAAAGACTGAACTATAGAGTACTCATGCATCTAACATATCCTCGGAAGAAGCTCACCGCTAGGAGTATCTAAAAATCTTTTTGTACCCCAAGAACTCATTAGTATTACTTTTTGAAGATGTTCATCCGTAACATTAGCTATTTTAGATGCCATAGAATTTTTCTCAAAACCTTTTAATACTTCAAGTGCTTTGTCTTCATCTTCTTTTTTTACGGCTAATACAAAAGTACCCTCGTTTGCCAAAGATGTAGCTTCAAAACCCAACATCTCACATACACCTTTTACCTCATCCCTTACAGGTATAGCATCTTCTTCTACTTCTATACATATGTTTGACTGTTTTGCCCACTCGTTTAAAACAGCCCCTACTCCACCGCGTGTAGCGTCACGAAGTGCAGTTATATGTACACCTGCATCTAAAAGAGCCTGAACTTGCGGATACAGAGACTCACAATCACTCTCTAAGCTAGAATCCATCTCAATACCCTCACGAGCTATAAAGATAGTGGCACCATGGCAGCCTATGTCACGGCTTAGTAAAATAACATCATCTTTTGATATGTTATTTGAGCTGATACCTTTTTTTTGTATCTCACCTATTCCCGTGGTATTTATGATAATCTTATCTATAGAGCCTTTTGGCATGACCTTTGTATCACCGCTTACAACAATAGCCCCGTTTTTTTCAAGCTCTTTTTGCATAGACTCAACAATACGCTCAAGCTCACTCATCTCAAAGCCCTCTTCTATAACTACGCTACATGTAAGGTATTTCGGCTTTGCACCCATCATAGCAAGATCGTTACATGTACCACATACTGCAAGCTTACCGATATTTCCACCACTAAAAAATATAGGACTTACCGTAAAACTATCGGTTGAAAAAGCAAGCTCACCGCCATGTATAACCGCGGCATCCTCGCTTTTTTCAAGTATCTCATTTTTAAAAGCTTTGTAGAAGACTTTTGATATCAACTCATTGTTCTCTACTCCGCCGTTTCCTTGTGCTAATGTAATTGTTTTATTCATACCTGTCCTAACTTTATTTACCCCATCGGGTACATTATCTCATTTTGAATATTTTTTATCTCACTCATAGTCTCAGAACTCAAATCAAGATCCATTGCGGCAAAAGATTCATCAAGCTGTTTAGCAGTCCTTGCACCTATGATAGTAGATGCTACAAAGTCAAACTGTTTTGAGTATGCAACGGCTAGTGTAACAGGTGATATACCAAGTTTTTTAGCTAACTCCATATACTTAGCAGTTGTAGCTAAAGACTTTTCATTTACAAACCTTGTACCCTGAGCTTTCAGTCTTGGATTATCACTTTTTAAGTAGTCACTGTATCTTGCAACACTCGGTAAGAACTCACCGTTATACTTTCCGCTTAATGCACCACCTGCTATGGGAGAGTATGGAAGAAGTGAGATATCCTCTTTTTTACATACATCTGCCAACTCATCCAAAAATCTTGGATTGTTTAGTGAAAAGTTGTTTTGGATCGATTCAAATCTTGCAATACCTAGTCTCTTAGAGGTCTCGTTTGCCTTAGTCAGACCATATGCACTGTCGTTTGATGTCCCCAAGTAGCGAACCTTCCCCTCTTTAACAAGCTCATCAAAAGCTTTAAGTGATTCTTCTATCGGCACTACGTTATCGGGCCAGTGCATCTGATACAAGTCAATATAATCAGTACCTAAACGCTTTAGGCTTCCCTCTATGGCAGTCTTAATATGAAAAGAATCTATCGCCGTCATACCGTTACGAATAGGCGGAACAAACCAACCATTAGCTGCACCAGCTACTTTTGAAGCTATTATAAGGTTTTCTCTTTTTTTACCTTTTAACCATTTTCCTATTATATGTTCAGTCTCACCTGCATAATCAGCTTTAGGTGGGATTGGATAAAGCTCAGCAGTGTCAAAAAAGTTTATTCCAAAATCTACTGCCTTATCCATGATCTTATAAGACTCTTTTTCATCACTCCAAGAGCCAAAACTCATAGTACCTAAACAAATAGGAGTAACTCTAAGACCTGTTTTTCCAATATATCTATATTGCATATCTTTCCTTTATAATATCAACTTCATCTTGATTGTTGCTTTCTTTATATTCGATAAGCATAAGACTATTTCATACCAATCATTTCTAAATACAACTCTTCAACCTTTGTTCTAGCCCAAGGAGTTTTTCTTAAAAACTTAAGACTAGAGTTGATACTTGGATCAAATAAAAAACATCTAATATCTATTTTTTGTCCCAATTTCTCCCATCCGTAATGTTTGACCAATTCCTCTAGAATATCTTTTAGTTTAAGACCATGAAGTGGATTATTTTTGTTTTTTTCTAACTCATTCATTATAAAATTCACTTTTTTTAATATTATTCTTCTTTTTTAGGATAATCATACGAGATAAGTTTAGCATTATCAGCACTTATCTTATCCCAGCTTTTAGTAGAGAACTGTATCTCTAATACCCCACATGTGACTATATTGTCATCAAAACCGACAAGTTCCTCCGCTAACATATTTAACTCAGGGTTATGCCCTATTAAAAAAGCTGTTTTGTGTTTATCTTTTATGTTCTTTATCTTTTTTAGAAGTACTTTAGGCATAGCTACATAAAGCTTGTCGTCAAACACTATTTTTTCAGAGTACCCAACACCCTCTGCTATCATCTTTGCCGTTTTTTTAGCACGCTTTGCTGAACTTGACAATATGATATCAGGCTCAACACATCCTTTTTTTAGGCGTTTTGCCATCATAGGTGCGTTTTTGTAACCGCGTTTGTTCAAGTCTCTGTCAAAATCATCTACCTCAAGCTCATCCCAAGAGGACTTAGCATGTCTTATTAAGTATAACTTTTTCATATCAAATTCCCGTATTTAAAATAAGCCGCACATGCACCCTCGCTACTCACCATACAGCTTCCAACAGGGCTAGATGGTTTACATGCAGTACCAAATATACTACACTCAGGTGGATTTGCAAGACCTTTTAGTATATCTCCACAGATACAAAGTTTATGATCATCTATCTCATCATGTGGAAGTATATCTGCGTATATCTCTTCAGCATTATATTTATTATACTCTGGTCTTAGTTTTAGAGCAGAGTTTGGGATATCTCCAAGTCCACGCCACTTAAAATGCTCTCTGTTTTCAAAATATTTATTTACAAGGCTTTGAGCTTTTAAGTTTCCGTCATATGTAACGGCTCTTTTATACTCTACCTCAAGTTCACATCTGTTCTCAATGAACTGTTTAACTATCATACTTATAGCCTGCATAACATCAACAGGCTCAAAACCTGATACTACTACAGGCTTATTATGATCTCTTGGGAACTCTTCATATATCTTAGAACCACTTATAACGCTTACATGTGATGGTCCTAAAAAGGCATCTATTTTTGCTTTATCATCTGATATCAAAAGAGCCATGGCTTCTGGAACAGTTACATGGTTTATATGAAAAAATATATTTTTAATATCTTTTTTCACCACTACATCTAAAAGTGCAGCACTCATAGGCGTTGTCGTCTCAAAACCGATAGCAAAAAATACTATCTTTTTATCTTGGTTTTCCCCGGCTATTTTGACACACTCCATAGGCGAGTATACAAAACGTACATCCGCACCCTTAGCTCTTGCATCTTGTAGACTTCCATGACTTCCGGGAACCTTTATCATATCACCCAAAGTTACAAGGATTACATCATCTAACATGCTAAGCACATATGAATGATCGATCCTCTCTTTTGGCATGATACATACAGGACAACCCGGACCGTGAACAAAGTTTATGTTTTCAGGTAGAAGTTGAGGGATGCCGTACTTCATAATAGTATGGGTATGACCACCGCAGACTTCCATGATGTTTATGGGATTTTTCAGTTTTTTAGCGTCTTGTTTTATAATCTTTGCATATGCTTTTATAGTATCAGCGTCACGAAAATCATCATATAGATTTTTAAGCTCTAAACTCATTATGTAGCCCTGTTCTCACACTCATCGGCTTCGAGGATCGCCTTCTGCCTATCTTCTTCATCCATCAAACTTATTATCTCTTTATAGGTCTCAATGGAGGCTAGAGCATCCTCTTCATCGATCTTGTTCATAATAAAACCTATATGTAAAAGCACATAATCACCCAGCTTAACATCACCCTCTGCCATCAAGTCTAGTGAAGCTTCACGTTTTATACCCATAGTGTCAACTGTAGCAATATTTTGCTCTTTATCTATCTCGACGACTTTACTTGGAATTGATAAACACATTAACGCATCTCCATTTTAAATTTTATCCATGAAGCTACTTTTTTCAAAGACTCTTCATCTTTGGTACTTACTTCTAAAATATCTACATTTGGTTTTAATTTTCTAGCTGTTTCTTTCTCTTTTTCTATATCATATTCAAAATACGGAAGCAGATCTGTTTTTGTAAAAAGAATGAGATCAGCTTTACGAAACATCACAGGATATTTTGCTATTTTATCTTCGCCCTCAGGTACTGAAACAAGTACTATATTTAGATGACTTCCTACATCGTATGAAGCAGGACAAACTAAGTTCCCAACATTTTCTATAAAACATACATCCATCTTCTCTAGATCCATATGGTGAAGTGCCTTATGCACCATAAACGCATCCAAATGACAAGCTGAGCCTGTTTGTATCTGATGAGCCTCTATGCCCTTAGCTTTAAGCCTGTCAGCATCACGGCTAGTTTCTAAGTCACCCTCTACTACACCAAATCTAAAATCCGCAACATCGGCTAAATGCTCTAAAAGCGTTGTTTTTCCACTTCCGGGAGAGCTCATTAAATTTATACTTATTACATTGTTTTTATCAAAATGAGCTCTGTTGTGAGAAGCTTCATGATCATTTTTATCTAATATTTTTGTTATTACATCTATTGTTTTTTTATCGTTTAGCTGAGGGTTATCATGTAGGTGTTGATGAGCACTCTGATGCTCGTCACTACCGCCATGAGAATGAACTCCCGCTAAAGCACTATCTGTTATACTACAACCGCAATCTGCGCACATTATTTATTCCCTTTTTTTAATTTTTCTTTTTCAAACCACATATCGTTCACCATATCTTCCTTAGTTGCAATTTTTGCTTTTTTTTCACTCTGCCATAGAGCTTCCCCAGGTTTTGGACAAGCCCTCACACACTCACCGCAGTATATACATAGCCATGGGTTATACTCATAGACCAAAGATTTTTTGTTTTTTTCATTATCGCTTGGATTATCCGTAGGTACGAAAAGTATAGACCCTGGAGGACAAGCAGTCTCACATTTTAAACAATATATACAATCCTCTTCAGAGTATTCGATCAAACCACGATAATCTTTTGGTCTTTGTATCTCTTTAGCAGGATACGACAAAGTCTGAGGTTTTTTAAAAAGATTTTTAAAAGCTCTCTTTATTGCACTAAACATTTAAGACTCTCCCTACTTTGCCGTACATGACATACACGGGTCAAATGAAGCAAGGATTGCAGGTGCATCCGCATACTCTTGCCCTTTAAATACATGCATAAATGCAGGTATTGATGAAAAAGTCGGTGTTTTTATCCTGACTCTATCTAAGATAGGTTTTTTACTCCCTTTTATATAGTACATTAGCTCTCCGCGAGGAGCTTCTAAACGTGTGATAATTTCACCATCGGGTTTACCTTTTAGCTTTGTAAATATCTCACCCTCAGGCATAGCATCAACTATATTTTCACACATCTCTATGGAGTTTATGATCTCATCAAGGCGCACCATGTTTCTTGCATATATATCTCCGCTTTGTTTTGTAACTAACTTAAACCCTATCTCATCATAAGGAAGCAGAGAACTCTCCATCCTAACATCTGTCTCAAGTCCTGATGCACGGGCAAGTGGACCTATGGCATTGTATCTGTAAGCTTCTTCTTTGCTAAGTGTACCGATACCTTTAAAACGCAGTGAAAGACTCCAGTTGCTTTCAAATTCAGATATATAATCCTCCATTTTTGAACGAAGCTCTTTTAGTGTTTGTTTTATTTGTGACACTACGTCTGGGCTAATGTCACGGTTGACTCCACCTATACTTACATAGTCAAACTGTACACGATTTCCGCTTATAGCCTCTTGCAGATCCATAATAGGCTCGCGGTCTCCCATCAGTTGCATAAACTTTGCTTCATATCCTGCATTTTCACTTACATGTGCTAAACACAACATGTGCGAATGTATACGATCAAGCTCAACCATCAGCACTCTTAAATACTGGGCTTTTTTTGAGATCTCTCCGCCGATCAGTGCTTCTGCTGCCATAGAGTATGAAAGCGAGTGCGTTATAGCACAAAGTCCACATACACGAGCGACTACATAAGGGATCGCATCGTATTTAAACTTTGTAGAACATGCTCTCTCGACTCCGCGGTGTACAAACCCAACATCAGAATCAATCTCAACTATCTTTTCATTCTCACATGTAAACTTAAAACGTATAGGTTCAAGTAGTGATATATGCTGCGAGCCCAGAGGTATATTTATAGTTTTTTTACTCATAGCGCACATCCGTAAGCGAGTGGTTTTTGAAGTGAGTCTTCATCTAGGTACAGACCCCTCTCAGAATCTTCAACTTTTATACCGAACATATCAACTATTTCACGTTGAGATATTATGGCTGAGGGTATTATATCTACAATAGATGGGATAATATCACCATCTTTTACGTGTGTTAAAAACACTGTAGTATGGTCTAACTCTTTATAATTTGAAAATATCCACTGAATCTCTGTAGTGCTTTCATCAAGAGCTACTCCATTAAGTGTTAAAAAATGATGCACTTTGGGCTTATAAAACTCACGTATCACGTTTACGACATTTTTTAGTGTTACTTCAATCTTTTTCATGTTCACCGACCTTTAATGCACTATCTCTTAGATTTACTACACCATCTTGCTCTTTTGGTTTTGCATATAACTGTTTTGCATCCTCAAGATCTTTAGTCTTCTCCTCTAAAATATCTAGTGCTTTTACGACTCCATCTATTATAAGCTCTGGAGTAGCTGCACAACCTGGTATATATACATCTACCGGGATATATCTGTCTATACCGTCTTCTACATTGTACATCTCACGAAAAACTCCGCCTGTACATGTACAGCTTCCAACTGCTACGACAACTTTTGGTGTGGGCATCTGAGTATAAAGCTCGACCAGTCTCTCACGTGAGCGGTAAGTCACGGGACCCGTTACCAAAAAGACGTCTGATTGCTTTGGATTTCCGGTATTTATAACACCGAATCTCTCCAGATCATATCTTGGTGAGAGTGATGCGAGTATCTCGATATCGCAACCGTTACAGCTACCTGCATTGTAGTGTAGTATCCAAGGGGATTTTTTTCTATACTTTTTTAAATTAAACATAGATAATTCCTAATATGTTTAGTATGGACAAACTAAGCCCAAACAACATTATTATCTTAACCGTATCGATTATGTTTACCCTTGAAGTTGAGTTATCAACCAAATTCACGAGTAAAAAAACTAGTATAGCTAAAACAAATCCGAGTAATATATTGTTTCCCGCAAAAAGAAGAAGCAACATGTAGATAAACACATACTCAAGCCACTTAGCCATATAAAGAAACTCAAAATATATTCCGCTGTATTCTATCTCTACCCCTCCGACTATCTCTTGGTGGGCTTCACATGCATCAAAAGGAGACTTTTTCAGCTTTAAAGGTATAGTCAGTAAAAATGCAAAAAATATCAATATAAGCGGGAGTATCTGGGCATCGTTCGCACGAATGAGTGCTATATCGTAAGAGCCGTTTAGTAAGTAATATGCAGTAGCCATTAATATAAAAATAGGCTCATATGCAAGCATAGCCAAAAGTTCACGGTTTGAGCCTACATGTGAGTAAACAGAGCGCACACTAAAACCAGCAAGGATGATAAATATAGTGGAGAGTAGGTGCAGAAATATCACATATAAAAAGTTCCCGCCAAGTATTACTAAAGCCACAACCGCCCATACGGTAATAAAATGTAATATTGCAAGACTTACATGCATCGGATGTACTATTGATGAGTGTTTATCCAAAAGTTTGTACATGTCGTAAAAAGGCTGTAGTACCGGCGGACCTTGACGGTTTTGCATACGGGCACGAACAACTCTCTCTAACCCATATATAAGTCCGCCTATAACCGGGGCTAGAGCTATTAAAATATATTCTGCCATCATAGTACACCTACCACTACATGTACAATTATAAGTGCTATAGATATGTACATCATCTTCTCTATTGTATCATCGCTTAAAGCATAGTTATATACACCCACTTCAAACTCGCCTTTTTCACCGCAGTTATACTCTTTTACCCTCGGAGCATTCTTAAATAAAAAATATTTAAACAAAAATGGACTTATAAAGATAAGTATAAGTGGGATCAAGATCTCTAGTATGTTTAAAGAGTTAACTAAAAATATACCAATAAACAAAGATACAAAAAGTATGTTTGAGCTTAGTCTGTATTTAAAATCCAACTTCTCTTTGAGTGAATTTTTAAAAGCTTCTTTGTTTAAAAGCTTTGTAATGATCTTAAAATAAAGGATAACCAAAAATACACTTCCGATTATTAGTGACAACAATACAAAAATATATAATGGATTTATAAGTATCTGAGAAGTAACCGCTTCAATGGCTAAAAACTTACTTATAAATGCACCAAAGGGAGGAAGAGTTAAAGAGGCAAAACCTATTATGATAAAAAACAGTGTACGGGGCGCTTTGTCGGCTAAAGTGTCGATGTCGCTGATATATTTTAGATGGTAATTTTTCTCCAAAATACCAGCTTGTAAGAACAATAATGCTTTAGATATAGCGTGAAATACCAATAGAACTATCGCAGCATATCTTGCTTCTTCGCTCGGCATGGCAGCAAGAGCCATGATCAAAGATAAAATTGCTATTGTCGAGAGTCCGAGAACCTCTTTAAAAAAGTCACGGTTTAGTGCCATAATAGAAGCACCTACAAAAACAAAACCTGCAAACAAAGATATAGTTATGCTAAGAAGCGGTGAAAAAGCAGGTGATAATTTTAAGATGATAAAAGGAGCTATTTTAACCATTGTAGCACTGTGAAGGATAGCACTGACAGGAGTTGGAGCTACCATAGCACCAAGCAACCAGCTTTGAAACGGAAATGAAGCACCTTTTACATATGCTGCTATTACTAAAAATACAACAGGTATTAAAAATACACCATCAACTACTTTTAAAAGCTCGGAAAAATATACAGTATTATAAAAACTAATTGAAAAAACAAGGGCAAAAAGTATAGCTACACCACCGACCTGGTTCATCCATAAAGCCCTAAGTGAATTCTCAACCGCTACTCTATCACCGCGGTAGCGGATTAAAAGGTATGAACACAAAGTTGTAAGCTCGAATAGGAAGAAAAATATCTCTATATTATTTGTACTTACAAGAGTATTCATAACACCCAAAAACAGTATTAAAATAACTATAAAACTATTTTTCTTTAAACGTGAAAAATCTTCAGACTCTATATACTCTAAGGCATATATGATTATAGCACCACCGACTATGTTTATAACTAGGAACATCACACGTGATAGTTCATCGCTGAGTATATCAACGCCTTGCATGTTTGGTGCAAAATATAGTATTGCACCATATAAAATTATTTGGGTAGATGCTAGTATATACACCAGTTTATCTTTGTATTTTATACCTTGAGCTAAAAAATAAACTAATAAAATAGTGTCTAACACAGATATTACAATGTGCATTTCATAGGAGAATGTGTATGAAAATATACTAGATATTGAGAAAAGATATAAAGAATAAAAGCCTAAAACAACTACAAAACTAGTAACTAAAAAGTTTCTAATTTTAAGTTCCATAATCCTTACCCCGCTTAACTTAGAATCATATTTGAACCAACAGCAAGTGAAATAACTCCTGCACTTGCAAACACCTTTCTAATATTACTCTTAGAGTTTAGCAGATTTTGGTTTATATACAAAATAATACTACCAAATCCTACAAATATCAGCATAACTCCAAGTGTAAAAGCAGCTACTAACGTAAAGTCTACATTTTGACTCTCAACAACACCTAAAGTGATAAGCATACCGCGAACACCACCTATACCCATAAGCATACCGATACTAAATGCACTGTATGAGTCTTTTGAATCGTGTTTATGCTCATCTCCGAACCAGATATGGATATGTTCCTTACCATGGTGGATATGTTTTTTAAGATGTATTCTGTCATTAAATACCATATATAGCAAATACACACCCATAGCCAAAATAACTAATGAAGAGATAGTATCACCATAGCCAAGGACAGCATCACTTATATTGTATGTTTGAAGTATCTTTGCAAAAAGAAAAAGCGTAAGACCATGACCTATCGCAAATAGAGTCGTAATAGTTAATGTCTTCTTCTTTGATTTACCTATTGAAAAATCTGCTATTGCCGTTAGATGATCAGGTCCAAAAGCGTGTAAAATCCCATACCAAAATATAATTGCTAAACCTAGATTTTCCAAGATAGATCCTTTGAAGAGTGAATAACTGTTCATATTTTATATCTTTATATTAAAAGTGAGTTTAAAGTAGTCATTTCTTATATACTTTTGGGACTAACTTGCTATACTTTTCTTATGAATTGTATCTATTGCGGAAATAAAAAGCTATATACACTAAATACTAAGCAACTTAAATGCTCTGCATGTAAGCGGAAATTCTCCCTAGAGAAGTATGAAAAAGATCTTATGATCATTGATTGTTTTACAAACGGCCTTAGTGCAAACAGATGTGCTAAAGAACTTAGTCTTAGTTATATAAGTGTAAAGAAGCGTTACGAATTATTTCGTAGCCTTATAGTGAATTTTTTAGAACAAGAGTACCAAAATAAAACAGCTTTGGAATATGATGAATATTATTATCTTCCAAAAAGCAAAAAAAAGATTAAAAACAATATATTTGACATGCAAAACTTTATAACATTTTCCTATGAAGGTAAGGTTTATAATATATTGATGCCAGAACTTAACAGATACAAAAATCAATTTCTAGAAGATACTTTAGAAGATGTATATTTTAAAGAGTTCTCAAAATTCATGATGTTAAATAAAATATCAAAAACAAAAAATATAAAAAACGATATAACGATCTTTTGGGAATTTTTTGAACTTCAGATACTTAAATATAAAGGTGTTGATTATAATAATTTTTTTTCATATCTAAAAGAGATAGAATTCAAATTCAACTATCAGATGGTTGAGCAAAAAAGGATATTAAAGGAATTATACATCTTTTGAGTATTTTATATTATTTCTTCCACTGTTCTTAGCTTCAAAAAGAGCTAGATCAGCTACTTTAAAAGCATCCATAAAAGTATTGTAATTTCCAGGACTCGGATTTATACCCATGGATGTAGTGATTTGAATATAGTTTTCATCATCTATAAAAAACTTATGAGTCTTTATATTATTAAATATTCTCTCAACTACACCAATTGACTGTTCAGGATCTGAAGATTTGTTCTTAATAAGTAAAATAAACTCTTCCCCACCGTATCTAATAGCCAAATCTTCTTCTATACGTAGTGTGTTTATTAGTATGCTTCCTACTTCTTTTAAAACCACATCCCCGATATCATGACCGTATGTATCATTTATGTTTTTAAAAAAATCAAGGTCTAAAACTGTTAGCGTATATTCATCAAGTTTTATATCTTCTTCTATTTCATGTAAATAGTTTCTGTTGTACACATTTGTTAATCTGTCTATAAACGATGTCTTTTTTACACTTTTAAATCTAATAAACTGAATTATTAAGATTAAAAAAGTTACTGCTATAAAGGATAGAATAACAATAATACCAGTTTTCATCATCGTGATTATATTTACAATTGCAGAGATCTTATCAATCGAAAAATCTATAACAAGTATAAGTTCGACATCTTGTTTATTTATGACAGGCACTAGGTAACTTATAGATAATTTTTGCAAAACATTATGTTCAATTATCATAGGTTTTTTCTCTTCATATATCTCAAACCAGATCTTACTTGTAACATCAAACTTTTGATTTAACATAGATTTTTCATCTTCAGCTGAACCATCAACCAAAAATCTAAAAACATTATTTTTATCTTTATATACAATGTAAGAATATTTTATATTTTTAGTAATAAGATTCTCTATATTCTTTTCTAGTGTCTTTCTTATCTTCTCATTTGATACGATAACTTTGATAAAATCATCACTACCTAAGAGCATATTTTTTATATAAGCGGCTTTATGCTGGGTGATCTCAAAAACGTCTGATGTAGAGACCTTAAACATCTCATTTTCTATTTTTTTTTCATACTCATATATAATATTTAATAGTATGATTAAAACAGAACTGACAACAAGTATAAGTATAGATATTACATACTTGTGTTTTAAAAGTTTTAGGAATTTTTTATTTATCATCTATCTCTTCTATAAATTGATTGTACTCAGCTGATAGGTTAATCCCATTTTTTTTAAGTCTTTGTTTGACAAATACAATATTTGGTCTACTTTTATTCCAAAAGAATGCGCCGAAATATCTACTCTTTGACATTAATCTTCTATAATTGTTCGTAAAATATAACTTATCTAAATTTTTACAAGCATTATTGCCTAAACCAGATTTATCAAAAACAAAATTAGCAGACTCACAATCAACACTCACTTCAAAATATTTAGAATATATTTTCTTCTCTTGATCAGATATATTCGGAATATATATCTTAATATTTTCTCTCAAACTCTCATTTGCAATTTTTGAAACTATCTTAGCTTCTAGTTCTATCTCTTTATCATATTTATCTAATACAAAAACACGCTGCTGTGAGTAAGCAAGTGTAAAAAGTGTAAAAAGTATTATTAATATTTTCATTAAAATACCCACTTTGTACTAAATGTAATTTTTTGCTGTAGGTCTTCTAGAGCAAAATTACCAATATTAGTAATAAAATAATTACTAGCATCACCCTCTTTATATAGGGACTCGGTAGATTTATCAAATAAATTTTCAGCCTTTAAACTTAATGCTATATCTTTAGATATATTATAAGTAACCCCAAGATTAGAGTTATAAGTATCATCAACTGAGATATCTTCATACTCATATGCATTTCTGTAAATTACTGATATAAAATACTCAAAATCTCCAAATTCACCAAGTAGTTTTACATATGCACCTTGATTTGAATTATTTATAGGTGCATTAGATATTGTTGTTGTAAAATAGTTAATATGAAGTCTATGGTTTTCAGACATAGTATAATCTAAATCAAATACATAATTATCTACATCAATTATATAGTCAACATTGTAAAATCCGATCGGTGTATAAAAAATAAAATCTTTTATCTCAACGTTGTTATAAAGAAAACTAAATCTATAATCATTTTTTGCATACACACCTTCAACATAATAGTATTTATATTTTTGAGTTTTTAACTCAGTGAGACTTTTCATCTTATAATCTATATTATAAAATGAAGGAACTATTTGTGTTTTAGTATAAAAAGCTTTAAATCCTAAATTTTCACTTACTGTATATATAGCACCAACTCTATAATGCTCATTTGTTTCATCTTCTATATTATCATTACGTTCATACTTATCTACTTTTGCATTTATAACCAATATTAAATTGTCAAACAATCTATAATCATCTTGTAAAAATGCAGAATAAGTTATCTCTGAATCAAAAGAAGAAAAATTTTCATAATCAGTTTTTACACCTGAAAAAACTGCTGATGCATCTATAAAATCATATTCTTTATTTTGAAAGTCAATCCCTGCAAGTAAATTATTTCTGCCAAAGCTTATTTCTTTTGATAAAAGAGCAGAAGTTTTTATAACTTTATTATTGGAATTAAATTTTTCTGGAGTAATTACAGGGTTATTAATTACAGATATAGCAGCTATACCATTATCTGAATTTGTCTCTTCATATTTTAGTTTATTTACATCATATGATAGTTTTAATTTAACAGAATCATCTTGCAAAAAATGCGTTGTAAAATCCAAGAAAAAGTCTTGTGAGATATATTGACCATCATCGGGCTCTGCATCTATAGACATACCAAAATAGTTGTCTTTGTCCATATATGTATATCCAAAATTTATATCTGTGTCTTCTTTTTTCACATTTAGATAAAGATAGTTGTAGTTTGCATCATTTTCTACATTTTTATCTTCATACTCTACTGAGTCTTTTGACATAGTATGGCTTAGATATGCTAAATACGACCAGCCGTTCTCTAAGGTGTCTGAGTGTGCTATTGCTTCAGAGTTTGAACCGTTGTCAGTAGCTGTAGCAAATATTTTTGAAGCATTCTCTTTTGAAGCATCTTTTGTATATACACGAATAAAAAATATACCGCTCTCACTCCCAAGTGAAAAAGAGCTGTTGCCTCTGTATATCTCAACATAATCAACCAGATCCATAGGTAGTTCCATCCAAGCAGCTGATGGCGTCATAGTATAGTTTGAACTTACTTCGTGGTTATTTATAAAAACTCTGAAAAAACCACTGACATCAGTTTTGCTTCCAGGAAGTGAAAGGTTTAGATTACCAAATTTATTTTTATTTAAATTGCTTATCGGTATCTCTTTAAGCAGGTCACTTAAAGTGGTATATTGCATAAGTCTTAACTCTTTTTGAGAATAAACGGTAACATTACCAAGTTTCTCATCTACCGTATATAATGACTTCTCTTTATTTGATTCAACCTCTTCTAATAAGTTGCTTAAACTATCAGCTGTTATAAGGTTTGTTAATAAAATAATTAATATCAAATACTTTATCAAAGAGTAGCCTTTTAATAGATTTCGTATATTCTATTTAAATAGACTTTAAATTACCATAACATTTAAAAAATTTATACTTATTTGTTTGATAAAAGCATATTTACCTGCCCTAAAGAGATACCTCCGTCATTTATCGGTGTGTGTTGTTGATAATAATGTTTTATTTTTTCTTTTTCAAGCTCTTTTGTTATTAGCTCTAACAAGGTCTTGTTTTGAAAAACTCCGCCACTTAGTATCACTTTCATATCTTCTTTTTTAGATATATCAACGACGATGTTTACAAGTGTATTTATAAACTTTGAGACGATATTTTTATCAAAAAGATCATACTTAATATCTATCATAGCATCTGTTATGTCATAGCCAAAACTATCTTTTATATCTGGGTTGTAATTCATCTCACACATAAGCCCTGCTTCACCCTCATACGTTTGTACATGTAAAAGATCTGCCAAAGATGCAACAGCATCAAATAATCTTCCTACAGATGAGCTAAGTGGTGCATTTAAACTCTTTAGATAACTTTGGTGTAATAGCTTTAAATTTGAGTTTGAAAACTCTTTAACACATCCCAAGTCTAAATCCATAACTTCATCTAATGAATAGCTATCAAAAAGTAAAGATAGAGCGACCCTTTTTGGCTCTCTTATAGCCATATCTCCGCCTAGTAGTTTTATTGGTTTAAAAAAATATTTTCTCTCATCACCTACAAATACTTCACCGCCCCAAAGTGTCTTATCATCTCCAAGTCCGGTACCGTCAAAGCTAAACCCTAGATACTCACCTGTAAGAGCAAACTCTGCTTTTGTTGCATATATGTGTGCTAAGTGATGCTGAGAATCATAAAGTTCTATCCCCTGCTGTTTTGCCCATTTTGTACTCTCGTAAGATGGATGCTTATCATGGACTATAATATCAGGTTTAAAATCATAAAACTTTTTAAACGTCTCTACTGTTCTTTGAAAATAATCCAAACTCATTAAAGAATCCAGATCCCCTACATGTGCAGACAAGATAACACTGTCTTCAAACATAAGTGATATTGTACTTTTCTGATTTGCTCCTACAGCTAGTATCTTTTTATCTGTTTTAAAAGGTAGTTTTATAACTTTTGGAGCGTAACCTCGAGCAAGTCTTAGAGTCTGTACTTTGTTGTTTACCACTTGCACAACAGAATCATCTACTGCGTTTATTATATCCCTGTCAAAATCTAAAATAAGATCTATAAACGGGAGTTTTTCTTCTATTTTTACTTTTGTAGTTATGATAGGTTCACCACCCAAATTTGCACTTGTAGCTACTATCGGTGTATCTAAAAATTCAAATAGTAGATGATGCAAAGGAGTGTAAGGTAACATACAACCTACTCTATTTATATTTGGAGCAATGAGATCTGATATCAGAGTAGTTTGTTTTTTGTTTAAGATGACTATCGGTCTTTGGTGTGACTCCAAAAGCTCTAACTCTTTTTTGTCTACATGTGCTAATGATTTTATTTGCTCTAAGTCTTTACACATTATCGCAAAAGGCTTAGTCGGGCGCTGTTTAAACTCTCTAAGTCTTTTTAAAGCCTCTGTATTATTCGCATCACAAACTATATGAAATCCACCAATCCCTTTTATGGCCACTATTTTGCCATCTTTAATCGCATGTGCTGTTGACTCTATAGATATATTTAGTTGTGGTCCACACTTGTTACATGATATTGGTTGTGCATGGTAGCGTCTATCTAGCGGATCTTCATAATCCTCTCTGCACTCCTCACACATCTCGAATTTGCCCATTGAGGTATTGGCTCTATCGTATGGAAGAGTTTTTAATATTGAATACCTTGGTCCACAATTCGTGCAGTTAGTTGCAAAATAACCTTTGAACCTGCCACTCTTTATATCATCTAAACAGTCTTTACATGTAGCGATATCTGGAGATACTAATGTGGTCTTAAACTGTGATATCTCACTCTCTCTTATCTCAAATGTTTTTGAGTCTGAGACCGTATTTATAATCTTTGATGTGATGTTATCGATTTTTGCTAAAGGTGGAAGTTTTTCTAAAATGGTTTTATCAAAATCTTTGATGCTCTCTATACAACCTTGGAGTTCTATTTCAACTCCTTTTGGTGTATTTTTGACAAAACCGCTTAAATCATGTGATGTAGCTATTTTATAGATAAAGGGTCGAAATCCAACACCTTGGACAATACCCTCTATAAAATAGGTCTTTCTAATCATCTATAGCTGTGCCTTTAGAAAAGTATGGATTTGAGAGTGAGAACTTGCTTACAATACGACTGTGTAAAACAGAGTTTTCAAACATGTCACCCATCATTATAAAGTTACTTATTTTATGTTTAGTTTTTAACTGATCCATTGTAGATATAGCAGTATCAGCTAAAGCTTCAAATATAGAATAAGCCAAGTAATGATCATCAGTACCTGCTAATTTAAAACTCATAATAGAACCGACGAACGACATGTAGTCAAAGCCACCTTCTTTAAAGAAAGTATCAATTTTGAGTCCGCCGTTTCCACGAAATTCTAAAGACTTATCACTAACACTCTCGAAACTTCTTGCGCCGAGTTCTAGTAAAGATGATAAGGTCTCATAAAGATCATAATCTGGATTATCGTTTAACTCTTTGATAATACTAGGATACTTTTTCTCAAAATTATCAAGAAGTTTTTGTTTTTTCTCATCATTGTGCATAGCTTCTAGTATATTTGAGAGTTTAAACTCACCAAATTTAAGCGCATAATTCACATTATTTGCATCGGATACTAAAAATGATATACCGTTTTTAACACTCAAATTAGCACCTATAGCTCTTGTAACTCCCGCCTCTTTTGCTATGTTTAAAAACCTGTTTAAAACACTATCCTGATTTAGATCCTCTAAGGCATTTGAAATACCCAGCGTATCTTTTATAACAAGTACATTTCCTTGTAATGTAGAAACTCTCAGTGTATCTATCTCATTAAAGAACAGATATTCAACACCTGCTTCTTTGGCGTTTAAAGCTGTCATAGTAGCTTTGAGTGTACTTGGAGACTTTATGTTTATGTAGTTTTTACCTGTTAATGCTTTTAATTCTTCATCTAAAATAGTAACTTTCAAAGTCGGCTTTTCAATGGATAAAAGTGCATTTATTTCATCCTCAGTTAAAATAAAAAGCTTATTAAGTTTTGAAGTATCAACAACTAAAAGAGTGTTTCCTTCACTATAATGCGGTGAATATACATGCTCATCTCCAACCTTTAAATTCTCTTTATTTGAATAGTGTGTACATACAATAGAGTCATCAAGGTAAAAAGGGCTAGCAGGATTTGTCAACTTGTCTAAACACTTTGGACAAAGCGAAATATTGTAGTTTTTAGAGCTCAGTGAGCTACTGTTTATCTCTTGGTCTATATTTTGAGTATCTATCTCACCCATAAATATAGAATAAGGCATAAATTTTTGAGTATTATCTGAAAATCTCTCAATAGCGTCAGCGTCACTATCATCTAAAAGCAATATAACCGAACTATTGTCTTTTTTAACCTCTGCATCTATTTCACTCTCTTTTACAATATCTTGTAAAAAACCTGCAAAATATTCAGAATCTGCATTATACTTGATAGTTTGCTTGATAGCCATCTTTATACTCACTTTGTGGATTCGCGTATGATAATAAGATATCCTCTAGCGGATACTCTTTTTCTTTCTTTTTATACTTAATACCTGCACTATCTAACTCACTCATTGCTGCAGCTACAAACTGAGAAAACATCTCTTTCATCTTATCACTAAGACCTATATGTACACTAATAATATCTTCAGGTATTATACCAATAATATTCACTTGTGCCATTTTTTCAAGCAGTGAACATATCTCTAACATCTCGACTATCTCAACTTCATGTGCTGTTTGCTTGTATGAACCAAGTCCTAACATCTCATTTGCTGGAAGATTGTAGATAGAGCCAGCTTCATCATCCATAGTGATAGTATCAAGTATTAGAACTTTATCATAGTCTTGATAATATGTCATAAGTTGAAAACCGAGTACTCCACCATCTACTAATGTTACATCGTCTTCAAACTCATAATTCTCTTCAATATACCTTTGGGCATATACACCCACACCCTCATCTTTAAAGATGATAGTGCCGGCACCTACTATAGCTACTCTCATTATTTATCTTCTTTAACAAATTTTGAGCCGCCGACAACGATGTTGATGTCACCCTCTCTCCAAAACATAGTTCTCCAGATCTGATAGTAGATATGAAAAGCAACCCATGCCAAGATGTAATACATAGTTAAATGGTGTGAAATTCTTACATCCATATAAGTACCACCGGTAAATGCTACAGTCCAGTCAGTAGCTACATGAAGTATCCAAGGCCACCAAGCACCTATTGAACTTATCCCATGTGCCAGTCCATGTACATATAATTGAAGTCCTGTTAAAAGCATCCATACAAGCATCAAGTGGAACACAAAAAAGAAAACTGCATTAAAACTGTCAGCATATGATGAATCAAACTTTTTACTACGGTTCAATGTAAGCAGGTTTACAAGCACAGCTATAAATTCTACAATGTTTTTTCCATTAGGAATTAACTTTTTATAAGGCTTCTCAAATCTTGAAAAGAAATATAAGTAAGCAACAACGATACTGCTAACATCAAAAATAATAGCAGCTATAAAATGCCCCCATCTGTTCCATGCCATTACATACTTATCTACCGCAGGGTCTGCTATGAAACTTTGATAATATGGATGCCCTATATAAAGACCCGTAACTACTGCTACGACCATACATATAGCTACAACCCAGTGGTTTATTCTCATAAACGCAGTCATACGCTCAATTTTTTTATAACTCATAACTGACTCCTTAAATAGAACAGCTTGTATTTACTTTGAACTGACTTAGTTCCTTACCTTTAGTATCTACTATATGAACGGCACATGCTATACACGGATCGAAACTATGTATAGTTTTTAATATCTCGATAGGTTGAGATACATCGGCTACTTTCGTACCGATAAGAGCAGCTTCATATGCACCCATTCTATCTTTATGATCTCTAGGTGCCGCATTCCAAGTTGATGGAACTACCGCTTGATAGTTTTCGATCTTACCATCTTTAATTTTCACCCAGTGACCAAGTCCACCACGAGGAGCCTCAGCTAAACCGTGACCTTTTGCATCTTTTGATACTTTATCAAAATCGAACTCTGTCCAAGTACTCACATCACCTGAAGCAACGTTTGCAGCTAACTCATCTACCCACTCTAGCATTACATCAGCCATAAGCTCAGTCTCAATAGCACGTGCAGCTGTACGCCCTACCGTAGAGAAAAGTGCAGCTGTCGGAGCCGGTTTACCAAGTCCTAGTTTATCACCAAGAAGTGCCAAGAAGTTAGTTACGTATTTTGTTATACGTTCATCACCTGCAGCTACACCGACTACCATACGAGCTAATGGCCCAACCTCAACACGGTTATCATCATATATAGGAGATTTTATCCAAGAGTATTTTTCATTAGGTTTGATATATGCAAAACCATCAGCTTTTTTCTCAAAACCAGTATAGTTCGGTTCAGTTTCACCATCATATGGGTGTAAAGGTTTATCACCTGTATACCAAGCGTGAGTTACATCTTCTGCTACTTTACTTTGATCAAACGGATGAACTTTTGATAAGTCACCATTTAAAACAACACCAGAAGGGAAAAGAAGTTTTGAGTTATAAAAACCTGTATCGTCAAGTCTGAAGTCACCGTAAGTCATAAAGTTTTTAAGACCGGCTCCAGTACCGTCAAGAGCTTCGTCAACATATTTAACACCAGCCATAGCTAAGTCAGGAAGATATGCAGTCTTAATAAAATGAGTGAACTTTTTAAGGAGTGTTTTAAACTGAGCAATACGAGCCGGATTTTGAATATCTTGAACACATGTAACACCACCGACTACAAGTGATTGTGGGTGAGGCATCTTACCACCAAAAATTGCCATTAGTTTTGCAGCATCACGTTGCAGATCAAGTGCTTGAAGGTAGTGAGCAGTTGCAATTAAGTTCTGTTCAGGTGTAAGTTTATAAGCTTTACTTCCCCAATATGCATTTGAGAATATCCCTAAACGACCTTGTTTTACGAACTTAGTTAAACGCTCTTTTACTTGAATAAGTTCTGATTCACTTACACCATAAGGAGTTCTAGACCAGTTAAAAGATTCTTTCTCGGCTTTTTTAGGATCACCTTTAAGTGCATCAACCAGATCGACCCAGTCAAGTCCGTGAAGATGATAGAAGTGAACAACATGGTCATGGATATATAAAGCACCTTGTATTAGGTTTCTTACAATCCTTGCATTTTTAGGAATAGTTATATCAAAAGCATCTTCAACAGCTTCGATACTTCTTTGATAGTGTGTACCTGTACATACACCACAAATACGCATGGATAAAAGTCCAGCATCACGTGGATCACGACCTTTTAATATTGTCTCAATACCTCTAAACATAGTTGAAGATGCATACGCATCTTTTACAACATTGTTTTCATCAATTACAGCTTCAACTCTTAGGTGTCCCTCGATCCTTGTTATCGGATCTACTATTATGTGTTGTGATTTTGACATTATTTAGCTCCCTCTTCATCTTTTTTTCCTGCTGCCGCACTAGCAACTGCATGTATACCTATACCGATACCTGCTGCCGTTAATAATCCTAGACCAAACTGATCTACAGTTTTCTCAACTCCACCAGTTGGAGCTTTAAAGTGTGTATCAGACATTGGGCGCTCTTGAGCATATTTATCCCAGAATTGTGGTTCAGAACATCCTATACAACCATGTCCTGCACCGATCGGCCAGTTAACACCTTCGTTATATCTAACGATTGAACAGTTGTTAAATGTCATAGGACCTTTACATCCCATTTTATATAAACAGAAGTTGTTTTGAGCACCTATATCACCCCACTCTTCTACAAATTCACCTGCGTCAAAGTGTGCACGTCTCTCACAGTTATCATGGATTCTATATCCAAATGCGAACTTAGGACGGTTAAGGTGATCAAGTTCCGGAATCTGACCAGTAAGAACAAAGTGTAAGATAGTTCCCGTAATATTTGCAGGATTTGCAGGACAAGCAGGAATATTGATAATCGGCTTACCAGTTATAACGTCTTGAACACCAACAGCACCAGTTGGGTTAGGAGCAGCTGCTGGAACACCACCAAACGTAGCACAAGTACCGACTGCAACTAAAGCAGCAGCATTATGAGCTACATGTTTTAAATGCTCCTCAAATGTCTCAGCTTTAGCACCGATAGTACACCACTCTTTACCTGCACCTACAGGGATCGAACCCTCAACAACACATAGATACTTACCTTTAAAAGTTTTCATAGCTTCTTCAAGATGCTCTTCAGCTTGGTGTCCTGCTGCTACCATGATAGTTTCATTGAACTCTAATGATATAACCTCTAAAATAAGTTCATCAATAGTTGGAGCATCACTTCTAAGTATTGCTTCTGAGTTACCAGCACAATCTTGAAGTTCTAACCAAATAACAGGAACACGGTTCATCAACTCAGCGGCACGTGCAACTAGTGGAGTAAAGTTTGAAGGAAGCATTAACGCAGCACATGCAGCACTAGCCCATTTCATAAAATCTCTTCTGGTCAGGCCCTCAGCCTCTAAAACATTTGCTATAGAATTCTTACTAGCAACCTCAGTTTGTTCAAGTTCATTTAATCTTTTAGTCATTGTCTGCATTAAAGAGTCGTAATATTCCGCTCCGCGGTTCGTATTAACTTTTGACCCTTTAGCACTAAACATATTTGCTAAAGCTTCTCTTCTTTCAACCATAATCCACCCTTTCTGATTTTTATATTATTCAAAACTGAATATTCATTCAGTAAATTCTATATAAATAAAACTTTAATATAACTTATATTAATAATATTTAAGAAGAAAGTAAAAATTTAGGATTTTGTCTAATGAGTAGTACAGACCGAACAAACATCAAATGTTTTAAAAACAAGTTCTGCTAAATGTTCATCTTTTAAACCAACCATCGCTTTTTGTGATACACCTTGCTTATCTTTAGTACCGCCAGCTAGGTTCCACTGTGTAGGTGTAATAATTTCATAGTTTTTTATTACGCCATCTTCTAGTTCTACTTTATGTATAAGTGAACCGCGGGCTGCTTCAACCGCACCGACACCACTGCCTGAGAGTTTTGAAATATCAACAGATGGTTTAATATAAGATGGTTCATTTATATCTAACTCATTTAAAAGTGTTTTAGAGTGATTTAAAAGTTGTGCTATTTCACATACCCTAGCTAATATCCTACTTAATATACTGTCACCGTATTTTCTATGCGCATCTTTTATTAGAGGATTTTTATTAAGCATTGCACGTGAGAGTGGTCCAACTTCGTAGTACTTATCTTTAAACGATACGTTCTTTGCAAAAGATGTTTTTTTCTCTTCTTCCTTTACATATTCAAAAGATAATCTTTTTGTTACTCTTGTCTTAGTTGATTTGCCGCTGTTAAAATATGAGTTACCTCCAAAGACTATAAATCTGTCATAACTTTTTCCAAGATTCATCCATTTTCTTTGTTTGATCTCTTTTAATATTTTTGACAGCTCACCGTTAGAATCAATAGCCTTGTCTACATTATTACATGTCATGAACTCTTTAACATCAATATCTACGATATTTTTTTCAAAAAATTTAATGCTCTCGTCTATGTAGCTATGTATCTTCACAATATCCATATTTGTAATGTCACAAACAACACCACCGACAATGGCATAAGAAGTATGCGGATATTGTCCTCCAAAGGTAGCAATTGCTTTTGACATCAGCTGTGAGGTATGTGAAGCTTTTAATATCTCTTGTTTAAAACCAAAGAGTGGAAATATAGTAAGGTAAAACCATTTAAAATGATTATGGATGATCTCAAAATTTTGAGTCAGTTCTCTGATTATCTGTGCTTTTTTAGATATCTCAATATTATCATAACAACTCTCTAATGCTTTTACGGTAGCTATTAAATGTGCATGTCCGCAGATACCGCAGACTCTAGGGTTTATAACTAAAGCGTCCCCAGCAGGTCTTCCCTCTAATATATTCTCTATCCCTCTAGTTGAGTTAAAACTGATATCTACAAAATCGATCTTGTTATCTTTAAAATTAAAATCAAGCGTAGCTTCACCCTCTATCTTTTCTATAAGTTTAATCATCTATTAATTTCTTCTCTAGTCTGTCAATTTTAAATGCTTTTGCTACTCCAGCTAATGTAAGGTAAGCTCTTTTGTTAACACCAAGGGGTAACTCCTGAGGTATACCCATATTTTTCTTTGTGCTAAAAAGGTTTTCTCTTGGAAACGTAGGTTCTGTACAACCCATACAGCCAAGCCCTGCTCTTGTTTTTGAGTTTACCTCATTCCAAAGTAGTTTGTTACAACTTCCATGTGTAAATGGAGCCTGACATCCATGGTCGTAAAACATACAACCTTCCAGCTCTCCAAAATTATGATTATCTACTTTATACTCAAAGTATTCATTTCTGACACACCCGTTATGTATACTATATGCGTAATACTCTTGTGGTCTTAAAAGCTTATCTAACTTTATCTCTAACTCTTGCTTTATAGTATATAGTGTGTTTGCAAGTATCTCTGGGTGGACTGGACAGCCTGAGAGGTTTATAGATCTATCTTTAAACTGATCAAATCTATCTACATTTTTTTCTTCATTAAAGAACAGACCGCTTACATTTTTATAGTTTGATTCTTTAAATATACCGCCAAATGATGCACATGTACCTACAGCTACAATTTTCTTAACTTTTTTTGCGTATTTATTGATTATCTTTACTATAGAGACATTAGCTCTGTCAAACTCTTCTGAGATAGCACCCTCTACAAGTAGGATGTCACATTCGATATCTTTTGATACTATATCTTCAAGTGAATATGGGGAATCAATTACAGGGTGATAGATAAACTCAAAGTTATCTAAAAAGTATTCTAAGTTTTGGTAGTTAAAAAAAGCATGTGTATTACCGTTGCAGGCCAAAGCACTAAGCCATAGTACTTTTAGCCTTTTCATTTTTATACACTCAATGCTTTGTAGATGTTGTAAGAGATATCTTCAACATACTCATCTAAATTTTTTGGAAGTATGTTCTCACCCTTCAAGAACACCATGCCTCCAAGGTAGCCCATAAAAAGACCAAAGGCACTAAAAAAGTCTTGATCTCTTAAATCTCCACACTTAACACCCTCTTCAAAGTAGATCATGATCTCTGT
>Ga0193955_1000211_pt1 | contig 36578 bp, 27 predicted proteins | sample BB_6_MG_FD_140343 | JGI IMG/M metagenome (GOLD analysis project Ga0193955, IMG submission 140343) | Microbial mat bacterial communities from the Broadkill River, Lewes, Delaware, United States - BB_6_MG | ecosystem: Environmental > Aquatic > Freshwater > River > Microbial mats | place: USA... | reverse complement strand
TGCCATTTCTGTTTGCGTAATAATACAAAGCGATTTAGTTGAGAAAATTGCTTTAGCTAAATCTTCTTTCTGTAAGTCTAAAGTGATAGGGGGTGTGCTTGATTGTTCATTTATTTGATCGTTTATTTGTGATCTTGTTTGGTTTAATTCAGTTTCTATCAAGTTAAATTGGCTATCAACTTGCACTTGACCTACATTTTGAAGTAGCTCAGCTAAGAATTGGAATTGCTGTGGTTTTGATTCACCGCACTGGGGCATCAATTGTTTTATGTTCGTTAAATCTGGTTGTAGATATGAGCCTAGAAGATCAAAAGAGTGCTTATACTTAGGCAATGTTGAGGCATTAATACCTTTAGGAAATTTTTCTTTTAAGTTAGCTTTATCACCTAATTGCTGGAATAATATCACCTCAATTTCAAACCATCGGTCAGTGTCCCCATCTTTTTGATTTTGGGCCCAAACGTCTGTATTCATTGTAAGCTGAGAGAGGCTTAGCGTAAGCAGTGAATAGAATAAAGCTGAATTTAATTTCATTAATAGTCCGCGTTTGATATCTGGTATTAGTTTTAGGTTAATTTAGTTATGTTAGTTATTTTAATTTACTTGCTGTTAACTCACTTAATAAGTTGCTGATTAAGTTAAATCTTGCTTGTTCATTGTCACTCTTGTGAGTAAATTTTAATTTGTTAGGTGGTACCATCTTATACATTGTTGGTTGTTTTTGCACTAAAGCAATGATCAACATATGATCAACACTGGTATCATCATTGAATTCAATTGAACCACTTTTTTCACTTACTTCAATACGTGATATACCAATAGTTTGGGCTTTTAAGCGAATTTTCGCAATATGAATTAAATTTTTTGTTGCTTGGGGTAATAAACCAAAGCGGTCGATTAATTCTACTTGAATATCATCCAATTGATTTTTATTTTTACAACTAGCGATTCGTTTGTATAAGCTCAATCGTATGCTGACATCAAAAATATAACTTTCTGGAATCAAGGCTGGCAAACGTAATTCTATTTCTGTTTGTTTAGCGGTAACTTGATTAAGTGATAATTGTTTACCGTCTTTCAATGCTTCTACGGCGTGATCAAGCATTTCCATGTATAAACTAAAACCTACTTGGCTCATAGAGCCTGACTGGTCTTCGCCTAGTAATTCACCCGCGCCTCGTATTTCTAAATCGTGCGTTGCTAGTGTAAAACCTGCCCCTAAATCTTCCAGTGAAGCGATTGCTTCAAGGCGTTTTTTAGCGTCTTTTGTCATACGTTTTTCATGGGGGGTTAACAGATAAGCATAAGCTTGATGATGAGAACGACCAACACGACCACGTAATTGATGTAACTGTGCTAAACCTAAATGATCAGCTCTGTCCATGATAATTGTATTGGCACTGGGAACGTCAATGCCTGTTTCTATGATGGTTGTACACACAATTACGTTAAATCGTTGATGATAGAAATCACTCATAATTCGTTCAAGTTCACGTTCACGCATTTGTCCGTGCGCTGTCACAACACGTGCTTCGGGCACAAGTGCTTGAATGTCACTGGCAGTTTTTTCTATCGTGTCGACATGGTTATGTAAAAAGTATACTTGGCCACCCCGTAAAGTTTCTCGCAGAATCGCTTCTCTAATGAGTGCATCATCACGTTGACGCACAAAGGTTTTAACGGCTAATCTTTTGGCTGGAGGGGTTGCAATAATGGATAAATCTCGCATGCCGCCCATAGCCATATTCAATGTGCGTGGAATTGGGGTAGCAGTTAAGGTAAGGATGTCGACATTACTACGTAGTTGTTTGATTTTTTCTTTTTGTTTTACGCCAAATCGGTGTTCTTCATCGACAACTAATAAGCCTAAGTCTTTATACTTAATACTGTTTTGTAATAGTTTGTGAGTGCCTATTAATATGTCTATTTGACCCGATTCAACTTGCTTGATTATTTCGGTTTGTTGTTTGGCTGTTTTAAAACGTGATAGTACTTCGATTGAGATTGGCCAGTTGGCGAAGCGATCACGAAAATTGTCATAATGTTGCTGGGCAAGTAAGGTGGTCGGTACGAGTATTGCGACTTGTTTGTTATCATTTACGGCAACAAAAGCCGCACGCATGGCGACTTCAGTTTTACCAAAGCCAACATCACCACAAACGAGTCTGTCCATCGATTTAGGCGATAACATATCGCTTATCACTGCATTGATAGCTTGTTGTTGATCGAACGTTTCTTCGAAACCAAAGCTATCGCTAAACGCTAAGTATTCTTCTTTATCACGTTTAAAAGTATAGCCTGTGTTACTTGCGCGGTTGGCATAAATATCGAGTAATTCAGCTGCAACATCACGTACTTTTTCAGCCGCTTTTTGCTTAGCTTTACTCCATGTGTCTGTACCTAACTTATGTAATGGTGCATGTTCAGGATCACTGCCTGAATAACGGCTAATTAAATACAAAGACGCAACAGGTACATATAATTTTGCATCATTAGCATAGCTAAGCATTAAAAATTCTGTCGTAATTCCGCCTGTTTCTAACGTTTGTAAGCCTAAATAGCGTCCAATACCATGTTCTATATGAACAACCGCCTGACCAATAGAAAGTTCGGCTAAATTTTTGAAGATAGCATCGGTTTCAATATCTTGAGTTTTATTTCGTCGTCTTGATTGACGAACATGATCACCTAATAATTCTGCTTCTGTTACTAGCGCGATGGCATTATTTTTAGTACTGGCTTTGGTTCGTTTTTTTGTTTGGAAAGTAAAACCTTGGCTGAGTGCATTAACACTAATCCCAAGTTGTTCTGGGGAGTCAATAAAATCTTCAATTGTGTTGAATATAGTTGGTTTGATGTTATCGCGAGCGAGTAACTCTAAAACACTTTCTCGTCGACCTTGGCTTTCTGCAATAAATAATATTTTATTGGGGGTTTCTTTATCACTGATAAAATTGTTTATTAATTCAAAAGGGTGTTTAAGTTTATGGTCTATGGTTAAGTCTGGTAATGTTTCAACATCAAAATGAATGGCACTCGATTTTTGCTTTTTCTCAACTTCGCTAGTTTGTGCTATTGGCGTACACGCTTCAATTGTAATGCGAGCAAACGGTTTTAACTCGGTATAAAGTAATTCTTCATTTAAAAATAATTGCTCTGGCGGTAATAACGGACGCGTTGGATCGTAACGTCGGTTTTCATACCGATAATGAATATCTTGCCAATATTGTTGGAGTGATTTATCAATGTCTCCCGATACAACAATGAGCGTATCAGGCGATAAATAGTCGCATAAGCTACTGCTGCTTGCATCAGTATTATTTTGGTTGTTGAAAAACAGCGGTAAGTAGTATTCAATACCTGGCGGTAGAATGCCATTACTTACTTGATGATAAATTGACTCTTTGTCTATCGAGCTTGTAAATAACTCACGAAATTGGCTACGAAATAAATTTATTGCGTCTTTATCGGTTGGAAATTCATGTGCAGGCAATAAGTTTATATTGTCTACTTTTTCATTTGAACGCTGATTTTCTGGGTCAAATAAGCGAATTTCATCAATTTCATCATCAAAAAAATCTAAACGAAATGGGATATTACTACCCATGGGGAAAACATCTAAAATTGCACCACGTGCAGAAAATTCACCATGTTCCATTACTTGGTCAACACTGCGATAACCACAGGATTCTAACGTTTGTCTAAGCTGGTGTAAGTCTTTTTTATCCCCTTTGTTAATAATGAAACTATTTGATTCTATATATTTTTTTGGGGCTAACCTTTGTACCAAGGTGGTCACGGGCACTATGACGATGCCTTTCTTCATACGTGATAATTGGTAAAGTGTTGCTAGACGTTGAGAAATAATATCTTGATGGGGAGAGAAAGTATCGTAAGGTAATGTTTCCCAATCAGGAAATAAGCATAGGGCTAAGTCATCAGCATCTTGCTTTAAACTACGTAATTCATGTTCAAGTTTGAGTGCTGTAGGTGTGTCGTGCGTAACCAATAATATTGGCGCATCACTGACTAATGCGCTGTGATATAACGCAATACTATCACTAGAGCCTTGCAGATTATGCCAGGTTTTTTTATCAACTCTGGTTAGGGTATTTTTGGCTAAAGTAGGCGTTAGTAAACAGCTTTTTTTGATCATAGCGTAATTTTAATAGGGGTACGAAAATTATGACTGTATATTCTAACGAGTTTTGTGTGATTTGAAATGTATTTGACAAAAATTTATTTTATAACTAAAACTATAAGTAGCATTTTGTTGTTTACCTAATGCTTTAACTTTTAATGGATATCTTTACAAGGATTTAATATGAACGTTTTATCGCTGAAAGCACTTACCTGTGCGCTACTAACCTCAATCTTACTTTTAAATAGCAACTTGGTGTTTGCAGACGCCACTGTGTCAAATGATACTGTGGTAGTTGAACAAGTTATTCATTTAAATAAGTCAACGGTCGATGATTTAGTAACGTTAAAAGGAATTGGTCAGAAAAAAGCGCAAGCTATTGTTGCTTATCGTGATCAGGTTGGTGGTTTTAAATCAGTTAATGATTTAATTAAGGTGAAAGGGATAGGTGAAAAAGTATTATCGGATAATATTGGCCGATTGAAGATCTAAAATTCACTTATTATATGTATTAAAAAGTCAGCTTATTGCTGACTTTTTTATAAATAATTTAAAGTGTAAAAATAACTTTTATATTCTATTTTGTTATAGAAGACGTGTTTGATATATAGAATTATTAATCTGAATGTGGCATTCTTTCGTTATTAATTTTATCAACGTTTGTATTGGCAATGAATTTAACTCATTTAAAAAAATTAGAAGCGGAATCTATTCATATTTTCCGTGAAGTGGCAGCAGAATTTGACAATCCAGTAATGCTTTATTCGGTTGGGAAAGACTCAGCCGTGTTATTACATCTTGCACGCAAAGCGTTTGCTCCTGGCAAAATTCCTTTTCCATTATTACATGTTGATACCAATTGGAAATTCAAAGAAATGATCGCTTTTCGTGATCAAATGGCTAAAGACTATGGCTTTGAATTACTTGTGCATCAAAATCCAGATGGTATTGCCATGGGCATGGGACCCTTTACTCATGGTAGTGCACAACACACTGACGTAATGAAAACTCAAGGCTTAAAACAAGCACTAGATAAATACGGTTTTGATGCTGCCTTTGGGGGCGCTCGCCGTGATGAAGAAAAATCACGTGCTAAAGAACGTGTTTACTCTTTCCGCGATAAAAACCATCGTTGGGATCCTAAAAGTCAGCGTCCAGAATTATGGAATGTGTATAACGGTAAAGTCAATAAAGGTGAGAGTATTCGTGTATTTCCTTTATCAAATTGGACAGAGCTTGATATTTGGCAATATATTTACTTGGAAAGCATTCCAATTGTACCTTTGTATTTGTCTGAAAAACGTCCTGTTGTTGAGCGCGACGGTACGTTAATTATGGTTGATGATGATCGTATGCCTATTGGTCCTGATGACGAAATTCAAATGAAAGATGTGCGTTTTAGAACATTAGGTTGTTACCCATTAACAGGTGCTGTTGAATCAACAGCGACAACACTACCTGAAATTATTCAAGAAATGTTATTAACCAAAACATCTGAACGCCAAGGTCGTGTCATTGATCATGATAGTGCGGGCTCTATGGAAAAGAAAAAAATGGAAGGGTACTTTTAAGCGCGTTGTTATTTTAGTTAAAACGAGCTAACGAACCTAGACAAATACATTTTAGTAAATAAATTATAAATTTTGAGAGAACGTGATGAGTCACCAATCAGACTTAATTGAAGATGATATTCAAGCTTATTTAAAGCAACATGAAAATAAAGAATTAGTACGTTTTTTAACTTGCGGTAGCGTTGATGACGGTAAAAGTACCTTAATTGGTCGTTTGTTGCATGATTCAAAAATGATCTTTGAAGATCAACTGGCTGCCATTGAAAAAGATTCTAAAAAATCAGGTACAACAGGCGAAGCTATTGATTTGGCTTTATTAGTTGATGGCTTACAATCTGAGCGTGAGCAAGGGATTACCATTGATGTTGCTTACCGTTATTTCTCTACGGAACAACGTAAATTTATTATTGCGGACACCCCAGGCCATGAGCAATACACTCGAAATATGGCAACAGGTGCTTCAACTTGTGATTTAGCTATCATTTTGATTGATGCGCGTTATGGCGTGCAAGTTCAAACGCGTCGTCATTCATTTATTTGTTCATTATTAGGCCTTAAGCACATTATTGTGGCTGTGAATAAAATGGATTTAGTGGATTTTTCACAAGCTCGTTATCAAGAAATTAAAAAAGAATATCGTGACTTTGCTGAGTCGCTTGATTTTGATGATGTTCGCTTTGTGCCTTTATCAGCACTTAATGGTGATAATGTTGTTGAAGAAAGTGTAAACATGCCTTGGTATCCAGGGGCAACGTTGATGAAGTTGCTTAATACGATTGATGTTGTACCAAAAAATGAATTTACGCCATTTCGTTTTCAAGTACAGTATGTTAACCGACCTAACCTAGATTTTCGCGGTTTTGCTGGGACTATTGCATCAGGTCATGTTTTAGTAGGCGATACTATTGTTGCTTTGCCTTCAGGTAAAGAAAGCGTTGTGAAAGAGATTGTTACCTTTGATGGCAACCTTGAGCGTGCTGATAAAGGTATGGCGATAACATTAACACTTGAAGATGAAATTGATATAAGCCGTGGTGAGATGATTGTTAAAAAAGGCAATCTACCACATTCAACTAAAGAATTTAATGCAACCGTTGTTTGGATGCATGAAAATGAATTAGAACCAGGCCGTGAATATTTTATTAAGCATGGCAGCAAAATGACCACCGGGCATGCGGAAAGTATTGAAAGTAAATATGACGTAAATACGATGGAAAAACTGCCAAGTGCACAGTTAGCTGTTAATGAAATTGGCTCAGTTAATTTAGTGATTGATGAAGTTTTACATTTTGATCCATATAAAGAAAATAAAGGCACAGGTGCTTTTATTGTTATTGATAGACTGAGTAATATTACCGTGGGTGCTGGTATGATTAACAATGCACTTGATCAGAAAACCCATGAATATTCAGCTTTTGAGTTAGAATTTAATACTTTAGTTCGTAAACATTTCCCTCATTGGGGCGCAAGGGATATTGCTAAGCTTTAATTAGCATTTTTAGCAATAATAATTTCATAATGACTATACAACAGTGGCTGATGATAGCGGTTTTTGTCACCACTTTTGTTGGTCTTCTCAAATTTCAACAAGTACCTGAACGTATTTTTTCAATTACGGTACTTGTGTGTTTAGCGTTTTCTTTTGTTACAGTAGATGACATTCTTGCTAATGCTGTAAATCCAGGTTTAGTGACTTTAATTTTGCTAGTGCTTTGTTCATTTTCTTTTGAACGCACTAGTATTTTACGTCGTCTGAGTAACAGTGTTTTTAGTGGTTCTAAAATAAGGTCAATGCTACGGCTTTTTATTGGTACTGCCTTTGCCTCGGCCTTAATGAGCAACACTGCTGTAGTCGCAACCCTCATTAATAGCGTTAAAAGTAATAAGCTGATCAATGCGGGTAAATTATTATTACCTTTATCTTATGCGGCAATTTTAGGAGGTACTCTCACTTTAGTTGGCACTTCAACTAACCTTATTGTTAATAGTTTATTACTTGAACAAGGCGCGGAAGGTTTTAGCTTTTTTGATTTTACGGCCATTGGCAGTGTGGCGTTTGCTGTTTGTTTAATTATTGTTGTATTGCGAGCAAGAACGTTACCCAATATGTTGCAAGGGGAATTATCTACACAAGATTATTTACTTGAAGCAGAGGTATCAACAGACTCTAAATTAATCGGGAAAAGTGTTGAGGAAAACGGCTTACGTAATTTAGACGCTTTATTTTTGGTTGAAATAGTGCGCAGAGGGCGTTTGATTTCACCTGTAACACCAGAAGAAAACTTACAAGCTGGTGATAAACTCATCTTTAGTGGCGATATTTCTAAAGTATTAACCTTACAGCAGTTTGACGGCTTAACATTATTCGCTGAGCAAGATGATTTGTTGAGAAACAACTTAACTGAAGTACTAATAAAAAACGATTCGGCAATTGCAGGTAAAACCTTAAAAAAAGCAGGTTTTAGAGCGCGATTTGATGCAGCAGTGGTAGCTGTTCGTCGCGAAGGCTGTGCCTTGTCAGGTAAGTTAGGTGATATTGTTCTGCAATCAGGTGACTTTCTTGTATTAGCTGTAGGGAAGGATTTTTCTAGTAGAACTAACTTATCAAAAAACTTCTTTATTTTATCAGGTCATCAAGCAGTAAATATGTTAAGTGGCTGGCGTGATTATGGCACAATATGGGGGTTCTTGTTGGCTATTTTAACCTCTGTATTAACGCCAGTATCTTTATTAAGTTGTTTATTTGTTTATGTAGCAGCACTTATTTTTAGTGGGGCACTTACCGTAAATGAAGTTAAGCGTAGATTTCCTTTAGAGATTTGGATGATAGTATTAGGCGCATTAACTTTAGCTACAGCGGTTGAGAATACAGGACTGGCGGGTGTTATTGCAGATAGTATTGAGAAATTACTCAATGGAAGTAACCCTTATTTTGCTTTTATTGCTATTTTTGTTTTAACTTTATTATTAACTGAATTAATCACTAATAGTGCAGCGGCGGCATTGATATTTCCTATCGCCTATAATATTGCATTAGGTTTGGGTGTTGACCCTATTCCTTTTGTGATGGCTGTGGCGTTTGCGGCGAGTGGAAGTTTTATTAGCCCTTATGGTTACCAAACCAATATTATGGTCTATAACGCAGGTAATTATCAATTAGCTGATTTTGTTAAATTTGGTCTACCTATATCCATTATTTATAGCACTACGGTATTATTAATGATTCCTTTAGTGTTCCCATTTTAGATTGAAATTATTAAAGAGTATAAAATGAAAACAGAAAATACTGTTTGGCATGAACAACATATTTCCAAAGAACAACGAGCTAAATTGAAAAATCAAACGCCTTGTTTGCTTTGGTATACAGGGTTAAGCGGATCAGGAAAATCTACGGTAGCCAATGCTGTTGATGCTTTGTTATTTAAGTTAGGATGCCATAGTTACTTGCTTGATGGTGACAATGTTCGTCATGGCTTAAATGGTGACTTAGGCTTTAGTGATGAAGCTCGAATTGAGAACATACGCCGAATAAGTGAAGTATCAAAACTTTTTTTAGATGCAGGCTTAATTGTATCTACGGCGTTTATTTCACCATTTAAACAAGACAGAGCTAGTGCTAGAGCCAAATTAGCGCATGGTGAATTTATAGAGGTGTATATTGATACCCCTATTAGTATTTGCGAACAACGAGACCCTAAAGGGCTTTATAAAAAAGCGCGTGCAGGTGAAATAAAAGATTTTACTGGGATTGATTCTAATTATGATGCGCCAGAAAATCCAGAAATTCATGTTAAAACAGCAGAGCAGTCAATTCAAGCTTGTGCTGAGCAAATTGTGGATTATTTGGTTAAACAAGGTTTTATTTTTACAGATAAAAATTTAAACAATCACTTTAGTACTAAAGAATAAGGTTAGCATATGCACTATGATGTGTTTAATGGTGATGCTGATGGCATTATTGCTTTATTACAGCTTCATTTGTCTCGAGCCAAACCACATCCTAAAGACTCGATTTTAATCACTGGAGTAAAACGCGATATTAGTTTGCTGAAAAATGTTGATGTAGAACAGGCAACTTCAGTTACTGTGTTAGATATTTCTTTAGAGAAGAATGCTGATGCTTTAATCAAGTTACTAAACAAAGACATTGCTGTTTTTTATGTTGATCATCATAGGCCAGGTAATATTCCAAAATCTAACTTTTTAACAACGCTGATAAATACTGATGCTAATATTTGTACGAGCTTGTTAGTTAATAAATATTTGAATAATGAATTTGTTTATTGGGCAATCGCTGCTGCATTTGGTGACAACATGCATGCTGCCGCACAAGTACTTGCAGATAAGCACGATGTTTCAATTGAACAACAAGCGTTATTAAGCGAGCTGGGTGTTTATATCAATTACAATGGTTACGGGCGCAGTATTGATGATTTGCATTTTCATCCAACAAGGTTATTTGAAATATTATTAAATTATCCGAACCCTTTCGATTTGATTAATGATACGGATTCAGTATTTTATCAACTGAAAGCTGCTTACCTAGCTGATATGACCCAAGCTAAACAATCAATATTATTGATAGATAATGAACAACTCTCCGCTGTTCAATTAGCTGATGAGCCTTGGGCAAGACGTGTGAGTGGTGTTTTTGGTAATGAATTAGCAAATGCGTCACCAAATAAAGCACATGTTGTTGTCACTCTAAATGCAACTACTATAAAAGAAATGCCATCCTATACCATTAGTTTAAGAGCGCCCTTAAATAATAAACAAGGTGCTGGTGAGATATGTGCTAGCTTTCCTACGGGGGGAGGGAGAGCTGCCGCGGCTGGGATTAATGCTCTGCCAGCAGAAATGCTTGGTGATTTTTTTGATAGCGTGGCAAAATACTACCAATAAAGTTCTATAAGCGTAATAAAGCATAGAATAAATGTATTGAATTTAGCTAAGGAAATATCATGAGTTTATTGATAACGGGCGGCACAGGATATATAGGTAGTCATACAGTTGTAGAGTTACAAACATTAGCTTCCTCGCATGCAGAAGAGCAAGATATTGTTATTGTGGATGACTTATCTAATTCGTCTACTAAAGTACTTGATAGAATTAAAAAAATTACTAATAAAGCAGTGACTTTTATCAAAGCCGATGTATGTGATTATGACGCCATGAATACAGTGTTTAAGCAACATAATATTCAGGCGGTTATACATTTTGCAGGTCATAAAGCGGTTGGTGAATCAAATGAAAAGCCACTAAGTTATTATCATAATAATGTATCAGGTACGGTTAATTTACTTAGGGTAATGGAACAACATAACGTTAAAAAGTTGGTGTTTAGTTCTTCTGCTACAGTATACGGCGATAATGTTTCCCCGTTAAATGAAAGCATGTCTACCTCGGCGACGAACCCTTACGGACAAACGAAGTTGATGGTTGAACATATTTTGTTTGATTTAGCGAAAAGTGACAGTAGCTGGTCTATTGCTTGTTTACGATATTTTAATCCGATTGGCGCCCATAATTCAGGCTTAATTGGTGAAAACCCTAATGGTATTCCTAATAATTTATTACCCTACGTAGCACAAGTTGCTGTTGGCAGGTTAGCGCAATTACAAGTGTTTGGCGATGATTATGATACCGTAGATGGCACAGGAGTTCGTGATTATATTCATGTGGTTGATTTAGCCCAAGGCCATGTTAAAGCATTACAAAACTTGGACAAAATATCAGGCTGTAAAGCGATTAATTTAGGCACGGGTAACGGTACTTCTGTACTTGAAATTGTGAATACATTTAAAGAAATTAGCCAACAAGATATTCCGTATAAAATAGTACCAAGGCGTGCTGGCGATCTAGCGATGGTGTATGCCAATGCAGATTTAGCGAATGAACTATTGGGCTGGAAAGCAACCAGAAATCTATATACTATGATTGAAGATACTTGGCGCTGGCAGTCAGAAAATCCACACGGTTTTTAATTTTATCTTAGTATTAGCCACTTCAAAAAGCATTAAGCCTTTATATTGAAGTGGCTCTTGAATTTTTGTGATATATCAACATTTGTTATAATTTATTAGCTATAATTGTTTGGTTAAACTAAAAGCGCCTCTTATTTCACCCAAAGCATAACCCGTTGCTTGATCTTCTGGATAGTATTGCGCTAGTGCTGCCTTTGCTTCATCACTGAGTTTAGTGCCATGACAAGTTAAGCAAAGTGGTTCAACCCCTTGCGCTTTCATAAATCTAAATTCATTATTAACTATTTCAGCTTTAGCGATTGTTTGTGCTTTTTCTCCTTGTTGTTGACGTTGGTTAAATGACTTTAATGTTGCTTCTTCCCAAGTATCAGGTATGGCGTTTTGCTTATTTCTTGCTCTTAAGCTGACTCTTTTTACTTGCCATTGGGTAGTTAAACTTAATTCTTTAGCAATATTGGGGGCTTGTACTGAGCATACTTCAATAGCGTGTTTAACTCCGCCTTCGTTAAGCGCTTTTTTTAGTTGTGGTTTTAATGTTCCACCAAACTGTTTAACAATGGTGATGGCTTGAGCTTTAAGTGCTTTTGTATCAGTTGTTTGTGCTAATGTGGAATAAGAGCACATTAGCAGGGCGGTACTTAACGTAACCATAGAGCCTTTTTTTATGAAAGTTAACATAGTAAGTCCTATAAATGTTAAAAATAGAGGTAAGAAAATTATTAATTAGACAATTGACTTTGTTCATCAGCCCAAGCAAGTGCATCGTTATAGTGCTTAACTGCTTGCTCTTTATTTAGTTTTAGTTTTTCCATCACTATATTTGTTTTCTCCCATTGAGCATGTTCAATAAACTCTACTAATTTAATAATTGCAGCCATAATGCCTTTTCGAGTAAGTAATGGGTCTTTTATTTCTGCAGCCAAGGGGAGTTTAGCTAAGACAACATCAAGTTCTTCATCTAAAATCGCGTCTATCATAGATAATAAACCGATTAAAAATGCAGTTGATTCATCGACTTTAGACTTAATATCGTGTGCAATAAGCTCGCAAAATTTTGCGCGTGTCATTGCTAATTTTATCAGCTCGGTAGGTTTACCTGGATTCGCTGTGATAGCAAACATTAGTCCTAGAAAACGTTTAAGTTCACTTGAACCAAGCATGACTAATGCTTGTTTAATTGTAGATATTTCACTTTGACGCCTAAATATAGCAGAGTTTGCATAACGAAGTAATTTATAAGATAAGGTCACATCGCGTTCAAAAACACCAGTAATATTTGTAAGATCTAATTCTGGTTTTGATGTTTCATATAATAATTCTGCCATGGCAAGCTGAGAAGGTGATAAGTTTTTAGTTTTTATCATTTCAGGTTTGGCAAAAAAGAAGCCTTGAAAATATTTAAATCCTAGTTGTAAAGCTTGTTCATATTCTTCGTAGGTTTCTACTTTTTCTGCTAATAAGTCAATATGTGGAAAATCTTTAATTGCCTCAATGATTGTTTGTATTTCATTGAAGTCTGTTTGTTGAATATCTACTTTAATTATTTTGATGTAAGGGTAAAAATGTACCCAAACGGCTTGATGTTCGTAATCATCTAATGCAATTATGTAGCTTTTGCTATGTAAATCTTTACATAAAGAGAGTAGTTTTTTTCCTGGTTTTATTGTCTCTAAAATTTCAACTACGACTTCTTCATTGGTTAACATTTCAGGGTAACCTGCTGACAATGTATCTAAAGTGAAATTAATAAAGGCGAGTTTATTGCTAGTAAAGTCACTTATGCCCATATTAAATTTACTTGCCTCAATCATTTTACTGGTGGCTTCATCGCCATCTATATCGGGGAAAACATTATCTATACTGTCGCGAAAAAGTAACTCATAAGCATAGAGTTTTTTGTTTATATCCAAAATAGGCTGTCTGGCGGCGTAAAAGTACATAGTTTGAGTATTTTAATTTTTATAAAAACAGTTATTAATCAATATACCTGTTCTATTGGAAGTTGCAAGATTGTGAGGAAATTTATTGTTTTTAAAAGGGTAACGTTTTAATAATATTTTTTTAATGTTATTTAATACGAAGATTATAATACTAAGGTTTATTTTTGGTTGTTTTCTTGATAGCGTAGCAGGGCACTTTATAAATCGTAATTTACAATTAGAATAAAAATAATAAATTAAGGGGAATCACTTGGAATTTGGAACGTTAGTTTCTTTGGCATTGTATTTTATTGTCATGTTAGGTATTGGTTTGTATGCGTATAAAAAATCAACGGATGATGTGTCGGGCTTTATGCTTGGAGGGAGAAGTTTAAGCCCTAGTGTTGCTGCACTTTCAGCTGGTGCGTCAGATATGAGTGGTTGGATGCTGATGGGGTTACCTGGTGCCATGTATATTACAGGAATGAGTAGTTTATGGATTGCTATAGGATTAGTTATTGGTGCCTTTTTTAATTACCTCATTGTTGCACCGCGTCTTAGAACTTACACCGAAGTTGCTAGTGATTCTATTACCCTTCCAGATTTCTTTGAAAACCGCTTTAATGATAAATCACGTATGTTAAGAGTTGTTTCTTCTGTTGTTATTGTCGTATTTTTTACACTTTATACTTCAAGTGGCATTGTCGCTGGCGGTAAGTTGTTTGAAAGTTCTTTTGGTTTAAATTATGAACTAGGTTTATATGTTACTGCTGGAGTCGTAGTGGCCTATACTTTTTTTGGTGGCTTTTTAGCGGTGAGCTTAACTGATTTTGTTCAAGGTTGTATTATGTTCATTGCCTTGGTACTTGTGCCTGTTGTTGCTATAAGTGAAGTGGGGGGGATCAATGAAGTAAGCTCAACTGTTCGTCAGATTAATCCTGAATTACTTAATATTTTCAGTGGTGTTAGCTTTATTGGTATACTGTCAGCAATGGCATGGGGGCTGGGGTATTTTGGGCAACCTCATATTATTGTACGATTTATGGCTATTCGTAGTGTTAAAGATATGCCAACAGCTTGTCGAGTTGGTATGAGTTGGATGATAGTTGCTATTATAGGCGCTATGGCAACAGGTTTTGCTGGTATTGCGTATGTTGCTAAAACAGGTATGCAGTTGGATGATGCAGAAACAATTTTTATTGTGTTATCGCAAATTTTATTTAGTCCACTGATCGCTGGTTTTTTATTAGCAGCAATTCTAGCGGCAATTATGAGTACCATTTCTTCTCAACTTCTTGTGACATCAAGCTCTTTAACAGAAGATTTTTATAAAACCTTTTTACACCAAGAAGCAAGTGATAAACAGCAAGTGTTAGTGGGTCGAATATCTGTCTGTATAGTAGCTTTAGTTGCTGTTTACTTTGCTTATGATCGCGACAGTACTATTTTAACACTAGTGAGTAATGCTTGGGCAGGGTTTGGTGCCGCTTTTGGGCCTGTTATAATTGGTAGTTTGTATTGGAAGAAAATGACCCGTAATGCTGCTTTGGCAGGTATGATTACTGGCGCTGTTACTGTGTTATTATGGATAAACCTACCTTTTACTATTAATGGTCAATCATTAAGCTCGGTAATGTATGAAATAGTACCAGGTTTTATTCTGTGTTCTTTGGTAATTTTTATTGTTAGTAATATGTCACCACAAGAAGATAGTGCTATTTTAGCGCAGCATGATGAAATGCTAACACATCATTAGTCGTTTGATTTATCGTTAATGGGTGTCGTTGAGTACAACTTGGTATGAACATAAAAAATGGATCAATCATTGAAATTTTCTAATAGTTATATAGCGTTGGGTGAACACTTTTTTCAGCGTGTATTGCCCCAAAAAGTACCTGCAGCTAATTTACTGTTATGGAACAATGAACTCGCCAATAGTTTGTCGATTGCACCAGCACTACAAAAAGATGATGCGCTATTATCTCAGTATTTTTCAGGCAATCAATTGCCTGAGGGAATAGATGTTATTGCGTTAGCTTATTCTGGTCATCAGTTTGGTCATTTTAATCCTAACTTAGGCGATGGCCGTGCTCATTTGTTGGGGGAGTTGGTTGATGAAAGTGGTATACGTCGAGATGTTCAACTAAAAGGTTCTGGTCAAACAGCGTTTTCTAGACGAGGTGATGGAAAGTGTGCCTTAGGGCCAGCTTTACGCGAGTATATAATGAGCGAAGCGCTTTATGCGCTTGGTGTACCAACATCACGTTGTTTAGCTGTTGTGGCTACGGGAGAACTAATTAATCGTGGCTTGGCTAAACCTGGCGCTGTAGTTACCCGCGTTGCTGCTAGCCATATTCGTGTAGGTAGTTTTCAATATTTTGCAGCCCGTGGCGATTTACTGTCGTTAAAAAAATTACTTGATTACAGTATAGAACGTCATTTTCCTGAAATAAATAATGATGAGAGTTTGTCAGAAGAGCAACGCGTTTTATGTTTTTTAGAGCGTGTGATGGATAAACAAATCACCTTGATTACTCAATGGTTGCGTATTGGCTTTATCCATGGCGTGATGAATACCGATAATACTGCTATTTGTGGTGAAACTATTGATTTTGGACCTTGTGCAATGATGGGCGTCTATCATGAAGATGCAGTATTTAGTTCTATTGATGAGTATGGGCGTTATGCTTTTGGTAGCCAAGGAAAAATAGGGCAATGGAATATGGCTAGACTAGCAGATTGCTTGTTGCTGTTATTAACGGAATCTAAAGACAGTAAAGAAATTAAACACAGTGATAATGCAGCTGACCTAAAACATAAACAACAAGCATTGAAAAAAATGGAATTTATTATTCATCAATACCCTGACAAATTTGAGCAGGCTTATTATGCAATGTTTGCTGCAAAACTTGGTATGAATGATATAAAGGTTGCTGATAGAACATTAATTGATGAGCTATTGGCAATAATGCAGTCTAATAATTTAGATTATACGCAAACGTTTTATTTTTTAACATTATCATTATCAAACCACAACCAAAAGGATATGTTACATAACGCACTGCATCATTGGTATGATATATGGTCGACACAACTTAAAACGTTAAAAATATCTATACAAGAGGCTGAAGCATTAATGGTAAAGAATAACCCCGTGGTTATTCCTCGCAATCACCATGTAGAAGCAATATTAGAGCGTTGTGAGTCATCGTTAAACGCGCTAAGTAATGAAAGCTCGGCGAATAAAAGAAATGTGATTGCAGAGCTTGTTAATGAGTTTCTTCATGTTTTACGCTCTCCTTATCAAGAAATAGCAGCGACAAAAAACTATCAAGATACCCCAAAAGATAATGATAAATATTATCAAACTTTTTGTGGAACATAGTTTCTCTTAGCCATTTTCTCTTCCAATTACTGTTTTTCTTAAGCTTTTGCTTCCCTCTGACTCTAAATAATTTAGTTAACTTGATATCGGTCATGTGATGTTTGTCACTCATTGCGGCTGTGTTTTGATGGCCTGATGATAATAACCTTGTTTTCTGTCATATAAGTCAATATTTTCTAACTTAATTGTTGACTTGGTACATAGGTACGGAGTCTATTATATACAAGTAATTTGTCTTTATTTCAAAAGAGTTAGCTTCACTTACTTTAATTAGCCAGAGGGATGTATATGGGCAAAACTATGACAATTGGTAAATTAGCCAATGCAGTAGGAATAAGTGTTGAAACCATCAGGTTTTACGAACGAAAAGGGTTGGTTATTCAACCTGAAAAACCGTTAAATGGATTTAGACAATACCCAGCAAGTACGATATTACGACTTAAATTTATTATTAATGCCAAAGGCTTAGGCTTTACATTGAATGAAATCCGAACACTTGATGATTTATCCTATGGTTGCAAGATGTTTCATGATTTGGCGTCTACGAAGTTAGATGAGATTAGAAATGAAATATTTCATTTACAAACGATTGAAAATAATTTAACGAAAATTATTGACCACTGTAATTCTGATTGCAATGACAAAAACTGTGGAATTATAGAAAATATGCATAGTTAGGCTAAAATTTAGCTGCTGTAATAGCAAATAGAGTATGGGTAATAAGTGTAATTAATGCTATTGAAAAGTACTAATAAAAATCTATTTATCATAAATTTAATACGAATGTAGGCGCTTATGATAATTGTAAAAAAAGAAAAAATTGAAGTTGATCTAGAGTTGTGCCAACTCGTTTTAAATTGTTTTGGTGCTTATGTATCGATTAAAGATCGCAATAAAAAGTATGTTTATGCTAATAGAAAATTAGCAACATTGGTAGGGATTCAATTAGATTCAATAGTTGGCTGTATTGATAGGCAACTATTTGATTATACTACTTTTCAAGATAGCGATAATTGTGTATTAGATTATGGCGACTACGTTGAAGATAAAGAAGTTGTTATTATTAAAAGTACAGGTGAGCAACGAGTATTTTTATCATCAAAACAGCCTATTTTTAATGTTAATAAGCTCATTGTCGGGGTACTTTGCGTATCGACAGATATAACTGAAATGTATTTTCAACAAAAAAAGTTGGAAGTGGAGGCAACAACTGACCCGTTAACAGGTTTATTTAATCGCCGTTTCTTGTTTACTTTAGGTCATAAGTACCTATCAAACTCTATACGTTTTAATAAATCTTTGTCTTTGATTATGTTAGATATTGATTTATTTAAAGACATTAATGATAAGTATGGGCATCCAGTTGGTGATTTAGTCATTAAATTTGTTGCTTCTGCCATCAAAGGTTTATTGCGTAAGGAAGATATACTTGCGCGAGTGGGGGGCGAAGAGTATTTGGTATTACTACCCTATACCAATGTGAAATTGGCTGGGGTAATTGCTGAAAAAATTAGAGCTTATATGGATAAACAATCAATTTCTGGTGATTGGACAGGTGAAATATCGCCAAAGCTAAGTCTAGGTGTGTCTTCTTATGAAGCAGGGGATGTTGAGTTTGATCAAATCTATGCGCGGGCTGATAAGGCACTTTATCAAGCAAAGAGTAGTGGGCGAAATAAAGTTTGTATGTTTAGTAGTGTGATTACCGTGAATAAGGGTTATAGCAATACTATTTAATTTATTCCCCCTCAGTGCTTTTAATTCTGTCTGTGGGGGGAATAATATTAGATAACCTGAGCTCGGCTTAACAAATGTTTCTCTGGCAGCTATTTTTCCTTATTTTTGCGTTAAATTTACTTGCAATAGACCAGCTATTGACGCGAAATTTGCCTTACTAATCTTTGGGACGAAAGTAGAAAAACTATCAAGCTAGAGATATATTAAAATAATTTTTACTGGTATTTCAATTTGTTAACTATCTCTTAAACCGAGTTCAGGTTAGATAGTTTGATGATACATAATAAATTAACTAAGACTATATTAACTAAGATTATATTAACCAAGTAATATTGTTTTTAATAATGCTTTCCCATTTGCTTAATGATTCATTTTTATCTGAAACGACAATAATATTAGCATGTTGAAAACTGAGGGATTCTCCCTGCAATGTGTTATCACTAAATTTATCAGTAAAGGTAAGGTGATCTTCTTTAGGGACAACAAAAACAGTAACAACATCAGTTAATCCTTTGAATACTAAGTGTAGACTTTTCATACCATCAAACCGACAATAATCAGCAGCAATTAGCTCGCCCATTGATTCGTTAAAATTACCGTTAAACGTCGTCATTTTTTGGTTTAATGAGGTTAAACTAACTCGGGTGTTATCACCATTAGAAAACGCATTTTGTTCATGGTAAACATGGGCAAGGGCATAATCACCTAAATTGCTATAGCTATAAGAAAATTGTAAATAATTCACGACTAATCCAGCGATAATTGCAATAGACGCTGCTAAAGCTAAATGAATTCGAGTTTTACGTTTTTCTTGGTGATGACTTACAAGTGTTTGACGTAATAGTAATTTATTACATAAGTCGTCGGGCACAGGAATTTTCATTGCTTGTTTGATTTGTTCATCAAACTGACAAAGTTCTTGTGCTAATCTTTTTTTAGCAGGATCATTTTTTTGTGCCTCAATAACATCTTTGTCTTGAGTTGTAGGATCTGCAAATAGACTGCGTCTAAAATGTAAATCATCCATGGCACTGGTTGCTGCAGAGGTTGCATTGTCATTAATAGAATTATCTTTCATAGATAAGCCTCGTTCTATCAGGTTCTTTTTCTAATGCATCTTTTAATTGATGACGCGCTCTAAACAAACGTGTCATTACTGTGTTTTTATTTAAATTTAACATGTTGGCAATATCATCTCCGCTATAACCGCCAAGTACTTGTAATACTAGTGGTTCAGAATATTCTGGCGGTAATTTCGCTATTTTATCTCTAAGCCAATTATCATCTATTTTCTGTTCAGCACTAGTGGATTGTGTATCCAAAATGCTTGCTTCTTCGTATTCGCTCATCTCAAGACGTTTTCGTTCAAAACGTCTTGCATTTTCTCGTCGTAAAATTGTAATTAACCATGACTTTGCTGCCTTTTCATCTTGTAATGAATCAAGCGCTCGCCATGCCCTTAAGAATGTTTCTTGCACTAAGTCTTCGGCCACTTGCTTATCGTGAGTTAACCAATAACCATATCGGTATAAATCGCCGTGCAGAGCCTTAACTAGAGCTTCGTATCTAACTTGTTTAGTCGCCATATTAGTAGAGACCTGCACAGTTGATTTTTTATTTCCAAATATTTTCATTTTATGGGGTTAATTTGGATTTAATGCGAATTGAGTTTCATTTTGGCTACGCATGCCTGATGAGTTAATTTGTTGTATGGCCTTTAATAAAGGTTCACCGTTCCAATTACTTTCTATTGTTCTTTTCCCAAATAAATGGTGTTGAATATCATTAATCGCTTGGGTAAATGCCTCATTATTTAATTCTTGTATTGCTTCAGATAATGTTGCTATTTCATTATTGTTAGTTTTTAATGATGAATTGTTAAGCCAAGGTAAAATTAAATTGAGTGCTTTTTCAGCATTGTTTTGTTTACACGCTGCCATGAGAGCAAGATAGTGGTCATTTATTTTTTTTGTTGCTTTAGTTTTTGATTTTGTACTGATTGAGCGTTTTATCATTATTATATGCAAAGCCCATGCAATGCAAGTAAGCAACCATAACGCTAAAAATAGCCACTGTAAATTGTTAGTTCTTTCAATAATAGGTTGAGAAATGGGTGCTAACTGAGTCGTATTGATGTCATTAGCTTGGGTTAAACGGGGTTGTGCGGCGTTGGTTATTAATGGCTTTGGTGCATCAGGATTCGCTTTAATAGTAATGGTTTGCTCTGGTAATATGGCTTGTTGGTACTTGTTAGTCACAGTATTCCACCAAGCAATCGTTATTTTGGGTAAAATATAGTCACCGGCTTGGCTAGCTACCAAAGCAAAATTTTGCCTTTTTTGGCTAATTAAGCGTTTATTAGGTACGCTTGAATGTAACTCCGCTTGATCAGGGTATATTTTTAAACCTGCAGGGGCATCCATAACAATATTGGGGAGCTGAGCTTTACCGAGTCCTTCGGCTGTTAAAAGAATTGTGCGAGTGATCGGTTCGCCTACTTTAAACTCAATCGGTTCTGGTTGCCATTCTTGATGTAGAGTTAATAACTCACTGGGTAGCCATGGATTGTTTGCATTTACAGGAAAGCTATCAGGAATAGGGCGTACGTTAAGAGATAGTTTTTCACCTAAAACATTGACGGGTTTAGTTTCTCCAAAACTTAAAAAACCAGAACGTCGTTGTGATTGCACCATGACATCACCTGAAAACATAGGTGTGACTAATGTGAATTCACCACTTTGTTCTGGTGTAATTGCATAGGTACGTTCAATAATTCGATAACGCTTACCATTTACTATGCCATCATTCTCTATATCTTTACCTACTTGTTCTATAACCGCTCCTTCTAAAGTAGGCTCGCTTAAACTACCTCGTTGCAATTGTACGCCAATATGAAGCTTAATTGTTAAGGTGACTAATTGTTGTACATAAATATCATTAGATGATAATTCAGTAGATATAAAAATGTCTTGTTGTTGAGTAGACCCCGTACTTCCTTGCTCGATTACTTTTATATTAATTGGTTGAGATTGGTGGCCGTCAATGGTTAATGAGGGAATAGTTAAATTACCTGTTGATCTTGGCATTAACACAATTTGCCATTGAGTTGTTTTACTCATACTTAAATTGACTATACTTGTTTGTGAGCTAACTTCGGTACGCGCCACAATAAAATTAGTGAGTAGTGGTGATGTATCAAGTGCATCGCGGTCTACACTGTCATCAGCAATTACGGTTAATACTATTGATTCATTACTCATAACTGGGTTTGAGTCTACACTCGCAGTTACATTTGTCAGCGCAAAGGCAGTGGTGCTTGTCACTAAGGTTGTTGCCAAAATTACTGTTAAGGTAAGTAAAGCCAATATTTTATTAATAATTTTTACCACTGTTTCTTAACTCCTTGACTTGTGCCATTTTGTTTGCGCTTTTGATATTCTAATTGCATTTTATTGCGTAGTAACAAATAAGGATCATCAGTTACTTTATTTAATAATTGTTGATGTTTTTGTTCTGTTTCTTTTGCTTGTTGTTCAGCGGCAATTTGCGCCGCTGTTTTTTCTTCACCTTGATCTGACTTTTTTTCTTCCTGTTCAGCAGCTTGCTGTGCTTGTTGTTCTGTTTTCTCTTTAGCCTTTTGTTCTTTATTACTCTTTTCTGATTTACCTTGTTCTTCGTTATCTTTTTGAGAATCACTTTTTGAATTTTGCTGTTGTTGTTCTGTTTTATCAGAATTTGAGTCTGAATCTGATTGTTGTTGGTTTTCTTTATCTTGTTTATTTTGCTCTTCTTGCGGTTGACTGTTTTGAGAATCTTGTTGTTGATTATCTTTACTTTGTTGCTCTTGAGACTTTTGAGATTGATCGTCTTGTTGCTGTTGCTGTTGCTGTTGCTGTTGTTCTTTTTGAAGTTGTTTAATTTTTTCTACGTTGTCTTTAGCATCTTGTAGATCAGGGTTGATACTAAGTGCTTTTTCATAACTTTCAATAGCTTGCTTATATTGCTGTAGTTGTGCTAATGCATTACCTTGGTTGTATAAGCTATTGGCACTATTAGCTTCTTCACCTTGTTTAAAGGCCTCTAAAGCCGCTTCATAATTACCAGCTTTATAGTGGGCGCTACCTTGCCATTGTGAGTTTTCAAATTGCTCTGCGGCCTCTTGATAGTTTTTTTGGTTATAGTGTGTTTGTGCCTGTTGGTTGTTTGTTTGCCATAAGTTTTGCCATTGTTTTTTCCAAGAATGACTAGACGTTCCATCAGGTTTTAGTTCTTGTGATGGTGTTACTGTTGCTGAACTTGACTGTTCATTACTTTCTGCTGCAAAACTTGTGGGGCTTACAAAGGAAAAAGACAGTAAAAATAGCAAAGGTATACACGATAGTGGAACGATTAATAATGTACTGCCACGTCTAAAATAACTTAACATTAAGGGAAGCACTAATACTAACAACCAAGCACCTTGTTCTTGCCATTGATCACCTGTTTGTTGATTTTGTTGCCTTTCATTTTTATTTTTTTCTCGTATTTTATCGTTAATAATTAAACTGTTGATATCACTATCATCGTTTTTAATTGTTTGATAATTACCATTGCCACGCGATGCTAAAGACATAAGTTTTTGACTTGGTAATCTAGGTACAACAATGGCACCACTACTATCTTTGAATAACTCTCCACTTGGCAGTGTAATGGGTGCGCCATTTTCGCTACCTACACCCAATATATTCAGTTGATGACCATATTTAGATGACCATTGATAAATATCGTCTATTTCCTGATTATCAACATCATCAGTAAACCAATAAATATCGCCATTTAGATGTCCTGCGTTAAGTAACATTTCATGGGCAAGTGTTAATGCAGCTAGGGGATTAGCACCAGGTACAGGCATTATTTCAGGTGTTAGCGAAGGCAACAATAATGCGATATTTTTAACGTCTTGTGTTAAAGGGCTAATAACAAAAGCGTCGCCCGCATAAGCAATTAAGCCAGTGTCGCCCTCATTAATTTTATTAAGTAAGTCAATGGCTTTAAATCTTGCTCGTGTGAGTCTGTTCGGTTTTATGTCAGTTGCGAACATTGAATATGACATGTCCATGATCAGTACTGAACCACGCTCTGTTTGGTAAACTGGTTGTGGCAGTTTTTCCCAAACAGGGCCTGCAAGGGCAATAATACTTAATAAACCGATAATAAAAGGCTTTAATAAAAAAGTTTTTGCTGTAAATGAGTTTTTATTACCGTGAGGACTTGAAGTGCCTTCAACAAGAATTTGACTTAAGTGTTGTGGTAAAAACTGTTGCCACGGTGATTGATAAAAGCGGTGTTTTTGTAGTCGCCATAGTACTACTAATAAAGCGAAAATAGCCAATAACCAATAAGGTCTGACGAAGTGAAAATTAGATATGAATAAATCGTATGAGATCATTGCTGTATTATAAACCTAGGTTATTTACGAGTAAAACTGGGTAAATTAAGCGCTAAAAAATAAAGCATGCTGATTAATAGTGCCATTGCTAAAGGCCAATAAAATAATGCGGTTAAAGGGCGCATTTGTTGTTGCTCTTGTTCTATAGGCTCAAGTTGGTCGAGTAATTGGTAAATTTGACTCATACTTTCACTGTCTCTTGCGCGAAAGTACTTACCACCTGTTGCCTGTGCTAATTTAGTTAAAGTACGCTCATCTAATTCACTTGATGGATTAACACGGCGGGTGCCAAACAGAGACTCTTGCAACATAACGTCTGCGCCAATGCCTATAGAATAGATAGTGATATTTTTGGCAACTGCAAGCTCTAGTGCTTGTTCAGGGCTTATTTTACCTGCTGTATTTTGTCCATCGGTTAATAATACTAAAACTTTATTAGATTTTTGCTTGGCATCAAAACGTTTTACCGCAAGACCTATAGCGTCTCCTATGGCTGTTTTTCTACCGACTAAACCTAGCACACTCTCATCTAGCATTTGTTTTACGTTTTTTCTGTCAAAAGTCATGGGTGTTTGCATGTAAGCATCATCACCAAAGAGTATTAAACCTAATCTATCGCCAATACGACGTTCAATAAAGTCACCTAACACTACTTTAAGCATATCAAGGCGATTAACCGTGCGACCATTTAGGCTCATGTCTTCAATTTGCATACTGCCTGATAAGTCTACGGCTATCATCATTTCTCTTCCTTCAGTAGGAATGTCTATAGCGTCGCCTAACCATTGTGGTTGGCTCAATGCTAAAATCGTTAATAGCCAGCATAAAGATAAAATAAGCAAAGGTGCTTTTTTATTCGCTTGGTGAGTTGTCTTATGAGATGAATTTTCCATTAGCTGCGGTATGATTAAAGCAGCACTCGTTTGATTATTGTTTTTTTTAGGTAACCAATAAACGAATAGTGGTAATGGTAGTAATAATAGTAGCCAAGGCCAAGCAAATGTGATCATGTATTTGCTCCTTGTACGGTATCTTTACTAGGAGTTGCTTGTATATTTACCGTTTTTGATTCAGACACGTTATGTGGTTTGGGTGGCAGGGCGTGGGTTAGCCAAATTTTTGCTGCTTCAGATAATTGTTCACTTGTATGTGTATCATTAGTATCATAAATAGGTGTTTTATATTGCATTGAAAAAGCTTTTTTACTTAACTTAGTGAAGTTTTCTTGATGTTTAATTGGCAATGTTGAAATTAAAAATTGTTGTAGTGAATCACCAAATAATTTTGCCACTTCAATACGCGAAAAATAATGCATTGCGGCCCATTTTAGCAACGCAATGGTGTTGTCTATTGATTGCTCTTGTGAGCTTTTTAACTTTTTTAATGCTTGTTTTTTAATCGCATTACGTTTGATGTGTTTTCGTATGTTAATAATACTTATGATTATTAATACAATAAATAAAGCAGCTAATATCCACCATCCGTAGGCAATTGGAAAGCTTGAAATTTGCTCAGGAATGTGGATATCTTTTAGCTCTATTGTTTGTGCAGGTAGAGCGTTTACATTTTGCAAAATTGTGCTCCAGATTTTAATTGTTGTTCTAAGGTTTGTCCCGCGCTGAAATGCAGTACGCGAGCACCTACTTTTGTTAATAATTCTGAACATCTTTCGCTAAGTTTTTGCGCTTGTTCTTGATATTGCTTTGCTGTTTTTTTATCGCCTAATGTTAGTTGCTGACGATTCTTACCATCAGTTAAGGTGACATTTAGCTTAATTTTACTTGTTGGTAACTCGTGTTCTAAAGGATCATCAATTAAACAAATAACTAATTCACAATGTTGACTTAATTGAGTTAAATGGCGCAATACATCTTTTTGAAAAGAGATAGATGCTTTTGTTAAAGCTTGTGCATCCGTAATTAAATACACTAAAGCACCAGGCTTAGCAACTTGTCTGATTCGAGCACAATTATCACTAAAATAATGATGATTATGCTCATCATCAGCATTAATTGAGCTAGTGGTACCATATTGTGCTTGATGTTGAGATTGGTGAATAGCCGTTAATGCATGTAAATAATGCAATACGCCTTCTTTACGGCTGCGTGGTTTTAATTCTAAGTGTTCATGCTGATTAAACACTATACCGCCTAAACGATCACCACGGTTTTTGGCATGCCATGCCACTAATGATGCTAAATGAGCAGCCTGAACAGATTTAAACAACAATTGACTACCAAAATGCATACTGGCACTTAAATCAGTAGCAATAAGTACGGGGCGCTCTAATTCTTCACGGAATAGCTTTGTATGGGTTTTACCTGTTCTTGCGGTAACGCGCCAATCAATCGCACGAATATCGTCACCCGTTTGGTAATGACGTACTTCATCAAACTCCATTCCTCGGCCTTTGCTACGAGATAAGTAGTTTCCCGACATTTGACCATGAATGTTTTTACGTGCAGATAAATCAATTAACGCTGTTTTATTTTGGTAATAAAGCAGTTCCTTTATGTCAAGATCGACGCCATTACTCTGTATACTAGCAAGTTGATTCTGACAATTGTTGGTAGAAAGCTCTTGTTTGTTATTAATTGTTTTTTGTTTAAACCACATGGTTATACTAACTTAATAGATTTGTTATCTTGGTCGATTAAACTCTCGACTATATTAATTTCTGATTTATTTGAGGGCATTAGGCCACAGCAACTAAACTTAATAGGTGATCAAGTAAGTGATTTGCTGTGATACCTTCTGCTTCTGCCTGATAGCTAAGAATAATTCTGTGTCTTAAAACATTATGTAAAACGGCTTGGATGTCTTCAGGACTAACGAAGTCTCGGTTGTGCAACCAAGCACGGGCACGAGCGCATCTATCTAAGGCAATAGTTGCACGCGGACTAGCACCAAATGCCAACCATGATTTTAGTTTGTCATCGTATTTTTCTGGTTGACGTGTTGCCATAATTAAATCAACCATATATGTTTCAAGCGTAGGTGCCATATGAATATTAAGCACTGCTTTACGGGCAGTAAATATTTCGGCCTGGCTTAAAACTCGCAATTGTGTTTTTTCTTGATTTGAATTATTAAGTGCTTCACCGCGATTGAGTTTTAGTATTTCTAATTCACTTGCTGCATCGGGGTAATCAATTTCTAAATGCATTAAAAATCGGTCTAATTGTGCTTCTGGTAATGGATAAGTACCTTCTTGTTCAATAGGGTTTTGAGTTGCCATAACTAAAAACAATTCAGGTAATTGATAGGTTTTTCTACCCACAGTTACCTGGCCTTCAGCCATAGCTTCTAGTAAGGCTGACTGAACCTTAGCTGGCGCACGGTTAATTTCATCCGCTAGCACTAGGTTTTGAAATAATGGTCCCGCTTGAAATACGAAGCTGCCGTCTTCTGGCCTATAAATATCAGTTCCCGTTAAATCAGCAGGTAATAAATCAGGCGTAAATTGAATACGATGAAAATCAGCTTCAAGACCATCTGCTAACGCGTTAACAGCGCGAGTTTTTGCTAAGCCTGGAGGACCTTCTACAATAAGATGACCGTTGGCTAATAATGCAATCAGTAGGTTTTCTACAAAAGCAGGCTGACCAATAATTTGTTGTGATAAATGTTGTTTTAATGCTGAAAAATGTTCAATTGCCATAATTATTTATCTTACGTTTATAATTTGTATAAGAAAGTGCATTAATATAATGCATTCTAGAAGTTGAATCTGAAATACTGCAATAGATAGTGTTTGTCTATTAAAGTGACATGAGTATATATAAGGGCAATAGTAAATAAAACAAGCAGAGTTTAACTTAGTTGTAACAAATTTTTTCGTATGAAATTCAGCTAATAAACTATGCTTAAATAACATTGTGTTAAAAACACAATAAAAACAGGGATTGATATTTTTGTATAGTTAGTTAGAATCAAGGTAATATTCTAGAGGTCTGACCTCTTGTGCTTTTACCTTTAATGTTTTGAGCATAGGGTAAACACTTTTAATTGGAGAATACCGTACATGACGATAAAAATGACCACACGGGCAGGCGAACGTATCGCTGTCGTTGCCGGGCTTAGAACCCCTTTTGCAAAACAAGCTACTGCTTTTCATGGTGTACCTGCTGTTGATTTAGGTAAAATGGTAGTTAATGAATTATTACAAAAATACGATGTTGATCCGAAAATTATTGATCAATGTGTGTTTGGTCAAGTAGTTCAAATGCCAGAAGCGCCTAATATTGCTCGTGAAATTGTTCTAGGCACAGGGATGAACTTACATACTGATGCGTATAGTGTTTCTAGAGCTTGTGCTACTAGCTTTCAATCAACAGTGAATATTGCTGAGTCAATTATGGCTGGTTTTGTTGATGTTGGCGTTGCGGGTGGAGCTGATTCTTCTTCAGTTGCGCCTATTGGTGTTTCGAAAAAGTTTGCACGTACATTACTAGATTTAAGTAAAACAAAAACCTTAGGGCAAAAAATTGCTTTAATTAGAAAGTTAGGGTTGAAAGACATTTTACCTGTTGCGCCTGCCGTTGCTGAGTATTCTACTGGTATCTCTATGGGACAAACGGCCGAACAAATGGCTAAAAGCTATGGTATTTCGCGTGAAGATCAAGATGCTTTAGCACATAGATCGCATACTTTGGCAACAAAAAGTTGGGCAGAGGGAAAACTTGATGGTGAAGTGATGACGGCACATAGCGAACCCTATAATAGCTTTATCAGTAAAGATAATTGTATTCGTGAAAATTCCGAATTAGCAGGTTATGCAAAATTACGCCCTTGTTTTGATAGAAAGCACGGTACGGTTACCGCAGCGACAAGTACTGCTTTAACTGACGGTGGAGCGGCTATTTTGTTAATGCGAGAAGGCCGAGCAAAAGAACTTGGTTATAAGCCTTTAGGGTATATTCGTAGTTATGGTTTTGCAGCCATTGATGTTTGGCAAGATCTCTTAATGGGGCCGAGTTTTGCTACACCAATTGCCCTGAAACGTGCAGGATTAGAATTAGCTGATTTAGATCTAATTGAAATGCATGAAGCTTTTGCTGCGCAAGCATTAGCTAACATGAAAATGTTTGAAAGTGCGCAATTTGCAAAAACGCATTTAGGTCGTGATAAAGCTATTGGTGAAATAGATATGACAAAATTTAATGTAATGGGTGGTTCAATTGCTTATGGTCATCCATTTGCGGCAACGGGAGCAAGATTAATTACACAAACCTTAAATGAACTTAATCGTCGTGGCGGAGGTGTTGGTTTAACTACGGCTTGTGCGGCTGGTGGTTTAGGTGCGGCAATGGTTGTGGAGACAGATTAATGAATGATATTAAAAAAGAAGTAAACGGTGATGAGTTAAGCAGTACTGTAGCAAATACCAAAAAAGAGGGTACTTTTACACTGGTTAGACAGAAAAACGGCATTGCTCATTTAGTGATGGATGTTGTAGGCGACACAATGAACACTCTTAAGGCTGAATTTGCTGAGCAAGTTGCCGATGTTTTAGCTGAAATTAAATTAGATACGGCAATAAAGGGTGTGGTGTTGTGCAGTGGTAAAAAAGATTCTTTTGTTGCGGGCGCTGATATTAATATGATCAACGATTGTAAAACAAAAGATGCTGTCATGGCGATGACTCGTCAAGGTCAAATGCTTTTTTCGCAGCTTGAACAGTTAAATGTACCTATTGTTGCTGCTATAAACGGTGCTTGTTTAGGTGGCGGTTTAGAGTTAGCTATGGCATGTCATGCACGGGTTTGTAGTGATAACCCCAAAACGGCATTAGGTTTACCTGAAGTACAGTTAGGTTTATTGCCTGGTGGTGGTGGTACGCAAAGATTACCCAAACTGGTTGGTGTTCAAAAAGCATTAGATATGATGTTAACAGGTAAGCAACTTCGAGCCAGTCAAGCGTTAAAAGCAGGTTTAGTCAATGATGTTGTGCCTAACAGTATTTTAATTGAAACTGCTGAACAAATGGCATTGTCGGGTAACTTTAAACAGTCAGGTAAATCTAAATTATCATTGATACCTTCCTTAATAAATCGTTTCCTTGAAGAATCATCTGTTGGTCGTGGTATTATTTATAAGCAAGCAACTAAATCCGTGTTAACTAAAACAAAAGGGAATTATCCTGCGCCAGTTAAAATTATTGATTGTGTTAGAACGGGCATGGAGCAGAACCCTGCAAAGGGATATCAGATTGAAGCAGAACATTTTGCTGAACTGGTAATGAGCCCTGAATCAGCCCAACTACGTAATCTTTTCTTTGCCACTACAGACATGAAAAAAGAGCAGGGCGTAGCCGATGTTTTACCTGAAAAAATAGTAAAAGCTGGTGTGCTTGGTGGTGGGTTAATGGGCGGTGGTATTGCTTTTGTTACTGCAACAAAAGCAAACATTCCTGCGCGTATAAAAGATATCAGTCATCAAGGCATTAGCCATGCGTTTAAATACAGTTATGACTTACTTAATAAGAAAGTAAAACGTCGTTTTATACGCAATAGTGAAATGCAAAAACAAATGTCGATGATTACAGGAAGTATAGATTATTCAGGTTTTAAAAATGTTGATATTGTTGTGGAAGCGGTATTTGAAAACCTAGAATTAAAACAAAATATGGTGCTTGAAGTAGAAGCTAATACAAAAGAGTCAACTATTTTTGCTAGTAATACCTCTAGTCTACCTATTGGTAATATCGCGGCTAAAGCGGCGCGTCCTGAAAATGTGATAGGTTTACATTATTTTTCGCCCGTTGATAAAATGCCTTTAGTGGAAATTATTCCGCATGATTCTGTGGCAGGTAAAACCTCAGATCAAACCATTTCTACAACAGTAGCTTTTGCTAAAAAGCAAGGCAAAACCCCCATTGTTGTTAAAGATAAAGCAGGTTTTTATGTTAATCGTATATTAGCACCGTATATGAATGAAGCCGCTTTGTTATTACTGGCAGGTGAACCTATTGATAAGGTAGATAAAGCCTTGGTTGATTTTGGTTTTCCTGTTGGGCCAATGCAATTGTTGGACGAAGTAGGTATTGATGTTGGGGCTAAAATAGGGCCAATTTTACAGGCAGAATTAGGCGACCGTTTTGCTGCACCTGCTGCTTTTTCTAAACTATTAGATGATGGGCGATTAGGCAAAAAAGCAAATAAAGGTTTCTATTTGTATGGTAAGCAAGCGAAAAAAGGCTTTAAGCAAAAAGGAAAACAAGTTGATGAAAGTATCTATACTTTATTGAACGTGACCCCCCTTGGAAGCTTGTCTAACGACCAAATAGCAAAGCGTTGTACTTACATGATGCTTAATGAAGCGGCACGTTGTGTTGATGAGGGTATAGTGCGTAATGCGCGCGATGCTGATATTGGTGCTATATTTGGTATTGGTTTTCCACCATTTTTAGGTGGGCCATTGCGTTATATTGATAAAATTGGTGCTCAAGCGTTAATTGCGCAATTAAGAGTGTGGGCTGATAAATATGGTGAGCGTTATACTCCATGTGAAGCGTTGATTGCAATGGCTGAAAATGGCACTAAGTATTATTAATGTCTAGATATGTTTAAATACTAATTGACATGTTTTTTTATTATTGATTAGGCATTGTTAAGCCCTCGTAACTACAATTATGTATTAAAAACGTTACTTCTTTTTAAGAGGTAACGTTTTTTTATTAATAGGTTTGTTATCAATAGATTTGTCATCAATAGATAAGGAGAAGACCATCACATCAACCTATTTAACCTGAATTCGGTTTAAGAGATAGTTAACAAATTGAAATAAAAGTAAAAATTATTTTAATTTATCTCTAGCTTGATAGTTTTTCTACTTTCGTCCCAAAGATTAGTAAGGCAAATTCCGCGTCAATAGCTGGCCTATTGCAAGTGAATTTAACGCAGAGGTAAGGAAAAATAGCAGCTAGAGAAACATTTGTTAAGCCGATTTTAGGTTGTTTAGATGATATACATTAAAGTTTATGTTTCTATGCGGCAAAAATTGCCACAAGTAAGGAAAAATTAATCCGTGCATTAGGCTATTTTTTTCCTGTTTTATTTAAAACAAGTTAAAACACAATGTATAGTGTTTTACGATTTACGTAATAAATAATTAATTTGTTTTATATCAATTGGTTAATGGGTTTAGATGAGTGTTTAACTAGCAGTGTAGTTAAGGCTTAACCGTATGGTTAATGATATTTATTTTTATTTAGATGTAGTTAGTGTTGTTAATACAAGAAAAATAACAATTAAAAGTGTATTTAGGTTTGCAAAGGTAGATGAGAATAAAGTTGCTAACGTCCATGTTAGTAATCTTTAGATCGATAATGACGCTGTCATAAACGATAGTAAAGTGCTTATATTTTATAAAACTAAGACCACCAATTGTTGGCAGAAGTTTCTTTTATCTCAATACTAGCAGCGATAGGATTAACTTTTTTAGCTTTTTGGGTAAAGAAAAACATTTTAAATAAATTGGACATACACTAACCTCTTAATTCATTTGGTTTTTAAAGTCGACGAGTTCCGCGTCTTGCTCCAACCGTTTCAATAATTAAGTCGTTTTCATTACTCAATCGACGGGTTCCACGCCTTGCGCCAACTTTTTCTACATCAAATTTATATTCATTGCTTAATCTACGGGTACCACGTCTAGCGCCTACTTCTTGAATATCTAAATTGTTAATATCTTCTACTTGTGCAGGTGTTACAGACATAGCCATTGAAAGAATAATTGAACTTAACATGCATTTTTCCTTTATATTGTTGTTTATTAGAATACCAATAGGAAATATGCTTAAATCGTGCCAAATAAATTTGACATCGCGGTACCTTGTATTATAAAGGCCGCGTTCGCTTATTAAGATAATTTAGTCGTAGTTGATATGGATACATCGGCGTTATGTCATTTTTTTGACAAAGCGATAGATTGTTTTTCTGAAGTCGCAAAGGTGTTAACTAAATGCCGTTGATTTCTTAGCTATTTGATGAGCAAGTAGGTACTTTTGGAAATGTTCAGTAGCTAAGGGTTTACTATATAAATACCCCTGTAATTGTTCACATCGTAATCCAGACAGAAAGCTTAATTGCTGATTCGTTTCTACTCCTTCAGCCACAACATCCATACCGAGGTTATGTGCAATAGTAACAATAGTAGCAACCATATTTCTACCTTGTTCTGACTCTTCAATATCATCAACGAATGCTTTATCTATTTTTAGGGTATTGAGTGGGAATTTTTTCAAATATGCTAAAGACGAGTAGCCAGTACCGAAATCATCAAGAGATAAGTGAATACCTAAAGCTCTTAGCTGTAACATAGTATCAATTGCTTCTTGCGGCGAGTTCATTACGGTACCTTCTGTTATCTCTAACTCTAAATGCTGAGCGGGTAATTTACTTTCTTTTAAAATATTGGCGATCTGAGTGACCAAGTTTGATTGAGTAAACTGTACAGCAGATAAATTCACTGCGACTCTACCATCAAATAATCCTGCGTCTACCCATTTTTTTGTAGCGTAACAGGCTTTTCTTAAAACTATTTCGCCTATATCTATTATTTGACCTGTTTCTTCTGACACAGGAATAAATATAATTGGGCTAATAATACCTTTGCTAGGTGTTTCAAAACGAACTAAGGCTTCCATACCTGCAATTTTTCCTGTAGCAATTTCAATTTTGGGTTGGTAATAAACCGAAAATGAATCATCTTTTAAACCATGTCGAATTAAACTTTCAATTTGTAGTCGTTTAACCGCTTGTTTGTTCATGGAATCACTGAAAAATTGGTACTTATTGCCGCCACTTCCTTTGGCATGATACATGGCAGTATCGGCATTTTTAAGGAGTTCATGCCCCGTCATACCATCTTCAGGTGAAAGAACAATACCTATACTGCTGTATAAAACTATTTCTTGATTTTTTATTCTAAAGGGTAATGCAACTGTACGTAATATGTCTTTGGCTAGAGAAGTGATGGTATGGATATCATTAGTGCCTTCAATAATAATACTAAATTCATCACCACCTAATCGATATACCGTATCTTGCTTGCGCCCTAGGGTTAACATACGTTTGGCGACTTGACATAATATTGCATCACCAACTTGATGCCCCATAGAATCATTTATTTTTTTAAAGTTATCTAAATCAAACACAAGTAAAGCATGATTAATGTTACTTCTAACTAAGCGCGCTTGGTTCGCTTGAAAGTATGACCGATTTGGTAAACCTGTTAGTGTGTCAGAGCTAACTAATTTTCTCAGCTCTGCTTCAGTTTCTTTGCGTTTGGTAATATCTGAAAAAACACCAACAAAATGTGATGTTTGGCTGTTTTCATCTTGAATAATATCTATATTCAAATCAGTTAAATATTTACTACCATCAGTACGAATATTTTCAATTTCACCATACCAACTGCCTTTCGTAAGTAAGTGTTGTTTAACATTTTGTGTGAAACTCTTGGGGTATTGATCAAATGACAGTGATCTACCGATAGCTTGTTTTCTGTTTGTCCCTGTTATTCGCTGAAAAGCCTTATTAACATCTACAGCAATAAACTGGCGATCGTAAATAATAACAGCATCAGATATATTTTGAATGCACCTAGCAAAAAGCTTTAATCGTTCTTCTGTTTTTTTTATTTGGCTAATATCTTTAAGTGTGCCTGTCATACGTGAGGGCTTGTTGTTTTCATCACGTTCAACTATTTTGCCTCGATCTAAAATCCATACCCATTGATTATTTTTGTTTTTTACACGATATGTTGCTTCGAAATGATCTGTATTTTGATTAAAATGTTCATCTAGAGCTTTTTTTACTTTACCTAAATCATGATGGTGGATATTAGTTTTTAATACACCTTCATCAGTGCTTTGTTCACTTTTGTTGCGCGTACCATCTTGAGGAAAATCTAAAATACCCCAAATATTAGAGCGGTATATTTTATCGGTAACAATATTCCAATCCCACATTTCATCGCCACTACCCCATAAGGAAAGTTTTAAACGTTCTTCGCTTTCTTTTATTTGTGAATGATAAAGCTGCTTGTTTCTATATTGCTGAAAAATATAGATAAAAAATAATAAAGTAAGTAAGCCATAGAACAGTAACATACTGGTGGATAACCACCATGGTGGTAGAATACGTACGTTTAATTGACTTGTTTTAGCTTTGTTTTGGTTATAAATGTCATAAGCCTGTACTTCAAATACATATTTTCCAGGGCTTAAATTAGTGTAAGTTGCACGGTTGTTAGCGGCATTGGTTGCTGCATCTATCCAGTTTTTTTCTAATCCCTGTAATCTATATCGATAACGAAGTTGAGAAGGTAATTTTATATTTGGCGATATAAACTCAATGCTGATAGGGGATTGTTTATAAGCTAATTCTAAATTATCTAAAGAATTTAAATGTTTTTTCAAGGTGTAAGTATTTATTTTATTTTGGATAAGTTCTTGTTCTGGATTAATAGGCGTTTTTTTATTGGCTACATAGAGGTTTGTAAACACAGGGAAAGTTATATCGTGTTTAATTTTTAATAGCTCATTTGGGGTGAATTGGTAAAAGCCGTTAGGGCTGCCGAAATACATTTTTCCTTTAGTGTCTTTAAAAGCAGAAGATATTTGAAATTCAGGAGAATTAATTGCGAAATCTATATCAAATTTAATTAGTTTTGACGTTTTCAGAGATATTGAATTTAGCCCTGAATTGGTTGCTACCCAAATATTTTCATCTTCATCTATCAGTAAAGAGGCTATATAATTGTTTGTTAATCCATTGCTTTCATTGAAGGTAGTGACTTTATTATTATCAACGTTAACCACGGTTAATCCATGGGATTCTGAACCCAATAAAATATTGTTATTATGTACCCAAATACTATTTACAAATTTGATGTTTATTGTCTTATTTAACTCAAAATGATCATTTTCAAAGGCATCATTACTAATATCAAAAGTAAATACTTTGTTGTGTTTAGATAATAGAAATAATTTATTATTATGTATTTGAAAATGAATATACTGGTCATTGTTTAATGTTGAATATCTTTTAAAAGTGTTATCACTTGTTTTATATCGATTTAGAAAACCATTATAATCTATGTACCAAAGAGCATCTGTTGAAGCTAAAATAGTGTTTTTAGGTGGGTAATTTGCTTCCTTTAACCAGTTTGCTTTTTCTAACAATGTCCTTTTATCAATATTGTATTCAAAAAGTTTACCCGACTTAGTCACGATGAAAAGTATACCACTACTTGTCGATGTAATTTGCCAAATACTCTCTTGTAAATTCAGTTTGATTTTTGTTAATGTTTTTGAATTAGATAAACTAAATAAACCATTTTGCTCTGTTGATAACCAAATAGTACCTTGAGGACTTTCAACAAAAGATTCTACCCTATATTTTTTG
>Ga0193955_1000207_pt1 | contig 37009 bp, 29 predicted proteins | sample BB_6_MG_FD_140343 | JGI IMG/M metagenome (GOLD analysis project Ga0193955, IMG submission 140343) | Microbial mat bacterial communities from the Broadkill River, Lewes, Delaware, United States - BB_6_MG | ecosystem: Environmental > Aquatic > Freshwater > River > Microbial mats | place: USA... | reverse complement strand
GCTTACGGTTGCTCAGTTAGAGCGTTATCTGATTGAAGATGATGATTACACGCACTGGCATAATGTCAGTGATTTTGTTGACTCAGGGCGTGACCGAAAATACAAAATGGCTTGGCGTGATGAAATCACTCATCAAATCTCACAATTTTGTGCCGATTATTTTCGTGATCGACCTCAGAATGTCTGTTACGACAAACATTATGAAGGTTTATATTCTGCTTGGTTAGATACTACCCGTCACGATATGGGGATTGAAATCCTTATGGCGGAAGATGGCCTAACCGAGCAATTTGAAGGTTTGCCGGAGTCCTCTGAAGATTTAATTGCACAGGCAATTACAGAATTGGGGATTCAGGAAAACCAACTGGCAGATTATGCGCATGCACTTTTGTTAGATGTGAATGGTTGGGCCTCTTGGGTTGCGTATTTACGTTGGCAGGATCGATTAAATGACTGTGAAAACCATTTAATGATGGATTTCTTAGCGATGCGTTTTGCTTGGGAATTAGTGTTGTGGCGTCATCAAAAAGAAACCGGCCGGTCGGTGTTTAATGAGTTGAAAGTTATGTGGCGCTCCCAATTGGCAATGTTGCCGAAATTGATTGAAGCACACAAAGAGACTCAACAAAAAGCTTGGATTTGGCAACGTGCAGCGGAGATGGCCTATCAATCGCATTTGCATGAACGGCTTCGTTTTGCGAGCATTAATTTACACCCGGGCAGTGATGAAGTCGATGGAGAGATTCCAACGCAAAAATTCCCGTTGGAAAAACATGTGAAAAATCCACTGACAGAAACCCCGTTAATTCAAGCGGCTTTCTGTATTGATGTGCGCTCGGAGGTTTATCGTCGTGCTTTAGAAGCTCAGCATCCTCGGATTCAAACGCTTGGTTTTGCCGGATTTTTTGGGTTACCAATTGAGTTTCAGCCAATGGGGTCGGATGTTTCTCGTCCTCAGTTGCCAGGGCTATTGCGTTCAGCCATTAAGGTGACTCCATTAACGGGGAAGGAGAAACTGACCAAAACCAAAGATAAGTTGAATAAAAAAGCGCGTTGGTCTGAGTGGGGTTATGCGCCTCCTGCAACCTTTAGCATGGTGGAAGCAACGGGTGTATTGTATGCCTTTAAGTTATTGAAAAACAGCATGTTTCCAGCGAGTCATAAGCATCCAGTCAATGATTTACCCTTGACGAATGACTTTGAAATTACTGAAAATGGCAAACCGTTAGGCTTAGAGAAAAAAGTCGAACTGGCTGGAAAAATCTTGCATGCGATGGGGTTGGATAAAAATCTTGCGCCGAAAGTTTTGCTTGTTGGGCATGGTTCGAGTTCTTGCAACAATCCACATGCGGCTGGCCTGGATTGCGGTGCCTGTGGAGGCCAAACTGGTGAGGTGAATGTTCGTGTTTTGGCGTTATTACTGAATGAGCTTGATGTTCGAGATGGTTTAGCAAAACAAGGTGTTGTGATTCCAAAAGAGACGCGTTTTATTGCTGCGATGCATAATACGACCACTGATGATGTCAGTTTTTACTCTGATGCGGTGGATGAGCAAATGAGCGTTTGGTTTGAACAGGCCTCTGATTTATGTCGTCAAGAGCGTTCAACACGTTTAGGTTTAACGCACTTAGATGGTCAGGCCTTGCATTCAGCGATTAAATATCGCGCACGAGATTGGTCACAAGTTCGACCTGAATGGGGTTTGTCCGCAAATGCGGCTTTTATTGTGGCTCCGCGCTGGAGAACGCGAGGGGTTGATTTTGATGGTCGAGTTTTCTTGCATGATTACGACCATTTTGAAGATGAAGATAGAAGCTTGTTAACTTTGATTATGACTGCTCCAATGGTCGTGGCAAATTGGATTAACCTGCAATATTATGCGTCTTCATGTGATAACCATATTTACGGTAGCGGTAATAAGGTGCTGCACAATGTGGTCGAAGGTGGCATTGGTGTTTTTGAAGGAAATGGTGGAGATTTGCGAATTGGTTTAGCCATGCAATCACTTCACAATGGCGAAGATTGGATTCATGAACCACTGCGATTAAATGTGTATATTGATGCACCACGTGATGCTATTGAATCGGTTATTGAACAGCATGACGCAGTTCGTGAGCTAATAGATAACGATTGGTTGTATCTGTACCGTTGGGGTCGTAAAGGTACGATTGAGCGCTGTTATCAAGGGCAGTGGTTGCCTGCGAAAAAGCCTGTTCAATAAGCAGCATTGAAATTCGATCTAAATGTTTGAATAAAACTACCGGCCGGTAAAAGAATACCGGCCGGTATTTTTTTGTTTTTTATTTATGATAATCGCAATCACATCCAAGTAATAAATGTGCTTCATCATGAGAGGTATTTGATTGCTTTGAATCAATCGCAATCACTTGGTTAATCGTCGCTTTTGTTTGTTCGGGTTTTTCTTCAAAATCGTCTTTAATGGGGCGCAGTTCAGTCTCTTGATGTGAGATCAACGCGTGTTCCAAGTTATCGATTAATCCCACTACTTGAGCACTCATTTTTTCTAAATTGAGCATTTCACGATTCGCTTCAGCGATTTTACCTTGATCTTTAAGTTGAATGACTTGGCCAATAAATTGATGCATTTTGGCGTGCTCTACTTCTAGTTTTTGGTAAGCCGGTAAATGTTCAAATTCGCGGCCAATGCCATAAATCCATTTACCCAATGCACATACTTGACCATTGTCAGCAGAGTTTTTGTCAAAATTGACAGGGATATCATTGATGTAAGCACGAACATTGACACGCCATTGGCGATGCGCGCGTCTTGCAGCAGCAAAATCGACCTGATTTGAAACGGGCAGGTGAGTGGCTTTTAATATTTCAGGTGCGATTTTAAATTGGTTGACGGTATTGCTCATTTGTACGGACATGTTATTGAGCGAACTGGCAAGCTTGGTAGAGTTATCCAGACGAAGAGTGGTATTGTGCACTTCACGATCAATGCCTTGGATCACCTGCGTCATGGAATGGATTTGTTGGCTTTGTTCAAAACTAAAATGCGACAATTCTTCAATGGTCACTTTCACTTGTTCGACGGATTCGGCAATTTCATTCAGAGCGTCGCCTGAACCTTTGACATTTTGAGTGCCTTCGCCGATTTTTTGCACGGTATCTTCTATTAAAACGCGAATTTGTTGCGAGGCTTCAGCAGATTTTTGAGCTAACGATCGAACTTCACTCGCGACGACTGCAAAGCCTTTACCTTGCTCACCCGCACGAGCGGCTTCGACGGATGCATTTAGAGCCAAGAGATTTGTTTGGAAAGCGATAGAGTCAATTAGACCAATAATGTCGTGTATTTTCTGGCTTGAATCATGGATTTGTTCCATTGACGAAATGGCATTTTGCATAATATTCATGCCGGATTTAGCAATGTTGGCTGTATTGGTTGTTAAGTCTGCGGCTTGAGAGGCCTTGTTTGCATTTTGTTCAATCTCTTGTGTCATGGAACGCATGTTTTCAGACGCAGAATTAAGTGCGTTAGACTGTTGCTGACTGGTTTTAACAAGGTCTTGATTGGTCTCGTAAATGGTTTGAGCTCCTTTTGCTATTTCATCCGAAGAGAGCTTGGTTTGTGAAAGCATGGAGCTGAGATTTTCAACGGCGACATTCAAGCTATCTTTCAGCAAGAGAAAGCGCCCCATAAAGTTTGATTGGATTTTGTCATCAAGCTTACCGGCCGATAGGCTGACGGCAATATCAATGGTTTCGTTGATTGGGCGTTCAATGTTGTCGAGTAGGTCATTAATTGTATGACCGAGTTGCATGGCAATTCCAGACGTTTTACTCAAATCAATACGGTTTTCTAATAAGCCTTCTCGTGCCAGTGTTACTGTGTGGTTGACGTTTTCTAGAAGTTGTCTTTCTGCAGTTAAGTCTTGCCATTCGACAACAAGATTTTGAACTTGATTGTTACGATTTTTGATTGGAATGATATTGATGCTTAGGGAAAGTGAACCTAATTGAATCTCAGCGTGCGTGGGTTCGGTCATTTTTTCAATTCGAGCACGTGTTTGTTTGGGGTGCTGGTGGAAAATATCGATATTGGTTCCGATCAAAGAATCAAATTTAAACTCAGGAAGTTCATGCTTAATATGCTCGATACGTTCATGTAAAAAGTTCTGCATTTGCTGGTTCAGATAGGTTATTTCCAGTTTTTCATTGGCGATCATAATGTTTGAACTGACTTGATCTAAAGCACTTTGAGCTTGATTCGCTTGGTCTAGGCGGTATTCTGATTCTTCTTGACGGGCATCTAGAATCAATTGCGCCGATTTCATTGCTCCTTGGACTTGACCTTCAAGTGATTCAGGGTGCGCCCAATCAAATTTAATAGGTTCATTGGATGCAATCTTTTTTAGATTCTGGCAACGCTGAAGGATTCGTTTGGTTTGATAATGTCCAAACAACCAAGCAGTACTTAGCGCGAACACCGAAGCTGAGAGTATCTCTGAAAGGGAATGTTGATGGTAATAGGCAATGATTAAATATGGGAAAAGGTAGAAGAGTGCGACTAATAGGGTAATTTTATATTTGGGTTCCATCCGGTTCATCGGATTGATATTCTGCCAATGTATTCCACTATGAATTTCTCCATGAGAAATTTGTACTTGTTGCGACTCAATCGATCGGTAAGCTTGCTCAGTTGTGGTTATTTCCTCATCAGTCACAGCGGTTCGAACTGACATAAATCCTGAGATTTCCCCGTTTTTAAATAGAGGTGTGGCATTTGCTCTCACCCAATAATAACCGCCATCTGCTCGCCGGTTTTTAACGACTTGGCTCCAAGGTTGGCCTGATTGTAGGGTTTGCCACATATCTTTGAAGATGGCTTTCGGAACGTCGGCGTGACGAACAATATTATGTGCCGAACCGATAAGTTGTTCCCGAGTAAAACCACTCGCGAGTTCAAATGCATCATTGCAATCAATAATGGTTCCAAAAGTATCGGTTTTTGAAATTAAATTTACACCTTGAGGAACTTTATACTCTTGCTGGTTAACAGTTTGCTTTGATGTCATGGATTCACCCAATGTAGTTTAGTTATTGCCGGTATTAATAGAGGTGTTTTTGTGCATAAGTAAATGTTATTGTTTATTAAAATACTTAATAACAAAAACTTTTTTATTCGGCTGATTGCTAGATTTAGTACTCTAAAACAAAGATATTTGATAACTATTTGTTATAAAAGGGTTTATTGAATCAATTGAAAGTTTCTTAATCATAAATAAGAAAGAATTATTTAGCACTTAAAATATCTTGAAAAATTGACTGTCAATGGTTACCAGAAATGTATTGTTGGCAATTATTTGTGAAAGAAATAAGGTGAATTACTAATCAAGTGGTTCGTTTTAGTAGTTGTGTGTTAGGATTTACTGACTAATTGTGACTTAAGTTTTTGCGAGTCAGGTTTTATGATGGAGTTTTAAGTACATGCCAGATTTGCGTCAAGTTGAATCACAAATTGAGCACTTTCAAATATTGCTTGATAAGTCCGAGGATGATTATCAAGATATGCTTCGTAATTCTCATGAGTATGAAGAGTCTTTCCTTTTGATTGCCAAAGATCACTACATCAAACTCAATAATTTTTTAAGGCAAAAAATTACTGGTCTACATGATCGACTGGAAGCTATTCGTAATGCTCCCAATCCTGAATTTGTTGATTTACTCTGCTTTCATATTTTGTTTCGTATGGATTCGCCGGAAGTTTTTGAAGATACGATTTCTGCTTTAACTCAGCAGAAGGCGATTGACCTTCTTGAATATCGGTATGGAAGTGTTGAAGTCGTTGATATTAAAGTTATCTGACGGTAACAAGAGAAAGGTGACAAGAGTTTGCTAACTTTTATCCTGCAATTGTCTAAAATCTGCGAACGAGCTTTTTCTTTTAAATGGTTTTTTAGGGTATTATATGTCCATGTTAGTAAACTTAATTTACTGTGAAGAACTTTTTTTAATTGTTATCGGGAGAATAGGTAATGAGTGCTCAAATTTTAGATGGTAAAGCGATTGCAGCAGAACTGCGAGATTCGATCCGCCAAGAAGTGGATAATCAAGTCAGCCAAGGAAATGCTCGTCCAGGTTTAGCAGTGATTTTGGTTGGAGAGGATCCTGCTTCTCAGGTTTATGTACGCAACAAAAAAATTGCTTGTGAAAAAGCGGGCTTTAATGATGTTTCTGAAGTTTTACCGGCAGACACTTCAGAAGAAGATGTCTTAGCGTTGATTGATAAGCTGAATGCTGATGAGACAGTGCATGGCATTATTGTTCAGCTGCCTGCACCTGATCATATTGATCCAGAAAAGATTATTGAACGCATTGACCCTAAAAAGGATGTGGATGGTTTTCATCCTTATAATGTCGGGCGTTTAGCTACACGGATGCCTACTATGGCGCCTTGTACTCCGCATGGAGTTATGACGATGTTGGCAAAAACAGGTATTCCCATTCGTGGTCTTGATGCAGTAGTTGTAGGGGCTTCTAATATTGTCGGAGTACCACAATTGTTGGAACTGTTAAATGAACGTGCGACCGTAACTGTTTGTCACAGCGCGACAAAAAATCTTGCAGAAAAAGTCGGGCAAGCAGACTTAGTGGTTGTCGGAGTTGGAATTCCTGAAATGGTGAAGGGTGATTGGATTAAGCCGGGTGCGATTGTGATTGATGTGGGAATTAACCGTATGGATGATGGTCGATTGGTCGGTGACGTGGAATATGACGTAGCAAAAGAACGTGCAAGTTGGATTACACCTGTTCCAGGAGGCGTTGGTCCTATGACTATTGCAACACTTCTAGAGAATACGATGAAAGCGGCTTATAGAAAATAATTTTCAACTTCACTTTCTTGAATAAATATAAAAAACCACTTCACTTGTGAAGTGGTTTTTTTTATGGATGTCATTTACATCGTTTATCTAAAATAGATATGTTTAACGGAACGACTTTTTAAATAAAAAAGAACCAGAATTGTTGATAGAAGAACCATACCTTGAAGCCGATGGTCTACTAGGTTTTCATGAGAGTTTAAGCCCACAAAGATTGTAACGATGATAAATATTGGGATTGCTAGAATATAACTCCAAGTCGCCAATGCCCAGCCCCAAGGTTTAATGCTAATTAAGCCAATGGCTGAAATAATCCAAGCCAACCCTAAAAATAACAGGCTTAAACCAATAAAAGACACAATCAACAGGTTAATTGAACTGCTATAGATATGGGTCTGGATGTTAAAAACCTGACGGATTATTTGCGATGAGGTGAAAATGCTGAAAGCAGCAATAAAAAAACTGATAAATACGGTTGCGAGAATCCCCTTGGGCACTTTTGAATCAAAGTAAAAATTACACACAAGAGTTTCTCCAAAAATATATCTAATTACGAATTATTACGTATTGAAATAAGTTTGGCAATATTACGTATTGAAATAAGTGTTTTATTTTATGCGATAGTGTGAAGATGTTGCGTATTAAATGCAGTTTTACCCGTTTAAAATGACTGTCTTTTGATAGGGAGTGAGTAGTATCGCGACAACTATTGTGTAGATTGGAAAAAAATTATTCAGTTAGAGATCTTTGTGAAGGGTAAATGAAAAGAAGCGCGCTGAGGCAATTTTTATAAGGTGGCCTCAACGCTACGTTTTAAGAAAAGTTGTTTGGTTAGCTGTTTAGAGTGATTTTGAGACCAACATAATTTGAGGGTCTTCTTCGCATGTTTGGATAACAAAGCCGTGTAACTTCGCTAAACTTAGCATGCCTTTATTTTGTTTGAGTACTTCACCATTCATGGTTTTTAGTCCTTTTTGTCGAGCATGATCAATCAAGCTTTCTAAAAGATGGCTACCAATCCCTTGATGCTGAAAGTCATCTCGAACAACTAACGCAAATTCACAGGAAACGCCATCCGGGTTTGTGCTGTAACGGGTTACCCCAATTTCTACCGGCCGGTGATGATCACAACTATAGGCGATAAACGCCATTTCTTGGTCGTAATCAATCTGAGTAAACTTCACCAGCATTTCCTCGCTCAGTTTCTGGACGTTCTGCATAAAACGCAGGTATTTGGTTTGTTCAGATAAGCTGTTAACGAATTCGGTTTCCATTTGAGCATCTTCGGCTTTAATCGGACGGATGTTTACATTCAGCCCACTATTTGTCGTGATGGTTTTCTCTAAATAGGAAGGGAAGGGGTGAATTGCCATATGAGAATAAGCTGGCGCACCCGGTGCGGTTTTTTGAATTCGAATTCTGGCATCAACTGCAATTGAAACTTTATCGTTTGCGAGCACTGGGTTTAAATCTAATTCAATGATTTCTGGGATTTCGCACACCATTTCAGAGATACGAAGCAAAATATTGACTAGCTTATTTCGATCAACCGCTGTGCGCCCTCGGAAAGCCCCAAGTAATTTATTGATTTTGGTTTTTGAAATCATTCGTTCAGCAATAAACTGGTTAAGAGGTGGCAGTGCGGTACTGCTATCCTTCAAAACTTCTACACTAGTTCCTCCGCTCCCAAATGAAATAGCAGGGCCAAATACTGGGTCGCGACTGACACCAATAATCAATTCTCTTGATTCCTCTAATGACATCATTTTTTCAATGGTGACACTATGGACGTTTGCATCTGGCACAGCTTGATTGACGGACTCGACTAATTGTTCATAGGCTTCCATTAATCGGTTGGAGTCAGCGATATTTAAAATTACGCCACCACTGTCGCTTTTGTGAGTGATTTTGTCGGATAGCACTTTCATTGCCACAGGGAAGCCAACGCTTTCTGCTGCGACAATCGCTTCATTCACATTATTCGCTTGGATAGCTTGGGTGACCGGAATCTCAAAGGCTTTTAATACTGCACGGGTTTCCAAAGTGTTCAGTAATTCACGTTTTTCTTTAAGCGCGTTGTGAATAATCAAACGAGCCCCGTGTGGGTCGATTGAATTCAGCTCGGATGGTTCAGGAAGCTGTTTTAAAAGTTTTTGATTACTGTGGTACTGCCCAATGAAATAAAAAGCCTCAACCGCTGCTTCGGGTGTTGAGAATGTGGGTATGTGGGCGCTTTTGAAAATTTCACGCGCTTCACTGACTAAACTGTGCCCAAGCCAAGTGGTTAGAATCGGTTTATGTTTTGGGTTATTTTTATCGTTCAGTTCTACAATACTTTTTGCAATTTCAGTTGGGTTAGTCATTGCTTGCGGCGTGAGTAGTACCAGAACGGCATCATATTCAGGGTCTTCCAAACAGACTTTAATGGCTTTTTGATATCGCTCAGGGTTAGCGTCACCCAAAATATCAATGGGGTTATGATGCGACCAATGTTTTGGAAGTATTTCGTCTAAAGCGAGTTTGGTTTTATCACTGACATCAGGCATTGAGATGCCAAGTTCTGCAGCCAAATCGGTAGCCATTACGCCGGGTCCTCCGCCATTGGTGACAATAGCTAAACGTTTCTGGCGAATATTTAAATCATAAGAAAGGGTTTTTGCTGCCGAGAAAAGCTGGTTGATGGTCAGCGCGCGAACGACACCGGCGCGTTCAATCGCCGCATTGAAAATATCATCTTTACCGACCAAGGCACCGGTATGGGAAATAGCTGCTTGTGTTCCTTCAGGCATTCTTCCTGATTTAAGAAGTATGACCGGCTTCATTCGAGCGGCTTTTCGTAACCCACTTAAGAAGCGACGGGCATCTTTGATACCTTCAATATAAAGCAAAATACTGTGGGTTTTTGAATCGGTTGCTAAGTAGTCTAGAATTTCACCGAAGTCTAAGTCTAGTGCATCACCACTTGATGCAACCAGCGAAAAACCAATGTCATGAGTTTCTGCCCAATCTAATATTCCAGTGCAAAGCGCACCACTTTGAGAAACCAGGGCGAGATGGCCTGCCCGTGCTTGGTTTTTACTGAAGGTAGCATTCATATTGATTGAAGGGCGTATAATTCCCAAGCAATTAGGACCTAAAATCCGAATTTTATGTTTGTGAGCAGTGTTTAATAAGCGTTGACGTAAGTTTGCCTGATCATCACTTTCAAATCCGGCAGAAAGAATAATGACATTTGGAATTTTTAACTGCCCGCATTCTTCGATTAATTTGAGTGCGGTTGTTGCCGGGGTTGCAATGACTACTAACTCGACCTTGGTGTTTTGTTGCTCGTAGAGTTCCGATAAGCTTGGAAAGCATGGCTTGCTCTGCACTTCAGAGTGTTTTGGATTGATAGCAAATAGATCACCTTGATAACCCGCTGTGAGTAAATTCGCAAAAGCTGTGGCTCCTACTGAGTCTTCTCGGTTACTGGCTCCAACGACCGCAATCGATTTCGGGTTAAAGAACTGGCTTAGATAATGGGGTCCCATACTGATCTCCAAAACATTTAGGGGCGAAAACTTTTCAGATTGACTGCCGGAATTACTGGCGAAATGCGCTTGAATTGAGGTGGCGCATTTACATCTGGCTATTATGCGTCTATCTTAAGTAAATACTCGTATTAATTAAACCTAAAATGGTATTTTATGATTATGATCTATTTTAGCCATCCAATATGTCAAAAACATAACAATGGTGGCAACCACCCCGAGAGTGCTCAAAGAGTTGCTCGAATTGAAGATGCACTGATTTTTAATCGTTTGTTAGATTTTGTTTTAATGCCTGAACCTAGAAAAGCAAACGATGAAGATGTATTGCGTGTTCACAGCTCGCAGTTATGGGAATCACTCAAAGCGGCGCAAAATCCAGATGAAATCGTCATGCTTGACTCAGAAACGGCTATTGCGCCTGATTCAATTGAGGCTGCATTAACGGCCAGTGGCGCAGTTCTGGACTCTGTTGATGCTTTAATGAACCAAAAAGCTACGACTGCATTTTGTAATATTCGTCCCCCAGGTCATCATGCAGAAGTTGACCGTTCCATGGGGTTTTGCTTGATTAATCATGTGGCTATTGGTGCTGCTTATGCAATTGAAAAATACGATTTACAACGTGTAGCGATACTGGATTTTGATGTGCATCATGGTAATGGTACAGAAACTTATGCTGAAATAGAGCCGAAAGTACTGTTTTGTTCTAGTTTTGAAAATGATATTTATCCTTTTTCAGAGCCTGGAAGCCCTTTTGAAAACATTATTAAAATGCCTCTTGCTAGAGGAGCGCATGATGAAGAATTCTTATCTTCTTGGCGCGAACACGTTTGGCCAAAGTTGCGAGATTATCAGCCAGAATTAATTTTTCTTTCTGCCGGTTTTGATGCTCATCGTTGGGACTTAATGGCAAATTTAGATGTTAGTACACAAGCGTTTGAACAATGGACGCATGAGTTACGGGAAATTGCGGATGAGGTTTGCCAAGGTCGAGTTATCTCTGTTTTAGAAGGAGGGTACGATCTTCGGGCTTTAACCGATAGTGTGGTCGCGCACTTTAAAGCTTTAGCTAACTTATAAGTAGTCGATTCTGAATAACTCGTTTAATTTATGGCAAAGCCAGTTTTTTACTCAACAAGGCAGAATGCAGAAATGCTATCTACTTAAACATCCCACATAAATCTAAACCAGTTATTCAGAGTCGACTAAGTATGTCTGAAATAAAAGATACCGGCCGGTGAATAATGTCTGTGCTTTAAAATCGATTTAGGTTAACTGAATGGTTAAGTGTTAAGATTATTACTGGTTATTTATACGTAGTCATTGCTAAGTTGAAATTAGAGCGTATGGCTTTGTTGTTTCTCCATTTTTCAAGAAGAAAAAATTTATGCCTGACAAGTTGGACCGATTATGAGCATTTCATCTCAAACTATTTTTTCCTGCTTGAAAGCCCAGCAGATGCGTGAATTGCAAACAGCAATTGTCATAGGCGTTTTACTGGTTTTGTCGATTATGTTTATAAATATTGGTTTTTGGGCTTTTGATAAAAATCAAAATTTAGCAGAAATTGAAATTAAATCAGCTAAAAAAATTGTTACTCACGAAGCTGAGCTCCTGAATCAACGTATTGAAGGGCTGGTGATTCTTGCTGAAACGCTAGCAAAATCCCCATTTTTAATTGAAAAAGTACAAGCAAGCAATCAAAAATACATTGGTCTCTCTTCTGAAAAAATCAACCAAAGTATTCAAAAACTCGACATTCGGTGGCGTGAATCGAACGAGGCCACAGAATTTGTAAAATCTTATCTGCAAAATGACACATCAACTTTTTTGAAACAGATGCAGACAGTTTTTTCAGAGGGTTATGGAGAGATTTTTGCAACGAACCTGCATGGTGAAATGATTGGAACAACAGGGAAGTTGACAACGCTTGCCCATAGATCGAAATATTGGTGGCAAGGCGCATTTAATCAAGGCTCACCCAGAGTTTTTATTGATGATAGAGGCTTTGATTTTAGTGTTAGAGATTTTGTCATTGGAGTGGTAGTCCCCATATGGAATGAGGATAAGTTTCTGGGGATTTTAAAAGCTAATTTTCGTATGAATACGGTTCACTCTTCCAACTTAATCAAGCTCCCTGATTACAAGCAGCAGCGTATACGTTTGGTTCGTGCTTCAGGTGAAGTGATGCCTGTACAAAAACAAGGGCTGGAATTCAGTCAGCCTAATGAGCATTTATCAGAAAAAGAACGTCAGGCGCTGAGCTCTAAAAATTTCTATAGTAGTTATTATAAAAATAACGGTGTAACGTATTTAGCTGTAGCAGCGCCCGTTGAAATTTCTTGGCGTGACGATGAGAACTTGGTCTTTGGCGGCAAAAAATCAGGAATTGACCAATATAAAGGCAATGATTCGGAAGGGTGGTTTTTAGTTGTAGATTTGGTACCGTCCCAAACATTTGGCAGCCTTTTGTTACAACCTCAAGTCGCGATGTTATTGGCGAGTTTCATTCTTGTTCTTTTAATGGGTGCTTGGCTGTTATTGAAATACCGTTCGAACCTTCTCGCGATTCGCCAACAAATTTCAACGGTTATGGCGTTGGATGATAGCGAGTTTTTAAGGTGGGCAAAAACTCAATCATTCCCTCAATCATTAAGATTGAAGAAGGATTATTCAAAAGGCTGTTTAGTAAAATCTTCAGAACTCGAAATCGTATTAGAGCAGTTTTTTGAACGACTTTACCGGTGTTTAACGCATGCAAAAGTTCAGAGTGAGAATTTGAATTATGTGGACACTCAGCTAAAAAATATGCGAGACAGCATGCAAAAAGACTTACTCACTGGTTTAATGAATCGCTCTGAGTTTGAGTTGTGGGTAACACACAACATTGCGCATGTTGTTCGACACGGTTATCCGTTGTCATTAATCCTGTTAGAAATGGATCATTATGAGATTTTGAAGGCACAATATAGACAAGAGTTTGCTGATAAATGGCTACGAAAAGTTGCTGATCTTTTGAAAATACAGAGTCGACAAGATGATATTTTGGCTCGTGTAAATGAAGCACAGTTTGCCTTGCTTTTACCTTCCGCTACCAACGAGACTGCGTTGAGCCAGGCGAAACGAATTTTAGAGCAAATTCATGAGATTCAATTGGTTGATTGTTTGTCTGAAGAGCACAGTGAAAAAGACTTTAAACACCTTAGAGAAATGGGTAATACTACCGCTTGTATTGGAATCACAGAGTTCATTAAAGAGGATTCTTTAGAGCAGTTCTTTGGTCGTGTTGAAAGTGCGCTTTATCGAGCAAAAGATAATGGAAGAGACCAAATCTCAGAATTCTAGATAGAAGATAGACTAGATAGAGTTAGATAATTAAATAAAATCATTCTTATAAAGATTTGGAGATTGGACTAAGTTGGAAGTTTGCCGGCCGGTAGAGCATTACGGGCCGGTAAAGTTTCATTTTTCACTTAAACGCTTGTCAAGTTCTTTTGCTGTTTTGGCAATGAACGGGTCAATATTTAATGCGTAGGCAATCATTTCAGGCCAGACTTTATTTAATTTTTCAATATTGCTTGATTTCATTGAGCTACTGCCATTTAAAAATCTAAAAAAAGCACTCGGTGTAATACCCGCCACTTCTGCGACTCGGTGTTTAATAATTCCTTCATTTTCAATAAAACGTTTCACTCTCTCGTTGAACGTATCGCTCATTGTCTTGCTCCAGTGTTTTAATAATCAATTTTTATTCGTTATAGACAATTGCCTAAGTGGGCTCTCATCGAATCAATTTAAAGTTCTGCGAGGCTTACTATCCGCTTTATAGCAGAGTTATCTTCGTTTTTACGTTGCCAACGTTTGCGAAGTCTAGATACTGCAACTTAACAACTTAATCTGAAAAAATTATTGTTATTTAGAATCCATATGGATTCCGCTTGAGGCTCCTTAACTGATTTGTTTCGTTATTAAAGTTACTTTAAATACCAATCGAAAGTTACGTAAACAATAGTCAATATTGTTTCTATGTTGCACAAAAATTATGCAAAGTGCAATGGTTTAAAATAGTTTTTCTTTTTTTAAATGAATGATTTAACGCTTTCATCTGTTTATGAAATTTTGCGTTGGTTGTTTCAGTTTTGTGCAAATAAGGATTTGATTGGATATGAATATTATGTGTTGCGGAATATGGGGGAGTCAGCAAATTTAGATTCGTTTTTGAAACGAGCAGTTTTGTGAGGAGAGGCCAGACCAGACCAGACCTTCCTCATCCCTGTACTGTGATTACTTCATCGCTTGAAAAGGTGTAAGCTTTGGTTCGACTGTTTCAAGATTTAAGGGGGAAATATTTGGCAAGCCATTAATAAATTTTGGAGAGCGTTCACCTTGAATCAGTGGGCGTAGGTAATCTAGCCCGTCAGATGTAACGCCCATACCATCCTTTGTTAAAAACTCATCGGGCACTTTAAGTTCTAAGTTTGCCACTTTTTCTAGCTCAACGCTCTGGTAGCACCACTGGATAGAATGACCGGTTTTTTCAGAGCATTGAATGACGGGTAAAGTTCCGTGTTCACCTCTTAAAGCAGCTTCAACAGCTGCTTTCCCTGCACCATAGGCCATTTTCCAATCAACTTCAGACACACAGTGGCTGGCCGAGCGCTGTAAATAGTCAGGAATTGCACAGTGGGTTTTACATCCAAGGTGGCTAGCAACCAACTGAGCAATGGTTTTGCCTACACCACCTAGTTGTGTGTAATCCCGTTCGTGAGTATGCTCGATTCCGGCAATACTTAAGTATTCGCCTGCTTCGTTTTTTAGGCCTTCTGACACCATGCAAACGCAATACCCTTTTTGAGCGATGTGCTGGTCAATTTTTTCTAAAAAACGTTTTTTATCAAAACGACGTTCGGCGGGCAACACAATTAAAGGTAAGTCAGGAATAATATCTGTTACTAAAGCGGCTGATAGGCTTAGCCATCCAACATCGCGCCCCATCGCTTCCATAACAAAAAACTTTGTAGAAGTTTCATGCATAGAGTAAATATCCAAACAGGCTTCCGCAAAACTTGTGGCTAAGTACTTAGCTGCACTGCCAAATCCAGGGCTACAGTGTGATAAGTCCAAGTCATTATCTATTGTTTTAGCAACTCCAATACATTGTACTTCGTGGCCCTTTGAACGACAGTAATCTGAGACTTTCTGGGCTGTGACCATAGAGCCATTTCCGCCATTGTAGAAAAAATAGCCAATTTCATAGGTTCGAAAAACTTCCAATACTCTCTCATATTGAGCAGGATTATGATCAAGAGGATCAAGATCGAATCGACACGCTTTAAAGACCGCGCCTGGCTGGTGTTTCATTTTTTCCAGGTCAACCCATTGAAGTTGAGAAAGGTCGACTAATTCCTCTTCCAAAACACCTTTAATACCGTTTATAGCTGCGTAACTTTTTCCAAAAATATCTGGGTGTTGGCGAACCGCTTCAATTACGGCAGCTGCACTTGCATTGATGACAGCAGTAACGCCACCGGCTTGAGCATAAAGAACATTTCGATTTTTATTTGATTGAGTTGTAATGGACATGAAAAGGGCCTTTTTCCGGAAGCTTGAAATACAGACAATTTAACTTTGAATATTGTACAAAACCTAATTCTGCTGAAAACGCATTTAATGTGACAAATTTTTAAATTCGAGTCAGTTTTAGAGAGTGTTTGTCACAGCTAAATGAAAGCTCATTGTTTAGAAATTGTTCTGCTAAATCAAAGAATAAATACTTGCGCCAGCCACGATTAATCAATAGAAGCTTTGAATCTTTTTGTTCAGTCAATGCTGGATTTTTTTCTCTTATAAAACTTAGTAGATGCGTTTTCTGTACCAAATTGGTTGGTGTGATATTGGCATCAATTGAAATTTGTTGTGCCATTGCCAACAAAACTTGTAGCAGTATTTCTTCTTGCGCTGTAGGGGATTTATCTTTTGGTGTTGGGTTAGGGTAGTTTTCTGGCGATGCTGTAAAAACCTCGTCAATTAAGCTTACCCACTTTTCACCAAATTCTTTGACGCTGGAAGCTTTGATGTTTGGCACTTTATATAAAGCTTGAGCTGTTTTAGGAGGCCGTTTAGCGATGTGCAAAATTACTTCGTCGCTTATGGTCCATTTTTTTGGTTGATTATGTTCAATCGCAAAGTGCTCGCGCCATTCGGCCAAAGTTCTTACAATCGCTAACTGTTTGGGCTTCAGGTTTTTCCCACCCTTAATTTTTAGCCAGGCTTCATTAGGCTTAGTTTGGTACAGCTTTGAATCTAGTAGTGATTCGCAGTCTTCGTTTATGGCTAGTTTTTGTTGTGAACTTAATTTTGTTTGATAGCTTTTAAAGAGTTGAGCTAAATAATAAACATCATCAAGTGCATAGGAAATTTGATTTTCGGTTAATGGACGAGCATGCCAATTAGTACGAGTTTGACTTTTGGGTAAAGTAAGACCAAGTTCTGATTGGATGACGCGGGCAAAGCCTGCTAAGTCACCCTGACCAAAGAAAATTGCAGCTAGTTGCGTATCAAAAATATTCTGAGGCAAAATTCCTGCAATAAGATACAACACTTCTAAATCTTGGCGTGCGCTATGAAAAACTTTGCAGATAGCTGGATTGACTAATATCTCTAGTAATGGATTTAACCCGTGGTGTTTTTTATTCTGCTCCAAGTCAAAGTTAGTCTCGGAGAACGAAGGCAACTGTTTTTTTTGTAATACATCTTGTTTAATAGCTAGTGGGTCTATTATCGCTAAGTTTAGATTCGAATCGGCGATTTGCACCAAACTAAGCTCTGGATAATAGGTATCGACTCGAACAAACTCTGTATCAATTGCGATCCATTCATTATTTTCTTGCAGTGATGAACAGTAGGCATCAAGTGTTTGTGTGTCTTCTATATAGAGTGCATTTTGATAAGTTTGGGATTTTGATATATCTGCCAATTCTATAAAATTAGATAGCTGAGCAGTATCTTTGTGATCGAGAGTTTTCTTTGTCATAGTGCAAGTTTATCTTGAAGTGTGGCATAAGAAAAGATTTAAAGATGTCCTTCAGAGGTGTTAAATAGATGACTTAAAAGCTATGAGCTATCGCAGTGGTTGTTTCTGTATTTGATAAAATATTATGAATATTCGTTTTTTGGGGTTGCGTGCTTGATGGCCTTAACAGCATAATGAACTTTTTTGGCATCTAGGATTTAGAACAGATTCATGACACAGGCGAATTCATCGACCTTAGGCATTCAGTCCAATACGACTAATGCGAAAACTCAAACACATTCCTCGTCTCAATCCAACACTCTTCATATATTGGGAATTGCCGGTACCTTTATGGGGGGAATTGCTCAATTGGCCAAGGCTAAAGGTTTTCAAGTCACAGGATCTGATAAAGCAATTTATCCGCCAATGAGTACTCAACTTGAGCAGGCTGGGATTGATGTCAGTGATGAAGAAAACTGTGAGTTTGTAAACTCAGAACCGGACTGTGTCGTCATTGGTAATGCTAAGAGTCGTGGACATCTTCAGGTGGAAGCAACCTTAAATGCTCATCAAGCCTATCAGTCTGGACCGCAATGGTTGGCTGAAAATATTCTGCAAGATCGTTGGGTCATTGCAGTAGCAGGAACACATGGAAAAACTTCAACAAGTTCAATGATTGCCTGGATTTTAGACTATGCTGACTTGAATCCAGGCTTTTTGATTGGAGGTGTTCCTGAGAATTTTGGTGTATCTGCACGTCTGGGTGACTCCCCATTTTTTGTCGTTGAAGCTGATGAATATGACACGGCTTTTTTTGATAAACGCTCCAAATTTGTTCATTACCACCCAAGAACTTGCGTATTAAATAATCTTGAATTTGATCATGCGGATATTTTTGATTCCATTGAAGATATAAAAAAACAGTTTCATCATTTAGTTCGAACTGTTCCTGGAAATGGCCTGATTATCTTTCCTAAAGATGATGATAATTTACAGTCGGTTTTAGAAATGGGTTGCTGGACGCCAACTGAATGCCAAGGCGAGTCTGACTGTAATGATTGGAGTTATGAACTAATTGATGCGGATGGATCACAGTTTGAAGTGATTTATAAAGGCAGCTCGCTCGGTGTTGTTCAATGGCCTATGACAGGGTTACACAATATCCATAATGCACTAAGTGCGATTGCAGCTTCAGTGCATTGCGGAGTACCAGCGTTTACCGCTGTTGAAGCTTTGTCAGGGTTTAAAGGTATTCGTCGACGCATGACACTGGTTGGTGAACAAAAAGGTGTGAAGGTCTTTGATGATTTTGCGCACCATCCTACAGCGATTGCCACCACATTATCTGGAGCAAAAGCTGCTCTTAGGCAGACCGATGAGGCACAGCAAGGCCGGTTAATTGCAGTGTTTGAACCACGTTCAAATACCATGCGAATGGGGATTCATGCTAAAACTTTACCGGCCGCTTTTGAACAGGCTGATGCGGTATTTGCCTTTATTGATCCTGCTTGGCATTGGCTCCTTCCCGAAGATGAATTTTCGGCACCGGTTCAAGTTGCTAGTACTTATGAATCATTATTGATTTTACTTACAGGTTTTTTGCAACCAAATGACCGCGTTGTAATAATGAGTAACGGAGGATTTGGAGGAATTCATCAGAAACTGTTAGTGGCACTTGCAGAATGATAAGAAATCTAGCCTGAATCCCACATTTGTTGCCAAGAGAATCCCCTTATTTTGGTAGAAAGTATTAGAAAGCAATCCTAACTTTTAGAAAAATGAATCCATTAGATTAGTCTTATATAGATTCCTCTCCCAACACATAAAAAAAAACAGTGCTGTCTATAAATTTGGTCGACTATGTTTGTGCGAAAATGAAACTGTTCTTGTACGAATCTCATCTGGGGCCGGCAAGAGTTTGCATGCATGTTTTGACCGGCTCTCAGTAAAATAAAAATATGGGGGAGAGCTTGCGTCATGAATTATTTTCTAAATTTAAAATTGAAAACAAAACTGCTTGCTGTGATGGCAACAGTACTTTCGTCTTATGTCTTAATAGGCGGGTTAAATCTCTATTCGCAATATCAGCAGATGTATGTTGACAGAGCTTTATTGGTTGAATCTGTAATCAGTGGTTTAACTAAGCAGATTGGTGCTTTAGAGCAGAAAGTCAGTCAAGGCGAAATTTCCAAAGAAATGGCTCAGATGATGGCTAAATCACTAGTCAGTGCTTATCGTTATGATAATGGCAATTATGTCTGGATCAACGATCACGAGCCCAAAATGATCATGCATCCTATTAAATCTGAAATGGATGGTAAAAGCCTAAAAACATCGAAAGACCGGTTAGGTGTTTATCTGTTTAACGAAATGGTGAAAACTGTTCAACAGTCGGGTTCAGGGTATGTAACGTACCATTGGAGTAAGCCGGGAAGTGAAAAACCGGTTCCCAAATTAAGTTACGTTCAAGGAGTAAAAGATTGGGACTGGATTCTTGGAACTGGCATCTATATTGATGATATCAAAGCGATATTGTTTCAAGAGTTTATGAAAATGCTTGGCATAATTGTTGTTGTGATCTTGGTTATTACCATGCTTTTCTATGCATTGAACCGATCGGTCGTTTCACCGGTATTGCAAATGTCTCAAGCGTTACGCAAAGTTCGTGATGAAGGTGATCTATCTGCGCAAATTGAGTTGAAGCAGGATGATGAAATCGGAGATATTGTCAGACAGTTCAACGAGCATGTGGTTTTCTTGAAAGATACCTTTTCGGATGTTTCCCATGTAGTTGGTTTCATTGCCAAAGGAGAGTTTCACGAACGGATTGAGTTGCCGATGGTCGGGGATTTTCAGACTCTAAAAGATGGCGTCAATCAATCTGCAGAGCAGATTGATAAAATTATGCAGGAAGTTGAAAGAGTCATGTGTGCCTTGTCCGAAGGTGATTTTTCTGTTGAGATTGAATCGAATGCTAAAGGTGGTTATCAGAAAATTCTCGATCAAATTCAGATGACCACACACGTTTTGAACGCTTCGATTAATGGAATTATTGAGGTAATGAATGAAATGCAAGCCGGTCATTTTGATAACAGAGTCGGCGTAGAGGTCAAAGGCGATTTGGTGAAACTCAAAGATGCCATTAACCGGTCAATGGAAAACTTGGATAATGCCGTTACAGATTTGACTTGCGTCATTGTTGCTCAATCCAAAGGGGATTTAACCCAATCCATTACCAATCAGTATTCTGGAGAGCTGCAAACACTAAAAGATGCGGTTAACAAAAGTGTGCAGAGTCTGAATTATACCGTCACAGATATTCTAGATGTGTCTTTGAAGGTATCTGAAACCTCAAATGAAGTTTCTGAAGGCTCGCAACGCTTAAATGATCGAACCCAGCAGATGGCGGCTTCTTTGGAGGAGACGGCTGCTTCTATGGAAGAAATCACAGCGACCATTAATAAAAATATGGAAACATCTGGTCAGGCTAGCCAGTATGCAGCAAAAGCTGCCGATGACGCGAAGGCTAGCGGTGAAGTAGTGAAAAAAGCTGTAGAGTCGATGCATATTATTACTGAGTCCTCAGAACGAATTGCTGAGATTATGACTTTGATTGACAGTATTGCTTTTCAAACCAATCTGTTGGCGTTAAATGCCGCGGTGGAAGCCGCAAGAGCCGGTGAACACGGGCGTGGTTTTGCGGTGGTGGCCGGAGAAGTCCGTTCTCTGGCTCAAAAATCGGCAGAGGCTTCTAAGGAGATTAAAACACTGATTGAGGCATCGGTGGAAAATGTTGAAAATGGTTCGAAATATGTCTCACAAACAGGTGAGGCATTCGAAAGTATTAATCTAGGTATTCAGAAAGTTGCTGAAATGGTTTCGGAAATTACTGTTGCCTCCAAAGAACAAGCTCAGGGGATTTCTCAAATCAATCAGGCGGTTTCAAATTTGGATACAGTGACTCAGCAAAACGCCGCTTTGGTTGAAGAAACCTCGGCTTCTGCTGAGAATTTGAATCATCAGGCAATTAGTTTGGAAAAACAGATGGAATTTTTTGAAATTTCAAGTGCAAGTGCTTCCGGAAATGTCGTGAGCCTTGTGCATAAGAAAACTAAAAGTTCATAGTTTTGTAGAGTAGACAGGTGAATGTGAACTCTCTGGAGTTTCATTTACCTAATGGGTCGCCCACAGTTGAGAGTTGAGTGTGAAAACGTTAATCTTGGAAAAATTTTTTTAAGTTTAGGAAGTCAAAACGTGTGGGCATTACTGGAGATTGTGTTATTGGGATTACTTGTTGGTTGGATTGTCTGGATGGTGATGCCGCCTAACACGAAGAAATAATCTGAATGGGTTACGTTAGCTTGAAATTTTCAAAATCACTCCAGAATGACCTTTAATGATTTGACAGTTTTTTAGGTTTTCTAACAGAACCTTTTATACTATTTTCTTTTTGCAACAACACTCAAAAATCCGAAACTATTCAAATGTTGGAGAAGAAACCAGATTGTTTTGGAATCCTGTTTATTAAACTCTTTTCTACCTTGGCCAAGTATTTTGACTCCCTTCTGCAAGTGATCGAAAATAAGCAAGTCCACCTTAAAAGTTACAGTTAGCCCAAAATCACACAAATTATTTAAACTCGTTCCTGCAAGTAGTTTTAAATTGGCAGATGTAAATTTGTTAAGTAAAGAATAACTTTTGTGAAGGTTTTGTGAGGACTGGTACTCCTTAAGTGTCGATAATCTTAGTGAAACCAACACAAAGAGGTATCGACAAATGTATAAGATAATCAGTAAATCTGCCTTAATTTCTTTAGGGTTAGTATCCGTATTGAGTTCTTCGGTTCTAGCCGAAGAAAACAAAGTGCCTGAGCCAACAGCAAATGGCATTGCTTTTCCAGTAAACTATCAAGATTGGGATATTGTTTCTGTTTCTCATCGAGAAGATCATAAGAGTGTTCGAGCGATTATTGGGAATAAGGTTGCTGTGGAAGCCGTTGAAAAAGGTCAGACAAACCCTTGGCCTGATGGTACGGCTTTAGGCAAACTGGTTTGGAAACAACGGAATGACGAACACTGGAAACCTGCAATTGTACCGGGTGAATTTATTCATGCTGAATTCATGTTTAAAGATGCCGAGAAATGGAAGGACACTGCCGGTTGGGGGTGGGCTCGCTGGTTAGGAACTGAACAAAAGCCATTCGGAAAAGATGCAGTTTCTGCGAGTTCTTCCTGCGTAGCCTGCCACACTCCAGTGAAAAACCAGGATTGGGTCTTTACTAAACCAGCCATTTTACCTAAACGTATCCGTTAAGGGCGTGCTATTCGTTTTATCAGCCCTCTTTTTTGAGGGCTTTTAGGCTTAGAAATGAACGTTTTAATCGTTGAAGATGATATTGATATTGCTCGCTTAGTTGCTATTCAAGTAGAAGAGCTTCAAGGACATTCCTATAACGCCAACACCTTGAAAAAGGCGAGTCTGATCAGGCAACAGCATGATTTTGACCTGATTGTCTTGGACTTGTCGCTTCCAGACGGCGACGGCATTGATTTTTGTAGAGAGTTACGCAAAGAAGATGAAAACACGCCGGTTTTAATGTTGACCGCTCGCGGTAATGAATTAGATCGGGTGGTAGGCTTGGAGATTGGAGCAGACGACTATTTAAGTAAGCCCTTTGGGTTGGCAGAACTTAAAGCCAGAATGAAAGCACTTTTAAGACGTGTTAAACGGTCACAAAAACCTGTTGAGAAGGATGTCGTTGAGATTGGCTCTTTAAAAATTGAACCGAATTCCCATCAGGCTTGGTTAAAGGGGGAAGCTCTGATCCTGACGGCAAAAGAGTTTGCTATTTTAGTGATCTTTGCTCAGCACCCAATGCAAGTTTTCAGTCGTTCGGATTTGTTGAATCAAGTTTGGGGGATTCAGCATGAAGGCTACGAACATACCGTCAATAGCCATCTTAATCGTTTACGCAAGAAAATCGAAGACAATCCTAATCAGCCGCAAATTATTGAAACCGTTTGGGGCGTTGGCTACAAATTAAACCCAGATTCTTTGTAATCAACACGCAAACGAGACAGCAGAATATGAAAACGGCTTTGCAATCAAAATTATTTCGCCAATATAGCTTGATGCTGGCAAGCGTTTTTTTTATTTCCAGTGTGATTTATTTGTTTGTCAGTTACGGCATGGCGCACTATTATTTGCAACAAGTACAAACCCGCGTCCATATAAATATGGCTGACACTCTGATTAAAGATCATCAACTCGTTGAGCATGGCAAACTTGATGAAAATGCCGTCTCCAACACTTTTGAACGCTATATGTTACTCAATCCCAATTTGCAGATTTATTTATTAGATCAACAGGGCAATATTCTGCGTTATGCGGCAGATAAGAAGAAAGTTTTACTCACGCAAGTCAGTTTGCAACCGATTGAGGCGATGCTGAATCAGCCGGTTGTAGGTCAATGGCCTTTAGGGGATGATCCGCGCAGCCTGCATGAAAAAAAACCATTTTCCGTGGCGCATTTACCCAGCAAAAATGGTGAAGAAAACTATTATCTCTATGTGATTATTCAGGATAGTATCGAATCGGATGTTAATCGTCAGCTCCAAGAGAGCCTTATGCTCAAGCTTGGTGTTTATGCTTTGGGCTTTAGCCTGTTAATTGGATTGCTTTTAGGAGTATTACTATTTTCTCGTTTGATTCGCAGAATCGCTTTTTTATCTGACAAAATTCAGTGTTTTCGACAAGATCGAACTCAAAGCGTCCCCCCAGCGAAAGAAAATCAGAGTGAGTTGGATCAATTGCAAAACGATATGAGCGCCTTGAGCCGGCAGATACAAACTCAAGTGCTTCAGCTGGAGCAGTCAGACGAACAGCGACGCTTTCTTCTTTCTAGGCTATCGCATGATCTTCGGACTCCCTTAACCAACTTACTGGGTTATATGGAGCAGGCAGAAAAGAAGGGGAGTGATCCTTATCTAAGCACAGCCTATCAAAATGGTTTGAAACTTAAGCATTATCTTGATCAATTATTTGATTTTGCAAAAGTTGACCTCCAGAGTTTTATGCTCAAAAAAGAAGAGTTATCCCTAAGCGAGTTCTGCTTTGATCTTTTTTCCGATTACTTAGCGCGTAACCCCAGTCCTGACTGGAGAATTGACGTCTCAGATAATTATCTTTATGAATTTGATCCTGTTTATATGGAAAGCGCTCTGATTAATCTGTTCGATAACGCCTTGAAATACGGACAAGGCGAAGTACACTTTACTCTGAAACCTGTAGATGAAGGCATTGTCTTAAGCGTTTGTAGCAAAGGTGAACCGCTTGAAACTTCCATAGAGAAGCAATTAACCTCACCTTCATTTCAAATAGATTCCGGTCTTGGGCTGTCGATTGTTCGCGTGATTACCGAAAAACACGGCGGGCAATTTCGATATATTCGTGAAAAAGAACAGAACTGTTTCGAGATTAATCTTCCTAAAATAATCGTGAACGAGGATGTCTAGTGCTTAGATAGTGAATGGACATTAAATCTCTGCTTGCTGTTTATTTTACAGAGTCACTAACTGCATTAAATGAGCATGAGATTGCGTTGTTGGAAATATCTATGACGTACTAAGTGATCATAAAGTCAGTTGGCTTGACTGGAATATTTGGTCGATATTTTTGAGTGAGTGCTTGTTTCCATATTTCTGCATCTTTTGGCAGGCCGTTATTCAGATAGGTGTGCACTTGAATTAGCACTTTTTCCATAAACTCTTTGGAGGGTTTCGCATCGCCTTCCAAATTGTCGGCGCTAAAGTGAAATTGATGGTTACTAGCAACAGAGAAAATCCATTCAAGTGCTTGAGGTTTTACTTCGACTCTTTCAAATTCAGCCTGACGTTCTTCAGAGCGGCCATCCGGTTCATACCAATAACCGAAATCCTCTAGTTTTCTACGTTCCTTTCCAGCAACACACCAGTGGGCAATTTCATGCAATGCACTTGAAAAGAAGCCATGGGCAAAAACAATACGGTTAAAAGAACACTCATTATCTACCGGCCGGTAAATAGGCTCAGGTTCACAGCAAACTAAACGTGTATTGTGTGTTTGCGAAAACGTTCGGTTAAACAGTTCGATGATGTCTGAGATTTCATGAGACTGGGTGTTTTGTATATTCTCAAGCATGGGGAAAATAGAATTTTAATCGAAGCGAGCAATCATAAAACGGACATCGTTTTTGTGCAAGTCATGCTATATTCTGCTGGATTTTTAAAAAACGATACAAATTTATTGTCTATGACTCTTCATGCGAAATTACCCATCTTTTCAGTTCTTCCTGAAATTGTCCAAGCTCTCAAAGAGCGAAACCAAATTATCTTACAGGCTGAACCCGGGGCAGGTAAGTCTACGCAAGTTCCCTTGGCGGTTTTGCAAATGTCGGAGTTTTCTCAGCAAAAAGTTTTGATGTTAGAGCCTAGACGTTTGGCAGCTAAACGTTTAGCTGAGTTTCTGGCAGGGCAGCTAGGTGAAAAGGTTGGGCAAACGGTTGGGTACCGTGTACGCAATGAAACCCAAGTGACAAAAAATACTCGGTTAGAGATTATCACTGAAGGAGTCTTAACGCGGATGATTCAATCTGATCCTGAATTAGATGGGGTTGGTTTGGTGATTTTTGATGAATTTCATGAGAGAAACTTGCAGGCCGACTTGAGTCTGACCTTGTTGTTAGAAATTCAAGAAAATTTGCGAGAGGATTTGAAATGTTTGGTAATGTCGGCAACATTAGATGAAATGTCGTTAAAAGATTTTTTACCGGCCGGTAAGTTTTTGTTTTGTGAAGGGAGAGGTTACCCGGTAGAGGTGTCTTATCATCCAGCACCTTCGCAAACACCCATTTGGAAATTCCCTCAGCTCCCAAGAATTCTGTTGCAAGCTATTAGTGAGACTTCAGGAGATGTTTTGTTATTTTTTGCAGGGCAGGGAGAGGTGATGCAGGCAATTCAGAATTGTAAGTCGGTGTGCGCGTCACAAAATGTGGTTGCTTTGCCTTTATATGGTGCTTTGAACGTAAACGATCAAAATAAGGTTTTTGAGAAAAGTCATCAGCGTAAAGTTATTTTTAGTACCAATATTGCCGAAACATCAATTACATTGGAAGGTATCACCGCGGTGATCGATTCTGGTTTGGAAAAATTATTGGTATTTGATCCGAATGTGGGGATGTCCAAATTACAGTTGCAACGTATTGCTAAAGCTTCTGCAACGCAAAGAATGGGTCGAGCAGGGCGTTTACAAGCAGGTCGCTGTTATCGATTGTGGAGTGAAACTCAACAATTTAACTTGTTGTCTCATCAACCGCCAGAAATTGAGCGGGTCGATTTGACGGGTTTGCAGATGGAACTCGCACTATGGGGGGCAAAACCGGAAGAATTAAAGTGGTTAACGCTTCCCCCAAAAACACATTTGCAACGTGCGCAAACAGTTTTGCAAGCATTGAAGTTCATGGATGAAAATGGTCGTTTCTTACCGGCCGGTGAAAAAGCAATGAAGCTTCATCCTGAGCCTAGGTTTGCAAAAATTTTACAAATAGCTCAACAAAATCAGGTGTTAGCTTTGGCATGCGATTTGGTGGCTTTGCTGCAAGAAGGGGAAGTGATTGCTGATCGCAATGAGGTCAATTCAATTGATGTTGAACTGCGTTTGCATTGGGTTTGGCAGGCGCTCGACAACCAAGATAAAGCAGTAGTAAAACGTTTACACCGCAGTCGTTTGCAAAGTTTTAAACAGTCTCGAATGGCGTTGTATAAAAAATTCTCCTTACCAATGAATCATGCTGCGCAACAGCAGCTAAAAGAGATTTCGTTAGGAGAATTATTAGCGCCAGCCTATGCGGATCGAATTGGCAAGCAAAGAGGTCAGGTAGGTCATTATAAATTGGCAAATGGTCGTGGGGTACAAGTGCCTGACAACACTTTTCAGTCGGAATATATGTTTGCGATTGAACTGAATGCTCAGGTGACTCACTCTCAACAAAATGCTCGAGTTTATTTGGCTGCTGAACTGGACTTTGAAAAGGTTCAGGCGCAGCTGAATTTGCAAGAAAAACGGTCGGTCGGTTTTAATGTGCAAAAGCAAAAGGTTGAAGCGCAACAGCAAATCTTCTTACAAGAATTGATGATTTCAAGCCGGCCGGTGGAAATTGAAGACTTGCAAATGGCTCAGCAGTGCTTATTGCAAGTGGTACAAAAAGATTTCAGTTTGCTTCCTTGGACAAAGAAAGCACAACACTTCATTGAACGGGCGCGTTGGTTGTCACAATTTCGTGGTTTTGAAACATTTGGTCTTTTGAATGATGAGACTCTAGCTACCAATATGGATTGGTTGGAGCCATATACATTAAACATGTCCAGTATCTCAGAGTTAAAAACAGTGAATCTCGTGCAGGTTTTTGAGGGTGTCTTGGGCTATCAAAATTTATCCATTCTAGAAAAAGAAGCGCCAAAACAGTATTTGTCACCGGCCGGTAGGCTTTTTTCGATTGATTATTCTGGGCAAAATGCCAAGGTATCGCTTCAACTTCAACAGGTATTTGGTGAACTAAGTTCGCCGAAATTGGCAGGTGGTCAGGTGAATTTAACCTTTGAGTTATTATCACCGGCACAAAGACCTATTCAAACGACTTCCGATTTAGCCAACTTTTGGCAAACCTCTTATTTTGACGTGGCAAAAGAAATGCGTGGACGTTATCCGAAACATCGATGGCCGGAAAAGCCACTGGAAGAGAAAGCTGGCAAATCCATTAAATATTCATAAAGAGGTCATAAGCGCTTTAGAGGCGGTGCTGTTTTGTAAAAAGGTAACTCGAATTTTCAGTATTCAGCGAAAAATCGGTTTATAAGGTTTATAATTTTAGTAAAATTACGTAAATATAAACTCTTATGCTTGATTAAAATTGGAAAAAGCGAATGCAGACGCAGGCGTCGATTGTATTGATGAAAAGCTTTCCTCTGCAAAATTTGGGTAGAACAATTTGATACAGATTTATTATTTAGTCCTGGTGACCTCATGCATTTAGCATGGTTAATCATTGCAGGGTTGCTGCTGTTTCAGTCAAGTGCGCAGGCCAGTGAACCGCTTGAAAATGTGACGATGCAACTTCGTTGGCAACATCAATTTCAGTTTGCTGGGTATTATGCTGCCCAGAAAAAGGGTTTTTATCACGATCAAGGGTTGGACGTTAAGATTTTAGAAGGTTCACCTACTCGTAAGCCGGTTAATGAAGTTTTAGCAGGCAGAGCAAATTATGGTGAAGCCAACACTGAACTTTTGAACCATTTTTTAAATGGTGAACCCTTGGTTGCAATGGCGGCAATTTTACAACACTCTCCATCCGTCTTACTCACTCGAAAAGACTCTGGTATTCGCACCCCACAAGATTTATCTGGCAAGCGAATTATGATGATGGGTAGCATGGAAGATTTGGAGTTTTTATCCATGTTTGCTCATGAAGGAATTGATCTTCAAACTCTGGAGATTGTTTCGAGCAGCCATGATGTCAATGATTTAATTTTGGGAAATATTGATGCTTTTAATGCTTATAGTACCAATGAACCTTTTGCTTTGATGCAACAGGGTATTGAACCTTTTTTAATTGAACCTTTGAATTACGGCATAGATTTCTACAGTGATATATTGTTCACCACTCAACAGGAATTGCGAGAAAATCCTGAAAGGGTTAAAGCATTTTATACCGCGACGATTCAAGGTTGGGAATATGCCTTAGAGCATCCTGAAGAAGTGATTGATTGGTTGATTAATGATTATGGCGTTACTAAAAGTCGAGCGCATTTGCGTTTTGAAGCGGAAAAACTTACAGAATTAATTTTGCCAAAATTAATTCCGATTGGAAACATTAATTCAGGACGGTTTCAAAAAATGGCAGAGGCCTTAGAGCGTGCCAATTTCGTTGAGGGGCCGTTAGATTTAAATGGGTTTGTTTATGAACCCAACCCAAAAATTGACTCTAAATTGTTTTGGCAAACATTACTTTTGGCTATGACTGGCCTTATTGCATTTATGTTGTTAGCACTTTGGTTTTGGCGAAACGCTCAGTCGCTTAAAAATGAAATTGCTTTGCGTGAAGCGACTGAAAAAACGCTCAAGCAGTCGCATGAGCATTTCAAAAGCATTATTGATAATTTGCAGGTAGTCTATTATCGGGCGGATTTAGAAGGTCTAATTGTTGAGGCATCGCCCTCGGTTGAAGAGTTTTTTCATAAACCTATGCAGGAGATTATAGGCAAAAAAATATCTGATTATTATGTTTATCCATTCAGTCGAGAGGGATTTTTATCGGCATTAGATGAAGCTAATGGCAAAATCACTAACTACGAAATTCAAGTATATGATGCTTTAAGAAATCCTCATTGGATCTCAGTTAACAGCCAGTATGTGTATGAACATGGACAGGTTATTGGGGTGGAAGGTACCTTTGAAGATATTACCGAACAAAAAAAATATGAACAGATGATGCAAAGTATTGCATTCCAAGATCCGCTTACAAGTCTAGGCAATCGACGTGCATTGATTGGAGATTTGCAAAAAGCGATTGCTACGGCAAAACGTCATGGCTTTCAAGGTGCTGTATTGTTTGTTGATTTAGATAATTTCAAACCGGTCAATGATACTTATGGGCATCAAGTGGGAGATACTTTGCTGATTGAAGTGGCGAACACTTTGAAATCTCACCTAAGGGCGGAAGATTCGGTTTATCGTATTGGTGGTGATGAGTTTATTTTATTGCTTCCCCACCTTGCTGAGATTGGTGACAATAAGAGTGAAAATCACGCATTGACCGTGGCAAATAAAATTATTGAAGCCTTATCGACCCCATTTGTTTTGAATGAGGTTGTTGTTCAGGTATCAAGTAGTATGGGAATTTGCTATTTTCCTTCGAATAAGCAAGATGCTGATTATGTGATTCGTTGCGCCGATCTTGCGATGTACGAAGCCAAACGTCAGGGTAAAAATCAATGGCACCTTTATAAAGAAGGGAATTTTAATCTTCAATAGCGAGTGTAATGAACGGCAATGAGGTGGGAGCTTGGTGATGATTTTAAAGACAGGTGACATCTCTGATGTTTTTATTATTTTTGATGTGACAGATGATTTTCTAAGCGCTTACTTGCTTGCTGGATGTTGTTAAATCGTTCACTACAGCCACCTTTATCAGGGTGGTATTTTTGCAACAGTGTTCTTCGTTGTTGTTGTAAATTATGATGGTTGAAATCATCAATGCTGAGTTCCATTGTATTTAAATCCTCGACGATGTTTTCTGGTGAAAGCCATTGTTCAAAGGTATTCCAAAAGTTATCCAGTAATTGGTTCACGTCGTCTTGTGTTGTTTCTGTGAGATTATCAAGGTTTAAATAGTATTCACGTAGTGAATCCTTACCGGCCGGTAAAGTTTGCTCTGAGGTTTTTTGAAAAGAATTTAGTTTAATTTCTAGCGTATGTATTTCTAAAAAACCGCTTTTTTCATTTAGCCATTTTTGCTGGAGACGGTACAAAAAATGAAAAAGCAAAAAATGGGTTTGGAATAATTTCAGTGTATCAAGGCTGGGAGAGAATTGTTCAAACCCTGATTTGACCAGCTCCTGCATTAATTCATGTTCTTTGAATTTGTTTCCTTCTTTTAAAAGCTCTAATAGTATCTTTTCAAATTCAGGTGGGATGGTTTGCATGACTTGTATCGCTAGAGTTGAACTGGAATAGAGTTAAATCATAAGTTTCAGGGCAAGATAAGGTGTCACGTTAAATACGATAATGAGCAGTTTATATTGCGCTAGAAAGCGAAAATAGATTGGCATGAGTTCGGTGGCACTTAGTTTGAACAGTTTCGACTGAATTTGGGTAATAAAGTCTTTAAAGGCCAAAATCATAATTGCTGAAAAACTGAGGAGCACTATGTTGATAATACTTAACCAGCCAAAAAGTGTGGTGAGTTGTTCGATACTCATCATCGTTCTCCAGAATGTTGTGGATATTCCAAGCTTACGCCTAAAAAAATACCGGAGCAAGTCCGGTATTAAAAATGGATTCAAATTTGGCTGAGGTTGAGCAAAAAGTCTTTTAGTCAGCTTTAGTTGAATGCTACAAAGTTTTCATCACTCGTGCTGCGGCATCAATAGTCGCTTGGATATCCTCATCGGAGTGCATACAAGAAACAAAACCTGCTTCAAATGCGGAAGGTGCCAAGTAAATACCTTCGTCCAGCATGCCGTGATAGAACGCTTTAAAACGCTCCATATCACCTTGGCAAACTTGTGCAAAACGAGAAATCTCTTTTTGTTCAGTGAAGAAGTAGCCAAACATGCCGCCAACTTGGTTCGTGGTAAATGGAATACCAGCATCATCTGCTGCTTTTTGTAGGCCACTACACAATTTGGCTGTTTGTTCAGTTAGCTTTTCAAAGAAACCTTTTTCAGAAATTAACTCTAGAGTTTTCAGACCAGCCGCCATGGCCAGAGGGTTTCCAGAAAGTGTTCCAGCTTGGTAGACAGGGCCAAGTGGTGCAATGTATGACATGATTTCTTTTTTGCCGCCAAAAGCGCCAACAGGCATACCGCCGCCAATAACTTTACCGTAGGTCGTTAAGTCCGGTTGAACACCATAATAACCTTGCGCACCTTCTAGATGAACACGGAAACCACACATGACTTCATCAAAAATCAAAACGGTGCCGTTTTCATCACAGACTTCGCGAAGGGTTTGCAAGAATCCTTCTTCCGGTGGAATGCAGTTCATATTTCCCGCTACAGGTTCAACGATAATACAGGCGATTTCTTTTCCAATTTCGGCGAATACTTTACGTACTTCGTCAGAATCATTATGAGTCAGAGTAATCGTCGATTCAGCTAGGGCTTCTGGAACACCGGGTGACGAAGGTACACCTAACGTTAGAGCACCAGAACCTGCTTTAACCAATAATGAATCAGAGTGCCCATGGTAACATCCTTCAAATTTGACGATTTTATCTCGACCGGTATAACCGCGAGCTAAACGAATAGCAGTCATGGTCGCTTCGGTTCCAGAGCTGACCATTCGCACCATATCAATCGATGGAATCAGATTACAAACTTTGTCAGCCATTGTTGTTTCGATTTGCGTTGGCGCACCAAAGCTTAAACCATGAACCGCTTTTTCTTGAACGGTTTTAATCACTTCAGGATGTGCGTGACCTAAGATTGCAGGCCCCCAAGAACCGACATAATCAATATACTGTTTGTCGTCTTCATCAATGAGATAGGCGCCTTTGGCTTCTTTGAAAAACACCGGTGTTCCCCCCACGCTTTTGAAAGCGCGAACCGGTGAGTTTACGCCACCAGGAATGTGTTTTTGGGCGGCTTCAAATAGCATTTGTGACTTGCTCATTGGGTTTCCTTTTGAATTTATTTGGGTCAATTTTTACGCTAAGCATTATAACGATTTGATTAGGATTTGTGCGAGGGAAACAAATTACTCAAAGCGTTTGCGGCTGCTTGAATATCATTTTGAGCAAAAACACCTTGGATGACTGCAATCGAGTTAGCTCCTGCTGAAATGAGTTCGGGAGCATTGTCCTGTGTAATTCCCCCAATCACAATCACGGGTATGTGCAAGGCTTGTTTTGCTGCGATCACCGTTTCAGTTTCGGCTTGGAGCGCCTTAGGTTTGGTTTTTGAGGCAAAGAATCGGCCAAAGGCGACGTAATTTGCACCACGGCTTTGCATTTCAAAGGCGCGTTCTAATGAGTTGTAACAGGAGATTCCAATAATGGCATTTTCCCCCAGTTCACTTCGTGCTTTTTCTAATGCATCATCTTCTTTACCTAAATGAATACCATCGGCATGACATTGTTTCGCCAGTTCAATATCATCGTTAATAATAAAGATAGCGTTGTAGTCGTGGCAAAGTTGACGCAATTGTTTTGCAAGTGAGAGTTGCGTGTTCCAATCTGTGGTTTTATCTCGAAACTGTAAAATGTTTGCGCCGCCTTTTAAGGCTAATTCGGCATCTTGTAACACTTTACCGGCCGGTGACAGTATTGGATCGGTAATGACGTAAAGTCCATAAATTGGTGATTTATTCATTGTAATTTCAAATTTCAGAGATAAAAAAACCACCTGTCATTAACATGACGAGGTGGTTTTTTGAGAGGTCAAGAATGACGATTAAAGTTGCGGACTCAATTGTTTGATGCGCTCCGTAACCGGTTCAAAATCAATAATGCCAACTTTTTGGTAAACAATATTGCCGTTTGGTGCAATTAAAAAACTTGTGGGTGTGAGCAAGATATCACCAAATGCTTTGGCAATTGCACCGTCTGTATCCATGGTAAAAATAAATGGATAAGGATTGGCAGCAATAAATTTCTCAACTTGTTCTTTTGGATCGTAGTTCATTGAAACCGCTACGATTTCAAAACGGTCACCTAAAGTCTGCTTCATTTTCGCCATATCGGGCATTTCAGAAATACACCCAGGACAAGAAGTTGCCCAGAAATTCACCAAAATTGGCTTGAGAGGTTTTTCCAAATTAATGGTAGAACCATCAGGAGCGGTAATGGTGACGGCGGGTGCCTTACCTAATCCGTCTGAAAAGACGGTAAAGTACAATAAAGAGCCTAAGAGAACGACAACTAGGCCGCCAAATAGTTTGCTTGACAGATTTTTCATCTTAACCTCAGCAAAAATTAGTCACAGGTAATGGTTTCAACGCCGTTTGCTGTCCCACATAGAAAGACGTCTGCATTTCGAGCAGCGAATAAACCGTTTGTGACAACACCTACGATTGAGTTCAGTTCGCTTTCCATAGCGACAGGATCGGTAATTTGTAGGCCGTGAATGTCCAAAATTACGTTACCGTTATCCGTTGTGAAGCCTTCACGAAGAACAGGTTCTCCACCTAGTCGTTTAACGATTTCGCGTGCTACATAGCTGCGAGCCATTGGAATAACTTCAACAGGAAGAGGGAACTTACCAAGGACATCAACTTTCTTGGAATCGTCGGCGATACAAATAAACTTCTTTGCAACGGCTAGAACGATTTTTTCACGTGTTAGTGCACCGCCGCCGCCTTTAACAAGGTTTAGCCCCGGATCTGCTTCATCAGCACCATCAATATAAACTGACATTTCATCAACACTGTTTAGGTCAAAAACTGGAATTCCGTGACCCTTCAAGCGCTCTGCAGTGGCTTCAGAAGAGGCGACCGTACCTTTAATCTTACCTTTGATTTTTGCCAATTCATCAATGAAAAAATTCGCTGTAGAACCCGTACCCACGCCGATAATTGTACCGGCCTCAACATATTCAATGGCTGCTTTGGCAACTTCTAGCTTTAATTCATCTTGCGTCATGGGTGACTCCTTTATTGTTATTATTAGCGAATGTTCAACATAAAGAAAAAACGCTGTTTATTTTATGCGATAAAAAATTTTGTGGGGATTCTACTGAAAAACTCGTATTTTGTATAGTCGTACAATTGCTACCGGCCGGTATTTTGATCAGCCGGTTCCTCACTGTAGAGTATTGTTTTTCAATATAAAAATACCAGCGTGTAGCTGGTATTTTAGACGTTTTTATCACATTAATGATGCAGCACTGGCGGAGGCATAATATCTGGTTTTTCGGCTGCAAGAGAAGGGGGCATTTCGCCTTCCTTACGCTCATGGACAGCCATAACCATTCCAGACTGGGTCACAATGTAATTATCTTCATAAACATGGACGGTTTTAAATGTCATTGGACGAATTTGACGAGTTTGTGCTGCTTTAGGAGAGCCTTTCGCCATGTACATTCCGCATTTCGTCATGCCATTGACAACGTGTTTGTTATCGACATGCTCAAGGTCAAGATCTGCCAATAAGTTACGAAGTTGCAATTGCTTGATGATTTCTTGCTTTTCATCCGCCTCGGTTTTTTTGGCGTAATCAACGCACATTTGCAAAATGTCGTTTAACGTCAAATTACTTTTTAGAACTTCGTCCGCATTTGCAGAAGCGTTTGTCGATAAAAGCCCAGAAATCAAAACTGTAGCAAAAAGTGTTTTTATTTTCATTGTGTTAGCCCGCTCTTGTGAATTCAGTCACAGCATTATACTGAAATATCAGTAAATGCTGAAATGTTTAGGAACGATTGTCAGTGCATACCATGGCCGTGTTGCATGCCTTGATGATTCATCATCATTTTTTTGAAAGATTTTACGGGCATATCTACTGTTTTGCGACTGCCATCTTTGAATTCAAGTTCAACTGTCACAGTTTGTCCAACCTTGATAGGGTTGTGTGGCCCAATCAACATAATGTGCAAGCCACCCGGTTTTAATTCGGTGGTGCCATTTGCAGGGATTTCGATTTGTGGAATTTTACGCATACGCATGACACCATTGTCGTTGGTGTGTGTGTGAAGTTCTATCACTTTTGCAACATCAGAATGCGCCGCAACAATGTCAATTTGTTCATCCGAATTATTTTTCAAGGTCATAAAACTTGCTGAGGCTGGCGCACCTGGCGGTACTTCACGCGCAAAAGGGTTTTCGATATTAATGTGGTCAGCTTGAGCAGCCATAAGGTTCATACTTGCTAGAGTGCTGGTTGCTGCGAGAGAAAGTGCGATAAGTGTTTTTTTCATGAGTATTCCTGTTTAATTTCAGTAATTTTTAAGTTGATTGACAGGTCGTAATCTAAAGCTAATATAAAAGTCTAACCTTTATTTTGATAGCGCTTAATGACCTCAATAAAGTTTTCAGGCGATGTGGCATGGGGTAGTTGCTCTTGCAGTACGCCGTTTTGATCTACTACATAGGTAAAAGCACTATGATCCACTGCATAATTGGTGCCATTATTTGGATCATCTACTCTGGCATAGACTACTCCATAGCGTTGTGAAATCTCCGAAATGGTTTGCGGATTTCCTGTTAGTCCAATAATTCCTGCTTCAAAATAATCAGCGTATTGTTTCAATCGTTCAGGTGTGTCGCGTTCAGGGTCCACAGATACAAATAAAATCTGTAAATTATCCTTTTGTGATTGCGATAGACCTCGGTAAGCAACTGAGAGATTACCAAGATTGGTCGGACAAATGTCTGGACAATAAGTGTAACCGAAATACACCAAAGTCAACTTTCCCTTGTAGTCACTTAAATTTACCGGTCCATCCACACTATTGAGTGTAAAGTTTCCTCCGGTTGGTTTTTCATTACTAATTAAAGTTGCTTCAGATTGAGGTTGAGTTGAGGAATTCAACAGATAATAGCCTCCGACAGCGATACCAGTTAAAACGGTTGCAAGAAGAGTCTGTTTGAAATTCATAGTATTCCCTCTCTATGAGGTAGATAAATGTGGGGCATATAAAAAAACCAGCGAATTGGATTATAGACGCTGGTTAAACCGAGAGTTTTAAGAAAGATTAGAAATTTGCATTCACACGTGCCCAGATAATACGACCTGGTTCGTAGAGGTTATAAAGGTTACCGTTTTGACTATCTATACGGTTGAAGCTGTTTTGGTAAGCTTTATCAAACACGTTATCAACACCTGCAAGTATCGCAATGGTTTTATTGATTTGGTAGCTACCATACAG
>Ga0193955_1000196_pt1 | contig 38190 bp, 56 predicted proteins | sample BB_6_MG_FD_140343 | JGI IMG/M metagenome (GOLD analysis project Ga0193955, IMG submission 140343) | Microbial mat bacterial communities from the Broadkill River, Lewes, Delaware, United States - BB_6_MG | ecosystem: Environmental > Aquatic > Freshwater > River > Microbial mats | place: USA... | reverse complement strand
TAATATTTTATTGGTTGTTCCTTCAACCATATTATCCATATCAAAAGCGTCATCATTTACATTTGTAGGGTCATAAACACTTGCCAACATATCGCCTCCACCAGCAGGTGTGCTAAACTCAACTCCTGTTTCGTCAATTTTTACAGTTACAGCCTTACCTCCTTGACCACTATATGTGCTTGGAGTGTCTAATAACTCTGTTAATCTTATTGGATTTACTGGTGCTGGAGGTTGTGCATCGTTAAACTGAAAATTGATAGTATCTATGTAGCATTTCAATCTAGCACTATTGTAAGGCAACATACTGAACCCTTTTATACTGCTTGTTGTTAGTCTAAAATCTTCAATTGGTATAGATATAACTTGCCATTCATTTAACGTATTTCTATTGAATCCGTATTTGCCATCCTTTACTAATATATAACGACCATTACCAACATTACTAGCATCTTCTAGTCTAAAGTACATTCCGTGCTTGGTTGTCTGAACTTCTGTTACATATATTCTAAAATAGAAATTAGTAACATCAGATACATCAAAAGCAACATCATTTCTAAAATATGCTATAAAAGAACCTGAACCGCTATAATATATAGATTTTGTTCCGCTAAAGGCTACAGCTGTGCTAGATGTATCTATTGCACCTATGTTTATCCCTGTAATATCAAATTCACCACCTGCCGTGCCTAAATCTTCATCGTAAGCTAATTCATTTGTTACAGTAGGGTCTGTTGTAGCTGTTGCAGGAACGGTTATAAATGTTAATTCACTCTGTGTATATAATAGTGTAGGCTTAGATGGGGATGCTGCTGGTGTTCCTTCTACAACCCCTATAAGCCCATCTGTATCTAAATATATTACATCTATTCTAGGATGCGTTGCATCTCCATTATTTAAAGTTACCGTTGTAGGAGTGGCATAATAATATTCTCCATTTACTTCCCCCGGATCTGCTATTACGTGATAATTTAAATTTCCAACATTGGTAACTATTACTTTAGTTATTTCCCCTGTATTTTGGTCTATTAAATCAACTATATCTTGTGCAGTTCCTTCATATCCTCCATTTTTAGTATATTCAGAATCTACAAATTCAGAAGATGCACTCCAATTTAAATTATCAATACCACCTATCAATTGATAATCTTTTCCCTCACTTATAACATAAACCTTCATACCCTCCCATCTTCTATTAGTAGGTATTGCATCCCTATCACTAATAAAGTTAACCTGTCTATTGGTCTCTATAGGTTCATTAAAAGCTCTATCAAATTGAGATATTATTGTGTCTGGCATATTTTTTAACTATTAAATTTAAATCGTACTTCTAACTCTGTAAAATCAGCTAAGGTATAATTTGTTCTTAAAACATTGTAAAGATAACCATTATAAGTAACATCATCCAAATATTGCCAATCAGAAATTATATTCCCTTGTACCGATGTTGTAATTTCTTCAACAACTCCTAAAGCATCCAAATGAATAAAGTATAATGCCAAATCACCTGCATTATCATATTCAACTACTACCGTATTAGGAAATTCGGCTGTATTATATGCTATTATAGGATAACTTTGAAACCCACCTAAACTTGTATTATAATCTAATGGTTTCGCTCCCCAGTAAAAACCATCTGGTTCTCCCAGCGGACAAGCTGTATCATCATATCCAGCTAATTGCCATCTAGTCTGCTCATAAGATTCACTATTAGAATTTACATCTTGTTCTTCATATTCAACAAATCCAGAATTAAGGAATCCAGCCTTTCTACATCTTGTATTTCCAGTAGGTTGCCAATTAGGGTCAGTGTTATTGCCTCCCTCAGTACCTCCATTTGGTAATACATCTGTAAGTAATTCCATTAAAGTAGCACTTTCTACATAATTTTTCTTTTTATTGAATTTGCCTCGTTGCATTATAAACCTTTTACCTGGTAATATATCAAAGGTATATACATCACTAAAATTTAAATTAACACCTTTTATTGTACCCTCAAAAATTCTAAAAGGTTTATAATATTGATTCATAATACTTTTTACCGTAAGTAATCCTAAACTACTATTCTCATATTTATCATCAATAGTATTCCAAAAATTCTTTTGCCCACTTATATTTGATGGAACTATAATATTAGATAAATGTCTAACATCTTGAATATCTCCATTATATATAGTTATAGGGTCAGGCACATATGAATAATAAGGATTCTCATTAGTATATATATAGTCTTGAGTTTTAGCAACTTCGCTTGTACTAGGTATAACTCCTAAAGATACATTTCCTATTTGTAATCTTGGAATATAACCTCCTTTATCTATCCAATTACCTTTTATTACTTTACCTCTACTCCTTGTTAGTTTAGTGTTATATCCTGAAGTGCCAACATATGTTAATAAAGGTTTGTAACTTTTGTTATCCCAGCTTCCAGTTGTTGCTGTTAACCCTTTTATCATAAATGTTAAATTAGCATTTTCAGGTATCTCTAATTCAATTAAATATTTCCTCCACTTATATTCATATTTTTCAAAACCACTATAATCATAGTCGATAAAGTTAAATGTATTCAAGAAAAAACATTCCTCCTCACTCCATTGATAATCTTTTACACCATTTTCTGCTGTGTTTCCATTTCCTAAATAAAGAGTTCTACTAGGATTTTCGTCTGTAGCTGGTATCTCCAAAGTAATTCTAAATAAACATAAATAACCTACCTCATCATCATCTCTAGATGGTTTTAATTTATCCCAATGGCTAAATGTTATTTTATCACCTTTATTAACAGGTATCAATTCTTTGTATAATAATCCATTACCATATCTAGCTGTTTGTGATGTACTATCATCATCTAATGCAGGTTCTTGTATTCCAAATTGTATAGCTTTATTAAATGGAACTCCAATCTCATCTACATCTACACTTTTTAATTTAGGTGGCTTCCAATAAGGTAGAATACCATATCTACTCCAATAGTTAGGTGCACTATAAGTATATATGTTATCAAAATCATAAAAATTACCATTTTGTAACAAATTTACTGGGCTATCTCCATCTCTTACAAATTGATATTCATAATTCATTCTAAATGCCTTATAAACATCACCCATTGCCATTGTATGGTCATTCCCAATCATTGTATCACAAGTAATATTCTGAATACTATTAATGGGTTCTCTACCTAAATAAACAGCTAATGTGTTATATTTATGCCAATATCTTTGAGTATCTCCACTTCCATAGTCTATATCTGCATTTATACTTTTTATTTTCCATACACCTTTTTCTTGATATACTTTAGCTCCGAATATTCTACATAAATTCACTAATACTTCTTCACTATCCCATACCTCACCTACATCTTTCCAATAAGGTATATCTCTTCTATTTGTGTCATTAATATATGTCTTTACATTTACATATGAAGTTGCTAAGGGATCAGATTCTCTTGTGTCTCCTGTTTTAGTCATAGATTTTTCATAACTATCTATGCAAGACCATACACTTATATTTAAATCTAATTTTCTTAGAATTTCAGTAGCTATAAGTATAAAAGGATATTCAAATCCATTGTTATAATCTAAATCTTGAGTTCCATAAGGTAATCCTGTAATATCATCTTTAAAATCAATCGACTTTAAAGTACTCAATCCATCACTAGCTTGTATAGCTGCATAATATTTACCCCCTCTTAACTCATAAGAGAATCCATTTGGAATAACAAAACCTATCCAATCTAAATTGCTATCAATATAATGTTTTACTTGAAATTCTCTTTCATCAGCAGTCCAAAACTCTTCAAAATCCACATCATTTCCAGTGCCAAAAGTCATTAATACTTCTGCTGAACTTGGTCTAATAGGACTAAATTTAAAATCTTCACTACTTTCATAATCTATAATTATAGGTATATCTTGCCCCTCTACTTCTGTTGTTACCCCAACATAATCTCGTTGTAATATTTCAATTTTACAACTTAGATTATTGCTATCACAGTAATTATGATAATATTTTGTTGAATAAGCCATATTTTAATAACGTCCGTAAAATCTTGTGTTCGTTTTTTCCGCTCTCTTATTAGCTAATAAAATAGTTTGACCTCTTAATTCACCAACCACTTCTATTGGTTCTATTTTATTATTACCTCCTAATTTTCTTAAATTTCCATCTAATATGCTGAATAAATTACTTTGTTGTCTTGTATTCAATATCATCTCACCACTATTTACAAATGCAGGTACTTTATCTCCTACAAATGAACCTCCTTGAACTATACCTCCTGTTGCAAAAGACCCAGCGGCAGCTATAGCACCCATTGTGCTATTTACTAATGCTAATTGAGAAGCTATCAAACCTGGTAATGCAACAATCCCTGCTGGTCCAAGAGCGGCGGCAGCACTTGTAGCAATTGTAACAGCATTTGCATTTGATTTAGCTGTATTTGTCGCTATTACTTGAGCTGTTAATAATTTTTCAGTGATTGCTTGTGTTATAAGAGCACTAGCTATTTGAGCTAAGCTAGACACTAAACTTTGAACTATTGCGTCTATAACGGCATTCCCTGTTTCTAAACTATTTACTATTTGATTTGATAAAGCATTAAATCCTGAACCAACGGCATTAGTGAATATATCCGCAACTATTTTTGTTTCATTTAATTTATTCTGTAATTCGTCTAATTCACTAATAGATAAACTTGTTAATTGCCCAAACAAACTAGGAGGTATATCTATATCTTTTAAAATAGACGCTAACTGACTTATTTTTCTATCTTCTGCATCTATTTCAGATTGTATTTTTTCATCTAAATATTTATTAAGTATCTCTTGGTCTTTTGCATATTGTTCTTGTGTTTGTTTACTTCTTTTTTCTGCTGATTTTCTTAATTCTTCATTTATGTTTTCTTCTGCTTTTATTAAAGATTCTACTTTTTTATCTCTTTCTTTCTTTTCAGATTCAGATAATTTTAGGAATGATTTTAATCTTTCTTTATATAATTTTTGCTCTGCTCCGTCAGTTATTTTTATTAAATTTTCAAAATATTTTACTGTAGCACTTTCAGATTTTTTAAATACTTCTTTGTTTTTTTCAGGGTCAAAAACTGTTGGATTTTCTATTTCTCCAATTGCTTTAGAAATTTCAGCTATAGTTCTTTCTAAATCTTTAGATTTGGCTTTTAATTCATTTAATTGTATTATTTCATCAGCATCTAATCCAGCAACCCTTACTGGAGGTAATCCTCTCAATTTAGCAGCTAAATTAAATATCTTTTCAGAAAGAGATAATTGTTTTCCTGAAACAGTTAAGGCATCTATTTGATTCTCTAATGCAGCACGTTCTTGTACCGTTGTTTGTAATGAAACTTTTAATATCTTTAACTTTTCATCTAATAACTCTTTTGTCGGTATTTTTTGTAATTTTAATAGTTCAATTTGAGCGTCTAATGCTCCTATTTGTGCATTTAATACAGAACCTGTCGATTCAAGTACTTTGGCTAATTGCTCTTGCTTTTTTGCAGTTTTTACACTCTCATTACCAATATTTACTAATTCATCCCCATACTGAACTAATAAAGATGTTACCAATGAAATACCAACGATAATCCCTGTTGGCCCAGCAAGTGAAGCTAAAAGACCTTTTATAGCAGCTTTTGAACCTCCAGCACTTTTTTGCAAGTACCCAAAGTTAGTCACTAATTGAGTAATATTGTTAGCAACCCCTTGGATTCCATAAGGAGCATCTTGTATTACCCTACTAAATTCTATCATAGTAGGTGTGGCATTTGCAGCACCTTTCTTTATAGTATTTAATCCCTTACCAACTTTAGGGGCTACTTTAGGCAATCCTGCTTGTGCCCTATTTAAATTTATTAACTCTAGCTTTAATTTCTTAGTTTCAATAGCAGTTTCTTTTTCATCACGCTTTAATCTATTTAAACTTTCTTTAAATTCTCCTTGCGTAATTTTACCGCTTTTGAATGCTCTTTTTAAATCTTCAATAGCTTTATCATACCCTCTTGTAATTGCTGTATTTTCAGCAATAGCAGTCTTTAAAGCCTTGCTTTTTGTAGCAAAGTCTGATAATTCTTTTTCAGCACCATCAACGGCTTTTTTTAATCCTGAAATATCACCAGTTATTGAAACTTTAAAATCTTCTTGCATTATTTTTTATTTTTTAGTGCTTCAAATACAGCATTCATTTTATCTTCATCAAATGTTCTATCTGTACTTTTATCTGTTGGTAATGGCATCCATTTTCGCATAGATGGTAATCTTTTTTTTGTTCTTTTAGTAGAAGCTATTGTATAGCTTATCAATCTCGTATGCTCCCATTCTTTCCATTTTTTATTGTCATATCCTTTTACTGTTAAAAAAAACTCCCTCCAACTCATTCGATAGAAATCATCTGGAAGGAGTCCTATTTCTCCAAAAGCCAAAGTTAAAATCTCGTCATATGTTAATTTTTTTTTTCAACATTGCCATTTCCATCCTCAATTTCAACATTTAAATTAAATCCCAACTCTTTAGATAAAGTTGTAAACACCTCATTCAATTGTTCTGCATTACATTCTAGTATAAGACTAGCCACTTCCTCTTGTGTAACACTCTCTTCAATTCCTGTAATATAATCATTGCCTAAAATTCCACAATAAATAATAGTCTTGTACATTAAAAAACTACTCTTATTATTAAGTTCTAATAAAGCATTTAATATAATTTCAGGCTGTGGGTTTTCTAATTTTAACATTTTTACTATTTGCTCTCCAAATATCATATTAAAATTTAACACCACATTTTTTTCTCCTATCTTTAATCTTACAATTTTGCTCAAAATTCCCGCTTATTTTATAGTTTTTAAAATCCTCATTTTTTACGTTCCTATTGAATTAGAAACAGCACCATTTCCAGTTATGGTTATGTCAAATGTTAAGTAATCACCACTTTCTGCACTTTCACCTAAATCGCTTATCCAACCTTCACCTATTCTTAGGTATTCATCAGCATTTATGCTTTCTAGTTTCCATTGCCCCACCGTATCATTTACCCACAATTCAAATACCTCTTCATAAGAATATTGACTTGCAGTTGGTGTTTTTTGTGCATAACTAGAGTTGGAAAACGACCAACTTTTATCCCCAGGTAAACTCTTTACCCAACCATCCTCACATTTATTGCTTACTGTTACTGCATCTGTTGATCCACTAAACCCATCAGATGTTGAACAAGCAATTAACTTCCATACAGGTACTTCTGTTGTCCCTGAATTGTAATAAAGACCAATGTCTTTAGATTTAATTTCTGCCATTTTATTTAATTTTTAGAGATTATATGATTGTAACGTGTTAATTTTCTAAACACATATATATTTTTATTTTTATCTGTAATGTCAAAACTACTTCCTCTATAAGTATTTCCAATAGTATAACCGTAAGTAGATAAGTCTAAATCCGTAAATGTATCAGGATTTATAATGTTATCTATTTTTTCATTTATAATTTCACTTTGCTCTCTCCCTATAGGATTTATATTACCTGTAACTACATCTACTAACAAAGTTACATTGAAAATCTTACATTTCTTAATTATTCTTTGCGCCTCCGTTTGTGAGCTTAGCAATATATATGGATATTCTATATCTTCTGGTATGGCATAAGCATCATATATAGGTACAAATCTATCATTGTATTTTACATTGCCATTCAAAGCATTATAATAACCTTTTCTTAAAGCTAAACTTAGTTCCATTACTTACTTTCTATTTCTTCTTTTATCCTTTCACTCATTTTATTTATGTTGTCAAAAAAAGAAGGAAATAAAAAAGGTCTTGGAGGTAAGTTTACTTGTTTTATTCCTTTTCCTTTAAATTTTATAGCATAATCTTCTACCCCTGCAGGAACATTTACCAACCCTCCTGTGCCAAATTCTACATATGGAGCATATTTAGCACCTACATTTACTTCTCCATTCAATCCTGTTGCTGCATCAACTATACTTCCTTTCAATACACCAGTATCAACTCTCACTTTAGCTCTAGCATCATCAGCTATATCAGAAGTTGTCGCAGCAATTTCATCTTCTAAAAATTCCCTAACCTTTTCAGGTACTTTTTTTAAAATTGCTTTATTGCCTTGTATTTTTATCCCTATTTTCAACTATCTTTGGATTTTTTGAATATGTTACAATAAAAGCCATTTACGCTTACTGTAGCTGTATTATCACTTGAAAATACAAATTGTGCTGGATTATCTCTAGTATATTCATTGCCAATATATAATCCATTAAATCTTATATCTCTATGAGGAGCTGCTGTCTTTAAAGTCTTATCAATTATAAAAGGTAACTCATATTCTGCAATAGTACCTTGTGCTAGTACTAATTTTATATCCACATTTTGATTTGGAGATGTTGTTGTAAAATTTACATCCAATCTAATATTTACAGTATCATTTATACTTAAATCAGAAAAATCAAAAGTATTTGTGGTCTTATCCCATATATCAGTTACACCCTCTGGTAATCCACCTTTGTAAGTATTAACACCTGTTTCATCGTTTATCAACACCATTTCTCCACTTGTATAGTTTTGAGTAGAGCCTCCGTGATTATAATCTACAACCCCCATTATATAATGTTGTTGCGTCATATCTTCCAATAAGCCTCCTACTCTTTCAGCTGTATTGGCGTTCGCCACCGTTTCAACTTTTATTTCTGTCGCTCTACTCTTTAAGGTCATATTAGTTAAATGTTAAATCAAATGTTTCATCAAAAAATAGTTCAGCAGTTGGAATCAACCCACTCCTATTACTATTATCTATTATAGTAGTTAAAGTAAATTCTATATATGTTCTGAATATATCTACCTTTATATTATTAACTACAAATTCAAAATCTCTCCAAAAAACTACATCTCCATTTTTTACATTTATAATAGGTCTATACCTTATATAAATCTTAACCACTTGACTTATATTTTCTTGAGAAGCTATAAGTGATGGGTCAGAACTAATCTCCTCTACACTAGCGTATGTACTTAATATCTCATTATATGATGTATCATAACCTCCACTACCATTTGAAGCTCTAACTGGTCTTTTGAATATTATTTTTTCCCTTAAACTCCCTGCTTTCAATCTCATTAGAATAATGTTATATTTCCAAATGCTCTCACCATTTTTCTACTTTCATCTAATAAGTCTTTATAGTTGTATTTGCTTTCAACTATGTTCTCTCTAAACATGTACAATCCAGCAGCATATTTACATATAGCTATTTTTATAGTTTCATTTATAATACCTGTTGTTGTATATTCTATATCTATATCTTTCCCTCCTTCTTTTAGAATATCGCCTACATTTGTAAAATCAGCAGTTGTTACTTCATCTACTTTCCCATACATTAATCTATAATTTTTTGGCAAATATAAGGCTGTTAATCCTATTGTTTTTACCCCAAAAGATAATTGTGTAAATTGCTCCAATTCTTGTCTAGCTGCTTTTAAATAACTTGACAATAAATTGTCATCTGTTTCAAAATCTATATGCGCATGTTGTTTAAAAAAATTTAAATCGACTGGTTCAGTTGCTAAATCACTTATAACACTATACTGTACCCCATATAATGTAGGTTCATCTGTAGTTGTTGTTAAGTAGTAATCTGCATTTTTATAGTAATCCATTGTAAATTATTTTAAAAACCCCTCCCTCAAAGAGAGGGGCTTCCGCATTATGAAAGAAATCAGAAAAAGAGAAATTATTAAGTTCCTGCTGCCAAAGTACCTGTAATAAATGCTGTTGATTTAAGAATAGCTAATGCCAATCTTTCTTCTATTCTTACAGTTACTAAGTTCTTCACCACATTGTCTTGATCCTGCTCAAAGAATCTCAATTGAGGTGCCATTCTTTGAAATATTTGTGCTTTAGTGAAATCCCCAAGTAAGAAATCCCCTGCATCTATTTTATTTGTTTTTCTAACCGAAACACCTGCAATATTTAACTGTCCGTTTACAAATCCAACTACACCACCTGGTAAGTTATATTCTCCACTTGTATCAGCTTTATTCAATATAATATCTACTACATCTCTAGGATTCAATAAGATGTTATTAGGAGATAAATTAGATTGTGCTAATTGACCAAAAGCTGCATCTACCAATCGCTCAATCGCTACTGTTTTTGTTCCGTTATATGCTGTAGCGTTAGGAATCAAACCGTCTAACTGAGGAGCTGTACCGTTTCCATTTAAAATCTGTGAATCTTCTACTTCTAATAGTTCTGCTTGTGCAAAATTTTGTAAATAAGAAGTTAAGAAAGGTAAATCTGCCAACATTTCAACTGGTATTCTCATTGTACCTGCAATCCATTCAACTGGTGTTGAATAAGTATCAAAATTTGGTTCAAATGCTGGTTTTGCAGTCGTACCTGCTATTGTAGCTGCACGCTCCCAAGATGCTGGTCCTGTACCTGTCTTTGCTAATTCTCTAGGATATTTAATTGTATCAGAAGTTGTTGAACCTACTGAAATAATATCTCTTAAATGGAACATATCTCTATCTACAGATATAAACTCATTTCGATAATCTGTTCTCCAAGGATCTAATCCAGTAAAATTATCAGCATAAGTAATATCCTTCATTTGAATAATACTATTACCTTTAATTTTTTCAACACTATTTATCTTTTCATGAGATTCTTTTAAAGCTGTTGCAATTGCTTGTTTAAAATTAACTTGCTTTACATCTTCACCTTTTTTCTTCATTGCAACCGCCAACTCATCGAATTGTGATTGCATAGATTTAACATGCTTTTCAACATCTTCTTTGGAAGAATATCCTTTTTGTTCAACTTGTGTAAGTATATCACTCACTTTAGAATCGAATGCTTCCTTGTCTTTTGCACGCTCAGCATCCCAATTCGATTTGGTAACCTTCAACCCTTCTTCTACAATCGATTGAATGTCTTTTATGTCTAATTTTTGTTCTGACATTTTAATACTTTTTAAAAATTGTTAATAATTCATTTTTTAATTTATGTACATCAATCGGCTCATCCGTAGGAGTGTTACTTTGTAACGGCTCTTCATTGTCGAGTGATTTTAAAATACTCTCTAATTTTTTTAATCTATAATCTGAATAAGGTAAATTATACATCTTTTGTGCTAATTCCATCAATCCATAATGACTTTTTATAGATTTAATATCACTAACAGTTGCTAATTCGTTAGCTGCCCAACTCGTTAAAAAAGAATATTCATATAATTTATATTCTTTAATGATAGATTTATTCTCTTTATCTCTTGATATAATCTCATAACCTATAGATAATTCAGCATTTAACCCATTTTCCTTCATTAACTGAATGTCCGTAAACATATCCCTAGCTACTTCTTTTTTTAGGTTGAATTGAGTAACAGTTAGTAAACCGTAAGGGTCGTTAGCATCTATTTTTAATGGAACACCTAAACTTATAGTTGGATTATGATCTTTTAAAACTCTAATTCTTTTGTAATTATCTTTTACAGTCTTATTAAAAGAGCCTTTTGCTGATATATCACCATCACTATCTTTATAGTCATATGCGTTGGCGTATGCCTCTATAATTCCTTGCTTTTCATCAAGGCTTTTTATATCAAATGATAACTGCTTAAAATTCATAATGTAAAATTAAAACCTTTTATTTGATTTAAAAAAATTATTTTTTATTGTCAATATAACTTTTTATAATTTCCCTCATCCTAGGCTCTTTAGTTTGATAAACATAGACCGTTGCGCTTTCCTTTTCGCATTGACAATGCTCCCATAACTCAATTTCACAAATCCATCTATCGTTATCTTCTTCGTATGTTTTTTTTAAAATTTTATATTTCATTATAGTAAGTGTTTAATATCTTTTTTATCTTTGTTAAATCTATAAAAATGGAATACATACAATCCTTTTGCTATGCCTATTTTTCCAATATTTAAAACAGCCTCACTAAATCTCCAATCTATAAATTTACCCCCACAGGTTAACCCTTCTTTAAATTTCACCTTATTCCAAGTTCGCTTAGGGAATAACATCATTAGCCCAGCTGTAGGTTTTCTACTATTTTCAACTTCTATATAATGTTTATTATATAATTCATCAGCTATATCATAATGATTCAATACATTAGGGTCATCACTAAATCCCTTCGGCAATTGCCATTTTAAGCCTAATCTATTAGTAACACAACTAATTAAAGAGTACTCATTGCCATGTTTTCTTATGATATCCTCTATTTGCTTACTCCAATAGGGTAACATGTGCATTATATCCCCATCCGTCATACATATCCAATCATTATCGTTAGGCACTATATCACAATGTTCATTATATGCTTTCCCTAAGTTTTTATCTCCTCTACCTGGATTAAAGTACCAAACCTTAAATTCATCTTTTACCTCATTTACTTTATGAGGGTGATATTTTAAAAATCTATTTATTCTTTGAGAAGGAATAACAGATATATTATATCTATATTTTTGAACTATAAAAGGCAATGATACTTGGTCTCTATAACTATACTTTTCAATTTCATTATACCATAATTCACACATCTCATTAGCTGAATTATCTCTAACTAATACTCCATTCTGATATAAGCCTTGATTTCTCTTATGTCCTTTATTTATATATTCATTTAATTGAGTATATAATGTATCTTCATTCTCTTTTTTTAAAGCTAATATAGCATCTGACTCTTTATATATACAATTTCTTTTAGGATGCTGTAATGTCAAAAAGCCTCCTCTAAAATAACTATTAACATATTCATTTAAATCATTTATTACTTCAAAATTAGCATCTATATAAAAATATAAATCATAGTTATCAATATACAGATGAGGGCATATTTTTACTTTCCTTGATTGTTTTCTAGCATTTCCATTAGGTTCTATATAAATAGTTCTCCATCCATCTATATTTAAATCTTTATTATCAGTAAATATAATGCAATCAAAGTCTTTTTGATGAATTGGCTTTACAACATCGTAATCTCCAAATAAAGCTGTATATAATAGTCTTTTATTCAATTTAAAGTATATATTTGTATTTATTCATTTATATATCTATATTTGTTATCAATAAAATCAATATATGAAATATTACTTGTCATTCCTACTTTAGGTTTTGCATTTGATTTTACTATTACTCCTAACCCATATTTTTCAGGATAGTATTCTGTTTTTAATTTTGTGTTATCAATTATTCCACACCATACTTTATAACAATCACCAGTCCATTGTTCTTGTATTCTAGGAACTATTGTCATCTCCTCTGTAAAAGGATTTATATCATGCAATATAATTCTACCTCCTTTATTCAATACCTTATAAGCATTAATAATATCCTGCTCTAATTGTTCTGAATGATGTAATCCATCTATAAAAATACAATCAAAAGTATCCTCATTAGATAAAAAGAAGTCATCAGATGTTAATTTGTATATATTCTCAGTAGCTGTACATTTTGGATCTACACCTATTTTTCTATTACATCTTATGGCATTATAGTTAGCTCTATTCGCAACACCTATTTCGAGATAACTAATATAATTGTTATCTTCAATAATTTTATTTATTGTTTCATGTTTTTGTTTCATAAAATCTATTTTCTAATTATTCTTCCGTTTTCATCTCTTTTTACCTTAAAAGATACAGCACACCTACAATTAATAACATTTGAAGCTGTAAAAGTTTCGGCACATGGATATAACCCTGGTTCTATTACTCCATCACTATTTGCCACCCAAAAATTTTGCTCCATCTCTATATATGGGGTATCATACATTCCTCTATGACTTATTCTTGTCCTAGCATCTATTGCAGGAATCCATCTCTTTATCATTACATAAGGAGAGCTTAAAGCGGCTAAATATCTACCTTGATTTCCTGCGGTTATAGTTTCTGTTCTTGCTATTGCTAATGCTCTTGTCTTAGTGTAATTAGTATCTTTCCTTATTAAAGATGCCACTTCTTTTGCACCCAACCCTTCATTTATACCTTTTTGAATAATTAAAGCTATATGCCTCCTTGTCGTATCATTGACTTTCGTTATTCTATTGGTAATTCTTACACTTATAAAGTCCTTCAATAAAGACCTCCAAAAGCTAACTAAATTACCTTCATCTGCTCCAACCCCTAATATAGAAACTAAATCATTTATTATATCTTTTGTTCCTGATTCTAATTTTATTTCATTATTATATGTATCTTTCGCCTCAACTATAGATATATCATAATATAACTTACTATATATACTTGTAACTTTATCGTTATTTAAAAATTGGTTAAAGTCAATATTAAATCCATTTACTTCAATAGATTTAGCTATGAATCTGTTTACAGAATTTAAATATTTATAAAATAATTTATAATACTTCTTCTCAAAGATAGCTTGTCTTTGAAGAAATTTCTTATGATTTAATAGCTCTTGTCTAGTCGGTTTCGGCATCTTCTAATAAATTCTCATTAATATCAGGTACTTCCATATTTAAATCCTCTAAAGTTGTCAATCCGCTTGGGAAATATAATTTATTCATTAAAGGATTTGGATCTTGGTCATAGCCTGTAGCTGCTCTTTTTTCATTCGGATTTAGCCAATACATTTTAGACATTGTATCTGCCAACATATTTAAATCTTCTTGAATTTCGGTAAATACCGTATAATCAAACTCTATAACTAAATCATCTCCAAATTTCGGTGCTAACCATCTATTTAAAACACCCTTTCTTGCTTCAACTAAAGGAATAACAGCATCAGTTATCATCATCTTCCTACTTTCAATCATATTGTTCTCTGTAGAATTTACCTTTGTAAACAATCCTATTGGAACGTGGTAAGCGTTACAAATTTCTCCGAGTATTTCCTCTTTGCCTTCAATAACATTCAAATCAACTGGTGAGAGTCCTATCTGTTGCCAAGATAATTTAGCAGGAGTTATCATTATGTCTCCCATTTTATTAACTCCTTGGTATATTTGCTTAAATTTGTCTTTAATAGATAAAGCTTGAGATTCTTGTAAATCTGAATTTCCTTCTCCTGTTAATATTCCTGCTGGACCTTGATTTTTAAACATAGCACCTTGTGATATATCGGCATCTTTATATCTACCTAACGCCATTCTACAAGATTGAAGTGGGCTTTGCCCATAGAACATCTCATTTAATTGTGAATTAGAAGTTAAAGGATTCCAGAATTTAAAGTGTCCTACCGCATCAGCAGGTATATCATTATTTAAAAAAGTAAACTTATAGCCATCTACACCTTCAAAGATAGATTTAGGGATAATAGATACCATTGGTGAAGGTATTGAATATATCTCTTTTGGTTTTTTAGCATTTACCCCAATATCAGGCGTTAACCCAAAAGCATAAGCATTTCCAGTTAATAATTTATATCCATCTAATGATTCAAAAAATTCGGTTGTTGATTGTAAATTATTAGGTTTTAGCAACAAATCTTCTAATTCTGTATTTTCAACTAAATCAAAAGAATCATTCTTATATTTAATTAAATTTGCAAAGTCTTTTGTTGATTTAGCTAATTTCAATAAAGACTTATATTTGTTATAAGATGCTTTATTTTTTACTTTATAAATTTCAAAAGGTACTATGGATGATTTTTGAGTAATTAAAGATATTATTGAGTACACGTTTGGAAGCTCTTTATATCCTTTTTCAATATATGTATCTCCACTATCGTTTGGAAATATCCAATTGTTTTGGGATATAATCCAGTTTAACGAATATTTACCTTGTTTTCTTTTTAAAAAGTTTAATATCCCCATTTTAAAACATAAAAATTAATTCAAAAGTACAATTATATATTTTATTATACAACAAAAAAGGTTTTCTTTAGTCCAATACTCATCATTTCGTGGTATCTAACAGCATCAATTGCGTGGTTATAATCATCAATAGGCTTATTTAATCTCCTTCCAGTCTTATCTTCATCCCAACAATAAGACCTAAATTCTTTTATTATATTAGTGCTCCTACTTGTTATTAGATAAGTTTGGTCTTGCATTACTTGTATTCCAAAATTTACACTATCAGCACCTTTTTGAACTGGCAATATACGTTTACCTAATCTTCTTATCTCTTCTATTGATTTAGGTTCTGCACTATCAGCATAAGTTATTGAATCATCAGGTATATATTTTGATATTTCACTATTAACAAGACCTTTAGTATATAATATTTCATCTAATATTCTTACATTATCATACTTATATATAGCAACAATAGCTGTCGGGTCATTACTATATCCAAAGTCTAATCCATAACCTAATAACCTTGCATTATCAGGTATTCTATCTATTTGTTTCCAATTAGAAAATACAACTCCTTCTAAACTACCTATAAGTCCTAACCCATATACTCTCCACCAATTTTCCCAATAGGAGGATGTTTTAGCCTTTATTTTTGCTTTTTCTATTTCCTTTATAATACTTTCAGATAATGCTTCATTGTCTTTATATGTTAATATTAAAGTTTCACTATCTTCATCATTAGTTAATTCTGTATGTACCCAAAATTCATTCGTAGGGTTAAAATCTAACCAAATTTCATCGCTAGTTCTAATACTTAATTGTTGATATGCCTCAAAATGAACATTGTTACACTCATTTATATATAGAATATTCCTTCTTGCACCTCTTAATTTATCAGGCTGGTCAGCCCCAAAGAACTCAATAAAAGAACCATTAGCAAAAGTATATTTCAATAAAGACTTACTAAAACTACCCTCTATCCATCTATTCGTTGACCTCATTATCTTTTCAAAATCTTTATATGCTCCACGTCTTAAATGTGGTATAGACTCTGAAACTACACTAATTTCTAATCCTTTTGTTTTTATTGCTCTATCTATTAAGATAGGCAATATACCAAAAGTTTTACCAGCGGATGTACCACCTGGTACTATACGTATTCTTTTTTTTAGTTTACGTAATTTTTTTATCGCTGTTGTATAGACAAAATCACTCATCGCCAAATAAAGGCTGCTCTACTTTTACTGTATTTTCTGTCTTATCGGTTAAACCTAAATCTCTAGCTATTATATTACTATTTAGTAAATTAGCCGCTGATCCCTCAAATTTTTGATTGTAAATAATATCTCGTACACGTGTAATGATTTGTAAATACTCTGGATTCTTTTCTAAATTATAGAATGTTTTAGAGCATATATTCAGATAAATACATAGACCTTGAATAGTAAATGCTCTCATCTTAGACAACTTTACTTTCTCGTAAGTATCTTTATATTTAACTAATTCTTCTTCATACAGAGGATGTTCTTCGCACCACTTAAAATATTCCATAGATTTAACTGCAAATTCTTCAGGAGTATATACATTAGGTCTGCCGCCTAAATTTACATTTTCTCTAGTTGTTCCCATTATTGTAAATATACATTTTCAACAAAGTTATAACATATATTTAAAAATAAAAATTAAATTTTCTTTTTTTTAAAGTGATGATTTAGTATATAATTAACTTGATTTACTTTTAAGTTAAATTTTTTGGCTATTGTAGGAGATCCATTTTCTTCATTATTATAAAAATATTCAATAACTTCATCTCCATATTTTTTTAATAATTCCATTTTAGTTTGTATTTTAATCTATATTTATGTTGTCGTTCACTTAATTTAAATAATTCACTTTTTATTAAAACACCATCATTTGTATTAATAATATTTTTTTGTAATTTTTCTAAAGACTCGAATAAGTCTATAACATTTTCTATAATAAAAAAGTGTACTTTATTCTCAATAAACTCTGGCAATGTTTTTTTTTGATACTTTGTCAATCGACCTTTAGGCAATTTTAACTCTAATCCTATATAAACTGAATAGTAAATCAATGTTATATCTGGAAGCCCATTCTTATCTGTAAAATGAACCCATCTACCATCTATATAAGCTTTGCCACTATTTTGGCGCCACATATAAAATCCTGCTCTTTTTAATATTTTTTTACAGTCATCAACTAAATCTTGCTCCTTATTATATTCTTTATTAGCATATAAATCAATTAAACTACCTATCTTTTCAAGATAATCAATACGCTCTTTAGTTGTGCGCTCTGTATTAATAGAACCATCTGTATTACGTTCTACTTTAGCAATTTTGTCAACAATTTTGTTTACTACTGGCTTTTTAATGAATGCTATTTCATCAGTAGGATAACCATTATCTAATACAACGTTAGCGCAGTCAATCATTAGACATTTTTTTTTACCTTCAAATGTTCTAATTCCACGACCTACCATTTGCTTATAAAGACGTAAAGATTTTATACCTCGCGCAAACAACATACACTCAATAGATGGCTCATCAAATCCAAATGTAGCCATATCAACGTTTATAAGTATACCTATTGGATTTTTAGAAAACTCTTTATAGTTGCGTTCTATTTGTTTCTCTGATAGCCTAGAGTGTACTATACTAACTTTATTATCTAAGTCTTGAAAACCTTGTTTTAATTTTTCAGCATGTTCAATATCTGTTGCAAATACAATAGTTTTCTTTTTATTTGCTAATCTAAACCACTCTTCTAAAGTGTTTTTTAATACTTGGTTTTCTTGAAGTATTTTAGTTGTCTGAGTTTGGTTGTAATCTCCGTTAACTATATCTACCTTACTAAAATCTGGTTGTTTTTTAGACGTGTAAACTTCCACATCTGTAAGATAGCCTTTTGCGATTAAATCTTTTACACCTACTTCTTTTACAATGGATTGATATCCGTGTAATAAATAACCATTTTCATCTATTGGAGTAGCAGAAAGACCTATTATTTTTGATTTTTTATAAGTCTTAAAAATGTATTCTAAATATTTAGAACCGTGTGCAAAATGGCATTCATCAATAAAAATATAGTCAAAATGTTCTTTTACTTTCCTTGAGTATAAAGATTGAACAGAAGCAATAGTGCAATTAGATTGATTATCTTTTGTTTTACTACCTAGAATTAAATTACCAAAACCAAAAGATTTTTGTGTTTGTGTTGCTAATTTAATTCTAGGTGTTGTGAATAATACCTTTCTGTTTTTATTTATTATTTGTTCGATTATCCATTGAGATATTTTAGTTTTTCCTGCGCCTGTTGGTGCGTAAACTAAAACTTTATTATATTGTTTTAGTTCAGTTCTTAATGAATTAACTATATCTGTTTGATAATCTCTTAATTCTATCATTCTTCTATCATTTTAACAAATTGATTATTGTAGTCGAACATAAATGACACAAATCCACCTTTTTCATCTAAGTACTTAAAAGTGTAAGTCCAACTATAACAAGGCTTCCTATTGATATACTTAACATCTCCATTCAAGGATACTCCACTCATTCTAAAAGGTCGACCTAAAGGGCTTATTTGTTCTTTTAAAGAATATTCAAAATAATTCTTTCCTATTTTTATTTTTCTATATTTTTCCATTGATTATTTTTTAAAAAGGAACATCAGGTTCTTCTTTTTTTTCGATAAATCCGCTAACTAAGAATGTCCTCTTACCATTAAATGTTCTATCTTCCCGTTTCCATTGTTTAAAATCAAAGAACATTCCAAGCCATCTTCCGAACCAACTTACATTCATTCTTCCCGGTATCTCTCTAGCTCCATCATTATATTTTTGTAATATTTCTTTCGTTGTGTATGGCTCATTCTCTTTCCAATAAAATTCATTTTCACAAAAATCATAAAAATCTTCGCAAGTATTCGCTATTAATTTTTTTGTTTTACCAGTTTTTAACTCAGATTTTATAAGTCCATTTTTAAAGTATTTTTGAATATTCGAGATCATATATGAAAAGAATGAGTTCCAATCATCTTTAGACCAATCATCACTGAAAAATAATTTACCAAATTCGTCTATAGGCTTGAAATTTTTTGAATAATGTCTAAATAATTCAATTTCTAATTTTCTATCGTCATGACTATCTCCAACACCTGATAGAATATAATTTGAAGTGAATAATAATTTAGGGCTTCTTTCAAAAGGTATTACAATCGGCTGTTGAAATTTCTTTTTTAATGTTAAATTACCTGTTACGATGCTAAACATTGATTCATATTTGAATTTTCTTTCCATATCATCGAAACATATAATATTATCATCTAATGAGATAGTATCATAAGGAAAATTACCTTTATTATCAAATTCTTTACCGTTTAAAGTAACTAATTTTCGGACTTTACTTATAGCGTCTGAAATTAAAGTCTTACCAGTTCTTCCGCTTGGATTATCATTTAAAGTCTCATCATAAAGAATAACAGACAATCCTTCATCTTGTCTTTTATAAGTATTCAATAGATAACCTATTGCACATTCTAATATAAGCTTTCTTTCTTCATCTTTATTTGTAACATTTCTTATAAATGTTTCGAAATCTGATTTAGATTTATTGACTTCAAAATTATAAGGTATTATATTCCTTTCCCATACAAATCCACCAATATTTATATAATCAATAAATTCTATTTTATTTAAAGTAACTTTTACAACTTTATTTTTAAAGAATATATAACTTTCATTTTCATTATCTCTAACCATTGACAGTTCTTTGGTAGACAATTGATTTAAATAATTTTCACTAAATTTAGTGGTTGATTTAGCAAAATAATTATATACTTTTATGTCTACCTCTACAACATGATTGAGTATAAAATCTTTTATATTAGTCTCATTTACTTCATTTATAATGTTGTTATACACTTTTACAAAAGTAAATTCTTTTTCATTTAATTGTACTTTATAGAAGCCTCTATTTTCAAGAAAGAGTTTAAATTTATAATCGTTAAGGCTAATTTTACCATTTTTATCTGTGTCCCAGAATATTAAAAAATCATCCTCAAAGTCAAAATCAATAATATCTTCAATATCCTCATCTTGTAATCCTTCCTTTCTAAATTCTCTTTTTGCTTTAGTAACTCCTTTTTTTAATATTCTTTGTGCTTCATAAATTTTGTTGTCATCTATCAATGTTAAGGTATTAAAGTCTGATGAATTCTTATATGCTGAATTTATTATAGAATTTAATTCACTTTCTTTTAATCCTGCTGAATAGAAATTATTAAATAGACCTAACGCTTCATTCTTTTCTAAACCTGCTTTGTTCAATCCACAGGCGAGTTTGAATAAATTATTATTCCGTTCTCCTGCATTTAATGTGAATTTTTTATTGAACCACTTTAATATAACATCTACTTTTTTATTCGTATCAGATATTTTAAAGTAATCAGGATAATTATTGTTAATAGTTACTTCTGTATATTCTTTTTTTAAAGACCACACTTTGGAGTTATGGTTTATGAATAAATTAGGATCATAACTTTCATAACATACTCTTGATATGTCTTTAGTCTTTGTATCTAATTCAGTATCAAAAGTTTCACATAAAGCCTCATAATATTTTTTATGATTATTTATTTCAGGAGGTATCTTAACAATTGCCTTCACTCCATTTCCACTAGGACTTATAAATGCAGCATAAATATATTCGTTTTGTTTTAATTCATTTCTTAGATTTTCAGCATCAACAACATCGTCAAAATCTAAACAAGCAAACCCTGAATGTTTTATACAATTTTTTGCTGATCTGTAAGAAAATTCACCACTAAAACAAATAGATTTTAGTTTTGATTTTTCTATGTTCCTTTTATCCTTTTTTTTTATAGATCTAATTCTATCAATTTTAGATTTATTAGATCCATTTTTTATTTCGGATAATACTTCATCAATTTCCTTAAAAAAAGGATTTTGAACGTCCTTTATGTTTGCGAAAATAGTAACCATTAAAATAATGCTTCATAAAAGTAAATATCATCTCTACGGCTATATTTATTCAACTCAAAAGTACAATTGTCTATGTTGATATAGATAGGTATAACTTCTTCAACACTTATACTTTTTAATAATAAATTATAAGCTTCTTTATGACATTCTTTTGCTTCTTCCTGAAAGGCAATATCAAATTCTTTTTTGTTGACTACAAATAATTTCATAAGTAATAAATTTAAATTAATATAAGTGTAAATATATAAAATCTTTTTAAAATAAAGCTTTAAATTATAAGAAATTTTACAAAAAAAGTAATTATTGCAAATATGCCTATCATCATATAAGCATTCTTACTATCATTTTTGCTTTAAAATATGAAAAAAAACAGCAAAACAGCATTTTTTTAAATTTTGGAACAAAAAAAAATTTTTTTATAATATTATAATATATATATATAGTATAACGCTTTTTTACTGTTTTTCTGTTTTGCTGTTTTTAGGCATAAAAAAACCACATTGTAAAAATGTGGTTTAATAATTTTAGCTAAAAAATATTATTTTTTAACTATCAAAACATCAGGAGTATAAGTTATATCAGGCAATTCTATAACTTCTCCATTTTCATCACTTATTATCATATTTTTTTGTCTTGATAAAAAAGCGTGTTTAGCTTTTTGCTCTATTTCTTTTAATTCTTTATTCTTTTTATTCCATATAGCTATGTTTTTATAAGAATATCTTGTAGATCCATTTCTATATTCAAAGTTAAATCCACTTTCATTAAAATTATTAGTACCATAAAGTTTAGCTTCATCTAAAGCTAAATCTTTTATTTGATTTAAACCATTATTGATTAAGTCATTATATCTTTTCAATGTTGCATAAGCTATTAAAGCTCTTTTTTCTCCATTTTTTACACTGTTTACTAAATCAGAAATCTCTTGACTTCTAGATTCAAAAAATAAATCTTTACTCATGATTAGAATGGTGCTTCTTCTTCATCTTTTACCTCTATATTATTTAGATATTCTTTTGATTTAGAATTATCAATAGAATTATCTAAATAACTATCCATATATTTTTGCAAAATACTTGCAACTTCAACAATTTTATTATCTTCCTCTTTAGTAAAGTTATCTCCAATCTTAAATATTGGAACAGTATATTTTGTTGCTCCTTTAGTTTTTTTAACAAAATCAGTTATTTCAATCCATTTTTGCTCAAATTTATTACTATTCTCTTTACAAAAATCAGAATAAGCTGATACAACGCTACCTTTAAAAGATAAATTTATTAAATTATAATTAGTATCTACACAATATATAGACCTATGGTAGATACCTCCATTATCTTTAACATTATGCTTTATATCCTTATATAAACCACTGTCTATCTTCCCCCCTTTAAATGACCTTACATTTAATTCTTCATTTGCAATACTAAATACTTCATTTGAGAAGATGCCACTTTCACTTTTATTATGAAAGCCTTTAATTGTATGATAATGCTCTAAGAATGCTATTTTAAGAGGTAATTTAATGACAATATTATCTTCTTTTTCTTTGTCATAATAAGAAAAAGAGTTCTTTGAAGATTTCCAACTTAAAAATTTAGTAGTTGGATTTTCACTTTTTGCTGTAGGTCTGTTTAATCTAGACATAATTATTTATTTTAAATCACGATGAAAAATGCCGTCACCGCTTCGGCTCTATTTGTTTGTAAATATATTTAAAATAAATTAAATAAACAATAATTAAGGCAAATAAAATTTATTTATATCTGTTTTTATGAGTTCCTTATGTTTATATTTTAATTCATTTAATTTCTTTTTAGTATATCTTTTACCATTATATAATAATTTATTTTGCCCTTGATGATAATGAACTTTTAATTCTTTTATATCATAGTATTTTTTATTTTTATTAAATGGAAGTCTGTAGAATTTGTTATTATCAGACAATACCAATAATGGCAATCCTCTAAATCTGTACTTTGAATATATGTACATATATCTATTCATAATCAGTATTTTAAATTAATAAATACATTAATTGTTAATGTTATCCATAGTTACCAACAAGCGGAAGAAAGGCAGTGCATTTAATCAAGGGTTCTGCAAATTTGACCATAATTAAAAATAGCCCTCCCCGCTTTCGGTTTTTCAAACCGATTAGAATAACATCGGGACACATACTTTCACCTGTGCAAAAATAAAATGCTGTAATGTCTTATAATTAATCGTTGGGTTTTTAAACTCTTTTACAAAATTCCAGCTTTCTTCTTTTACCACATCATAGTAAACGGTATTTAAAAGCCTTGGTATCTGCTTACTGCTAAATCCATCGTTATCTAGTTCAATTTTAGCTTTTACTTTCTCACACAAGGCAGTAGTTACATACTTTTTTGCAATCTCTTCTTCAACCATCTTTTTGCCTTCAACTTTTGGTGCTCCCATTGTTTTACTGTGTTTTTCCTTAAATTCAGAGGTTACAATTTTAGCCCAAGTTTGTCGCCCATACCGGTTAAAAAAGTCGTAGTTCTTAATTACAATACCTTCTCCTGCTCCTTTGCCGTCCTCAATTAAAAACACATTCTTTTCAAGTTGGCTAATAAACTGCTCATAACTGGCACGTTCAATAATTGCCAAAGGTGGTATGTAATCAATGTTGTGTTTTTCAAGTAAAGGCTTGTATTCGTGGTAATGCAAGTATTTATGCTGGCTATCTCCTTCGTTCTTAATATCACTTTCGTCTTTATCTAAAGCAATATCAAATACATAAAAGTGCCTCCAAGCATCTTCACGGTAAGTTTTCAAACTATGCGGCACAAGCCATTCTCCAAACAATCTATGTGTTGGGTTTTCCTGCAAGTAAGCAAGCAAGTTAGATTGTTCTTTAGCCCACTTACAAAAACCTGCATTATCATCGTCAATACTTAAATGCCTCTTGCGGCTACCTGCTTGCAGCTCTCCATTTTCGTCAAGCCATATACTTGCATTTGTTCCGTCAACTTTCGGGAAAATATAACATTCTCCTAATTCAATGTTTTGCACTTCTGTAGTGCCAAATCTTTCAATGTGCTGGTACTTTTTAAATTCTTTTTTTGCCATCGCTTCGCTATTTTTAATTATTACTTCTGTTCATTTAATAAACGCCTGCATAAACCGCCAGTTGGTAACACCGAATATATGTCAGCTTGCCGCAGGCGCAACACAAGCCGCCGCATATTCATTTCGTTATATACAATATTGGCTTAGGTCTATGCTATCCTCAACTTCATTTCCCCACACATCCCAACCCTCGGCACTCTGCCTTGCAAACATTTCTAATTTACTTTGTGTTGGAAACATCAATTCTATTCGCTTTCTTATTTCATTAGGTTTTGCAGAGTGCTTTCCACGCATTTCAGATAAAAATTGTCGAACATTCCTTGCACCTCTTGGAGTTGGTATTTTACCTCGTCTGCCAACTATACATATTTCACATTCACTCATTGTATAATGTCCAGGGTTTGTTCTTTGTTTGTGCCATATAAAAGCTATTGTGCTGTATTTAAAACCCCATTTTTTCATTAAGTCTATACCATCATCTAACATAGGGCTTACAACCCACATAAATAACATACAATTTTTATCTGAAATGCTATCCATAGGCAAACGCTCAAGCTCGGCAATAGTCATCGTTCCATAATGGCTGTTTATCTTGCCATTTAATATACTCTTTTTAGCAAGGCTTTCTTTTGTTTTGTATTGCCAAGCTGGATCTGCATAAATTATTTCGTATTTTTTCAAGGTTCGTGCTTTTTAAGTCGCCAATACAGTATATAACAATGTATATAAGTAATGGCAGGTTATTGTTTAATTCTTAATTTTTGTTTATCTATTTACTTTTTGCTTTCCTATAAGTAGGTGCTTTCTATCTGCCACTACTCATATACTCGTCCGTTAGCACTAATACACCTAATCGTTTCTTTATTTCTTGTTTGGTAACTAAGCACTCAAATTTAGACTTTGCTCTCTTTTTTATTACGCCTTTATGCTTTAGCACCCATTCATCAGTATCAGTATCTACATAAAGTTCAATCTCTTTTTCAAAAGTACGAGTGCTAACAATGGGTATAAATAATTGCTTTACTTCGTCAACTTTTGCAATTATATCGTCCATTTCACTAATAGTAAGTGTCAATCCGTGTTCTTCGCTCATTAAATTAAAAAGCGGTTGGTACTTGTCTGCTGTTTCTCTAATTATGTCCATATTTATAAATTTTCGTGTTTATTCTCGCAACTATTCATACCCGTAATACGTTAGCAGTAATTTAAGGTTTGACTTTTATCGCTTCTGTATATTTAAGATACAAATCTTCACCTAACACAATGTTACATCCATTTTTATAAACTCCTGTTCTTTCTGTTGGTATGTATCCCTCACTTAAATACCATTCAATGAAAGTTTTTGCTTCTTTGTCCTTAAACTGTCTGCTAACTATGTGCATATTTAATGCTTTCACTTCTTCAAGTAATTCTTTACTTAAATGGTATGTGAAAAACGGATTTGTTTTTACTTTTTCTTGAAGTAATTTATTTAACTCGTGTATATTTATTGTTATTGTTTCCATAATCTATAAATTTATTTTTTATTTAATCGCACTAATTATGCACTCTAAAGTTAGGCACAATAAAAATTATTGCTTTCCTAATACTTCAACCAATACAGTTGTCTGTTCATTTGTTGCAGACATTCCTTCAATACTTAAAAACCAGTCATTTCTTAATTTGTTTAGTTGGCTTTCTACTTCTTTTGCATTTCCTGTTATTACTTTATACATAATTTTAAAAGTGCCTAACTATTCATATAATTTATGCTAATTAGGTCTTATTTAATTGTTAATATCTTATTTATTTATTCTTTTTTTAATCAAAGTTGATGTGCTTACTTATACGCACAAATCATATAATTTTCAGTTATGTGCAATTTTTTTTATTGTTTCGCTCATATCTAAAACATACGTTGCATTGGCTTTCACATTGTTTACTTAGCTTTCCTTTTTTATCCAAACAAAAAAACTGTTCAGCTTCGCTCACATAACAACGTGTATAATTAATTGCTAATACCTTGCTTTCTAACCAATTTACATAATGGTCTGTGTATTTTCCAATACCTTTGTAATTACCAAATTCTTTATAGTATTCTTTTTGAAGTTTACATCTTTTACTCATTGCTTATTTATTTAAGTCATTAATTCACGCAACTAATCATACACGAGTACCGTTATAATTAATTTTAGCTGTCTTTATCTGTTTTTAAAGTTTATGTTCACCTAAAGTTATTACTAATCTATTATTAAAGCGTAAACTTCCCTAAAACGTAATAATAACTATGCGTATAGCAAATAAAATAAAATTTGCCTTTGCCCTTTTTTAATTACTTAACCATTGCGTATAAATTCTACTTGCAATTTGGGCTGTCATTATCGGAGGAACACTCATCCCTAATAAATATCTATAAGGCATTCCTAAAAAATCATAATCTTTTGGAAAAGTTGAAGATTTAATATTCTCATTAAAATTACAATGTCTTGGTTCACTCATTAAAACATCGTTTTTTTTAGATGTAATAGTATTCATAACTTTATTATCATAAATATAATTATTATTAAACATACTATTTGGTCTATTTTCTGTTCTCCCTAAAGTACAGCTAAAATCTAAATCCCCATATTCTCTTTTATTCCATATCTTTAATTTAACATCTGTCATTGTACAATCTTCATCAATATAATTTTCATCTTTTATTTTTCCAAAGTTAATTATAGGTTCAAAAAAAACTAAATCTAATAAAGGATATTCACTAAACATTACACTAATATTTTGTGGTAATTTAAGCGCTAAATCTTTTCTAATAGCAATAAAAAAAACACGTTCACGTTTTTGTGGAACACCCATTCTCATACTATTTAATAAAAATTCTTGCACAACATATCCAGCTTTGTTAAAATCTTCAAGTATTTTTTTAGCATATTCTTTAGCATCTCCCATCAAAATACCTTTTACATTTTCAGCTACTACAATTTTAGGTTGTAGTTTTTTAGCTAAATCTATAAAATCAAAAAATAACGTATCTAAAACTTGACATTCTTGTCCTTCTCTAAAATATTTTTCTTTTCCCCAGTCTTTTTCTCTATTTCCAGCCATACTAAAACTACTGCAAGGTGGCGAGCCATCTAAAATATCTAAATTGTATAATTCTATTGGTAAATCTTTACGTTCCTTAAAGGTTCTTATATCTTCAATAAATGGGAATTTTGGATTGTGATTTTTAATATATGCTTTTGCTAATCTTTCATCAATTTCATTCATTCCTATAACATCAAATCCAGCAAGTTTATAACCCATTGTAGAACCACCACCGCAAGCAAAACAACTAAATACAGTCCCTTTGTCTTTTGTAAACTTTGCATCTTTCAAAGTCCATTCATAATTAAATTTGTGTTTACTCATAATTTCGTGTTATTTTGGCTACCGCCAATTTGCATTCTTCTAAATTTCATTCTACTTGCCATACTCTCTAAAGTTAGTATGCAATTTAGGTTTGATTTGCATTTTTACGATACTTATTTCAGTCTTTTAAGTATTTGTATTATTTATTTTTGTCGTGTAAACCATTCCTAAAAAGCTACTAACTCGTAATATAAAAAATGCTAACTTTCGTTTAATTGTTCGGTGATACTTTGCTCAATAGCTTTTAAAAGTGCATCAACATTAGCCATATCACATCTATAAACGTCATCTTCGTGTGGGTAAACTTCCCAGTAAGGTTCTCCATAACATCCTAATTGGTCATAGCAATCTAAATAAACACTAACTTCTGCATCGCCTTTGTAAACTCTAAACCTTACAACCGCACCAGCAAAGCCTGGTGTTATTTTAATCTTCCAATCACTTTTAAAAGCTATTTCAGGTATTTCTTTACTCCATTTGTCCGTTTCCATTAATCTATGGTATTCGGCTATTTTATTATAATCTTTCATTTTGTATAATTTATAAATTTATATTATTTTAATCGCACTTTTCATATTACTGTAAAGTTGTAAGTAATAGCTATTTAGATTTTATTTCGTAATTATCTAATAAGTGCTGTGCTGTTTCCTTACGACATAGATACCACATATCTTCGTTCATTTCTACACCTATACATCTTTTGTCGTCTAACTCCGCAATCAATAGTTCTTTTTCTACGCTACCACTCACAACATCGCATATACTTAATCGCTTAATAATGTCTTTTATATCAAGTATGTCAGCAGGTATTAGCTTATTTGCAGTCCTTTGTTCGTTTCTAAATAATATTTTTTCTAATCTAACTTTTATTTCAGTATTTGTCATTTTTTATAAATTTTAAGTTTAATTAATCGCAACTAAGCATATACGTAATTCGTTGTGGTGCATTAAAGACCTAACATTTGAAGGATTGCTACTTGTAACTCGTCAGGATTTTGATTCGATAAATTCTTAAAAGATTTATCTGCTTTTTCTATTTCATCATAAGAAAGTGTCAATCCAAGCTCTCCTTCGTCATCAATATTTGTAGTCAACTTTACAGCTTCTTTATCTTCATCAATCAATCTTTCAACTTTTACCCAACCTTTTGAACATTCTAATTTTATTGCTTCCATAATCAAATAACGCACCACAACAATTTGTATAAGTAATAGCCGTTGTAGTGCTTGTTTTTAATGCTATTACCATTTATTAAGTTAATTTTTAAGTCGATACTTTGTGCTTTCTAATCGGCTACTACTCATACAATAGCCGTTATCTACAAGCACTAAAAAGGTCTGTGCTTTTTCTTTCGGCTGTGCAAATAGTGTCATTATGGTGTCCACCGTGCGCAACTAAAAGAATTTCTTCCATAATAAAACCTCTTGTCTTACCTATTCCTTGAGAGTTCCACCCAAAGCATAGTGCTATTCCGTTAGGTTTTAAAATTCTAGCAATTTCTATTTTCATATTTGACCAGAAACTTGCTTGTGTCGTTTGCATATTCACAGTCTTGCCAAGTTTTTTATAGCATTCACTTACTTGTCTAGGACTGTATGGTGGGTCAAAAAACACTAGGTCTAAACTTTCATCTTCAAAGGTTTTTAAGAAGTCTATCGCATCCATATTAAATTCTGTTCCCATTTCAGGGTCTAGGTCATTAACATACTTGGCAATCCTGTTACGGTTTGCAAAAGGGTCAGCAGATTCCAAATTGCTAGAATTGTAAAACTGTATAAATTCCTTAATCGGTTTTATCTCAAATGTATTTCCGTTAGGCATTGCCCATTTCTTACTTAATTTCATATTTGTATAAATTCTTTTAGCTGCTTGGTTCGTTTCGTTATTTTCCTTCACAGACATTTGCCAAAGTTCGTAACCAGACATTTCACATATATTGTCGTCTATGTCAATATAAAGGTTCCCTATTCTAAAGTTTTTTGCTTTCATTCCGTGTTTAATTTAAAGGTTCGTTATTTTTAATCGTGTCAAATCATATGCTCAACGTTGTACACAATTAAAAAAGGCTTTGTTGCTTTCTATAAGGGTTTAGTCTTTTGTTTGCCTTATCAAAATAATCCTTATCAATTTCACAAGCGGTCAAATCAAACCCAAGTTCATCACAAGCAATCGCAATGCTTCCACCTCCCAAATGAGTGTCAAGTATTTTTTGCCCCTTTTCTGCATAGTGAGTAAGCAACCATTTATAAAGCTCAATTGGTTTCTGCGTTGGGTGTATTTTACATCTTTCTTTTAATACGCTTTGAGTAAAAATCTTTGCAGGTTTGCTAAAGCTAGTCCAAGCCATTTCACACATTGCAAGGCTAAAGTCAAATGGTTGCTTTTTATCCCATATTAAGAAACATTGTGTATTATCCAAGTATTGCAAAAAATAATTACCACCCCAAACAATTTGATTCTTACTTATTCGCTTTAGTTCATCAAAGTATTCTTTACTTGGTATTGCATTGTCCCATCCTTTCTTTTCGTGTTGTTGGCGTACAGGGTTAGAGCTTATGCCTATTCCGTAAGGTGGGTCAACTATTGCCAAATCAAATTGTTTATCCTCGCATTGCTTCATAAAAGGCAAACAATCAACGTTATGGAGTTCTATCTTACTTCTGTACATATACTCATTTTTTAACAGATGTACAACACCGCATAAAAATAATAGCGGTTGTGTGCTTAATCTGTTGGTTAGTGTTTTCTTTTTTGTTTCTCATAATCTGAAAGGTTAGTGCGTTCTATCCGCTACTATTCTTATACATATAACGTTAGGTGCAATTAGTACGCACCATTACTAAACCAATATTTAGTTCCACAATCTTCGCAACAATGCACTTCATCCCAATCCCAATAACTACCATCCATAGTAGCACCTTTACTTTCATTGAAGCATTTAGGGTATTGCTCGTTGTTCACTTCATATTGCTCGTCATTATCATTATGCCATTTACCGCATTTAGGGCATTTATAGTCTTTAACCTTAACTGCACCTAACAATGTATATAAATCATTGCATTTTGGCATTGGCGTAGTTCCATTCAATTTATGTTCAAAATCTGCTGTATTCATAATTCTGTGTTTATTTGTTAATAATGCAACGCTTCATATACTAGTCCGTTAGCCACCATTTAAAGTGGCTTAAAGTTGTCCTTAAAGTATTGTTTAGCTACTAACCATTGGTCATCGTGGTTCTTTGGGTTTCGGGCAATCATATCGCCACTTTTAGGAGAACCATTTTGTAAATCAGGCTCAGAAACACTAATTGCTTTTCGGCTTCTAGTTTTGGTAACTATTAATCTACCAAGTTCAATTTCTTCTTTTGTCACAGGTCGCATTTCAGCAATTTGTGTTCTTCTGTATTTTGTAAATTCCATAATAAAAACGGTGGCTAACAATGTGTATAAGCAATAGTCCGTCAGCCTTTTAACTATCGCTTGGTTATTAATTTAAAGTTCTGTTCATTTATCTAAGTTCGTGTAAGACTACTGCTCATACACTAGTACGTTAGCATTAATCTTGCAAAACTTTTATTCTATTACAGGAAGTACACTCTATCCAATTTGTGTGCCTATGCGTAAACGTTTTATTTCCACATTTGCAAGACTGCCCTTCGGTAATGCTAACTCCAAATAAAATTAAAATAGCATCTGCAACATCATTAAAATCCTCAAACTCTATTGCATTATGTGTTATGTCTTTAAAGTCTAAAATGTAAGTGCTTTTATCATTTAATACTTTTAATATTTGTTCTTTAGTCATAATAATATTTTTTGTAATTAATCTATTCTAATCTTATTCGTGTAAAGTTAGCCACAATTAAAGAGTTTCAATGTAATCTTCAACATAGTCGCTAAAATCATCGTATTTATCATTCCAAACTTCACCTTGCAACCAATCAGCAAAACTCTTTAACAGTTCACTTTGTTGGCTAACATTGTATAAATGTAATTGTTTATATAGTTCTTCTTTGCCAAATACTTCTAATTCATTTCTTCCAAAAGCATTTCTAGGCTTTTCCAATGCAAATAAGTGTTTATCTGCTAATTTCTTAAATTTTTTTTTGCTTATCATAATTATTAATTTTAAAATTCACACAACTACATTTATACTTTACCGTTCATACACAATTGCCTTCGGGCGTAATCAATCGCTTATTTTCTAAATCCCTATATAATTTATTCATTTCAAATAGAATAATAGGACACTTTATTTTATTTATATTATTACTCATTATCCTTAACTTTTCTTCTGTTGTCAATCTCATTTTTTAATGTTTTAATTATTAAACTCTCAAATTTTATAGGAAATTTTTTCCATGAACAAAACCAATTTCGAACGCTTTTAAAATTCCTATTGCATTTTTTTCCAATACTTTTCCATATTAGATTTCTTCGTTTCCACTCAACTTTCTCATAAAGTTTTAAAATTTCTCTTTGTTTATCCATATATATAATTTTTAAAGCAATTATTTTGTTAAAAAATAAGACCTATAATTACTAACAATAATATTATAACTTGAACTCCTACCACTATTCTGTATAATGTTTTCATAATTTATATTTTTGAAAATTCGTTAATATCTTTCACTACTTTTATAAATTCGCTATCAAATTCTTCCCTACTACATTTAACTAAATGAATATCGAATAATTTATAACGTTCAATTTCATCTTCCATACTATCCACTATAGGTTCTAATCCTATATTTGATTCAGATATAGATAATATTAAATTTTTTGAGCACTTTAAAAAGATAGCTCCTCTTATTGATTTAAAGTATTTAATTTCTTTCATTTCTTTCATAATTTATTAATTTAATCGTTAAAATAATTTGTTCTACATTCTTTATTACAAAAATCATTTTTGCAAGGTTCTCCGCAATAACTGCATTCATTTTCAAATTCAGTATCATACTCAGGAGGTGTTATTTGATTCATCATAATTTTTTAATAATTGTTAATAATAATCAAATGTATGTAAAATAAATAAAATAAACAAATTTAAAATATAATTATTTACAGATTATTTTTTAATCCTTTTTTTTTTAGATTTTTTACTAATTCTTAGTTCTGTAACTATAGCTTTTTGCTTCGACTATTTTATTGTCTGTGAATTGTAGATATATTTCTAGCCATCTACCACCTAAAGGCTTAACAGGTCTGCCTCTCTCTATGTGAAATCCTCCGAATCCATCATCATATTCCTCCTTGTACGATGCTGTTCTAAGCATCATTATATCCTTTTGTTTTGTTTTGAAATTGCTTTTTAAAGTTTCAACGCTATAAGTCATCTCGTAATCTTCATGTACATGACCCATCCATATACAGTCAGCACCTTCTATATATGTTGAAAATCTATTATGCTGTATAGTACCTTTAGTTACTGGTCCTCCACCTCCATATCCGTGATGATATTTTATTCTGTAGTTTTGTCTCCCTCCATTTTCTGAATTATTGAATCTTGTTATTATCCAACCTCCATATCCTCCAACATGTACTTTATTAGTTGGATTTGCTATTGTATTCAATCTCTCAACAAATCTTTGAATCATATCAGTTTCTAAATTCTTTAAAATAGCTGTTTCGTGGTTTCCATATCCTATTACACTTATAATTTCAGCGTATGGCTTAAACCATTCAGCTGCATCTTCTATTATAGCATCTATATAATTAACTTTATTATGTTCGGGTCTTATATCTAGTTTAGACCTTCTTGGATCATATTTTCCTTGCATAACGCAAAACAAATCGCCATTTATAAAAACTTTATTATCATTCAATTTAGCTTCATCTAAGTGCTTTTTTAGTAGATTTCTATCACAATGAGGATTATCCTAATGCACGTCAGATATTAATAAGTATTTTACTTTATGTTGTTTTAATGGTAAATTAACAACGTGAACATTCCTTTGGATTTCGCTAATCATTTTATTATTTTTATTAATTTTATTAATGGTTTTCTCAATATATATAAAGTAGCTATAATGCTATATATGAGTAGTTTTAAGTTTATTGGATTTTTAATTTCTTTTATTTCAACTATTTTTTCATTTTTGATAGATGTTTTCTTTAATTCACTATCTCGCTCAACAATGCTATCTCTTTCATTCTCTACAACTAATTTATTATCCACAGTCTTTATGATAGTCTTATCTTTTCCTATCTTCAATGTATAGTAAAAAGGTCTTATGCTATCACATATATCATCTACAACTATTCTATTTAGTTGTTTTGGAGTTATCTTTAAAATTTCTCGTTGATAAATAGTATCTGAAGTTTTGGTTTCTATAACCTCTTTTTTTGATTTACATGATAAAAGTAGTAATAAAAGAACAAAAAAAATATTTTTTCTCATAATAATTTGCAAAGTAAATATTAATTACTATATTTGAATAGCTTTAAATTAGTATTCATAGTTAAAGTTTGATGGGTTAGTAAGAAAACTACATAATATATTTATGTAGTTTTTTTATTCAATACATCCAAATAACATTTTTTGGCTTGTCTTGGTCTATATCGCAATGTATAAATGTCTTAGCAATACCAATTCTATTAAATCCAGCGCCTATAAGTGCATTCAGTATTACACTTCTACTTCTACTATCTACGCACTTTATATCAACTGCCAATCCTTTTAAATGACTTGAGTTTTTAACCCCTCCAATTTTTTTATTATGTTCTTTCGTTCTATATCCACTATTTATTATAAATGGAATTTTAGCATTACTTCTAGCTTCAATAAGCATATCTATTAAAGTTTCATCCATCAATGCACCGCTACCTTTTAAATCTGGACTATCAAATTCTCTTAATTTGAAAAATACATTTTTTATCATCCCTTTATTTTTTGCCAAGTTAATATTACAAATGTTATAATTGAAGATATAGTTCCGAATATAATAGATGTAACCTTAACAGTTGTCTGTAAATCTCTATATTTATTCTGAATATCCTTTATTTCAACATCATGTCTATTGCTTTTTTCAATAAATCCCTCACTTTTTGTTTCAGAATCACTATTAAAATAGAATAACATACGCTTTACATTTTCGTTTGTTTCTTCCTGTTTTTTTTCTAAAGAAGCGAATTTCTCCGCCAAATCTTTTATTGAAGTTTGGTTTTGCAAGGCTATTTGTTTTTGAGTTAATCTATTATAGTGATCGGACATTATTTTTTAGCTTTTATTAATTGAACTAAAATATCTATAGCACCTTGAGTTCCTATATACATCATAGCAATATTAACCCACTGGTCTGACGACAATTTTTGAGCAAATATCAAGAATGTTGCAATTATAAAAACTGTTAATTTTTTACTAATTGTAAAATTTAAAATTTTATCTATTACTCCCATTTGTATATTATATTTAAAAATCCACTATTCACAAACCTACCATCGTCATATAATTGCCTTAAATCTTCTCTCCACCTATAATTATATTGTGCTGATATTCCTATATTTTCAGTTATCCAATAGCGTGTTTCTGCGTTAAATCCATAGCTTAAAAAACCTACTTTACCCCTAATTATTTGTATTGCCTCAACACCTGCTAATAACTTTATATTATCTGTTATATTTACTTGTTTGTTCGCAAACATACCCCAGCTAAAGTATTTTATCTCATTAAAATATTCATATTGTATGCCTATTTCTCCCCAACTCTCTATACTTGTAACCTTAAATTGTATATCTAAACTTGGCTTATTTACTTCGCTACCATATAACGCATTTGATACATCAAAACCTAAACTAACTTGCTGTGCTGTTAGTAAAAATGGAAATAATAATATTAATAAAATTCTATATATCATCTTCTAAATCTTGAGGGGTTATACCATAGCTTTCTCCGTTTTCTTGTGCTATGTTCATTAAAGTAGTTTCTTTTAACCTTTGTTTAAGGTTTGGGAATAAATTTTGTGAACTTTCTAATGGTGCTAAAAGATTGGTTTCAATTTCAGTAAATAAAGGTATTTCAGTAACTGTTTTTATTTCGGATAATTTTACAACCTCATTACTTTGGTTATAGTAATAGTAATACCCTATACCTGTTGCATTGTTTCTATTTACTCTTAACTCATCTATTATTAAATGTACAATAGCTGTTGTTACTCCTCTACCATAAGGCACTTGCTTTTCTGTTTTTGTCTTTAATCTTAACATATTTTATATTTTTAAGGGATATTCCATCTGTTAATTATATCTGTATGGATAATACCTGCATCTGTTGTTACGTCACTTGGAAATATTATTATCTCTTGAACACCACCTTTAAAAAAATTTCCTACCCTATCTCTTGCTCCAAAAAATAAATCATCATTCACATAAGTACCGCTCCATAAAAGTGTACTTCCGATATTACCATTCCCATATCCTGTAATTTCAGTAGCATTTTTTATCACAGAAACTAATTTTTGGTTGGTTGTATTTATCTGTATATCCATATCAACAGATACAGTACCTCCTGTAGCATATAATGTAGATGCTCGTTTCTCAATTCTATTATCTTGCCACACAGCCAATCCAGTGGTTAAAGAAGTATCTGAGGTATGTAGCAGACATCCTAGTTCAGTCCCAAGTGCTGTATCTTGGTGAGATGTCGTAAATATTGAAAAATCTCCATTAATAGAACTTAAACCACTTGCAAAATTCAAACGTAATAAATCATTTATTCCATCAAATAATATCGTTGGATTTCCGTTTTTAGTTTCAATAATACCAGCCGTGATAAACTTAGGCTGATTTGATGACCCTAATTGCTGCATAATATCGTTAGAAACAATAGCACCTGTTGGATTTTGAGGTAACCAAGTTTGAATATAAGCATCGTCACTTCCTATCCAAGTAGCTAAAGTAGTTGCTGTTGGTGTTTCACTTCCATCCGCAACAAAACTACTCAATGATAATTCTCCATTAGTATCAAAAAAAACATACTTTAAATTATTATCACTACTACGTCTTAACTGTATAGGCGCAATATTCCAACTTGGAATTATCTTTTTTAAAGAATATATTTGTGCCGCTTCACTATAGTCTGCAACATCTCCCTGACTTAAACCATTTAAATACCATTGATGCGGATTAAAACTCATAATTAAATATTATTTATATATAAGTAATCTGTTGTACCATAACTTACTATACTTGCAGTACTACCAACTGCTCCATTTAAAATAGCTGTTGCATTAGCTTGTACTAATGTACGCCCTGCACCTTGTACAAAGGTTACTGCACCTGTACCTAATAATACATAACTTGCTGTAATTGCTCCGTTAACTGTATAGTTTATTGCATTAACGCCATTGCTTATACCTATTACTTTGCCTTCTTGTGTATCTCCACTATCTGTTAAAGTTGCTTGGGTTATACTTACTGTTGTGGTTATTATATCTGCGTTTGGTTCTGCTAATTTATTTGTATTAGCTAAAACATTTGTGTTATTACTAACTTCTGTGTCAAAATCGCTAATTGTACTTGCTGTTTGCGTCCCTGTATGGTTAGTCCTATTTCTGTCGCTACTATGATAATGTAAAGTACTATCTCCACCATCTGTTAAGTCAGTTGCATTAACATCACTTATATTATTTACTTCTGCCCCTGATTCAATACTATCTAATTTAGTCTTATCTCCATCTACAAATTGCCCTTCGGCTGGTTTAGGCTGTAACCCACTTAAATCTTGATCGCCTGTATTAGTACCACTTGTATTGCTTAAAATAGTCCTTTCCGCTGCTGTTAATATTTTATTGGTTGTTCCTTCAACCATATTATCCATATCAAAAGCGTCATCATTTACATTTGTAGGGTCATAAACACTTGCCAACATATCGCCTCCACCAGCAGGTGTGCTAAACTCAAC